>Ga0182736_1000022_pt1 | contig 370038 bp, 365 predicted proteins | sample eDN5th30CKraftBY_FD_128882 | JGI IMG/M metagenome (GOLD analysis project Ga0182736, IMG submission 128882) | Enriched backyard soil microbial communities from Emeryville, California, USA - eDNA 5th pass 30_C Kraft BY (version 2) (version 2) | ecosystem: Environmental > Terrestrial > Soil >...
ACAGATCGCCGGAGAACTCGGCCTCCCGGCCTCGACTGTTCATGCGGTGCTGGTGCGCTGCCGTATCAACCGACTCAGTCGCATCGATCGGGTCACCGGCGAACCGATCCGCCGATATGAGCAGGAGAACACGCTGTGAGGGTCTATCTGAGCACTCTCGCTCAACCATCGTTTTTGACAGAATCCGTCGCGGTTTCTCAGAGGGGTCTTAGAAGCGGCTTCGTAGCGTCCGTTTCGTGACTACAACGATGAGAGCGGCCATGCCACGGGTGCGCCGCGAGATGCTGAGCAAGGTTCCCGAGATCACGCTGTGGTTCTGGATCATCAAGATCCTGTGCACCACGGTGGGCGAGAGTTTCGCGGACTGGATCAACATGTCGCTGGGCGTGGGGCTCGAAAGCACCGCGCTGATCTTCACAGCGGTGTTCGCGGTCATACTCGGATGGCAACTGCTGCTGCGAAGGTACGTGCCGTTCGTGTACTGGCTGACAGTGGTGGTGGTCAGTGTGACGGGCACCCTCTACACCGACATCCTCACCGACAGCCTCGGGGTTCCGCTCGCGGTGAGCACGGCAGTGTTCGCGGGACTGTTGGCTGTCGTGTTCGGGGTGTGGTGGTTCAGTCAGCGGACGCTGTCGATCCACAGCATCACGACCACACCGCGGGAGCTTTTCTACTGGCTGGCGATCCTGGTGACGTTCGCGCTCGGTACGGCTGCGGGCGACTGGATCCTGGAACTCACCGGCTGGGGTCCCGGGGTGTCGGTGCTGTTGCCTGCGGGCCTGATCGCCGCCGTCGTCGTGGGATGGCGGATGGGTGGCAATGCGGTCCTGGCGTTCTGGCTCGCCTACATCCTGACGCGGCCGCTGGGCGCGAACCTCGGCGACTGGTTCGGGCTACCGTCCGATCAGCAGGGGCTCGGCCTGGGCGTCGCGCTCACCAGCGTGATCTTCCTGGTCGCGATCCTCGCGACGGTGGTCTATCTCACCCTCACCCGGGCAGACGTCATCGAGACGAGACCGTTGGCGGCTCCCACCACGAAGAAGAGCGAGCGGCGCGTCCTCGGCTTCTACGCCCTCGTGGCCCTGCTGACGATTGCGCTTCTCGCCTGGGCATCCGCGCAGCCGCACACGGCAGCGCCCGCCAGCGAAGGCGAAGGTCCGACAACATCGGTCACCCTGCCTCCAGGAACCTCCGCCACAGCAAAGTTTCCGGCACCGCCCGTCGCTGAGTTCCGCGCCATCACGGCAGATACGCTCTCAATGGTCCAGGCAGGGAAGCAGAAGGCGGCCACTGCGCGGATCACGGATCTGGAGAAGGCATGGGATGATGCCCAGCCGACGCTGCAACCTCTCGATGACACGGGATGGATGTACATCGACGGGCGGATCGACACAGCGCTGACGGCGGTGCGAGCAGACACACCCGACCCCGCAGCCGAGAAGACCGCGCTGTCGACCCTGCTCGCCACGCTCGAATGACCGAGGCGGCCTGAGCCGCGCCGCACAAGGTGAAGGGGCCGGACGCGATGCGCGCCCGGCCCCTTCCTTCAGTGATCGTCAGTTCCCTGTGGGAGCATCACCATCGTCATTGGTCTCGACGTCGGTGTCTGCGGCACCGGGGCCGTCATCGTTGGTCTCCGCATCCGTCGCACCGGGACCGTCATCGTCGGTCTCGGTGTCGGAGTCGGTGGCACCGGGAGCATCGTCGTTAGTCTCGACGTCGGTGTCTGCGGCACCGGGGCCGTCATCGTTGGTCTCCCCGTCGTTGTCAGCCGTCGTGGAGTGGGACGACGTCGGGGACGTGGGCGTGGCGGCTTGAGCGGGGAGGCTCAGTGCGAGTCCGCCGACCGCGATGGCTATCGCCGCCGCTCCGATCCCGCTGCCGATCATGAGCTTCTTCTTCGTGAGCATGGCTTCGTTCCTTTCCAGGCAGGGTGCCCGTCAAACCTCACGCTCCTCCGTCGCCTGTAAGAAACCGCCAAGAAACCGAGTCGCCCGACAGCGCCGACCATTCTGAGAGGTTTCTTAGCAGTTGCTGAGGAAAGTGGGACGCATGACCCCTGTACGACGCCTTCCACCGATCGCGCTCTGGCTCATCGCGGGCGCGATGTTCGCCGCGATCGAAGCCCTTGGCCTGATCGTCAGCGGCAGCCCGTCCATCACCGCCGCCGAGATGAACGCCGTGATCGCGGTGAACGGCTTCCACGCCCCCGTCTTCGATGCGATCGCCCAATCCATCGACGTTGTCTTCGGTCCACGTTTCGCGGTCCTCGTGGGTGTGCTGGCGGTTGTGATCGCGGGCCTGATCGGGCGGTCGTGGCTGACCGCCTTGCGCATGGCTCTGCTGATCGCTATCCCGTGGGCTGCCGCTGACGTCATCAAGGTGATCATCCAGCGGCCCCGACCGGACATGTCGCTGCTCGCGCATCCGCTGCTCGTGGAGCCAACCTCGTTCAGCTATCCCAGTGGACACACGGCCTTCGCGACCGCGTTCGGGCTGAGCGCGGTGGTGATGCTCGCCGGGTGGCGATATCGGGCAGCGGCAATCGTGGTCGCAGCCGTGGTCGCGCTGACGACGGCGTGGTCGCGCATGTACCTTGGAGCGCACTACCCCTCCGACGTGCTCGGGTCGCTCCTGCTGGTCTCTGTGTGGTGTTTGTGTCTCGGGGCGCTGATGAGGAACAGTCGCCTCTTGCGCCCGCGGCGGCGAGACGAAGAGGTGGGTGCTCGGGTCCGTGTGGTGGATTCTGGGATGGAAAGAGGAGATTCGTGATCGAGAAGGGAGCAGCGATGCCGTCAGCCAACCGACCACGTCTCCTGCTCGTGGAGGATGACCCTCAGCTGGGTCCGCTGATCGCGCGGGTGCTCGACGAGGTGTACGACGTCACCCTCTTCAATGACGGTTCAGAGGCCCTCAGCGATGCCCAGGAACAGCGATACGACGCGATGATCATCGACCGCCGCCTCCCGACCATCGACGGCATCTCCATCGTCGAGACCCTCCGACAGGGCAACAACACCACCCCCATGCTCATCCTCACAGCCCTCGGCAGCGTGCACGACAAAGTACGCGGCCTGGACGCCGGGGCCAACGACTACCTGGTCAAGCCGTTCGAATTCGACGAACTCTTCGCCCGGCTGCGCGCAATCCGCCGCGTCTCCAACGGCGAGGGCCCGTTCGTCCGCATCGGCGGATGGGAGTTCTACCCGGACTCGCGAGCCATCTACTCCCCGTACGACGGAAGAACCATCCTCACCGACCGGGAGACGACGTTGCTGACACTGCTCGCCGCCCATCCCGATCGGACCTTCAGCCGCGAGGACATCCTCGAATCGGTATTCTCCCCCACCGACACACCGGGGACCGTCGACACATACGTGCACTACCTTCGACGCAAGACCGACATCGACATCGTCACCACAGTCCGCGGGCGCGGATATCGACTGGGCCAACTGTGAGCCGCGAACGATCGCCACTCGACTCGGACGCACGACTCGTCCGAGCTGCCGCGAGACGCGTCGGCATCTGGATCGCCATCACCGTCTCGGCCCTCGTCATCGGTGTACTGATCGCCGCCTTCCTCATCGTGTTCAGTCAGATCCCGCCCGATCATCTGTTCTCACCCGGGGGGCAGGAGACCACGGTCGACATCGAAGGCGTCGACATCGTCATCGGGGCGGTCCTCGTGGGCATCGTCGCGATCGTCCTCGCTGGGACAATCGCGCTCTTCGCAACTCGCCGAGCAGTCACACCCCTCATCGATGCGCTCCACCGTCAGCGCCGCTTCGTCGCCGACGCCTCCCACGAACTCCGCACACCGCTCGCCATCCTCGACGCCCGACTCCAAGTCCTTCAACGCGCATCCGACCCGAACGACCCGAACGCCGACATCATCACCGAACTGCGCGACGATTCACGCAACCTCAACGCGGTCGTCACAGACCTCCTCGACTCCATCGACATCACACCGGTCGACGCAGACCCCACAGCCTCCGTCAACGACACCATGGCGTCCGCAGCGTCAGCGATGACCATGATCGCCGAACAGCATGGCGTCGTGATTGTCGCTACAGCTACCTCCCCGGACGTCTCCGTCGAAATCCCCGAAGCGAGCCTTCGACGCAGCCTCATCGCTCTCCTCGACAACGCCGTCAAGCATTCACCACCCGGCATCGTGGAGCTCAACGCGCGAGCAGACCGCCGGACCGTGGCAATCACCGTGATCGACCACGGACCTGGCATCCAGGGGATCGACCCACATCGCATCTTCGACCGCTTCGCCCGCTCCTCAGACGCCGTCGACGGCGGCGGCAACGCCCGCACGGGATTCGGAATCGGCCTCGCGCTCGTGCAGGACACCGTCACCCGACACGGCGGGACAATCGCCGTCACCTCGACCTCGCCTAACGGCACTGCGCTGACCCTTACCGTACGACGATGCAGCCAACGCACAGACCGAGGATGAATCACAGAAACGGGTGTCAGTGATGTATCGCTACGGCGCGCCCGCCGCCGCAGCAACGGTCGCTACTTGGCGCTCCGACAGAGGGGGAGATACTACTCGGGGGGCCGCCGGGGGGCCGCGCATGGATCGCCGCCTGAGGCCAGGTCCGGCAGATCCCAGTGTTTCCTAGGTGGGCCCTGCCGGGATCGAACCGACGACATCCACGGTGTAAACGTGGCGCTCTACCAGCTGAGCTAAAGGCCCTGACCTCTCCATTGTATGCGGGCGCCCGGTGCGCGACGCATCCTCCGAAGACGGCTAGGCTGAATACAGCGCGCGTTGTGCCGAGACGACAAGACTCCCCCGCGTCGCTTCCCGTTTCATTGGCAAGACCTGCCAGCTTGACGAAAGGTTCCACGTGACCGTCCACGATCAGGATCCGTACTCCCAGGGCCCCCTCGACAGCGATCCGGAAGAGACCGGCGAATGGCAGCAGTCGCTCGACGAACTCGTCGACGCCAAGGGTCACGGCCGCGGGCGGGAGATCATGCTCAGCATGCTCAAGCGCTCCAAGGAGCTGCACCTGAATGTGCCGATGGTTCCGACCACGGACTACATCAACACCATCGCGTCGGAGAACGAGCCCGAGTTCCCCGGTGACGAGGAGCTCGAGCGCCGCTACCGCCACTGGATCCGCTGGAACGCAGCGATCACCGTGCACCGCGCGCAGCGCCCCGGCATCGGAGTCGGCGGCCACATCTCGACCTACGCCTCGGCTGCGTCGCTCTACGAGGTCGGTCACAACCACTTCTTCCGCGGGCAGGACCACCCCTCCGGCGGCGACCAGATCTTCTACCAGGGCCACGCCTCCCCCGGCATGTACGCCCGCGCGTTCCTCGAAGGCCGGCTGACCGAGGCGCAGCTCGACGCGTTCCGCCAGGAGAAGTCCGGCGCCCCGAACGGCCTCCCCTCCTACCCGCACCCGCGCATGATGCGCGAGTTCTGGCAGTTCCCGACCGTGTCGATGGGTCTCGGCCCGATCAACGCGATCTACCAGGCGATGACCAACAAGTATCTCGCCAACCGCGGCATCAAGGACGTCGCCGACTCGCACGTCTGGGCCTTCCTCGGCGACGGCGAGATGGACGAGGTCGAGTCGCGCGGTCAGCTCCAGGTCGCCGCCAACGAGGGTCTGGACAACCTCACCTTCGTGATCAACGCCAACCTGCAGCGGCTCGACGGCCCTGTGCGAGGCAACGGCAAGATCATCCAGGAGCTCGAGTCGTACTTCCGCGGCGCCGGCTGGAACGTCATCAAGGTCGTCTGGGGCCGCGAGTGGGACGACCTGCTCGCCCGCGACACCGAGGGCGCGCTCCTCAACCTGATGAACGTCACCCCCGATGGCGACTACCAGACGTACAAGGCCGAGAACGGCGCGTTCGTGCGCGAGAACTTCTTCGGCCGCGATGAGCGCACCGCAGCCCTGGTCAAGGACTACACCGACGACCAGATCTGGAAGCTGCGCCGCGGTGGCCACGACTACCGCAAGGTGTACGCGGCGTACAAGGCTGCGATGGAGCACAAGGGCCAGCCGACCGTCATCCTCGCGAAGACCGTCAAGGGCTACGGCCTCGGCCCCCACTTCGAGGGACGCAACGCCACGCACCAGATGAAGAAGATGACGCTGGACGACCTCAAGCTGTTCCGCGACACCATGCAGATCCCGATCACGGACGCGCAGCTCGAGGAGAACCCGTACCAGCCGCCGTACTTCCACCCCGGCGCGCAGGACGAGACGATCCAGTACATGCTCGAGCGCCGCCGTGACCTCGGAGGGTTCCTCCCCGAGCGCCGCAAGAAGCACGTCGACCTCGCCCTCCCCGAGGAGAAGGACTACGCGTTCCCCAAGAAGGGCTCGGGCAATCAGGAGGTCGCCACCACGATGGCGTTCGTCCGCATGCTCAAGGACCTGCTGCGGGTCAAGGGCTTCGGCGAGCGGATCGTCCCGATCATCCCGGACGAGGCCCGCACCTTCGGCATGGACTCGTACTTCCCGTCGGCGAAGATCTACAACCCGAACGGCCAGAACTACACGGCCGTCGACCGCGAGCTGCTCCTGGCGTACAAGGAGAGCCCGCAGGGCCAGATCATGCACGTCGGCATCAACGAGGCCGGCGCCACAGCAGCCTTCACCGCCACGGCGACGTCCTACTCGACGCACGGCGAGCCGCTTATTCCGATCTACATCTTCTACTCGATGTTCGGCTACCAGCGCACCGGCGACGCGTTCTGGGCCGCTGCCGACCAGATGGCCCGCGGCTTCGTGATCGGCGCCACCGCCGGACGCACGACGCTCACGGGTGAGGGAACACAGCACGCGGACGGCCACTCGCCGCTGCTCGCGTCGACCAACCCCGCGACCATCAGCTACGACCCTGCCTACGGCTACGAGGTCTCGCACATCGTGCAGGCCGGTATCGAGCGCATGTACGGCGGATCGCACCCCGACCCCGACGTCATGTACTACCTGACCGTGTACAACGAGCCGCTGAAGCAGCCCGCAGAGCCCGAGGACGTCGATGCCGAAGGCATCCTCAAGGGCATCCACCGCGTTGCTGAGGGCACCGGCGACGGGCCCCGCGTGCAGCTGCTCGCCTCCGGCGTCGGCGTGCCGTGGGCGATCGAGGCCCAGGAGCTCCTCGCGAAGGACTGGGGCGTCGTCGCCGATGTCTGGTCGGTGACCAGCTGGAACGAGCTGCGCCGCGACGGCCTCGCCGCCGACGAGTACAACTTCCTGCACCCCGAAGAGGAGCCCCAGGTCGCCTACCTGACGCAGAAGCTGCAGTCGGCGGAGGGCCCGTTCATCGCCACCAGCGACTACATGCACGCCGTGCAGGACCAGATCCGCCAGTGGGTGCCAGGCGACTTCTACACGCTCGGCGCCGACGGGTTCGGCTTCGCCGACACGCGCGCGGCTGCTCGTCGGTTCTTCAAGATCGATGGACCGTCGATGGTCGTCCGGGCCCTGCAGGGGCTCGCCGATCAGGGCAAGCTCGACCGCTCGGTCATCGCTCAGGCGATCGCGAAGTACGACCTGCACAACGTGAACGCCGGTACGAGCGGAAACGCCGGCGGCGAGAGCTGAGCCGCGTGTGACCGCATCGTCTCAGGCGTCGATGGACAAGGCGGCGACGCTCGCCTGGTTGCGCCGCATCTCGGGTGATCTCGCGACGGCGACGATCCAGCGCCTGGAGGACACGCTCCCCTGGTACGCCGACATGCCACCGGCCCGCCGCTCAGCGGTCGGGCTGGTGGCGCAGGCCGGCATCACGTCGTTCATACAGTGGTACGACGACCCGACGTCGACGCCGTGGATCGCCGCCGACATCTTCGCCGCGGCGCCCCGCGAACTGCTGCGCAGCGTCAGCCTCACCCAGACGCTCCAGCTCATCCGCGTCACGGTCGAGGTGACCGAGGAGCGCGTCGCCGGGAAGGGCGAGTACCTGCGCGAGGCGATACTGCTCTATTCACGCGATGTCGCCTTCGCGGCGGCCGACGTCTACGCGCGTGCCGCCGAGGCGCGCGGTCTGTGGGACGCCAGGCTCGAGGCCCTCGTCGTCGACTCGATCCTCACGGGTGAGGCCGATGAGGAGCTGCCCAGTCGCATCGCGGCGCTCGGCTGGCACGGCCACGGCGAGGTGTGCGTGCTCGTCGGCACGACTCCCCCGCAGTTCGATGTGGATCACGTCCGGCGCACCGCGCGCAAGCTCGCGGTCGACGTGCTGATCGGCGTCCAGGGCTCCCGCCTCGTGCTGGTGCTCGGACGCGCCCACGTGCCGGGCAAGGAGGACGAGCAGGACGAACTGGCGTTCAATGAGATCGCCACGCGCCTCGAGTCCTCGTTCGGGCCGGGCTACGTCGTGCTCGGCCCGCCTGTCGCCGCTCTTGTCGACGCAGGGCAGAGCGCTCGCGCGGCGCTCGCGGGCTTCGCCGTGGCCCGCGCCTGGCGCACGGCTCCTCGCCCCGTGGAGGCGGACGATCTGCTGCCGGAGCGCGCTCTCGCCGGCGACCCGCTCGCCAAGCAGACGCTGATCGACCGGATCTACCGTCCGCTTCAAGCGCACTCAACGGACCTGGTGACGACGCTGTGGAGCTACCTCGACAACGGCCGCTCTCTCGAGGCGACAGCGCGCGAGCTCTTCGTGCACCCGAACACGGTCCGGTACCGGCTCAAGCGCGTCAGCGAGGTCATCGGCTGGGACGCCACCGGGCCGCGCGAGGCGCTGATCCTGCAGACAGCGCTCATCCTCGGATCCATCGGCACCGCCGAGACGACCCGGCGTCGTAGTCCGGCCCGTCGCACGCGCTGACGTCCACGGTGCACGCCACGCACAAACGATTCCGCGAATCTTGTGAGGGTACATCCACCGTTTCGACGTGATCGTTGGCAGACTGGGTAGGTGATTGTCGCCGCATGCCCCGGACAGGGCTCTCAGACTCCCGGCTTCCTGGCCCCCTGGCTCGAACTCGATGGCGTGGCCGACAGCCTCGCCAGGTACTCCGAAGCCGCTGAGATCGATCTGATCTCGCACGGCACCGAATCGGACGCCGACACGATCCGGGACACCCGTATCGCGCAGCCGCTCATCGTCGCGGCGTCGCTGATCGCCTGGCAGGCTCTCGTCGAGCGCGCCGGACGCCGCTCCGACGGGATCGCCGGGCACTCGGTCGGCGAGCTCGCGGCCATCGTCGGGGCCGGAGTGATCTCCGCAGAGGAGACCATGCGGCTGGTCGGCATCCGCGGGCGCGCGATGGCGGATGCCGCAGCGCAGACCCCGACCGGCATGAGCGCCGTGCTGGGCGGCGACGAGCAGGCCGTGCTCGATCGACTCGCCGAGTTGGAGCTGACCCCGGCCAACCATAACGGCGGCGGGCAGATCGTGGCCGCGGGCGCCCTGCCGGCCCTCGCCTCCCTCGCCGAGGAGCCGCTGAAGGGCACCAGGGTGATCCCCCTGCAGGTCGCGGGTGCTTTCCACACCACGTACATGGCCTCGGCCGTCGACGCGCTGCGCACCGCTGTCGCCGACGTCACGCCGAGCGAACCGGATCTGACCCTCTGGACGAATCGCGACGGCTCCGTCGTCTCCTCCGGAACCAGGGCACTCGAGCTGATCGTGAACCAGGTGTCATCGCCTGTTCGGTGGGACCTGTGCATGGCATCGTTCGCGGATGCCGGCATCACCGGCATGATCGAGCTCGCACCCGCCGGCGCCCTGACGGGCCTCGCGAAGCGCGGACTGCGCGGCACACCCGTCGTCGCCGTGAAGACACCCGATGACCTCGATGCAGCAGCCGAGCTGCTGAACGGAGCAGCAGCATGACCGCAACGCTGAAGCAGGCCACCGGCCCGCAGTTCACCCGCATCCTCTCGTACGGCGCCGCACGCGGCGAGAACTTCGTGCCGAACGACGATCTGGTCGGTCCCATCGACTCCAGCGATGAGTGGATCCGTCAGCGCACCGGCATCGTCACCCGCGTCCGTGCCGACAAGGGCACGTCTGCGATCGACCTCGCCGCGATCGCCGGCGCAGAGGCGATCGAGAAGTCCGGCGTCGCGGCATCCGACATCGATCTCGTGATCGTCGCGACGATCAGCAACCCGAAGCAGACTCCGTCGGCCGCGGCGATCGTCGCCGACCGGGTCGGGGCGAACCCGGCAGCCGCCTACGACTCCAATGCTGCCTGCGCCGGCTACGCCTACGGCATCGCGCAGGCCGACGCGCTCATCCGCGCCGGTGCCGCGCACTACGCCCTGGTGATCGGCACCGAGAAGCTCTCGGACGTCGTGGACCCCACCGACCGCAGCATCTCCTTCCTGCTCGGCGACGGCGCAGGCGCCGTCGTGATCGGGCCGAGCGACACGCCGGCGATCGCGCCGGTGGTCTGGGGTTCAGATGGCTCCCGAGCGGATGCCGTCACCATGAACGGTGACCTGACGCAGTTCCGTGACGGAGAAGTGCCCTGGCCGACGCTGCGCCAGGACGGCCCCTCCGTCTTCCGCTGGGCGGTGTGGGAGATGGCGAAGGTCGCCAGAGAAGCCCTCGAGGTCGCCGGTGTCGAAGCCGCAGATCTCGCCGCCTTCATCCCCCACCAGGCGAACATGCGCATCATCGATGAGTTCGCCAAGCAGCTGAAGCTGCCGGAGTCCACGATCATCGCGCGCGACATCGAGACCACGGGCAACACCTCGGCGGCGTCGATCCCGCTGGCGACGCACCGGCTGCTGCAGGAGCACCCCGAGCTCTCCGGGGGTCTCGCGCTGCAGATCGGCTTCGGCGCTGGCCTCGTCTTCGCCGCACAGGTCGTCGTCCTCCCCTGAACTCCGCATGCCGTTCCCTAGACTGGGCATCGGTTCCGAACACAACCGCAAGAAAGAGGAAATCCACATGGCTTTCACCAACGATGAGGTCCTCGCCGGCCTCGCCGAGCTCGTCACCGACGAGACCGGCATCGACAGCTCCGAGGTCGCTCTCGAGAAGTCCTTCACGGACGACCTCGACATCGACTCGATCTCGATGATGACGATCGTCGTCAACGCCGAGGAGAAGTTCGGCGTCACCATCCCCGACGACGAGGTCAAGAACCTCAAGACCGTCGCGGATGCCGTCAACTTCATCGTCGCCGGCCAGGAGTAACACCTGAGGGATGCCACCCCGCGATGGGGTGGCATCCTCCTGCCCCTCACCTAAGGAACCACACCCCATGACCAAGCGCATCGTCGTCACCGGCATCGGCGCCACGTCCGCCATCGGCGGAACGGCTCCCGAGAACTGGACCAACCTGCTCGCGGGAATGTCCGGTGGTCGCTCGCTCGAACACGAATGGGTCGCCGAGTACGACCTACCCGTCACCTTCGCCGCTGAAGCCATCGTCCGCCCGGAGTCCGTGCTGGCTCGGCCTGTGGCCAAGCGTCTGGACCCGTCTTCGCAGTTCGCGATGATCGCGGCCATGGAGGCCTGGGAGGATGCGGGTGCCCCTGACGTCGACCCCGACCGTCTCGGCGTGGACTTCGCCACCGGCATCGGCGGTGTGTGGACCCTGCTGGATGCCTGGGACACGCTCCGCGAGAAGGGCCCGCGACGGGTCATGCCCATGACCGTGCCGATGCTGATGCCGAATTCGGCCGCCGGCAACCTCTCCCTCCACTTCCAGGCCAGAGCCTTCGCGCGCACTGTCGCCTCGGCATGCGCCTCCAGCACTGAATCGCTCGTCAACGCCTACGAGCACCTGAAGGCGGGCCTCGCCGACGTCGTGATCGCCGGCGGCACCGAGTCCGCGATCCACCCGATCACGATCGCCTCGTTCGCGTCGATGCAGGCGCTCTCCCGCCGCAATGACGACCCGTCCACCGCGTCACGCCCCTACTCCGAGGACCGCGACGGCTTCGTGATGGGCGAGGGAGCCGCAGTGCTCATCCTCGAGACCGAGGAGCACGCCAAGGCCCGCGGCGCCAAGATCTACGCCGAGCTCGTCGGCGGCGGCGTCACGGCCGACGCCTTCCACATCACCGCGAACGCGCCCGAGGGCGCGGTGCGCGCCGTCAAGCTGGCGCTCGAGTCGGCCGGGCGCACGGCGGACGAGATCACGCACGTGAACGCACACGCGACGTCGACGCCGGTCGGCGACCCCAACGAGTACACCGCGCTGCATGATGTCATGGGCGACCGCGTCCACGACGTCCCCGTGTCGGCGACCAAGGCATCCACCGGTCACCTGCTCGGCGGCACGGGCGCGCTGGAGGCGATCTTCACCGTGCTCGCGATCCGCGACCGCATCGCTCCGCCGACGATCAACATCACGACCCAGGATCCGGCCATCCCGCTGAAGGTCTCGGGCGAACCGCAGTCACTGGGTGACGGTCCGCAGCTCGCGATCAGCAACTCCTTCGGTTTCGGCGGCCACAACGCCGTCGCGGCGTTCGCCGACTACGAAGGCTGATGACGGTTTCCGCGGCCGTCGCCGACTACTGGGCTCAGGTGCGCGCGGTTCATCCCGACCTGCCGGAGCACACTCCTCTCGCCTGGGCCTTCGGGGCGACACCCGCGCATGCCGACAGCCTGCTGGCTCTGGTGCTCGCGGGAACGAAGACGGGCACCGCATCCTCATTGTGGGATTACGAGGGCACCGGTGACCCGTTGCCGGAGGAAGGCGAGCTCAGCATCATCCTCGATGGTTCGGGCGCGCCGCGCGCTGTGATCGAGACTCTGTCCCTCGAGACAGTCCCCTTCGATGAGGTGTCGACGGAGCACGCTCATGCGGAGGGCGAAGGCGACCGGACGCTGGCGCACTGGCGCGAGGCGCACGAACGGTTCTGGCGGGAGCACTCGGAGAACCCGCGCGGATTCGCGCCGGACATGCCAGTGCTCTGCGAGCGGTTCCGAGTGATCCACTCGCTCTGAACCGGCGAAACGATGAAGGCCTCGTCCCCGATATGCGGGGCGAGGCCTTCATCGTGCGGGGCGAGGGATTCGCTTTCTCAGCTTCCGGGGTGATCACCGGATTCCGATACCGACGCCTCTCCGCGCCCCGAGTCTGTGGTCGCCAGCTACCCCACCTTGTGCAGCCAAACGACGCTGGCGTCGTCGCTCGCGTGGCGGAACGGCTCGAGCTCTTCATCCCAGGCCGACCCGAGGGCGACGTCGAGTTCGCGCTGCAGCTCGAGGGCGCTGCCGGCGGCGATCTCCATCGCGTAGCGGATGCGATCCTCACCGACGACGATGTTGCCGGCCGCGTCGGTCTGTGCGTAGTGGATGCCGAGATCAGGAGTATGCAGCCAGCGGCCGCCGTCGCTGCGGGGCGTCGGATCCTCGGTGACCTCGAAGCGGAGGTGCTCCCAGCCGCGGATCGCCGTCGCGAGAGCAGCACCGGTGCCCACCGGGCCGTCCCAGTAGAACTCGGCGCGGCGGGCGCCCTCGAGCACGGGCTGTTCAGCCCAGTCGAAGTTGACCGCACGACCGATAGCGCGTCCCACCGCCCATTCGAGGTGCGGGCAGAGCGCGCGAGGTGCGGAGTGGATGTACACCACTCCGCGTGCGTAAGCCGTCGCCATGATCTCTCCGTTTCATCAGGTGCGTCTTCCCCAACGACCTGGTCAACGAGAGTGGCGTTTCTATGCGGTTATACGGCGATTATCGCCCACTCGGAGCGAAATCACAAGCGTGTCATTCGCACAGAAAAGCCCCGGCCGCAGCCGGGGCTCATCCGTACGGGTCAGGCCTCGCTCATGGCGAGCTTCGCCTGCTGCCCCTTGGCCGCGTAGTACGCGGCGCGGGCGGCATCCTTGCGGGCCTGCTCCGCATAGCCGGCCTCGAGAACGTCCTGCGGAACCTCGACATTGGGAACGTCGTCGGTGCCGTTGTACTTCTCGATGTAGGCGTCGAGCTCCGGGCCGGAGGTCCACGAGGTGATGAGGCAGTAGCGCGGCTCCGTGCCGACGTGCGTGGCGGCGTGCCACAGACGCTGCGTGTCGACGATCAGCTGAGCGCCGGCAGGCAGAGCGATGCGGTACTCGATGCTCGGGTCCGTGCGGTTCTCACGGAGGACGAAGAAGCTGTCCTTGTCGTCGGTGAGATTGAAGAATCCGCGGACGACCCACCCGGTGCCGTCGGGGTTCAGACGGTTGTTGTCGTCCTGGTGGAGGTTGTAGAGGCACTCGCCGTAGGGGGTCGGCTGCAGTTCGATGACGCGGCAGCGGCCGACGTTGGCGCCCGGCTCCTGCGCGCGGCGGGTGAGGTTCGGCGCCTTCTCGGTCTGCTCCGGGATCCAGACGCCGTCCTTGTCGGTGCGCGGCGGCTTGTGGTTCCAGAAGCCGTTGCACTCGATCTCGCCCTTGGCACTGGCCAGCGGCGCGAATCGGGTGTCACCGGAGGACTTCCAGTCGTTGTACTCGATGTCGAGCCACTCCTGGGGGTCGAGCTCCTGGTTGTAGCTGTCGAGGACGACGAAGCCCTTTTCCTCGAGCGCTGCGGACTTGATGTATCCCATGATCTGAGTCATGTCCTTTCATCGGGGGCCAGCACGTTTTAACAGGCCCTGATAAGGCAAGCCTAACAGCGCAGTGTTCCTCTCTCCCGGGACGCGGCCGGGAAAATTGCTCCGGACTAGAATCGGATTGGCGGATCCCCGTCGATGTGAGGAGCTGAACCGAAGACCATGGCAAGCGCCACCAATGTCGAAGCTGACGCCGTAGGCACCATCGAGTGGCTCTCTGCCCCGGACACCGCGATCGTCGTCCCGGTCTATCAGCGGCAGTACCGCTGGGATATCGGCGGGTGCGAACGGCTCCTCGCCGACGTGCGCGCGGTCGCGGGTGAAGACGACGGTCAGCGTCACTTCATCGGCTCCATCCTCTCGGCTCAGGACTCGTCCGAGACGGACTTGATCCTCATCGACGGCCAGCAGCGCATCACGACGATCATGCTGCTGGTAGCGGCTCTCCACCACGCCGTTCGCGACACGGATCCGGCCATGGCGGCCGAGCTCGAACGCGTGCTCGTACGCGCCGATGACGCATCCCGGACCAAGCTGCGGCCGCACGACGCGTGGGCTCACCTGTACGAGTCCGTCGTCCTCGACCGTCGGGAGGACGCCGAGCGCGAATCCCGCTTCGATGACAACTACGCGTTCTTCCGCAGCCAGGTCCACGCCGACGAGGCGCAGACCATCTGGCGCGGACTTCGCCGACTCGAGCATGTTTCGATCACCCTCGGCGCGCAAGCCAACGCCCAGCAGATCTTCGAGAGCCTGAACTCCACCGGCGAGCCGTTGCGCGATCACGAACTGATCCACAACTACATCCTCATGGGACTCACGCACTCGGAGCAGCTCGATGTGGAGGAGCGGTTCTGGTTGCCGATCGAACAGCACACCGGTGAGATGATCGGCGCCTTCTGGCGGCACTACCTCGTCATGACAACCGGCAGGGAGGTGTCGGCGGACGGCGAGCACGGCGTCTACGCCGCATTCCGGCGTTCGTTCCCGAGCGTCGACGTCGCGCATCTGCAGGCGGATGCCGAGGTCTGGCGCCACTACGCCGAGATCTACGGCATCCTGCTCGATCCTTCTCTCGAGACGGACGCGGAGATCCGCACCCAACTGGGATACATCAACACGTTCGGTCGCGCGGCCTACCCGCTCGTGATGAGCGCCTACAGCGACCACGCGCGCGGGCTGATCTCGCGCGATGAGTTCATCGAAACGCTCGAATGGACGCAGGCGCTCTATCTGCGCCGTGCGCTGGTCGGCCTGCCGCCGGAGCGGATGATCGCGCGTCTGTGCCGCGCTCGTGCGGAAGGGCGCGAGGCGCTCATGCGCGCGTTCGCCCGCATCACGCCCTCGGACGAGCGCGTGAGCGCCGTGCTCAAGTACGTCGAGCTCCCCCATGCCGCCTACGTGCTGGGACGCCTCGAGAACGTGAACGACACCTCCGGATTCGACATCGAGCACATCGTGCCGCTCATGCCTTCTGAGGCATGGTCCGGCGACGGATCGCGCCGATGGAGTGAGTACACCGAGGACGCGCAGAACAGCCACCGTGCTCTGACACCGACCCTCGGCAACCTCACGCTCCTCGAGCAGAACCTGACCGAGCGCGTGTTCGGAGCTTCGTTCCCCGACAAGCAGACCGACGCGTACGCACGCAGTGCGGTCGATGAGACCCGCGCACTCGTCGACATCCCGGCGTGGGGCACGGCGGCGATCACGGGGCGCACGGTGCGACTCGCAGCATCCCTCCTGCGGATCTGGGCGCGACCTGCGCTGCCCGAGATCGACGACGACGGCCTGACACCGGTGCTGGATGCCGTTCGCCGCCGCGGGTGGCCGGCCGGCTGGGACCGCGAATTCGACTATGTCGAGTACCGCGGCGAGCACTGGGAGATCAAGGACGTCCGCGCGCTGTTCAACCGCGTGTTCCGCCGGGCGTGGACGGACGATCGGGCGTCAGCCCTGGCGTACAGCGCTGCGCACGGAGGACCGATCTACTCGGAGATGGCCTGGAAGGGCCAGTGGGATGCTCTCGACGAGGAGAACTTCCTCTACATGGGGTGGGACTCGAACTACATGATGAACGCGCTGCAGGGCGTGCTCGAGGAATCCGGGATCGCCGCCGAGGTGTTCGTGAAGTACTCCTATATCGGGAACGTGATGTGATGCGGCAAAATGCTCCTATGGACCTGGAGTTCGCCGACCTCGCTCTCGGCTGGGACGAGGACGTGCCCGTGGAGTGCGAGTGCGATCACGGCGATGAGGAGGCCTACGCGCCCTGCGGGCGCCGGGCGAAGTGGCGCGTGACGATCGACTGCACGTGCGGCGAGAATCACCCGCGAACGGTCGAACTGCTGTGCACGAAGTGTCTGCGCACCGCGCGGAAGGACCTCGGGAACGAGGCCATCACCGCACGTCCGCTGTAGCGGACGTTCCGTAGGGCGGGTGGGACTTGAACCCACGATCGTCGGGTTATGAGCCCGCTGCCTTGACCAGCTTGGCCACCGCCCCCTAGCGATTCCACTCTAACGGAGCGGTACCGCCTGCTCGTGCGTCCGCAGGTGCTCATGGTAGATCTCGGCGTTGCGGAAGAGATCAGCCCGCTCATCCTCGCTCAGCTCCCGCCTGACCTTCGCCGGCACGCCGGCGACGAGCGAGCCGTCCGGGATCTCGGTGCCACCCAGGACGACGGCCCCGCCGGCGATCAGGCATCCGCTGCCGATGACCGCGCCGCTGAGGATGACCGAGCCCATTCCGATGAGGGACCCGTCTCCGATCGTGCAGCCGTGAACGACCGCGTTGTGCCCGATCGAGACGTTCTCGCCGATCACGACGCCGTGGCCGCTGTCGACGTGCACCGAGACATTGTCCTGGACGTTGCTCCCCCGCCCGACGACGATGCCCGCCGAATCGCCACGGAGGACGGCGTTGTACCAGACGCTGGAACCGGCCTCGAGCGCGACCTCGCCGACGATGCGCGCTCCGTCCGCGACGAACGCGTCATCCGCGACCTTCGGAGTCCTGCCGGACAGTGCGAGTACGGATGCCGACGACGAGATGCTCATGAGGTGAGACTACCCTGACTTCCGCGTGATTCCGGGGATTTTCGGGGCGATAAGCCGAGCCTCAGCTTGCTTGCGGAATGTCTGAGGCTGAGTACCGTTATATCCATCAGGCATCCGAAAGCCGTACTGGAGGAAGAAAAATGAGCAAGGCGCAGACCGTTTCCACCACAGCCAGCGACCCGACCGTTGCCGCAGCGGCGGCCCAGTTCCTCTCCCCCGTCGTCCTCGGGCTGCAGGCGCTGACGATCAGCGGAAAGCAGGCCCACTGGCACGTCCGCGGCGCGAACTTCATCGGCGTCCATGAACTCCTCGACTCGGTCGTCGCGAACGCCGGCGGCTTCGCCGACACGGCCGCGGAGCGCATCGTCGCCCTCGGTCTCCCGATCGACGCCCGCGTCAAGGCCGTCGCCGAGAAGGGCGCATCGTCCGCTGTTCCCGCCGGCTTCACGCAGTCAGCAGAATTGATCCGCAACGTCATCGCGGACATCGATGCGATCCTCGTCGACACCAAGGCGGCCATCGACGGCCTCGACGAGGTCGACCTGACCAGCCAGGACGTCGCGATCGAGATCATGCGGGGCCTCGAGAAGGACCGCTGGTTCCTGCTCGCACACATCGCCGAGTAACAGCGCCTCAAAGGGGAAGGGCACCGGGATTCGTCCTGGTGCCCTTCCCCTTTCCACTTCTCATCCCACGCCGTTCTCCATCGCAGCCTTCAGCGCCGCGGTGTACTGGGGTGCCAGCGAGTCGGTGAACGTCACGGTGAGGTGGTCCTGGTCGCGATACACGTTCGCGCCGCCCACGACGGGGAAGCACGAGTCGTCGTCGCAGAACACGTCGGTGAAGTCGAGAAGCGTGACTCCTGCTGCCCCGTCTGCGGCGTCACGCAGCGGGTCGTTCTCGACGAGGACGTCGGAACGAGCGCCGGCGCACTCGGCCTGATCGCGCATGCGGAGGCACTTGTTCGGGTCGGTCTCCCAACCGGGGTTGTCGACGACCGTGACGACAGGGATGCCGCGATCGGTCATGGTCGACCAGGCCTCGCGATATCCGGCCACTGCGGCGTCGAACGACGAGTCGTGACCTGCCGCCGAGTACGGGGTGTTTGAGATCGCAGCGGTGAAGACCGCGTCGAAGTCGCTGTCCGCGAGCTTCTTGTCGACGCCTGCGCGCCAGTCCGCGCACGCGGCGCCGAAAGAGCCGCCGGTGGCCAGTGGTGTGGTGTTCCACGGGCACGCGCCCTTGAAGTACGTGGTCAGGTGCCAGCCCTCGCGCTCCGCGATGCCCTGGAACGTCGTGAGCAGCTGATAGGCGTGGCTGTCGCCGACCAGTGCCACGCGCGGCGCGTCAGGGGCCTCGGAGCCGAACTCGCACGACACCGGACGCGAGTCGTTGAGCTGGATGAAGCACTGGGGTTCGTCCGGGTTGTCTGCGCCGGCGAATCCCGGCGCCGGCAGGATCGTCTCCGGCGCAGCGTCTACGCAGGAGTCGTCCAGCACACTCGCCGCGCCGAAGCAGGCAGGCGGATCCTCCCGGACGTCCTGGATCGCTTGAACGCCCTGCTGGTAGGTCGGCGCGTTCACGGCCCAGCCGCCGGCCGCAACGGCACCGACGAGCACCATCGCTCCCAGCGACGCCCAGAGAGTCGCGCGCGGACGCCGTGAGGTCAGGGGCTTCCAGGATCGAACCGGGTCCTCCACGAAGCGCTTGGTAAGCCAGGCGAGCACGAAGCAGATGCAAAGCAATGCGACGCGGTGGTAGATCGTCAGGCCCCAGAACGGCACGGACGGCGCGATGATGATGAGCGGCCAGTGCCAGAGGTAGAGGCTGTAAGAGATGTCGCCGGTGAAACGCATAGGGCGGATCGAGAGCAGCCGCGTCGGGTACCACCAGCGTTCGGTGTTGGATGCCGCGATGATCGCCGCCGCGCCCAGGGTCGGCAGCAGCGCCATGTATCCGGGGAACATGGTCTGACCGTCGAAGGTGAAGGCCGTGTAGAGCAGGACGAGGATGCCGGCCCATCCGAGGACGAAGCTGATAACGGCGTTGCTCACGCGCAGGCGCGGGACGAGCGCGATGAGCGCGCCGACACCGAACTGCCACATGCGTCCGAACGTCACGAAGTATGCGGGAGCGGGGTCGGTGATGGTGTACACGACGCAGAAGACGAACGAGACGACGGAGACGACGCTGATGGCGACGATGGCCGCGCGCAATCGCGATCCGCGGAAGAACTTGACTGCGATCCATGCCGCGAGCAGCATGATCAGCGGCCAGAGGACGTAGAACTGCTCCTCCAGGGACAGCGACCAGTAGTGCTGCACCGTCGTGGGGTCGCCGGACAACGCCAGGTAGTCCGCGGAGTTGAAGGCGAGATACCAGTTCTCGATGTAGAACGTCGAGGCGAGGATCTCTCGCACCTCGGCGGGCATGGCGGACGTCGGCGTCAGCAGCGGCGAGGCGGCGGCGATCGCGCAGAACAGCAGGACGAGCAGCGAAGCCGGCAGCAGACGTCGGGCACGGCGTGCCCAGAACTGGCCGAGGTTGACCGTACCGGTCGAGGTGAGCTCGCGCGCGAGGTGTGCGGTGATCAGGAAGCCGGAGATCACGAAGAAGATATCGACGCCGACGTATCCGCCGCTGAGGCGACCTGGCCAGAAGTGGTAGAGCACGACGAACAGGACGGCGATCGCACGCAGACCCTGGACATGCGGGATGAAGCGGCTGGACGCTGCGTGCTCCGGAGACCGGTCGCGGCGACGCTGTGCACGAGAGGATGAGGAAGTCTGCGGAGCGGATGTCACCTTACGACGGTACCTGGTGCATCACGTAACCCGTGAAACCGCCCCGCCCCGATGGCTCCGAAGTCAGAGCCTGCGCGTCCAGTCGTGTCCGGGAATCGTCCGCTCGAGCGCATCGCGCAGCCACGAGCGTCGGCGCTCATCCAGGTACGGCACTGTGGCTGTGAAGTCGGCTTCGTCCTTCGGGCGTTGGCCCCTCGCCTTGTACAGGAGCTGGATCTCGGGTTGGAGATAGCGGATGCCGTCGCGGTCCCAGAGCGCCTCGCTCATGGGCATGCGGACGCTCGGGTCTCGCCGATAGATCCAGTCCTCCGCTGTTCCCGGCGAGAGGAGGATGTCGTACTCCCACGGGTGCTCAGCACTGCGACGCGTCCAGAGCTGGTGCGTCCCGTCAGGCAGCAGTTCCCGCGCGGTGCCCTCCGGTCGTTCGTGCGGGAGCAGCGGCTTGAGCGCGCCGGACGCGGCCGTCCACACATGCAGCCGCCCGGTGAGATGACTGCGCAGCGCAGGCAGCTCAATGCTCAGGACGCTGGGATCGAGATCCTCGTGATGCCGCTCGACACCGGTGAACGTTTGCAGCGCCCAGCCACCGGCGATCCACCAGGCACCGCGGTAGCCGTCGAAGAGGCGAGCAGCATCCGCAGGCGTCCGTGGCGCCCAGCGGCCGTAGACCGCCTCGAACTCGGAATCGCTCAACATCGCTCCAGGCTACGTGCGGGCGCCGGAAACGTGCTCAGGTCAGCACGGTACGGGCGCCGAAGCCCTCAGAACGGTGCGGGCTCGACGATGTGTTCGTCGACCTCCTCGAATGCGACGTCCTCGAATGCGACGTGGGTCGCGACACCCGGTGGGCGATCGACATAGATCCTGCCGGTGGGGCTGGTCCACTCCAGATCCCCACCGCCGAGTTGTCGCACTCGCCAGGGCGTATGGTGCTTGGTCGTGTGGTGTCGACGGCAGAGGTCGGCGAGGTTGCCGAGGTCGGTCGGTCCTCCGTAGGCGTGGTCAACGGTGTGATCGTCGTCGCACAACCGCGCCAGCATCCGGCATCCGGGGAAGCGGCACCGGCGATCCCGCGCTCGCAGGTAGCGCCGCATCTCGGCGGACGGCCGATACCGGTCGACCGCGAGAACAGTTCCCGTCACCGGGTCGGTCAGCACGCGATCGAAGCCCGGCGCGTTGCCCGTCAGGATCCGCGCTGTGGCCGGATCGACAGGTCCGACGCCTTCGAGATGGCCCGGTGCCGCGTGGTCATCGTCGTCCGTCAGTGTCAGCACAGGCACGGTCACGTCGATGTGCGCCGCGATCTCCCCGAGAAGTCCGTCCTCTGTGCTGTGTCCTGCCGGCGTGCCTGTGAGGACGAGATCGGCGAGCAGATCGAAGCGGAGCTGAGCGGTGGTGCGCTGGTCGGCGAAGTCGTCCACCGGACCCTCGCCGGCGATCCTCGCGTTGTCGGTCTTCACGGATGAAGCCATCTGCGTCAGCCGATCGCGCTCTGCGTGAATGATCGCGCTGGGACCGTATTGCACGAGCTCCGCCATGCCCTCTTCGCGTTCGCGCGTCCACACCCCTCGTTGCTCTCGCGCCTCACGGTGCCGCTCGGTGAAGGAGCGCTCACGGAATCGCTCGGCCAGCTGCCTCACGAAGGGCCGCAGCCGATTCGGTGACTCGGCCTCGGCACGCGGCACGACCGCCGCTTCGAACCGAGCCCGCGCCTCGGCAGCCTCGATCGGCGTCCCCGATTCAAGAATGATGCGCACGTGGGACGGAGAGATGCGCCCGGCCCCGAACGACGCGGCCGTTTCGGGGAAGTCCTGGACCAGACGGGCGGCATCCCCCATCTGCGATTCGACGACGCGGTCGCTCACCCGCAACACGGCAGCGAGCTCGGTTGCGACGGCACGATGCGCCATCTCCCGCGAGTCGACAGAATCGAACGGCTCATCGTCGGCGATACGGGCGGCGGTCGCGAGCATCGCCGACTTCACCGCCTGCAGCTGATTGATCGTCTGGTCGACGGATGCCACCGTGCCGACGAGATCACTCAGCAGAGCGTTCAGCTCTGGTGACGTCATCACTGAGGTGGTCATGAGTCCATTCAACCGAGGGCCACGGACATTCCGACGACGCCAGGACTCAAACCTTCAACTTCAGGTTGAGGTCGATCAAGCGGTGTGCGTCACGCGCCCTCCGAGCAGCGTCGCGAGTACCGGCATCCGGCGCAGCGTGCTCTCCGCCGCTGCGCTCGGATCGGCGCCGCACACGACCAAGTCGGCACGGTCCCCCGGCCGCACGGCACTGCGCACGCTCGCCGCGAACGCCTCGTCGAGAGTCAGCCTCTCCTCGGCATGCCAGGCGTCGCGTCCGTCGTCGGTGCGGTGAACGGCGGCGGCGATGGCCTGCCACGGGTCGAGCGGTGCCACCGGCGCATCCGACCCGAGCCTCAGTTCGACGCCGGCGCGCAGAAGGGAGGCCATCGGATACCCCACGGCGGTCTGGTTCGCCCAGAACCCGTCGACGAGGTCGCGATCGTCCAGCGCATGCTGCGGCTGGATGCTCGCTGCCAGCCCCAGCCGCGCGATCCGGGCGATGTCCGCATGCCGGACGAGCTGTGCGTGCTCGATGGTGCCGGTCGCCCCTGTCGCCGTCACGGCGTCCAGCGCTGAGGACACGGCACGGTCGCCGATCGCGTGGACCGCGGCCGACAGTCCGGCTCCGGTCGCCCGCGTGAGCAGCTCGACGAGCTCAGGCGGAGAGACGTTCAGGACCCCGTGATCCGCATCGTCGCCAGGGTACGGGTGCGTGCACGCAGCGGTGCGGGTGCCCAACGAGCCGTCGGTGATGACCTTCAGCGGCCCGACGTGCACCAGCCCGGAACCGCCGTCCAGTGCATCGCCCGGGCGCAACCCAGCGGCTATCGCGCGCTCGAGTTCGGCCGGGTACACCGCGAACTCGACCCGCTGCGACGAGAAGCCGGCCTCGACCCGTCGTGCCCACGCCTCGGCATTCCACGCCATGTCGAAGTCCACGATCCCGGTGACCCCGCGTGCCGCTGCGGCAGCGCCGGCGGCGGTGACAGCACGGTCCCCGTGAGACGGCTCGACCGCGTTGACCCGCTTCGAGATCTCGAAGGCGTCGTCCTCGCGCAGCATCCCGTCGGGAGAAGTGAAGCCCTCCCGCCGCAGCGCCGCCGAGTTCAGCCAGACGCTGTGCACGTCCGCGTTGATCAGATAAGTCGGCGCGGCGCCGGTCACGGCATCCAGAACCTCGAGCGAGGGCGCGTCCGGCCACAGGGCGTCGCGGAACCCCGTCCCGACCCGTCGGCCATCGGCAAGCGGTTCAGCCGACGCCATGCGCGCCGCAGCCTCTGCAGCCGACGTCGTCTCGTGAAGCCTGACCCGTTCGGACATCAGCGCCCATTGCAGCGTGTGCACGTGACTGTCCCACAGTCCGGGCACGACCCACGCTCCCTGCGCGTCGATCGACTCTCCGGCGACCGGCAGCGCGCCGGCGGGAGCGATGTCGACGATCAGACCTCGCGCGACGTGGATGTCCACCGGCACGTCATCCATCAGGTACTCACGGCCGGGGCCCGCGATCCGGGCGTTGCGGATCGCCGCGATCGTCGCGCCGATCACGCGTTCTGCGCCCGTGCTGCGACCCGGGCGTCGTGCGCGCGCTGCATCTCGGCGACGAGCGCCGGATTCGGGAACTTCTCATCGCGCGACAGCTCGAGGATCACGTTCTCGACCACGTCATCGGGTTTGTTCTGGCTGAGCTTGCGCTTGGCGACGACGCGGGTCGGCGTGAGCCGGAATCCGATCGTGCCCGACTCGAGCCGACGCACGAACGTCTCGTCGTTGGGAGGCGTCCACATGCCGCGCGGCGAGGGAAAGCGGTTCTCGAAATGCTCGACGAGATGCTCCAGCACCTTCAGATTCTCGTCGGCATCCAGGATCTCCGGCACACCGGACAGGTGCACGGCGACGTAGTTCCACGTCGGCACCGCCGGAACGTCGCCGTACCAGCCCGGAGAGATGTAGCCGTGCGGTCCCTGGAAGACGACGAGGAGCTCCTGATCCGGCTGCCCGAGGCCCAGCACGAGGTCGTCCGGTCGGCCGACGTGCCCCACGATCGTGAGGTCGTCGCGGTGGGGGTCGAGCAGGATCGCGTAGTGCGAAGCGGTCGCGCCGTCGGCATCCCGCCCCACGAGCGTCGCCCACGGATTCCCGGCGATGACGCGCCGCAGCTCGGCGACGTCGGTCATGGCGAAACTGGGGTTCTGGCGCATGCACCAAGCCTAGATCCGCGGCGGCCGGTCAGTTCCTCTTGGGAAGAATGATCGCCTGCGTCTTCCAGGCCTCGAAATCCTTGTCCCCGGCCATGAACGCGTTCACCTCGTCGGTCGTCGCCCGCAGCTTCGGATCGTTGTCGAGATACTTCTTCGTCTCGCGGGCGACGAGCCCCGAGAGCACCAGCAGACCGATGAGGTTCGGCAACGCCATCAGACCGTTCATGACGTCGGAGAATGCCCACACGACACCCAGTTGCACCGTGCAGCCGATGAACACCACGAGCGAGAACAGGACGCGGAACGGCATGACGGCTCGGCGTCCGAGAAGGCGCTCGATGTTGCGCTCGCCGTAGTACGACCATCCGAGGATCGTCGAGCCTGCGAACAGGACCAGACCGATCGTGACGATGTAGTGCCCCCACTCCCCCGGAAGCCCGTGGGAGAACGCTTCGCCGGTCATCAGGGCGGCACTGATCTGCTCACCGGTCTCGGGATCGGTCATGTTCCACACCCCGGTCGTGACGATGACCAGGCCGGTGCACGTCACGACGATGATCGTGTCGATGAACGTCTGCGTCATCGAAACCAGCCCCTGACGGACCGGATGGCTCGTCTTGGCGGCCGCCGCTGCGATCGCAGCGGATCCCATGCCGGACTCGTTGGAGAAGATGCCGCGGGCGACGCCGAACTGCACGGCGATGATGATCGCGGATCCGGCGAAGCCCCCGATCGGAGCCGTCCCGGTGAACGCGTCGGTGAAGATCAGGCCGAACGCCGCCGGCACGTCGCCGATGTTCGCGATGAGGATGTAGAGGGCGCCCAGCACGTAGAAGATGATCATGACGGGGACGAGACCCGCGGTCACGCGACCAATCGACTTGATCCCGCCGACCAGGACGGCGAGGGCGAACGCCGTGAGCACGAGGCCGGTCACCCAGGTGGGCACGCTGAAGCTGTTCTCCATGTTGGTCGCGATGGAGTTGCCCTGCGTCATGTTGCCGATCCCGAAGCAGGCGAACACCGCGGCGATGGCGAAGAACAGCGCGAGGAACTTGCCGAAGCGGTTCGGGATGCCGCGCTCGAGGTAGTACTGCGGGCCGCCCGACTTCTCGCCTGCGTCGTCGGTCTTGCGGTACCGCACGCCGAGGAAGGTTTCGGAGTACTTCGACGCCATGCCGAGGAGACCTGTGATCCACATCCAGAACAGGGCACCGGGACCGCCGATCCCGATGGCTGTGGCGACGCCCACGATGTTACCGGTGCCGACGGTGGCGGCGAGAGCGGTCGTCAGCGCCTGGAACTGCGAGATGTCGCCATCCGAGCCAGGATCCTTCCGGGTGAACAGGCCGAGCCGGAGCGCCGATCCGAGGCGGATGAACTGCAGCCCGCCGAGCCTGATCGTGAGATAAAGCCCCGTGCCCAGCAGCAGCGGGATGAGGAGCCACGGCCCCCAGATCCATCCCGAGAGGGTTTCCAGAGCGGTCTGAAGGCCGGTGAGATCCATGGGTGCTCCTGTCATTGCTGCGGTGCAGAGGACGGAGTCCACCTAATCACGCCTGGCAGCGCGGACACCAGTAGAGCTTGCGCGCGCCGAGCTCTTCCAGCACGATCTCCGTTCCGCAGGTGCGGCACGGCAGACCCGCACGGTGATACACCCAGTGCCGGTCGTCCCGGCTGGCCATCGCCGCGCGGTACTCGTCCGATGACAGGTCGTCCATGGTCATCATCTGACCTGTCTCGACGCCGATCGGCAGCAGCCTTGCCCAGTCCCGCCAGAGTTCACGCACGAGCTCCTCCGGCACCTGCTTGCCGGGCGTGTGCGGGTTCAGGCGCGCTCGGTACAGCATTTCGGCGCGGTAGACGTTGCCGATGCCGGCGGCTACAGACTGGTCCATCAGCAGAAGAGCGATCGGCGTGCCCTTCTTGCGCACGGCGCGCACGAAGCGCTCCTCGTTCTCGGCCGGATCGCCGACGAGCGGATCAGGTCCGAGCTTCGCGACGCTCGCCAGCATCTCGTCCGGCGTCTGCAGCTCGCACGCCGTCGGCCCGCGGAGGTCGGCGGCGGTGATGTCCGTCATCAGACGCAGCCGCACCTGACCGACGATGGGCGGAGGCCATTGCATGCCCTCGTCCTCGAGGCCCTTCGTCTGCTCGGACATGCGCACGTGCACGCGGGTGCGGCGCGGCGCGCCGATCGATGCGAGGGAGTTCTCGCCTGCGTCGTCGAAGACGACAGCGTCCAGGTCGGTGCCGCGCTGATTCGTCTGGCCCATCCGTCCGTTCGCCGAGGCGATCGTCGGATCGAGCAGGATCTCGCCGGCGAAGTCCCATGCACCGTAGAGGCCGAGGTGCACGCGCAGCCAGACATCGCCCTCGGTCTCGAGGAACATCTGCTTGCCGACGGCCTTGACGCTCACCGCTTGACGTCCGTCGAGCACCGCGGCTCCTTCGGCGAAGCGCCCCTGCGGGCTCGAGGCCAGCAGAGTCTTGCCGATGAAGTTCCGATCGAACTGCCGCGCGATCCTGTGTACGGAGTGTCCCTCAGGCATGTCAGCCGCGCGGGTCTGGCAGCAGCGAACCGTCGCGCTCGAAGTCTGCGATCTGGCCGATGCGACGGATGTGTCGCTCCTCGTCGGAGAACGGCGTCGCGATGAATCGCTCGATGAAGGAGACAACCTCCTCGAAGCTGTGCTGCCTGGCGCCGATGGAGATGACGTTCGCATCGTTGTGCTCGCGGGCGAGCTCGGCGGTCGAGAGGTTCCAGACCAGTGCCGCCCTGATGCCCTGAACCTTGTTCGCGGCGATCTGCTCGCCGTTTCCCGATCCGCCGAAGACCACGCCGAGCGCAGCCACGCCGGCGCTCTGATCGACGACGACGGCCTGCGCCGCGCGAATGCAGAACGCCGGGTAGTCGTCGAGAGCGTCGTACTCGACGGGGCCGTGGTCGATCACGTCGTGACCGAGTGAACTCAGGTGCTCCTGCAGCTGCGTGGAGAAGTCGAGGCCAGCATGATCTGTGGCGATGTGGATGCGCATGGACACCATCCTAGAAGCGGCGGGGCCGCCGTCAGGGCGCGATTCCCGCGGCTGCGGGCTTGAACCCGAGACGCACGTTCTCGCAGTCCCCTGGACGCGCCACGTCGTACCACGGCCCGAGGGCGGTGAGGTGGGGACGCTGAGCCGCCGGCGTTCCATCGACGCGTTCGAGCACGAGGTCGATCAGCCCCGAGACGAAAGCCGGGTGGATGCCGGGCGTCGCGGTCCGCACGGCGGGGATGCCCACCTCATCGGCCGATTCCATGGCCTCGGTGTCGAGATCCCACAGAACCTCCATGTGGTCGCTGACGAAGCCGAGCGGGACGATGACGATCGCCTTCGCACCTGCGGCGGGCAGCTCAGCGATCGCGTCGTTGATGTCGGGCTCGAGCCAGGGTTGGCTCGGCGGGCCGGAGCGGGACTGGAACACCAGCTGCCAGGGCACGGTGCCACCTCCGACGGGCGCTCGCCCGGCGACTGCAGCGATGTTCTCGATGATGTTCGCGGCGACGGCCTTGTGCTGGGCGACATAGGCGCCGCCCTCGCCCCAATCGACGTCGCGCGGGCCGGAGCGCTCCGCATCCGCTGTCGGGATTGAGTGCGTCGAGAACAGCACGTGGATGTCAGCCGGTGCGATCCCCTGCTCGAGGAACGTCTGCACGGCGGCATCCACGCCCTCCTGGAAGGGGGCGACGAATCCAGGGTGATCGAAGAACAGCCGCACCTTGTCGGCCGTGACGCGATCCTGCAGACCTGCCTCGGTGATGGCGCGCGCGATGTCCTCGCGGTACTGACGATCGCTCGAGTAGGAGCTGTACGCGCTCGTAGCGACTACGAGGAGCGTCTTGTGTCCGTCGTTCGCGGCGGCGGTGAAAGCGTCCTCGAGGTACGGCTCCCAGTTGCGGTTGCCCCAGTACACGGGCAGGTCGATGCCGCGCGTCGCGAGTTCCGCCTCCAGCGCAGCCTTCAATTCCCGGTTCTGCTGGTTGATCGGACTCACGCCTCCGAAGTGGCGGTAGTGATGCGCGACCTCTTCCAGACGCTCGTCCGGGATGCCACGTCCCCTGGTCACGTTGCGCAGGAACGGGATGACGTCGTCCTGGCCCTCAGGGCCGCCGAAGCTCGCGAGCACCAGCGCGTCGTACGCCACCGGAGTCTCGACGAATTCGGGACCGCTCGAAGCGGCGGGGGAAGCGAACAGGACAGAACTCTGAACGGGCACACTCACCCCTCCATCTTCCCATCTTCCGTGCGTCGGCATCCTCGTCGGCATCCTTGTCTACCTGGCGTAGGCTGTCATGGTTGCCGTCGGCGCCAGCAGCGTCGGCATGTGGCGACACCCCCCGAACCCCTGGGAGAAACAGCTGTGCCTGGAGAGAACCTCACCCGTATCGAAGCGCAGGAGCGCCGCGAGCTCGTCGACACTCAGTCCTACGAGATCTCACTCGACCTGACGAAGGGCGCCGAGGTCTTCGGCTCCCGCAGCGTGGTGCGCTTCACCGCGAAGCCCGGAAGCTACACCTTCATCGACCTCATCGCCCGCGATGTGCGCGAGATCTCCCTCAACGGCGAGCTGCTCGACCCAGCCGAGGTCTACGCCGACTCCCGCATCGCGCTGACGGACCTGCAGGATGAGAACGTCCTCGTCGTCGACGCCGACTGCCAGTACACGAACACCGGTGAGGGTCTGCACCGCTTCGTCGATCCCGTGGACGGCGAGGTGTATTTGTACTCGCAGTTCGAGGTGCCGGATTCCCGCCGCGTCTTCGCGGTGTTCGAGCAGCCCGACCTCAAGGCGACTTTCCAGTTCACGATCACGGCTCCTGACACCTGGAAGGTCATCTCGAACTCTCCGACGCCCGAGCCGATCAACCACGACGAGAGCAGCACCGCGACGTGGGGCTTCGAGCCGACTCCTCGGATCTCCTCGTACATCACGGCGCTGGTCGCCGGGCCGTACGAGTCCACGTTCTCGGAGCTGACCAGCGCCGACGGCCGCGTCATCCCCTTGGGCGTCTACGGCCGCAAGAGCCTGTGGGCGCACCTCGATGCGGACTACATCTTCGACAAGACCCGCGAGGGCTTCGCCTACTACGAGGAGAAGTTCAGCGTCCCGTACCCGTTCGCGAAGTACGACCAGCTCTTCGTGCCGGAGTTCAACGCCGGCGCCATGGAGAACGCCGGTGCGGTCACCTTCACCGAGACGTACGTCTTCCGAAGCAAGGTGACGGATGCCGTCAAGGAGCGTCGCGTCGTCACGATCCTGCACGAGCTCGCGCACATGTGGTTCGGCGACCTCGTCACCATGAAGTGGTGGAACGACCTGTGGCTGAACGAGTCGTTCGCCGAGTGGGCGTCGACGATCGCCACCGCGGAAGCCACCGAATGGACCGAGGCGTGGACCACGTTCAACGCCATGGAGAAGACCTGGGCCTACCGCCAGGACCAGCTCCCCTCGACGCATCCCATCACGGCTGAGATCAACGACCTCGAAGACGTGCAGGTGAACTTCGACGGCATCACGTACGCCAAGGGCGGTTCGGTGCTCAAGCAGCTCGCAGCCTGGGTGGGCATCGACGCGTTCTTCGCCGGCGTCGGCCAGTACTTCCAGAAGCACGCCTGGGGCAACACCGAACTCAGCGATCTGCTGACCGAGCTCGAGGCGACCAGTGGTCGCGAGCTGACCACCTGGTCGAAGAAGTGGCTCGAGACCGCCGGCGTCAACACGCTCTCGCCGGTCATCGCGGAAGACGCGGACGGCCTGATCTCGCGGTTCGCCATCACGCAGACCGCCCCGGCCGATTACCCGACGATCCGCCCCCACCGCCTCGGCATCGGGTTCTACAGCCTCGACGGCGGCGCACTCGCCCGAATCCACTACGTCGAGATCGACGTGGACGGCGACCGGACCGAGGTGCCGGAACTGCAGGGCCGGAAGCGCCCCGATCTCGTGCTGCTCAACGACAACGACCTCGCCTATGCGAAGATCCGTCTCGACGAGCGCTCGCTGGAGACGGCGATCGCCCATCTCGCCGACGTGTCGGACCCGCTGGCCCGCTCCCTCATCTGGGGTGCGGCCTGGGATCAGACGCGCGACGCCGAGAGCACGGCCTCCGACTACATCGACCTCGTGCTCGGCAACATCGCCCGCGAGACCGAGTCGACGACCGTCCGCACCACGCTCGCCCAACTGCGCACGGCGGCGACCCTCTACGTCGCTCCCGCCTCCCGGGATGCCGCCCGTCTGAAGATCGCCGACGGGCTCTGGGAGCTCGCGCAGGGCGCCCAGGCCGGCAGCGACAGCCAGCTGCAGTTCGTCACCGCGTTCGCGTCCTCGCTCGTGAACACGGAGCACGCCGGCGTCATCGGCCGCCTCCGCTCCGGCGAGGAGACCCTGCCCGGTCTCGAGATCGACACCGACCTGTCGTGGCAGCTGCTCGTCGGATTGGCCTCGATCGGTGCGACGGATGCCGCGGCCATCGATGCCGCCCTGGCAGCGGACAACACGTCGAAGGGCGCCGAGTTCGCGGCGCAGGCGCGCGCCGCCCTCCCGAACGTCGACGACAAGCGGACCGCGTGGGCGTCGCTCGTCGACAACGCCGATCTGCCCAACACGATCGTCCGCTCGGCGGCGCTCGGATTCGTGCACCCGAACAGCGCCGGAGTTCTGGACGGATTCGTCCAGGACTACTTCGACATGCTCGTCCCGGTGTGGGAGTCGCGCACGTACCAGATCGCGAACTATCTGATCGTCGGCCTCTACCCCACCGCTCTCGCAAGCACGGAGCTCCGCGATGCGACGCGCTCGTGGTTGTCGGCGAACGCCGATGCCGCCCCGGCGCTGCGGCGCCTGGTCGGCGAGGGTCTCGCCGACGTGGAGCGCGCACTGACCGCACAGGCACGGGACGCCGAAGGAGCCGAATCCGCCGAGTGATTCAGGGTTCTGCGAAGCCCGATCAGTAGAGTTGAGGGGTGTTGAACGCGCCTCTTGAGACCTCTCCTGCTCCACCGCAGCTGCCGTCGTGGCTGGTGGATTTCTGGGAGAGCACGCTCGCCTGGTTGGTCGCGGCGGGGAACAACGCCATCAGCGTCGCACTGATCATCGCGATCAGCGGCGCCATCGCCTTCGCCCTGCGGTTCGTGATCCGCCGCATCGTGCACCGGATCGTCGACAGTGCGAAGTCCAAGGCGAACGTGCAGGACACGCAGGCGCTCGAACGCTCGCCGCTGTCGGACATGCGGCTCGTGCAGCGCACCCGCACGCTCGGGACGATTCTGCAGAACATCGTCAACGTCACGGTCGGCATCGTCGCCGTCGTGCTGATCACCAACACGCTGGCCCCCGACCTCGTCGGCTCGCTGACGCTCCTGACCGCCGCCATCGGCGCAGGGCTCGGCTTCGGCGCTCAGAACATCGTCAAGGATGTCCTCAACGGCCTGTTCATCGTCGCCGAGGATCAGATCGGCATCGGCGACATGGTCGACATGGGTCTCGCCTCCGGGGTCGTCGAGTACGTCGCAGTGCGCATCACACAGGTGCGCGACGTCAACGGCACGCTCTGGTACATCCGCAACGGCGAGGTCACTCGCATCGGCAACATGTCACAGGGGTGGGCGCGGGCCATCGTCGACATCGGCGTGCCGGTGGACGCGGATGTACCGGCCGTCGAGGAGGCGCTGCTCGAGGCGGCCCAGGGGCTCGCGAAGGACGCCAAGTGGCGCACGCGCATCATCGAGAGGCCCGAGGTGTGGGGGCTGGAGTCGATGAGCGGCGAGGCGCTTGTCATCCGCGTCGTGATGAAGACCCGTGCGAACGCCATGGACGACGTGGCGCGCGAGTTGCGAGTGCGGCTGAAGGACGCGGTTCAGCAGCTCGATCTCGCCGTGCCCTCGCTCGAATCCGTCGTCCCTGATGGGATCGCCGGTGCGCGTCGCGTTCGCGGGGCCAACCCGCCGAAGACGCGGCCGAACGCCGTGACCGGCGTGCCCCCTGTCGCCCGCGGCATCTGGCGCAAGAAGAGTCCGAAGGCCTCTCCGGAGCACCCTGAGTCCCCGGAGACGACGTGATGACGTTCTACGACGAGGTCGGCGGCTACGCCACGTTCCAGCGGATCGTGGACGGGTTCTACCGCGAGGTGGCTCTGGACCCCGTCCTGAAGCCCATGTATCCCGAGGAGGATCTCGGCCCCGCGGCCGAACGCCTGACGATGTTCCTCGTTCAGTACTGGGGCGGCCCCGGGACGTACAGCGAACGGCGAGGGCATCCTCGGCTGCGCATGCGTCACATTCCGTTCCGCGTCGATCCGGACGCACGGGAGCGCTGGCTGCGGTGCATGCGCACCGCTCTGGACGAGGCGGAGCTGTCGCCTCTGCACGACGCGACTCTCTGGGACTACCTCGAGCGTGCGGCGTATGCCATGGTGAATACGCTGCCGTCTGAAGCCGCCTCGCCTGGTGCGCGTCCGACGCTCGACACCCGCAGCACCAGTCAGGATTCGACGGAGAGCGCATGACGACCACACCCCTGTCCGCAGATGTCCTGGTGATCGGATGGGGGCTGGCTGGTCTCGTCGCCGCCTCTGAGGCGGCTGCCGCCGGTCGACATGTGATCCTCATCGACCAGGAGCCGCGGTCGAACCTCGGCGGTCAGGCCTGGTGGTCGTTCGGCGGACTCTTCTTCGTGGACTCGCCAGAGCAGCGCCGGATGGGGATCAAGGATTCACTCGAACTCGCCGCCCAGGACTGGTTCGGCAACGCCGGATTCGACCGCGACGAGGACGAATGGCCGAGGCGGTGGGCGCAGGCGTACCTGGAATTCGCAGCGGGCGAGAAGCGCGCGTGGCTGCGTGAACGAGGAGTCGGTTTCTTCCCCGTGGTCGGCTGGGCAGAGCGCGGCGGTTACGGGGCGATCGGACCGGGCAACTCGGTTCCACGCTTCCACATCACCTGGGGCACCGGACCCGGCATCGTCGCGCCGTTCGACGAGGCCGTGCACCGTGCAGAGGATGCCGGCACGCTGACGATCCTTCCCCGTCACCGTGTGACCGAGCTCGTGGTCGCGGACGGCGCCGTCGTCGGTGCACGAGGCGACGTGCTCGCGGACAGTCCGACCGCGCGCGGAATCGCTTCATCGCGCGACGTCGTCGGCGAGTTCGAGATCTCGGCCGGAGCCACGATCGTCTCCTCCGGCGGCATCGGCGGGAACCACGATCTCGTCCGCGCCGCCTGGCCGCAGCGCCTGGGCACGCCACCCAGGCACATGCTGTCCGGCGTCCCGGCGTACGTCGACGGCTCCATGCACGCGATCTCGGAGGCCGCTGGTGCGCACCTGATCAACGGCGACCGCATGTGGCACTACGTCGAGGGCATCCAGAACTGGGATCCGGTCTGGCCGATCCACGGCATCCGCATCCTGCCCGGCCCGTCATCGCTCTGGCTGGACGCCACGGGCAAGCGGCTCCCCGTGCCTCTCTTCCCCGGGTTCGACACACTGGGGACGCTCGAGCATCTGCGCACGACCGGCCACGACCATTCGTGGTTCGTCACCTCACGGCAGATCGTCGAGAAGGAGTTCGCACTCTCGGGCAGCGAGCAGAACCCGGACCTCACGGGCAAGGACGTGAAGCTTCTCCTGAAGTCGCGCCTGGCGAAGGGGCCGACCGGGCCCGTGCAGTCGTTCCTCGACGAGGGCGCTGACTTCATCGTCGAGAACGACCTCGAGTCCCTCCTCGAGCAGATGCGCCGGCACGATGGCGGCGACCTGCTCGACATCGATCTGGTTCGTCGCGAGGTCATCGCCCGCGACCGGGAGATGGAGAACGACTTCACGAAGGATGCTCAGATCGGGATGCTCAGATCCATGCGCGGCTACCGCGGCGACAAGCTGATCCGAACCGCGGCCCCGCACCGCTTGCAGGACGCTTCATCCGGTCCGATGATCGCGGTGAAGCTGCACGTGCTGACCAGGAAGTCGCTGGGTGGCATCAAGACCGACCTCGACGGCCGGGCACTCGGTCTCGACGGGGCCGTCATCCCCGGCCTGTTCGCCGCCGGAGAGGCGAGCGGCTTCGGCGGCGGAGGCGTGCACGGGTACCGCGCGCTCGAGGGCACGTTCCTCGGCGGGTGCCTGTTCTCCGGACGTCAGGCCGGGCGCGCCGCAGCGCGCTGATGCGTCCCCGCTACGGGACGCTGCCGGTCGACCGCACTGCGGTGAGTCCGCTGGCGACAGGACCACGCGACAGCACATGCCCACGGCGGAACGCGAGTCGGGTCCACCGCCCTGACACGGTGACCGGAACCTGCTCCTCGCCCGAGATGAAGCCGAACGCGTGCGCGGCGAAGGCGATACCGCGCGGCAGGCCGCCGAGATCCTCGTCCGGCTCACCCCAGATCGCTGCGCGCAGCGCCCGAACGGCTTCCTCGCCCGCACCGGGGGTCGCGCCCCGTGCGACGGCCGAGATGCCCCACTGCGCCCGCTGTGCGACAGTCGCGGCATCCAGTTCACCGCTGCGGGCCCAACCGGCCCTGGGCGGAGCGATGCCCGCCCAGGCGGGAGAGCGTGCGGTGTCGGGGAGCTGCAGCATCCGCTCATCGTCATCGCGGGCGAGTTCGTCGACGACGATGTCGCACTCCAACTCGGGGTCGGCGTGCACGACGCGCATCGCGAGAATCGTCGGCGTCTGATCGAACAGTCCCTGCGGTGCGAGGGCAGCGGCGGTCAGCGCGAGAACGCCGCGGGAGGCCTGCAGACGCACGCCATCGTCGGCGATCTGGTTCGCCCGTCCGAGAAAGGTGAGCACATCGCTCGCGGTGTCGGAATCGGCGAGGACGAGGCGGGGCTGCACACGTTCTAAACTACCCGGGTTCCCTAAGCTGGGGTGATGACCGCAGAGGAACAGGCTCAGGCATCCGTCGACCGACTTCTCGAAGTGCTCGATCTCGATGCGAGCCAGGCGCGAACGACCGAGGACATCTTCACCGGACGCTCGCACAGCATGCCGACGGGGCGCATCTACGGCGGTCAGGTGCTCGGCCAGTCGCTGCTCGCGGCTGAGCGGACGCTGCCGGACGGTCGAGCGGCGCACTCGATGCACGGGTACTTCCTGCGCCCCGGCGATTCCACCCAGGGCGTGACGATCTCCGTCGATCGCATCCACGACGGGCGTTCGTTCTCGACCCGCCGCGCGCAGGCGTATCAGAACGGTGTGCCGATCTTCTCGATGATCGCCTCGTTCCAGGACGAGGCGCCCGGTCTCGAGCATGCGGCGCCGATGCCGACCGACGTCCCCCGGCCCGAGGATCTCCTCCCGGACGAGCTCCTCGTCGACGGAGCAGGCACGACGGCCCTGCGCCTGCTCACCGAACGCCCCGTCGACACCAGGCATGTGCAGACGCCGATCTACGTGGAAGCGGACGGTGAGCGCTCCGCCCACCAGGCCGTGTGGATGCGCATGCGCGCCCAGATGCCGGACGACCAGACCCTGCACCGCGCGGCGCTTGCGTATCTCAGCGACATGACCATCCAGGAATCGATCCTCAGAGCCCACGGCGTCGCCTGGACGACGCCCGGTCTGAAGGTGGCGAGCCTGGATCACGCCATGTGGTGGCACCGTCCGGCGCGGGTCGACGAATGGATGCTGTTCGTGCAGAAGTCGCCGAACGCCCGCGGCGGTCGCGGTCTTGCAACCGGGCGGATCTACACCCGCGACGGCGTGCTGGTCGCCAACGTGAACCAGGAGATCATGATCCGCGTCCCCGAGGTCGGCTGAGACGAACGCGGCTCTATCTGCGGTGCGCGTACGTGATCGGTTCGCCGACGTACGGCTCCCAGACCTCGCGCATGTCGTCGCTCACGCGGGTCGGCCGCACTGTCCTCGCATCGACGAGCACGAGCACGGCCGTCGAACGCGCGTACAGGACGCGCTCATCGTGCGAGGGGTCGTTGTACACCTCGTAGCAGACCTCGACGCTCGAACCGCCGATCTTGCCGAACCACATCTGGACTTCGAGCGGATGCCGCTGGTAGGGCACGGGTGCGAAGTACTCGATCTCCTGCCTGGCGATGAGGGTCAGGACGCCCTGGTCGATGCCAGATGCCAGCACCGCCGTCTCCGGCGCGTCCTCCCCCGGCCCCGGCTTCCAGAAGGCGCGCACGCGCGCCTCCTCGAGCAGCTTGAGCATCGAGGTGTTGTTGACGTGATTGAACGCGTCCAGATCTCCCCACCGCAGGTGGATGGGGAGATGGAGGCGCTTTCCGTCAGTCACGGGTCAGCTTGCGGTGCGTCGAACGGTGCGGGTTCGCCGCGTCGGGACCGAGGCGCTCGATCTTGTTCTTCTCGTACGCCTCGAAGTTGCCCTCGAACCAGTGCCACTGCGCCGGGTTCTCGTCTGTGCCCTCGTAGGCGAGGATGTGCGTCGCGATGCGGTCGAGGAACCACCGGTCGTGGGTGATGACCACAGCGCAGCCGGGGAACTCGAGCAGTGCGTTCTCAAGAGAACTCAGCGTCTCGATGTCGAGATCGTTGGTCGGCTCGTCGAGCAGCAGCAGGTTGCCGCCCTCCTTGAGCGTGAGCGCGAGGTTCAGACGGTTGCGCTCTCCACCGGAGAGGACGCCGGCCTTCTTCTGCTGGTCCGGGCCCTTGAACCCGAACTTCGAGACGTAGGCGCGAGACGGGATCTCGGTCTTGCCGACGGTGATGAAGTCGAGTCCGTCGGAGACGACCTCCCAGAGGTTCTTGTTCGGGTCGATGTTCGCGCGCGACTGGTCGACGTAACTGATCTTGACGGTCTCGCCGATCTTCAGATCTCCGCCGTCGAGGGGCTCGAGACCGACGATCGTCTTGAACAGCGTGGTCTTGCCGACGCCGTTCGCGCCGATGATGCCGACGATGCCGTTCGGCGGCAGGCTGAAGCTCAGCCCGTCGATGAGAACGCGGTCGCCGAAGCCCTTCTTGAGCTTCTTCGCCTCGATGACGACGTTGCCCAGGCGCGGGCCAGCGGGGATCTGGATCTCCTCGAAGTCGAGTTTCCTCGTGCGCTCCGCCTCTGCGGCCATCTCCTCGTAGCGTGCGAGGCGAGCCTTCGACTTGGTCTGGCGCCCCTTGGCACTGGAGCGCACCCACTCGAGCTCGTCCTTCAGACGCTTGGCGAGCTTCTGATCCTTCTTGCCCTGAATGTCCAGACGCTCGGCTTTCTTCTCGAGGTAGGTCGAGTAGTTGCCCTCGTAGCCGATGAGCCGGCCACGGTCGACCTCGGCGATCCACTCCGCGACATTGTCGAGGAAGTACCGGTCGTGGGTGATGGCGATGACGGCGCCCTTGTAAGCCTGCAGGTGCTGCTCGAGCCAGAGCACGCTCTCGGCGTCGAGGTGGTTGGTGGGCTCGTCGAGGAGCAGCAGGTCGGGCTTCTGCAGCAGGAGCTTCGCGAGTGCCACGCGGCGCTTCTCACCACCGGAAAGGGGTGCGATCGCAGCGTCCCCCGGAGGGGTGCGCAACGCATCCATGGCCTGGTCGAGCTGCGAGTCGAGGTCCCAGCCGTCTGCGGCGTCGATCTCCTCCTGCAGTACGCCCATCTCGGCGAGCAGGGTGTCGAAGTCGGCATCCGGGTCGGCCATCTGCGCGGAGATCTCATTGAAGCGATCGAGCTTCGCCTTGATCGCGACGCCCTCCTGGATGTTCTCCAGCACGGTCTTCGACTCGTCGAGCTCCGGCTCCTGCATGAGGATGCCGACGGTGAAACCCGGTGTCAGCTTCGCCTCGCCGTTCGAGGGCGTGTCGAGACCGGCCATGATCTTGAGGATCGTCGACTTTCCGGCACCGTTCGGGCCGACCATGCCGATCTTCGCTCCGGGGAGGAACGACATCGTCACGTCGTCGAGGATGAGCTTCTCGCCCACCGCCTTGCGCGCACGAACCATCGAGTAGATGTACTCAGCCACAGAAAAACGCTCCTTGTGTAGGCGTCGAGGATCGACTCTCCAGCCTACCGGCTGTAGGTCACCAGTCGATCGAGCGAGTATCTCCGATCAGGCATCGTCCCTCAGCCAGTTGGTCCATGACCTTCGTCACCGGATTCCCCGTCGACGGGCCCACCTGTCCGACCAGGCATTCGCTCTCGCCCCAGCGGACGGAGAACTGCAGGCTCTCCACGGCGTTTCCGACCGTCGTCGCGTCCTGCGTGACCTGCATGGCCGACTTGTCGAAGCCGGCCTCGACGAGCGCATCGATATACGCCCGGCCGGACGAGCTGCCACTGCTCGCCCAGACCGCGCCCGTCACCTGCGCGAACAGCGGCAGGTTCGCCTCGGCGGAGTCGTTGGGATGCAGTGCGGGGCCATTAGGCGTTGGCGTCGCAGCAGATGAAGCGGTGTCCGTTGCTATCGGCGTGGGGGCCGGCGTCGGGCCCGCGTCGACGGCGGGCGTGCACGCGGCCAGCCCCCCCGCATCCCGCCACGAGCAGTGCGGCCAGGGCGATGCGCGAACGAGAGGCGGCGAGTCGACGAAACACACTCCGATCCTACGTACGCGTCCGGTCGACCGAGCCCGGCCGCACGTTCGTGCGGCGCCCGCGCTCAGACCGTCACGTTCCACACCTCGGCGCGATCTTCGGCCGACGGTTCGACGAAGTCGTCCTCGAGCCCATCGGTGTCCTGATCCTGCGTGGAGGACGCAGCATCCGGAGTCGTCGGCGTCGAAGTCGACGAGTTCGCCGTGGGCGCCTTCGCGAAGGCAGCCGTGCCCCAGCGCAGATCGTGTCCCAGTGCATCCGCGTCGATGTCGGCGCTCATCCCCTTCTTCCCTCCGCTTTCCCACTCGCGCAGCTTGAGCCGTCCGGTCACGATCACCGCGTCGCCCGAGCGCAGCGACACCTTCGCGTGCTCGGCGAGCCGGCGGAACGCCGAGACGTTGTACCAGTTCGTCCCGGTTTCGATGAACGTCTGACTCTTCGCGTCGTACCAGCCCTGCGGACTCGCGACGCGAAAGTTCACGACGGGCACACCGCCCGCCGTCTCGCTGCGGTTGGGGTCGCCGCCGACGCGGCCGAGGATCGTCACAGTGTCATTCATGTCTTTCTCCTTGGTGGTCCGGAGCAAGCCCGGGTCCCCTCAGAGTGCCCCCGGACACCGACGCGCGATGAGCCGGATCCCAGGGGCGGTGGAGAACCCGCGCCGCGCCCGGCCTGTGCAGTTCGAGTGCGTCGTCGCCGACGCCCCGAATGTCGGTGGTCGCTCATATGTTCGAATCGAAAGGAGAGACCGATGTCCACCACCCAGAAGCTTCCCGTCCCCGAGATCCCCTACGCCGCACCGCACCTGACATCCGCGCGTGAGCATCTGGTGCGCGCATCCGACCACCTCTGGCGGGTGCAGGATGCCACAGGGCGTGTCCTCGGTCACCTACGCATCTTGGCCGACCCGCTGGGACTCCGCTACCGTGCAGAACGACTGCACCTCGCGACCGGCACCTTCCGGCTCGTCGGCGACTTCTGGCGCGCCGACGACGCTGTGCAGGCGCTACGCAACGGGTGAAGTGCCCCCGGCAGGAATCGAACCTGCGACCAACGGATTAGAAAGCCGATGCTCTTCCTCTGAGCTACGGAGGCGGGCCGCTTCTACGGTATCAGGGGCGATGTCGGTCCCCTCACTAGAATGAGGGGATGGTATCTGCGTCCGAGAACGACCGCCTCGTCTGGATCGATTGCGAGATGACGGGACTCGATCTCTCGATCGACGAACTCGTCGAGATCGCTGTCGTGATCACCGATTTCGAACTGCGTCCGGTTGATCCCGGGTTCCAGATCGTGATCAAGCCGAGCGATGCGGCACTCGCGAACATGGGCGAGTTCGTGACCGCCATGCACACGAGTTCGGGACTGACCGGAGAGATCCCGCTCGGAGTGAGCCTGGCCGAAGCCGAAGCGCAGACCCTCGCCTACATCAAGCGATTCGTGCCGCAGGAGCGCAAGGCTCCCCTGGCTGGCAACACGATCGGCACCGACCGCATGTTCCTCGCCAAATACATGCCGCAGATCGACCAGTGGCTGCACTACCGGAACGTCGACGTCTCGAGCATCAAGGAGCTCTCCCGACGCTGGTACCCCCGGGTCTTCTTCCAGGCACCGGCGAAGGACGGCGGTCACCGAGCGCTGGCCGACATCCTCGAATCCATCCGCGAGCTCCAGTATTACCGCGAAGCCGTGTTCGTCGCCGAACCAGGACCGACCAGCGATGAGGCACGCGCGATCGCCGATCGCACGGTGTCATCGTTCGCTTCAGAGGTGTAATACACTTGAGTGGTTGTCCGCTCAGCGGGCACATGGTGGCTATAGCTCAGTTGGTAGAGCACCGCGTTGTGGTCGCGGGGGTCGCGGGTTCAAGCCCCGTTAGCCACCCCATCAGAAGGCTCGCATCGATCGGTGCGAGCCTTCGTCGTAGCTCCATCACTAGGATCACTCTGTGTCACTGACGGTCTGGCTCTCCCTGCTCACGGCCTCCATCGTCATCAGCTTCACTCCGGGAGCCGGCGCCATCAACACGATGTCCAACGCTCTCGCACACGGCTGGCGACGATCCGTCTGGGGCGTGATCGGCCAGCAGCTCGCGCTCATCGTGCACGTCGTCATCGTGGCCGCCGGTGTCGGGCTTCTCGTCTCGCGCTCCCCCATCCTGTTCGACATCGTGCGGTACAGCGGTGCCGCCTACCTGGCGTTCCTCGGACTCCGCATGATCTTCGCACGCGTGCCGGAGCCGGCGGCATCCGACGGCGTCGCCCCGACTCGCGAAGGCCGATTCTCGATGATCCGCCGCGGCTTCTGGGTGAATGTCCTCAACCCGAAGGCGATCGTCTTCTTCCTCGCATTCGTGCCGCAGTTCATCCGACTCGATCAGCCGCCGCTCCCCCAGTACGCGCTCCTGATCGGAACGGTCATCGCGGTGGACGTCGTGGTGATGTGGGGATTCTTCGCGACGGCCGCTCGACCGTTCCGGGTGCTGACCCGCACACGCCGCGGCGTGAAGATCCTGAACGTCATCTTCGGCAGCCTGTTCCTGTTGGTCGCTGCGCTTCTGCTGTTCATCCACTGACTTCCCGCTGGTCGTAGGCTGGTCGACGATGGAGATGGATGCTGCCGCTTTCGAGGAGCTCGTCGTCGACGAGCTCGATCGCCTGCCCGATGAGATGGTCGAAGGTCTCGAGAACGTCATCTTCGTCGTCGAGGACCGCCCGGAGGACGGCAGCCTCGATCTGCTCGGCCTCTACGACGGACTCGCGCTGACCGAGCGCGGCCACTACGGCATGGGCGAACTGCCGGACCGCATCGTCGTCTACCGCGAGCCGCACCTCGACCGCTGTCGCGACGAGGACGAGCTGCGCGATGAGGTCCACACCACCCTCGTCCACGAGATCGCGCACTTCTTCGGAATCGACGACGAACAGCTGCACGAACTGGGGTGGGCGTGAGCATCCCGATCGCCGTACCCGACCTCGATCAGGCGACGGACCTGCAGGCCGCGCCGTTGGAGCCGTGGCAGGTCGTCGTCTGGAACGACCCGGTGAACCTGATGAGCTACGTCGTGCGGGTGTTCCGCACCTACTTCGGCTACTCGGCCGAGCACGCGACGACGCTCATGCTCGCCGTCCACCACGACGGTCACGCGATCGTCGCCAGTGGCCCGCGCGAGACCATGGAGGTGCATGCCCAGGCGATGCACGACTACGGATTGTGGGCCACCGTGCGAAAGGCGCCGCTGTGAACGTCGACGAGATCTCGTTCCGCATGGCCCTCATCGAAGGCCTCCACCTGGCGGGGCTCGTGGATGAACTCGCCCTCGTGATCGCGGCAGCCGACGAGGCCCCGGATCCGGCGATCGACAGGCTGACCCCGGCGCCGTACCCGGATGACCCCGCTGCGGCGGCCGAGTTCGCGACGGCGACCCGTGACGATCTGCTCGATCGGCGCACGGCAGACGCCGCCGTCGTGCGCCGAGCGCTCGAGATGTTCGTCGACCCGGGCGAGGATGACGAGGGCGAGAACGAGGACCAGCCGGACCAGATCGAGATCACCATCAGGCGCGCGGAGATCGACGCCTGGTTGCGCACTCTCACGGCGCTGCGCCTCATCATCGCGACTCGACTCGGCATCACGACTGCGGATGACGATCATGATCCCGACGATGCACGCTTCGGCGTCTACGACTGGCTGGCGTACCGGTTGGACAGCCTCATCGCTATCGCCGATGCGCTGGATGAGATCCCTGACGACGTCTGATCAGGGAACGGCGACCGTCACCGACGCGAGCTCCCTCGGATCGTCCCGACGCAGATGACGGTCCTCCTGCGCGGCCCAGCGATCCCAATGCGGACGGAACCCGTCGCCGTCGCGTTCAAGAGCACGCCGCTTGCGCGACGCCTCCGGTGACTCCACCCACACGCGCACATCGGCCAGTCGGGCAGTCGCCGGATTGATCGCACCACAGCCTTCGAGGATGACGCCGAGCGCCGGGTTCACGGCGTACGCCTCCGCCTCGCCCTCCAGCTCCCAGTCCCAGCGTCGCCACGTGGTGAGCAGCCCGCGCCCGTGCGGCCGCAGGATGTCGTGGAGCGCACGCTCGGTGCCGGCATCCAGGCCGTCCCAGCCCGGGTAGAGCGAGTCGAGCGCGATCAACTGCGGGCGACCTGCCAGCGGCCAGTTCGCGGCGACCATGCGCGACAGCGTGGTCTTTCCCGCGCCCGCCCTGCCGTCGATGAGCACGACCGGGTTGGATGCTTCGACCGCGACGATGGCCTCGATGACCTGGCCGGCACCGCGCTGGAGCGCCTGCGCGAGCGGGTCGTTACTTCTTGAGGGCACGGATCACGCGCGACAGCGCCCGCCCGGCGACCCAGACGAACGGGATGGCGACCGCGAGCAGCGCCACGATGTTCGGCTCGAATCGCAGACCTTCCTCACGTCGAACGTATACGCCCAGCGGAATGGACACGCCTCCGCCGCCCCCGCCGCCGTTCTCGTCCTGGTCGGCGCCACCGCCGAAACCGGCCCAGGTCAGGGCGACAGGCGTGATGCTCACACCGTCGACATCCTGAGGCTCGCCGTAGGCGGCCTTGACGCCGAAGGAGGCGATCTGCTTTCCGAGGTCCAGTGCGATGTTCGGCATGATTCAACGGTACAGGGCTGCGGTCGCCTTCGGGGGCTCAATCGTCGCCGTGCTCAATCGACGCCGCGCTCAATCGACGCCGTGGTCCTTCGGGTGACGCACGGCGCCTCGGCCGTCTCCGCGTCCGACGTGCCGGGCGCGGGTGATCGTGGCACTGCCGAATCGTGCGCGTGCATCGTCGAGTGCGCCTTCGACCTTGCGCCAGTGCTCATCGTCGTCCCAGAGCGCGAACGCCGAGCTGCCGGCAGGGCGGAGCTTCTCCGCGCGCACTCCGACGAGGCGAATCGGATCCCTCCGGTCGATCGATTCGTACAGGCTCTGTGCGGCCTCCCCGATGCGCTGACCGACCGAGGTGGGTTCGGCGAGCGTCTGCGATCGGCTGAGCGTGGTGAAGTCGTCGAACCGGATCTTGATCGCCACGGTCGCGCATTCCCAGCCCGCGCGACGCAGCCGTACCGCGACGCGATCGGCGAGGCGCAGAAGTTCGGCGCGCAGGAACTCCCGGTCGGTGACGTCGATCTCGAACGTCTCCTCATGGCCCACGCTCTTCTCGACCCGTTCGGTCTCGACGACCCTGGCATCCTGGCCTCGAGCGAGTTGCGCGATGCGTGCGCCGAGTGCAGCGCCGACCGCGCGGTCGAGCATCTCCTGCGGTGAGTCCCTGATGTCGCCGATGGTCCGGATGCCGCGTGCCTCGAGCGCCTCCGAAGCCTTGGGACCCACTCCCCACATCGCCCGCACCGAGCGCGGCGCCAGGAAGTCCAAGGTGTCGGCGGCTGCGACGATGAGCAGACCGTCTGGTTTCGAGATGGTCGAAGCCATCTTCGCGACGTGCTTGGTGGCGGCGACCCCGACACTGCAAGTGATGCCGACTTCGGCCTGCACCCGCTCGCGCACGATCTTCGCGATCTGTCCAGGGCTCCCCCACAATCGCCGAACGCCCTGCACATCGAGGAACGCCTCATCGACCGACAGGGGTTCGACCATGGGCGTGATCGACTCGAACACCGCCATGACCTGCTTGGATACCGCCTGGTACCGGTCGAAATGCGGCATCACGATCCTCGCCGTGGGGCACAGACGCATCGCCTGCCCCACGGGCATGGCAGCCCGCACCCCGTAGCGACGCGCCTCGTAGGACGCGCTCGAGACGACGGAACGGCCGTCCGGCGCACCGATGATCAGCGGCAGGCCCCGCAGGGACGGGTCATCCATGACCTCGACGGCCGCGTAGAACGCGTCCATGTCGACGTGGAGGATGCGCGTACCCGTGTCGTCCGCACCGTCTGGCGAGACGATGCGGCCACGTCCGTCACCGCGCCCCATGCGACCATTCTCCTCTGGGGGTCAGACATCGAGAACTACTGCGCGGCACGCTCCAGAACGAGTTCCCGCACGCGTGCGGCATCCGCCTGGCCCTTCATGGCCTTCATCACAGCGCCGATGATCGCACCGGCTGCCTGCACCTTGCCGTCCTTGATCTTCGCCATGACGTCGGGCTGAGCAGCCAGAGCATCGTCGATCGCGGCGATCAGAGCGCCGTCGTCCGATACGACAGCCAGCCCGCGCGAGTCGACGACCTCCTGCGGTGTTCCCTCACCGGCGATGACGCCTTCGAGAACCTGCCGCGCGAGTTTGTCGGTGAGAGTGCCCTCGTCGACGAGCTTCTGCAGCGCGGCGACGTTCTCGGGGCTGATCAGCTCGGCGGCATCCTTGTCCTGCGCGTTCGCGAGGCGGGAGATCTCGCCCGTCCACCACTTGCGTGCCGCGGCCGGCGTGGCACCAGCGGCGATCGTGGCCTCGACCTCGTCGATGAGCCCGCCGTTGCGGACGTCCTGGAACTCCAGGTCGGTGAAGTCCCAGTCGGCCTTGAGGCGACGGCGACGGGTGACCGGCTGCTCAGGGAGCGCTGCGCGCAGCTCCTCCACGAGCGAGGCCGCCGGCTGCACAGGGAGGAGGTCGGGCTCAGGGAAATAACGGTAGTCATCGGCGTCCGACTTGGGACGCCCCGGTGAGGTCGTCCCGGTGTCCTCATGCCAGTGGCGGGTCTCCTGCGTGATCGTTCCGCCGTCCTGCAGGATCTGCGCCTGACGCTGGATCTCGTACCGCACGGCGCGCTCGACGGATCGCATCGAGTTGACGTTCTTCGTCTCGGTGCGGGTGCCGAGCGGAGCAGGCTCCTCGCCCTCGGCGACGCGCGGACGCAGCGACACGTTCGCGTCGCAGCGCAGGTTGCCGCGTTCGAGACGCGCCTCGGAGATGCCGAGGCTGCGCACGATGTCGCGGATCGTGGAGACGTAGGCCTTGGCCACCTCGGGAGCGCGGTGATCCGTGCCGAAGATCGTCTTGGTGACGATCTCGACCAACGGCACCCCGGCACGGTTGTAGTCGACGAGCGAGTACTCGGCACCCTGGATGCGACCTGTCGCCCCGCCCATGTGGGTCAGCTTGCCCGCGTCCTCCTCCATGTGCGCGCGCTCGATCGGCACGGTCACGAGCGTTCCGTCCTCGAGCTCGACGACGACGGAGCCTTCGTAGGCGATCGGCTCGTCGTACTGGGAGATCTGGTAGTTCTTGCCGAGGTCGGGGTAGAAGTAGTTCTTGCGGGCGAACCGGCTGGACTCGGCGATCGAGCAGTTCAGCGCGAGACCGAGGCTGATCGACGAGCGGATCGCCGTCTCGTTCACGACAGGCATCGCACCGGGGAGACCGAGGTCAACCGGCGCGATGAGCGTGTTCGGGTCGGCAGCGTGGTACTTCTCGTTGGCCGGGTTGGGAGCCGCGGAGAACATCTTCGTGTTCGTGTTGAGTTCGACGTGCACCTCGAAGCCGAGTACCGGCTCGAACAGCTCCAGTGCCTTGTCGAAGTCCATCAGCTTTGCCGCGGCCATCAGCGGTTCCCTTCTGCGAGCTGCGGTGCGCGGGTGAGCAGCGGGGCTCCCCACGAGTCGACGAGTGCGGTTTCGAGCGCGGCGCCGACACGGTACAGACGAGCATCCTCACGCGCGGGGGCGAGGAACTGGATGCCGACGGGCAGACCGTCGTCATCAGCCAGCCCCGACGGGATCGAGATGCCGGGGACGCCGGCGAGGTTCGCCGGGATCGTCGTGACGTCGTTCAAGTACATCTGCAGCGGGTCATCGATCCGTTCGCCGATCTTGAACGCCGTGGTCGGAGCCGACGGCGTCGCGATCACATCGACCTGCTCGAACGCGCGGTCGAAGTCCTGCTGGATCAGCGTGCGCACCTTCTGCGCGCTGCCGTAGTAGGCGTCGTAGTACCCGGCCGACAGCGCGTACGTGCCGAGGATGATGCGGCGCTTGACCTCATCGCCGAACCCGGCCTCGCGCGTCGCCGACATGACGTCCTCGACGGTCGCGCCGCCCTCGGGCGTGACGCGCAGCCCGAATCGGACGGAGTCGAACTTCGCCAGGTTGCTCGACGCCTCAGCGGGAAGGATCAGGTAGTACGCCGCAACGCCGTACTCGAAGTGCGGCGTGGAGATCTCGACGACCTCGGCGCCGTGCTTCTCGAGCAGTTCGAGGGAGGCGCGGAAGGATGCCGCGACGCCGGGCTGGAACCCGGAGTCGGGCAGCTCCTTGATGACGCCCACCCTGAGACCCTTGAGCACGTCCCCGCTGGCGCCCTCACGGGCGGCATCCGCGAAGGATGGCCATGCGTCGGTCAGCGACGTCGAGTCCCGGGGGTCGTGCCCGGCGATGACGTCGTGCAGAAGCCCGGAGTCGAGCACCGTGCGAGTGACGGGTCCGACCTGGTCGAGACTCGACGCCAGGGCGATCGCGCCGTAGCGGCTGACACCGCCGTATGTGGGCTTGACTCCGACGGTTCCCGTGACGTGCGCGGGCTGTCGGATCGAGCCGCCGGTGTCGGAGCCGAGCGCGAGCGGCGCCTCGAAAGCGGCGACGGCGGCTGCGGAGCCCCCACCGGAGCCACCGGGGATGCGGTCGAGGTCCCACGGGTTGCGGGTCGGGCCGTAGGCCGAGTGCTCGGTGGAGGAGCCCATCGCGAACTCGTCCATGTTCGTCTTGCCGAGCGGCACGAGCCCGGCAGCGCGCGAGCGCGCGACGACGGTCGCGTCGTAGGGCGACATGTAGCCCTCGAGGATCTTCGAGCCACTGGTGGTGGGCTGATCGGTGGTGACCAGGACGTCCTTGATCGCCAGCGGGACACCGGCGAGCGGGTGGAGCTGCTCGCCCGCGGCGCGCGCGCTGTCGATCGCGTCGGCTGCGGCCAGGGCTCCGTCGTTCACGTGCAGGAAGGCGTGGACGTCGCCGTCGACGGCGGCGATGCGGTCGAGGTGCGCCCGTGTGGCCTCGCGGCTGGAGATCTCGCCCGCGGAGAGCTTGTCGGCGAGTTCGGCGGCGGTCAGTCGGATGAGATCGCTCATTGTTCTTCTCCGAGGATCGCAGTCACGCGGAAACGGCCGTCCGCGGCATCCGGCGCGTTCTGCAGCACCTGCTCGTGCGTGAGCGTCTCGCCGACCTCATCGGGGCGGAACACGTTCGCGAGCGGGATCGGGTGGCTCGTGGCCACCACGTCCGGCGTCGCGACCTGCGAGACCTTCGCGATGTTGTCGACGATGGCGTCGAGCTGCCCCGTGAGCAGCGTCACCTCGTCGTCGTTCAGCTGGATGCGCGCGAGCACGCCGAGATGGCGCACAAGATCAGGGGTGATTTCAGACACCCGTCCATTCTAGTTGGCGCTCTGCGGGCGGCCTGCCGTGATCGCAATAGGCTGGACACCATGACGACGTACGTTCCCCCTCGTCCTTGGATCTCCAGCTACGCCGACGGGGTTCCAGAAGATCTCGCCCCTGTCACCGGGTCGCTCATCGACATCGTCGAGGCGTCGGCGCGTGACTACCCGGATGCTCCTGCGCTGGAGTTCTTCGGGCGCGAGACGACGTACGCGCACATGCAGGATGCGATCGACCGCGCCGCTGCGGGTCTTCACGCCCTGGGGGTCCGATCCGGCGACCCTGTGGCCATCGTTCTGCCGAACTGCCCGCAGCACATCGTCGCGTTCTACGCGGTGCTGCGGTTGGGTGCGGTCGTCGTCGAGCACAACCCGCTGTACACGCCGAGGGAGCTGCGCAAGCAGTTCGAGGATCACGGCGCCAAGCACGCCATCGTCTGGAACAAGGTCGTCGGCACCGTCCAGGACTTCCCGCGCGATCTCGCGGTGAACGCTCTCGTCTCCGTCGACGTCACGCGAGCGATGCCGTTCCTGACCCGCGTCGCACTCACGCTTCCGGTCGCGAAGGCGCGCGAGTCGCGTGCGGCCCTCACCGAGAAGGTGCGCGGAACCGTTCCGTGGGAGAAGGTGGTGGCATCCGACCCGCTGCCCGCATCGCATCCGAAGCCGGCGACCGACGATCTCGCCATCATCCAGTACACCTCCGGTACGACGGGCACTCCCAAGGGCGCCGCGCTCACGCATCGCAATCTCCTCGCGAACGCCGCGCAGGCGAGGGCATGGGTGCCGTCGATCCAGCGCGGCCACGGGTGCGTCGTCTACGCGGTGCTGCCGATGTTCCATGCATACGGACTGACGCTGTGCCTCACCTTCGCGATGTCGATGGGTGCACGGCTCGTGCTGTTCCCGAAGTTCGACCCCGACCTCGTCCTCGACGTCGTCAAGAAGCATCCGCCGACGTTCCTGCCGCTCGTCCCGCCGATCGCCGACCGGCTGCTCGCCGCCGCGGAGGCGAAGGGCGTTTCGCTCGCCGGCACCGACGTCGCGATCTCGGGCGCGATGGCGCTTCCGCACGATCTCGTCGTGCCTTTCGAAGCCGCCAGCGGCGGTTTCCTCGTCGAGGGCTACGGACTGAGCGAATGCTCCCCCGTCCTCATGGCGAACCCGGTGGCCGACAACCGCGTCGCTGGGACGGTCGGTCTGCCGCTGCCCGGCACGGAATGCCGCGTGGTCGACCCCGATGAGCCGACGAAGGACGTGGAGCCCGGCTCCCCCGGCGAACTGGTCGTGCGGGGCCCGCAGGTCTTCTCGGGCTACTACGGCAAGCCGGAGGCAACGGAGGAGGCGTTCGTCGACGGCTGGTACCGCACGGGCGACATCGTCACGATCGACGACACCGGGTTCGTGCGGATCGTCGACCGGATCAAGGAGCTGATCATCACCGGCGGCTTCAACGTCTCCCCGACCGAGGTCGAGAACGTGCTGCGTCAGCATCCGGCGATCGACGACGTCGCCGTCGTCGGCCTGCCGAGCGATCACTCGGGCGAAGAGGTCGTCGCCGCGATCGTGATGGCTGCCGATGCCGAGCTGGACGAGGAGGCGATCCGCACGTTCGCCCGCGGCATCATGACCCCCTACAAGGTCCCGCGACGGCTGTTCGTCGTCGATGAGCTGCCGAAGTCTCTCATCGGCAAAGTGCTGCGCCGCCAGGTCAAGGAGCGGATTCTCACCCTGACCGGCTCCGAGTGAGGATGCGACTTCACAGACAACGAGAGCACCGGGGCGCTACCTTTAGGTAGTGACCCCTGAAGACGCATCGCTGACCGCGCCCACCGAAGAACCACCCACCGCTCCCGGTTTCGAGGAGCTCGGTATCACCGGGCCCGTCCTGAAGGCGATCCGCGACCTCGGGTACGAGACCCCCTCCCCTATCCAGGCGGCGACGATTCCGCTCCTGCTTCAGGGGCGCGACGTGCTCGGCACCGCGCAGACGGGAACGGGCAAGACCGCTGCCTTCGCGCTGCCGGTGCTCGAGAACCTCGACGTCACGCAGAAGACGCCGCAGGCGCTCGTGCTCGCGCCGACCCGCGAGCTCGCGCTCCAGGTGTGCGAGGCCTTCGAGTCCTATGCCGCGAAGATGAAGGGCGTGCACGTGCTGCCCGTCTACGGCGGGCAGGGCTACGGGCAGCAGCTGTCCGCTCTGCGGCGCGGCGTGCACATCATCGTCGGCACGCCGGGTCGCATCATGGACCACCAGGCCAAGGGCACTCTCGACCTGTCGGAGCTGAAGTACCTCGTCCTCGACGAGGCCGACGAGATGCTGAAGATGGGCTTCGCCGAGGATGTCGAGCAGATCCTCGCCCAGACACCGGCCGAGAAGCAGGTCGCCCTGTTCTCGGCGACGATGCCGCCGGCGATCCGCCGCCTCGCGCAGCAGTACCTGAACACGCCTGAAGAAGTCGCGATCACCGCGAAGACCACGACGAACCAGAACATCACGCAGCGGTACCTCGTCGTCTCGTACCAGCAGAAGGTCGACGCTCTGACCCGGATCCTCGAGGTCGAGAACTTCGACGGCATGATCGTGTTCGTCCGCACCAAGAACGAGACCGAGACTCTCGCAGAGAAGCTGCGCGCCCGCGGGTACTCGGCTGCGGCGATCAACGGCGATGTTCCGCAGGTGCAGCGCGAGCGCAGCGTCAACCAGCTGAAGGACGGCAAGCTCGACATCCTCGTCGCGACCGACGTCGCCGCCCGGGGCCTGGATGTGGAGCGCATCAGCCACGTCGTCAACTTCGATATCCCCACCGACACCGAGTCCTACGTGCACCGCATCGGCCGCACCGGTCGCGCCGGCCGCACCGGCGACGCGATCAGCTTCATCACTCCGCGTGAGCGCTATCTGCTCAAGCACATCGAGAAGGCGACCCGTCAGCAGCCGACGCAGATGCAGCTGCCGACGATGGAGGACGTGAACACCACGCGCCTCGCCCGCTTCGACGACGCCATCACCACGGCGCTCGGCGAGCAGGATCGCATCGAGAAGTTCCGTGACATCATCGCCCACTACGTCCGCAACCACGACGTGCCGGAGGCCGATGTCGCAGCCGCGCTGGCAGTGGTCGCGCAGGGCGAGACCCCGCTCCTGCTCGACCCCGCCAACGATGCCCTGACCGCCGCCGTCGAGCGCGACAACCGTCCCCCTCGCGAGGGGCGGGATCGGGATCGGCCGGCACGAGACCCCCGTGAGCGTCGGAGCCGCGGCGACTACGCGCCGTACCGCATCGAGGTCGGCCGTCGTCACCGGGTCGAGCCGCGTCAGATCGTCGGCGCCCTGGCGAACGAGGGCGGGCTGGGCCGCGACGACTTCGGCGCGATCAAGATCAACCCCGACTTCTCGATCGTCGAGCTGCCGGCGAACATGGACTCGTCCGTGCTCGAGAAGCTGCGCGACACGCGCATCTCGGGGCGTGCGATCGAGATCAAGGCCGACCGCGGCCCCCGCGGCGGTGGCGCACGAGTCCCGCGCGACGGCGGCTACGAGCGACGCGACCGTCCGTCACGCGACGACAAGCCGTTCCGCAAGCCCCGTCACAAGGGCTGAACGCGCCGCGAGACGAGGTTTGCCGCACGAGACAAGCGTTCTGAACGCCCGTCTCGTGCCGTAAACCTCGTCTCGTGCTTTCGCCGCTGGCATGCTGGGACGCATGAGGTCAGTGCGGGTCGTCGTGCGCGGACGCGTGCAGGGCGTCGGGTTCCGGTGGTTCGTGAGGGATGCTGCGACCGCTCACGCCGTGACCGGGTGGGTGCGCAATCTGCGTGACGGCGCCGTCGAGGCTGAGCTGCACGGGCCGGATGCCGCTGTCCAGGACGTCCTCGACGCGATCGCTCACGGCCCGGCGGGATCGCACGTCGACGAGGTCGCACTGTCGGGCACGGCATCCGGTTCTGCCACCACGTTCGAGATCCACGCGACTGCCTGACCCCTCCCCGCGAGAATCGCCCCGCGAGAGTTGCATTGTCCACTGAGAATGCTGCTGCCGACGTCATTGTCAGCGTGCAACGGAATTCTCGCAGTCGAAGTCAGGAGTCGAGCGCGTCGGGACCCTGCGTGACGAGGATGTGGAACTGCGCGGCGTCCAGAATGCGAATGCCCAGCTCCTCGGCCTTGCCGAGCTTGGAGCCCGCCCCGGGCCCTGCAGCGACGAAATCCGTCTTCTTCGAGACGCTCGAGGCAGCTTTGCCGCCGGCCTGGATGATCGCCTCCTGCGCGCCGTCGCGGGTGTAACCGTCCAGGGATCCTGTCGCGACGACGGTGAGTCCTTCGAGCACGCCGCCCTCGGCGACGGCGGCGCCGGCCCCTGGGTGCCCGGGCGTCGCCCACTGTACCCCGGCAGCTGCCCACTGCTCGACGATGTCGACGTGCCAATCGACCTCGAACCAGTCCAGCAACGAGTCGGCGATTATGCCGCCGACGCCCTCGACGGCGGCGAGCTCCTCCCGCGACGCCGCACGGATCGCCTCCAGTGACCCGAACCACTGCGCGAGTGCCCGCGCGGCCACCGGCCCGACGTGCCGGATGTTCAAGGACACCAGGAGACGCCACAGCTCCTTGGTCTTCGCCTTCTCGAGCTCGGCGAGCAGCTTGGTCGCCTGCGACGAGGGCTGCGGCCCGTCGACGCCCTGCTTCTTCTCGGCCGCGGTGGAATTGCGGCGGAACGGCGCACGCGTCTTGACGATGCCGTCGTCGTCCTCCTTCGGCAGCCCAGTCTCGGCATCCCGCACGACGACCTCGATCGGCACGAGCTCATCGAGCGTCAGCGTGAACAGTCCCGCCTCGGTATCCAGCGGCGGTTCCGCCGGCGAACTCGGCTGTGTCAGTGCCGCCGCCGTCACCTCGCCGAGCGCCTCGACGTCGAGCGCCCCGCGCGAACCGATGTGCTCGACGCGGCCGCGCACCTGCGCAGGACACGAGCGCGCATTCGGGCACCGCAGATCGATGTCGCCCTCCTTCATGGGGCGCAGCGGCGTGCCGCACTCCGGGCAGTTCTCGGGCATGACGAACTCGCGCTCGGTGCCGTCACGGCGCTCGACCACCGGGCCCAGCACCTCGGGGATGACATCGCCGGCCTTGCGCAGCACGACGGTGTCGCCGATCAGCACGCCCTTGGCCTTGACGACGTCCTTGTTGTGCAGGGTCGCCTGACGCACGACGGATCCCGCCACATGGGCGGGCGCCATGACAGCAAAGGGTGTGGCACGACCGGTTCGCCCGACCGAGACGACGATGTCGAGCAGTGTGGTCTGCACCTCCTCGGGCGGGTACTTGTACGCGATCGCCCATCGCGGCGCGCGGCTGGTCATGCCCAGCTCGTCGTGCAGCGCCAGCTCATCCACCTTGACGACGATGCCGTCGAGCTCGTGCTCGATGTCGTGCCGGTGCTCGCCGTAGTGCGCCACGAACTCCGTGACCTCGTCGATCGAGCCGCACACCTTCGAGTGCGGGCTCGTCGGCATGCCCCACGAGGCCAGGAGCTCGTACACCTCGCTCTGCGCCGCCACGGGAGGGTTCGGCCAGGCGCCGATGCCGTGCACGTACAGGTCGAGCGACGCGATGCGCAGCAGGCCCGCCTCGAGCTCGAGCCCGTCCTTCTTGTCGATCTGCTGACGCAGGCCGCCGCTGGCCGCGTTGCGCGGGTTCGCGAACGCCGGGAATCGGCGGGCCGCCGCACTGCGCGCCTTGTCCTCGTCGAACGGCCGTTTGGCGCCCGAGCGGGCCTCCCAGCGTCCCAGGGCATCCGCGTAGGCGCGGTCGCGGAAGTCGGCCTGAGCCGCGTTCAGACGCTTGAACGCGGCGACGGGGATGAACACCTCTCCGCGCACCTCGACGATCTCCGGATGCCCCTCGCCGCTGAGTCGCTCGGGGATCATCGGCAGCCGCAGGGCATTCTCGGTGACGATCTCGCCGACCCGCCCGTCGCCGCGCGTGGCGGCCGAGGTGAGGATGCCGTTCTCATAGCGCAGGTTGATGGCGAGGCCGTCGATCTTCAGCTCCGTGAGCCAGGCGACCTCGCGGCCGGCCGACGTCTGCGTCTTGGCCGCCCACTCGCGCAGTTCGTCGATCGAGAAGACGTTGTCGAGGCTCAGCATCCGCTCGGCGTGCTCGATCGTCGCAAGACCCGTGGCCTGCGCAGCCCCGACCATCTGCGTCGGCGAGTCCTGCCCCGCCAGCTCGGGGTGCAGGCGCTCGAGCTCTTCGAGCCGGTGCATCCACCCGTCGTAGGTCGCATCGTCGACGAGCGAGGTGTCGCGCCCGTAGTACGCGTCCTTCGCTTCGAGGATGCGGGTCGTCAGCTCTTCGGCCTCGATGCGGGCGTCTTCCAGCGAGATGTTCTCCGGCACCCGAACAGTCTACGAGTGGGGATGGACATCCCAGTCGGGGATCAGGCCGGTACCGGCACCGCTGACACCGTCTTGTCGATCGTGAACTGGCCGAGCACCCGGGTGCCGACATAGAGAACGGCGGTCTGTCCAGGGGCGACGCCGTCCAGCGGCACGTCGGGGACGACCGTCACTCCGTCGGACGAGACCGTGGCATGCGCCGGCACAGGCTCCGAATGCGCGCGGATCTGCACCTCGCAGTCGAATGAGTCAGAGGTCGGCGCAGCTCCGGCCCACGAGTGCCGCTCCCCCGAGATCTCGCCGATCGCGAGTGCCTCCTTGGGGCCGACGACGACCGTGTTGGACACAGGACGCACCTCGAGCACGAACCGAGGTTTGCCGTCGGGCGCCGGCACGCCGAGCTTGAGTCCGCGGCGCTGTCCGACGGTGAACGCATGCGCGCCGTCGTGCGAGCCGACGACGTCGCCGTTCCGATCGAGGATCTCGCCCTGCTCGGCACCGACCTTCTCGGCCAGCCACCCGCGGGTGTCGCCGTCGGGGATGAAGCAGATGTCGTGGCTGTCGGGCTTCTGCGCGACGCTGAGGCCGCGCTCGGCCGCCTCAGCACGCACGAGCGCCTTCGACGGCGTCTCGCCCAGCGGGAAGTACGTGTGCGCGAGCTGCTCGGCAGTCAGGACGCCGAGCACGTAGGACTGGTCCTTGGCGTTGTCCGAAGCGCGATGAAGCTCGAGACCGCCCTCACCGTCCACGAGCGTCGCGTAGTGGCCGGTGCAGACGGCGTCGAAACCGAGCTCGATCGCGCGCTCCAGGAGGGCGGCGAACTTGATCTTCTCGTTGCAGCGCATGCACGGGTTCGGGGTGCGACCGGCCTGGTACTCGGCGATGAAATCGTCGATCACGTCGTCGCGGAACCGCTCGGAGAAGTCCCAGACGTAGAACGGGATTCCGAGCATGTCAGAGGCACGCCGGGCGTCCATGGCGTCCTCGATCGTGCAGCACCCGCGGCTGCCCGTGCGCAGCGTTCCGCCGGCCCGGGAGAGGGCGAGGTGGACGCCGGTGACGTCGTGGCCCGCCTCCACGGCACGTGCAGCCGCGACGGCGGAATCCACGCCACCGCTCATGGCCGCAAGAATCCGCATGGGTCCAGTCTACGATCCGCACGCTTCGACAGGCTCAGCGAGCGTTCAGCTGCCCGGATGCACGCGCATACGCGTCGGCGATCGCCGACAGCACGGCATCCACGTCGGCGTCGGCGGAGGTGCGGCCGAGCGTGAATCGTAGGACGCTGCGCGCATCGCGCTCGCTGCCGCCCATCGCCAGGACGACGTGCGAGGGCTCGGCGACGCCCGCCTGACAGGCCGACCCGGTGGATGCCGCGACCCCTGCGACATCGAGCAGGAAGAGCAGGCTCTCGCCGACGGCGCCGGGGAAGAGGAAGTGCGCGTTGCCCGGCAGCCGCTCGATCGGATCGCCGAGCAGGCGCGCCTCAGGGACGGCCGATCGGATGCCGTCGATCAGACGGTCACGGAGTCCGCGCAGTCGCACGCCCTCACCCTCGCGCTCGCGCTCGGCCGCGACGAGAGCCGCAGCGAAGGCGGCAGCTCCCGGTACGTCCTGTGTCCCGGCGCGAAGCCCCCGCTGCTGGGCTCCCCCGCGCAGGAGCGGAGCGATCTTCGCGGTGCGGTCGACCACGAGCGCGCCGATCCCGACAGGGGCGCCGATCTTATGACCTGCGACGCTCAGCGCGACGAGGCCTGTTCCGGCCGCGGCATCCCCCCGCAGGCTGCGGAATGACAGGGGCAGATGCCCGAGCGCTGCGACGGCGTCCAGGTGCAGCGGCACGCGGGCGTCCGCGGCTGCTGCCGCCAGCGCCGCGGCGTCGTTCACGGTGCCGACCTCGTTGTTCGCGACCAGCGCGGTGGCGACGGCCGCCCCCGGCAGCTGCGCGGCGAACGCGCCCGGTTCGATGCGTCCGAGCTCGGTCAGCGGTACCTGCCGAACGGTGGCGCCGGCCGCTGCGAGCGCCGCGACGGTGTCCATGGTGGCGTGGTGTTCGCCGTCCGGGAGCACGATCGTGTCGGACCCCGTGGCGCCGGCATCAGGGGAACGCGATTCCCAGAGGCCGTGAAGCGCCGTGTTGATCGACTCCGTCCCGCCGGAAGTCAGCACGACCTCGATCGGATCGCATCCGAGCGTCCCTGCGATGCGCTCCCGTGAGTCCTCGAGCAGGCGACGAGCATCCTGACCCGCGCCGTGCGTCGAGGAGGCGTTGCCGATGACGTCGGATGCCGCGAGCCATGCTTCGCGCGCCTCCGAGCGCAGCGGGGTCGTCGCCGCATGGTCGAGATAGAAGCGCATCCCTCAACTCTCCCCCATTTCTGCTGTGTCGGCACCTGGAACCGAGTGTCCTTTCGAGTGAGACGCCAGCGCATCCCGCATACTCTTGACTCATGCCCGACTTCACAGCTCCCGGTGGTGCTGCCCTCGACAACCTCGGCGTGCGTCTGCACGACGGCACGGCGACGTTGCGCGTCTGGTCTCAGAACGCCTCGTCGATCGAGCTCGTCGTCTTCGACGAGACCGATCTCGACTGGGTCACCGACGAGGTGGAGCTGGAGAGGCAGTCCGACGATGTCTGGCAAGTGACGACCGCGCTGCTGCAGCCCGGCACCCGGTACGCCCTGCGCGTCGGGGGTCCGCACGCCCCAGGAAACACGTTCAACCCCGAGACCCTGCTGCTCGACCCGTACGCACGCGGCCTGGCGCAGGGCACCGGCTACGAGGACTGGCGCTCCGTGGTCATCGAGGACGGGTTCGACTGGGGCGGTGTCGAGAAGCCGGGCGTCTCCCTCGACAGCACCGTGATCTACGAGGCTCATCTCAAGGGCATCAGCAAGCGGCATCCCGACGTGCCGCCGGCGCTGCACGGCACCTACGCCGGTCTCGCGCACCCGGCGATGATCGAGCACTTCCACTCGCTCGGCATCACTGCGATCGAACTGCTGCCCGTGCATGCGTTCGTGCCGGAGCCGCGTCTCCTCGAACGAGGTCTCACCAACTACTGGGGTTACAACACCCTCAATTTCTTCACTCCGCACACCGCGTATGCGACCGAGGACGCCCGGAAGCAGGGGCCGGAGGCCGTGCTCGCCGAGTTCAAGGGAATGGTGAAGCTGCTGCACGAGGCAGGTCTCGAGGTCATCCTCGACGTGGTCTACAACCACACCTCGGAGGAGGGCATCGGAGGCCCCCGCTCGAGTCTGCGCGGAATCGACAACGCGAACTACTACCGTCAGCAGCCCGACGGCGCCTATATCGACACCACAGGAGTCGGGAACACCTTGAACACGGCGGTGGATGCCGGCGCCCGGCTGGTGCTGGACTCGTTGCGCTACTGGGCGCATGAGATGCAGATCGACGGGTTCCGCTTCGACCTCGCCGCAGCTCTCGGCAGGGATGCCGCGCACGAGTACTCGCGCGAGCATCCGCTGCTCATCGCGATCCGCGACGATCCGGCTCTGCAGGACGTCAAGCTCATCGCCGAACCGTGGGACGTCGGCCTCGGCGGCTGGCAGACCGGCAACTTCGCGCCGGGCTGGCACGAGTGGAACGACCGCTACCGCGACCGTGTGCGCAACTTCTGGCTGAGCGACATCGACTACGCCCGCCGCGCCTCCGCCCCGGTCGGCATCGGCGGGTTCGCCACCCGTCTCGCCGGATCCTCGAACACGTTCAGCAAGGAGCGCGGGCCGCTCGCCGGGATCAACTTCATCACCGCGCACGACGGGTTCACGCTGCACGATCTCGTCACTTACGATGTGAAGCACAACGAGGCCAACGGCGAGGACAACCGCGACGGTGCCGACACGAACCGCGCGTTCAACCACGGCGTAGAGGGTCCGACCTCCGATGCGGCGATCAACGCCGCACGCCGCAAGGCCATGCGCAACCTGCTCGGCACGCTGCTGCTGTCCGCCGGCATCCCGATGATCACCGCCGGCGACGAGACGGGTCGCACCCAACGGGGCAACAACAACGCCTACGCGCAGGACTCCATGCTGACCTGGCTCAGCTGGGAGCACGAGCCGTGGCAGATGGATCTGCGCGCTCACGTCACCGCCCTCACGAAGCTGCGACGTGAGAACGCCGCCCTGCGGCCGAGTCGCTACGCGCGGCGCGATGTGCACACGCCGAACGCTTCCGTCATGGACTGGTACAACCAGAACGGCGAGATGATGGAGGAGGCGCAGTGGACCGATCCGGGCAGCCGCACGCTGCAGTACGTCGCCGAATCCACGCCCGTCGATGAACCGATCAACCGGATCCTGCTGATCGTGCACGGCACCGAGTCACCCACCGAGGTGACGCTGCCCGCAACGATCGACGGCGCGACGAAGTTCGTCTCACTGTGGTCCAGCGCCGACGAGCAGCCGAACGATGACGCCCGGGAGTTCGCGCCAGGAGACCTGATCCCGACGCCAGGAACGTCGATGCGCCTGTTCCGCGTCGAGTAGCGACGGCACACCCCGCAGGCGGGTTCACCGCAACTGCCCGGCAGGGTACATTCAGGGTGTGGCAGCACGTTCCGGCAATCGTCCCGCGGCGCTTCGAAGCTCCGCCGAAATCCCCCTGCGGGCGCGCGCGACCACGCCGCCCCCCGAGACCCGAACCGGACGCATCCCGCTGACGGATCCACGGCCGTCGGCACCAGGCGGCTTCGCAGCCAAGGCCTTCGCCGGCGAGGTCGTTCCGTTCAGCGTCGTGGCCTTCCGCGAGGGGCACGATCGCATCGGCGTCCACGTCCGCCTGACAGCGCCGGACGGTGCGGAATCGCTGCACCGCCTCGTCGCTCTCGGCGATGGCAGCGACCGCTGGTCGGCGGACGTCGCCCTCGATGCGCAGGGCCTCTGGCGCTACCGCTTCGAGGCGTTCGCCGACGACTACGCCACCTGGGCGCACGCCGCGTCCGTCAAGATCGCGGCCGGAGTGGACGTTCCCGTGATGGCGGCACTCGGTCGCGACCTGCTCGCGGCGGCCGCGGCCGACAAGAACCGCCCGGCGACCGAGCGTTCATCTCTGGCGCGATCCGCCGCCGTCCTGGAAGATGCGGATGCCGTCACCGCCCTGGGCGTCGCGATGGATGCCGATCTCGCTGCCGTGTTCCGCGCTCGCCCCGCAGCGTCTCTATCGGCGCACACACCCGAACTGACGCTTGTCGTGGAGCGGGCGGCGGCTGGGGTCGGGGCCTGGTACGAGTTCTTCCCCCGTTCCGAAGGTGCCAAGCGCGCCAAGGACGGCACGATCAAGAGCGGCACGTTCCGCAGCGCAGCCAAGCAGCTCACCCGCGTCGCCGGCATGGGTTTCGACGTGCTCTACCTGCCTCCCATCCATCCGATCGGCCGCACGCACCGCAAGGGTCCGAACAACACCCTGAAAGCGAGTCCGGTCGACCCAGGTTCGCCGTGGGCGATCGGTGCGGTCGAGGGCGGTCACGACGCCGTGCACCCCGATCTCGGCACGCTCGCGGATTTCCGCTTCTTCGTCCGCGAGGCGCGCAAGGCGGGAATCGAAGTCGCTCTGGACCTCGCACTGCAGGCCTCCCCCGACCACCCGTGGGTCTCGTCGCACCCCGATTGGTTCACCGCCCTCCCCGACGGCACGATCGCGTATGCGGAGAACCCGCCCAAGAAGTACCAGGACATCTATCCGCTGAACTTCGACCGCGACCCCGAGGGCCTGCGCGAGGAGGTGCTGCGGGTGGTCAGGCACTGGATCGCACAGGGCGTCAAGATCTTCCGCGTGGACAACCCCCACACCAAGCCGTTGCAGTTCTGGGAGTGGCTGATCGCGCAGGTCATGTCGACGGACCCCGACGTGGTGTTCCTCGCAGAGGCCTTCACCCGCCCGGCTCCGCTGCGCAGTCTTGCGGCCGCTGGGTTCCAGCAGAGCTACACGTATTTCACCTGGCGCAACACCAAGCGCGAGTTGGAGGAGTTCCTCACCGGGCTTGCGACCGAGACCGCCGACTATCTGCGTCCCAACCTCTTCGTGAACACGCCCGACATCCTCACCGAGTATCTGCAGTTCGGCGGCCGCGCCGCATACAAGGTGCGAGCGGCGATCGCCGCGACGGCGGCACCGACGTACGGTGTGTACGCCGGGTACGAGCTCTTCGAGAACGTCGCACGACCGGGCTCGGAGGAGAACATCGACAACGAGAAGTACGAGTACAAGCTGCGCGACTTCGTCGGCGCGGAGGCGTCAGGCGACTCCCTCGCCCCGTACCTGCGCCGTCTGAACGAGATCCGCCGAGCGCATCCTGCGCTGCGGCAGCTGCGGAACCTCGCGGTGCACTGGAGCGACGATGACAGCATCCTCGTGTATTCGAAGCATCTCGACGGCACGTTCACGGCCACGGGCGACGCGGACACCGTCCTCGTCGTCGCGAACGTCGACCCGCACTCGGTGCGCGAGACGACCGTGCATCTCAACACGCGCGTCTGGGGCGTCGACCCCGGCGAGACCTTCGAGGTCGAGGATCTCATCACCGGAGAGACCTGGACGTGGTCCGATCACGACTACGTCCGGCTCGATGCGTTCGCCGAGCCGGTGCACATCCTCCACGTGAAGGCGCGCTCATGAGCAGCACGGACCGGATCACCAGCGCCGAATGGGGCGCTGTCGCCGCAGGTTCCCATCACGCGCCGCATGACATCCTCGGGGCTCATGCGGAGACCGACGCGGCAGGTCGCACCTCGACGACCATCAGGGCTCGGCGGCCCTTCGCGGACACCGTCGTCGCGATCCTGAAGAACGGCACGCGCGTTCAGCTCGATCATGCCTCTGACGGCATATGGCAGGGCACGCATCTGGGCGCACCGGTCCCCTACCGCCTGGCGGCCGTCTACGACGGCGGGCAGGAGCAGACCTCGGGCGACCCGTACCGGCACGTCCCGTCCATCGGCGAGCTCGATCTTCATCTCATCGCCGAGGGCCGGCACGAGCGGCTCTGGGAAGTCCTCGGCGCCAACGCGCACCTGATGGACGGCGACATCGGGATCGCGTTCGCCGTCTGGGCTCCCAACGCGAAGGCTGTTCGGGTCGTCGGCGAGCACAACGGCTGGGACGGCGCAGGCCACAGCATGCGCTCGATGGGCTCCAGCGGGGTGTGGGAGCTGTTCATCCCAGGCGTGTCGCCGGGGACGGTCTACAAGTACGAGATCCTCACCCCCGATGGATCGTGGGTGCTCAAGGCCGACCCGATGGCGCAGCGCACGCAGGTGCCGCCGGAGACGGCATCCATCGTCCCCTTCTCGGCGTACAGCTGGAAGGACGGGGCGTGGATGACGCGCCGCGCGGCGACCCACGCCGTCGCGCAGCCCATGAGCATCTACGAGGTGCACCTGGGCTCATGGCGCGGCGGCCTGGGATACCGGGAGATCGCCGATCCGCTCATCGCGCACGTCACGGAGACCGGCTTCACGCACGTCGAGTTCATGCCGCTCGCCGAGCATCCGTTCGGCGGCTCGTGGGGCTACCAGGTCACCGGCTACTATGCGCCGACCGCCCGATTCGGCGGTCCTGACGACCTGCGCTACCTGATCGATCGCCTGCACCAGGCGGGCATCGGCGTGATCCTGGACTGGGTGCCCGGCCACTTCCCGAAGGACGAGTTCGCTCTGGCCCGCTTCGACGGCCGGCCGTTGTATGAGCATCCGGACCCTCGACGGGGTGAGCATCAGGACTGGGGCACCCTGATCTTCGACTACGGGCGCCCCGAGGTGCGCGGTTTCCTCGTCGCCAACGCGCTGTACTGGTTCGAGGAGTTCCACATCGACGGCCTGCGCGTGGATGCCGTCGCCTCGATGCTCTACCTCGATTACTCCCGCCGGGAGGGCGAGTGGGAGCCGAATGTGCACGGTGGGCGGGAGAACCTCGAGGCGATCCGTTTCCTGCAGGAGGTCAACGCCACCGCCTACCGGAACCACCCCGGCATCATCATGATCGCCGAGGAGTCGACGAGCTTCCCCGGCGTCACCGCGCGCACCGACCAGGCAGGGCTCGGCTTCGGATTCAAGTGGAACATGGGCTGGATGAACGATTCCCTGCAGTACATCGCCAGGGACCCGATGTACCGCGCGCACCACGAGGGCGAGATGACCTTCTCCTTCGTGTACGCGTTCGGGGAGAACTATCTGCTGCCGATCAGCCACGACGAAGTGGTGCACGGCAAGGGAAGTCTGCTCTCGAAGATGCCGGGCGACCACACCCACAAGCTCGCGAACGCTCGCGCATATCTCGCGTACATGTGGGGGCACCCGGGCAAGAACCTCCTGTTCATGGGGCAGGAGTTCGGTCAGCTGGCGGAATGGTCCGAGAGCCGCCCGCTGGACTGGTGGCTGCTGGAGCAGCCGTCGCACGCGCAGCTGCAGCGCTTCGTCGGCGCGATGAACGGCGTCTACCGCGGCACCGCACCGCTGTGGGAGCGGGACAACGACAGCACACGCTTCCGCCGACTGGGCGCCCCGGTCTGGGATCCGAACGTGATCGCCTTCGAGCGTCGGGACCTCCACGGCGGCCGCGTGGTCGTCGTCAGCAACTTCGCCGGGGTTGAGCGCCCGAACCTCGATCTGGACCTGCCCGTCGCCGGAGTCTGGGAGGAGATCCTGAACACGGATGCCGCCGAGTACGGAGGAGGCGGCATCGGCAACTTCGGGCGGGTCGCGGCGCACACGTCCGGTGATCACGGCACGCCACGGGCCAGGGTCACTCTGCCACCCCTGTCGACGCTGTGGCTGCGCTATCGGCCGGAGCGCGCCTCGTCGTAGCGAAGGCTCCTCAGAACAGCAGCGACGACAGCCTGTTGCGGGCAGCGGCGACCCGCGGGTCATCCGCGCCGATCAGACCGAACAGTTCGACGAGACGCTCACGCACTGGCACCCGCTCCTCGGATGGCAGCACGGCGAACAGATCGAGCAGGCGTCCGAACGCGTCGTCGACGTGTCCGCCGGAGATGTCGAGGTCGGCGACGGCGAACTGCGCCTGGATGTCCCGCGGATCCGCTGCCGCTGCGGCGCGGGCTTCCTGCAGGTCGAGACCCTGCACGCGGTCGAGCAGGCGCACCTGTCCGAGCCCGGCACGGGCGTCCTCGTCGCGCGGGTTCTCTGCGAGCGCCTTCTCGTAGGCGGAGATCGCCGCTGCGAAATCGCCCTGCTCGATCGCGGCGAACGCCTCGGCGTGCAACGGCGGAAGCGGCGGCTCCTGCGGCTCCTCGTCAGCGTCAGCGGCCTGTTGCTGATCGCCGCCGACGCTGCCGGTGACACCGTTCTGAGCGGCCACCTGCAGAAGCTGGTCGAACACCTGACGCACCTGCTCCTCCGGCACGGCACCGGTGAACATCGGCACCGGCTGCCCGGCGATGAGCGCCACGACCATCGGGATCGACTGCGCGCGGAAGCTCTGTGCCAGCTGCGGGTTCGCGTCGACGTCGACCTTGGCCAGCACGATGCGCCCGCCCAGCTCGGTGACGACCTTCTCGAGGATCGGGCTGAGCTGCTTGCACGGCCCGCACCACTCGGCCCACAGGTCGACGACGACCGGAACCGTCCGCGACAGCTCGAGGATCTGACCGAAGGTCGCATCCGTCACGTCGACGACGAACCCACCCTGCACCGGGTCCCGGACATCGGCCGGTGCCGATTCGGGGTTCGCAGGAGTCGCGGGGCGATTGCGCAGAGACGAGAGGTCAACGGCGCCGCGCAGAGCAGAAGCAGAGATATCGCTCACTTGATCACTTCCACGTCGAGGGTGTCCTGGTGCACGGCGAGCAGGCGCACCTGCTCGGTCGAGCCCTGGCTGGGTACGGAGAAGAACAGCTGCAGGCTGTACGTCGTATTGACACCCTTGGAGGCCTCCTTGGCGCCGGTGAGAACCCGAGCCTCCGGATTGTCGTCGAACTTGATGACCGCGTCGCTCGAGGTCGGCGTGACCTTCTCGCTGTCGATCAGCGAGACGGCGACGATCGCACCGCTGTCGAGCGTGGCCAGCGCGACGGGCGGCTGCTCGCTCGGCGCGATGTCGAAAGCCGTCTTGGACGTCTTCGCCGCACCGTTGTCGGCGAGCCCCTTCGTCACGGCGGCGCGGCTCGCCTTGATCGCGTCCGCCAGGGAGATGGCGACCTCGTCGAAGGATCCGTAGTACTCGCTCTCCTCGCCGGCATCCACCACATCGGCGAAGGCCGCGGCGAGCTCGTCGGGCGCGAGTGTCAGGAACGCCGCGGCGTTCTCGGTGATCAGGCTCGTTCCGAGCCATGCCGGCGCGAGCTGCGGAACCTCGGTCGACGCCTGCATCTCTGCGATGTTCGTCACCTTGTAGTTCGACCACGGGTCGGCCTGCGTCATGGTGAGGATCGACGGCGGAAGCGTGTCGTCGCTCTTGCTCTTGCTGAGCACGAGCACGGTGCGCGGCCAGGTGTCGGTCGCCTGGGGCAGAAGCACCTCGATCGCCTCAGTCGGAATGACGGTCGGAAGAGGACGGTCGGTGATGCCCTTGCGGAGCGTGTAGTCGGTCTGGCGTGCTTCGAGGGCAAGGCCCTCCAGCCGCGTGCCGGCGAGGTCGATGTCGAGGTCGGCGTCCGCCTGCTCGAGCGTCGACGAGATGTTCTGCAGAATGCGGGATGCCTGTGACTCCGTGACCGCCGGGGGCTTCTGGTTCTCGGGAGTGATGACGGTCTGCGTCGGGGTGGGCGTCGGCGTCGCGGCGTCGAACTGCGGCCAGGAATCGCTCGAGCATCCGACGAACATCACTCCGGCGAGTCCCAGTGCCGGCAGCGCCAGCAGACGGCGACGGTTTCTGAGAGCCCGGCGCTCGGACTTGGCGGGCTTGTCCTCCGTATCGCCCTCCGCTCCTGCTCCGGCGCCGCCGGAGCGAGCCGGCTCCTCCAGCGCTTCGCGCACCGGTGCCGGCGCAACGGAGAGATCGATCGGCTCCGTGGCCGGCAGCGGGCCCGGCCCCTTGCGGCGAGGGCCGCGTCCCCGACGCTGGTGGCGGATGGCGAGCACGTAGAGGACGAGGCCGACGAGCAGGACGATGCCTCCGGCGGTGATCAGCGGCCCCACCAGCGGCGTCGAGCGATCGAGCGGCCAGGCCACGACGATGTCGGCGGGCGCGGGCGCCGTTCCGTCCTTCGCGATGAGAACGCTCATGCCCTCGGGGAGCTGCATGTCGGTGATCAGCTGATCCTGCTCGCTGAAGGAGTCCAGCCAGAGGTCGGATCCTGCGGGGTTGCGGCCCTCTGGCGCGTCCTCACCCTGCTCCGGCGCGATCGAAGCCTCGACGACCGTGCTCTTCGGATCGCCGTCGGCATCAAGGCCGATCGAGGTGTAGGTCGCGTCCGCGAGCCACGCCTCGAGATCGGCTGTGCGTCCGTAGGCGGCGAAGATGTCGCCGTCACCGCGGACGAGCAGCGTCTGCTGCCCCGGGTTCTCGCGCAGCACGGCACCGTCGACGAGCACGAACGGCGTGGAATCCTCGACGCTCAGCTCGGCCTGCTGGGCGGAGGGGCCCATGAAAATGGTTCGCTGAGCGATGCCTGCTCCGATGAGGAGCGTGGCCAGGACGAAGGCCACGACGGCCCAGACGAAACGCACGAAAAAGTCTCCTTACGCAACCCGGACGCCGCGTCCGAGTCATCGCTCGACGTTTCAGACTATCGAAACAGGCTGAGTGTTGACTACGAGGGGGTAAGAGCCGCTTGAGCCGTCGGCACGTCGCCGTATCCGCACCGGTCTCGACGACTAGCCTGATACCAGTCTTCCCGAGGAGAGCGAATGAAACTCCACAACCCGTTTCGCACGGCGCTCGTGGCGACGCTGGGCGTCGGCCTCGGCATCCTGCTGCTCGGCAGCATCCAATCGCTGTCCACCGTGCTGCTGTACGTCGGCACCGCGCTGTTCATCAGCCTGGGTCTGGATCCCGTCATCTCGTTCCTCGAGCGACGCAAGCTCCCCCGCTGGCTGGCGGTGCTCATCACACTGATCCTCGTCCTGGGCGTCTTCGCCGGGATCGTCCTCATCGTGCTGCCGGTCATCGTGTCGCAGGTGACTCAGCTGATCGAGCAGGTGACCCGGCTCGTGAGCGGGCCGACCTTCCTGTCCGATGCCGAGGAGTGGATCACCGGGCTCTTCCCCAACCTCGACATCGAACGCGTTCTGACCGAGACGCAGGAGTGGCTGATCGCGAACGTGGGCGACATCACAGGCAGCGTGATCAACGCTGGCGTCTCGGTGCTCGGGGGCCTGTTCGGCGCTTTCATCGTGCTGATCCTCACGATCTACCTGACCGCCTCGACACCGTCGCTCAAGCGCGCCGTGTACCAGCTGGTGCCCGCCTCGAAGCGCCCGCGTTTCGTCGACCTGTCGGAGCAGATCACCGACTCGGTCGGCTACTACGTCATGGGCCAGGTCACGCTCGGCGTGATCAACGGCATCCTGAGCGCGATCTATCTGAGCATCATTCAGGCGCCGTTCCCCGCGGTGCTCGCGGTGATCGCCTTCTTCTTCTCGCTGATCCCCCTGGTCGGCACGCTCACCGGCTCGACCATCATCGTGCTCGTCTGCCTCATCCCCGGCCTCGGGTCGCCCGGGATCGCGCTGGCCGCCGCCATCTACTATCTGATCTACATGCAGATCGAGGCGTACGTGATCTCACCGCGCATCATGAGCCGTGCGGTCGCCGTACCCGGTGCCGTCGTCGTCGTGGCAGCACTCGCTGGCGGTTCACTGCTGGGCCTGCTCGGAGCGCTCATCGCGATCCCTGTCGCCGCGAGCATCCTGATCATCTACCGCCAGGTGCTCATACCCCGGATGAACGAGCGTTGATGCGCGCCGGGTCAGGGTCGCGCAGCGGACTTGACCCGGCTGCTCACGTCACCTTCCAGCAGTGCGCGTGCCAGTGCCGCCTGGCCGCGAGGTCCGCCGCGTCGCCCAGCACTCCATCAGCCCGCCAGACCACCTGGTGCGCAGTCCCAGGCGGGATCACGCGATGGCAGCCGGGGCACACGTACTCCTTGACCGCCTGCTGGGCCGATACCGGCTGCACGGTCCATTCACGGCCCTGGCGCGTCTCGGTGCGCTTCCACCCGGCCAGCAGGCGCTGGAACGAGTCGTCAGCGTTCGGACGCTCCTGACGCCTGCGATTCGAGCGAGGCATGTCTGCGCATTACCACCAGTGGTTCGCGGTCCAGAAGGCGTAGGCGTTCGCCCAGCTGCCGTAGCGGCCCGTCGCGTATCCGTTGCCCCAGCGCAGATTGTCCACGGGGTCGTACCCGTTGCCCGGCACCTTGCTGCACGGCAGAGCCTGCACCAACCCGCACGCACCGGACGAGGCGTTGGTGGCGTTGGGGTTCCAGCCGCTCTCCTTGGAGACGATGTAGTCGACGTAGCCCCAGTCACTGGAGGCGATGCCGGCCGCGGCCATCCATTCGGCAGGCGCGCCTCCGCCGGTGTAGAAGACGGGGCCCGGTGCCGACGAGCCCTGGGACTGCTGCGCCGAGGCGACCTTCGGCTGAGGCTTCGGCGTGGGCTTGGGCGTGACGTAGACGTCGAAGCTGCCGCGGTCCACCGGTGCGATCGTCGCTCCTGAGACGCTGACGGTGAGGTTCTGCGTGTCCTGCACCGCGAGCGAGAACGGCGTCTCGGTGTCTGGTGCCGGCTGCTCAGCAAGAGCCATGCCGGTCGGCGCGACCACGGCAGCGGCCAGCGCGACGACGCCGAACGCGGCGAAGGCACCGGTGACACCGCGCCTGCGGGTCCAGGGTCGCTTGGCGGAAGTCGGGAGCTTCGGGGCTGCCGACGCGACCTGCGCGGAGGCACCGCTGACGGGATCGATCTCAGTACCGGGAGTCACAATAGGGTTCATTCTAGCCAGCGTCACCTGAGTTCACCATGAGAGTGCTCAGCGGACGGCCAACATGACGTCGACGGTGGCGTCCAGCAGAGCATCCACCTGCTCTTCGCGGTACCCGTGGCGCTGCATCCTGAAGGCCGCCGATCGGAGCTGCTCGACGGTGAGCTCGTCACCGTCTCTGAGGAACCGGACGATTCGCGCTGCGACGTGGTCGACCTCATCGACGCGGTAGCCGAACGCCAGGAAGCCGGTGCGCGCGAACTTCTGGCGACGAGTCCTGGCCAGGTGATCCAGGATCGTCTGCGCCTGGTCGCGCGCGTCCTGAACCCACTCCTCCGCGCGTCCGTCGCGGATCGCCTTGTCGCGGCGGCGGGCCGCGAACGCATCCTCGATGCGTCCGAGAGCGGCATCGACGTCGCCGATGACGTAGCCGCCCTTGACGAGGGGGAAGGATGCGACGCGGATCTCCTCCGCCGTGAGCTCACCGGATTCGCTCTCGAAGCTCTCACGAGCAGCCGAGAGGAAGGTGTCGACAGCGGCCCGGTGATATCCGCGCTCGCGCCCCTTCACCACTCGGAACGACGGCTGCTGAGCACGCGCGCCGTCGTCCACAGCATCCAACGTCGTCATGCGAGCACCGCCCAGGGGGAGAGAAGGAAGTAGAGGGTCAAGGCGGGAACCGTCGACGGCAGGATGCTGTCCAGCCGATCGAGCAGGCCGCCGTGGCCGGGCAACCAGGAACTCATGTCCTTGATGCCGATGTCGCGCTTGATCATGGACTCGCCCAGGTCGCCCACCGTCGCGGAGATGAGGATCGCGATTCCGAAGATCAGACCGGCCCACCAGGGCAGGTCGAGCAGGAACAGGGCGAGCAGCACTCCGACCGCGGCCGCGGCGAGAACGGCGCCGCCGAAGCCCTCCCAGGTCTTCTTCGGGCTGATCCGCGGGGCCATCGGATGGCGGCCGATCGCGACGCCGGCCGCATACGCACCGGTGTCCGAGGCGACCGCGACCGCGATGAACGCGAGGACCCACCACTGGCCGCCTTCCTGACGCAGCAGCATCAGGGCCAGGCTCGTGAGGAACGGAACGTAGATCTGAACGAAGCCACCGACCACGGCGTCCGTCAGCACATCGCCGTACGTCCGACCGTCCTTGGTCATCATCTGGGTGACGAGACGCCAGACGACGACGAACGAGACGGCGAACAGCAGCGTGACCCAGCTCAGCCAGACCGGTGCGAAGAATCCGGCGAGGACGATCAGTACGCCCGCAGCGACCTGCGGGACGATGTCGATGCGCCGCCCTGCTGTCCGCAGCGCGCGCGCGAACTCGAAGATCCCGAGCACCGCGACAGCGAGCGCGATGAGGACGAAGAGCTCTTTGATGAACAGCAGCGAGCCCAGCAGCACGGCGCCGAACGAAAGGCCGACGAGGATGGCGAGGATGAGATCGCGCCCCGTCCGAGCCTTGATGCGCTCGTTGGCCTGGTCAAGGTGCTCCCTGGCCTGGTGCACGTGCGTCTCGAAGTCACCGCGTGCCTGGCGGAGCTGCTCCCGCATCGCCGCCGCCGGCTCTGCGGCGAAGTCCGCAGGCTTCGGCAGAGGCGGCCGAGGGGGGATCGCCGTCTCGTCGATCAACGGCGAGGTCGGCTCAGCGCTCGGCGTCGCCGCTTCGCGGGCCTCTCGCCGGGTGAGCGGCTGCCCCTCGGCGTCTCCGATCGGATCGCTCATGCCTGTTCAGACCTCGAGGAGCTCAGTCTCTTTGCGCTTGAGGGCGTCATCGATCAGGTCGACGTGCTGGCGAGTGAGCCCATCGAGCTCCTTCTCACCACGTGCGATCTCATCCTCACCGACCTCGTCCTTGAGCGCGTCGAGCTCGTCTTTGGCCTTGCGCCGGACGCCGCGGACGCGAACCTTCGCGTCCTCGCCCTTGCTGCGCACGAGCTTGACGTACTCCTTGCGGCGCTCCTCGGTGAGCTCCGGCATCGTGACCCGCACGATATTGCCGTCATTGGTCGGGTTCGCGCCGAGGTTCGGCATGTCGCGGATGGCCTGCTCGATGGCCTTGAGCGCGGACTTGTCGTACGGCGTGATGATGAGCGATCGCGCCTCGGGGTTGGCCAGCGATGCGAGCTGCGCCAGTGGCGTCGGCGAACCGTAGTAGTCGACCATCACCTTCTGGAACATCTGCGGGTTCGCGCGGCCGGTGCGCACGGTGGCGAAATCCTCCTTCGCGGCCTCGACGGCGCGAGTCATGCGGGAGGTGGTTTCAGCGAGGACGTCCGCGATCACGGTGGCTCCTATCATCAGGGGGTTCGTGCAATTCTATCCGGGCGTTGACTCCACACCCTGGCAAGGTGCGTCACGCCGTGACGAGCGTGCCGATCGGCTCGCCGAGCAGAGCACGGGTGACGTTGCCGGCCGGCTCCATGCCGAACACCCGCATGTCCATGCCGTTGTCCATGCAGAGGCTGAATGCGGTGGAGTCGACGACCTTGAGGCCGCGCTGCAGGGCGTCACGGTAGGTCACCGTGTCGATCCGGGTCGCGGTGGCGTCCTTGTTGGGATCAGCGGTGTAGATGGCGTCGACGCCGTTCTTGGCGACGAGCACCTCGTGCGCGCCGATCTCCAGGGCGCGCTGAGCTGCGACGGTGTCCGTGGAGAAGTACGGAAGCCCGGCACCGGCGCCGAAGATCACGACGCGGCCCTTCTCCATGTGGCGCTCGGCGCGCAGCGGGATGTAAGGCTCGGCGACCTGGGTCATCGAGATGGCGGACTGCACTCGAGTGGGCGCGCCGGCCTGCTCCAGGAAGTCCTGCAGAGCGAGGGCGTTCATGACGGTGCCCAGCATGCCCATGTAGTCCGCACGGCCGCGGTCCATGCCGCGCTGGCTGAGTTCGGCGCCGCGGAAGAAGTTTCCTCCGCCGACGACGATCGCGACCTCGACCTGGTCGACCGCGGCGGCGATGTCCCGAGCGATCTGGCCGACGACGTCGGGATTCACCCCGAGCTGCCCGCCGCCGAATGCCTCCCCGGAGAGCTTGAGAAGGACGCGACGGCGTCCGGTGCGTTCAGTCATGGGTGAAATGTCCTCTCGTCCCGATTCAAGATAGTGCCTTCTGGGCATGAAGAAGGGGTTCGGACCCTGGCGGATCCGAACCCCTTCGCAACTGCTACGCGCCGACCTTGAAGCGCGCGAAGTCCGTCACGGTGATACCGGCGTCCTTCGCCACCTGGGCGACAGAGAGCTTGTTGTCCTTGGCGTAGTCCTGCTCGAGCAGGGCGACCTGCTTGATGAACGCTGAGACGCGGCCTTCGACGATCTTCGGCAGAGCAGCCTCGGGCTTGCCCTCGCCGCGGGAGATCTCGGTGACGATCTCGCGCTCCTTCTCGACGGCCTCAGCCGGAACGTCCTCGCGGCTGAGGTACGACGGGTTGGCGAACGAGATGTGCTGCGCGATGCTGCGAGCGGTCGCTGCATCATCACCCGTGTAGGCGACGACGACACCGATCTGCGGGGGCAGGTCCTTGCTGGTGCGGTGCATGTACACCTCGACAGCGTCACCCGTGAGGGTGCGAACCTGACGCAGCTCGATCTTCTCGCCGATGATGGCCGCCTCGTCGGAGATCAGCTCGCCGACGGTCTGGCTGCCGGCGGAAGCCGCGAGGGCGTCCTCGACCGTGTTCGCCTTCGCAGCAGCGACGGCGTCGACGACCTTGTCGGCGAGCGCGATGAAGCGCTCGTTCTTCGCGACGAAGTCGGTCTCGCAGGCGAGCTCGATGAGCGTCACAGCGCCATCCTGCTCGCGCGAGACGACCAGGCCCTCGCTGGTGGAGCGGTCAGCGCGCTTGGCGTTGCCCTTGGCACCCTTCAGGCGAAGGATCTCAACCGCCTTCTCGCGGTCTCCCTCAGCCTCTTCGAGTGCCTTCTTCGTGTCGACCATTCCGGTGCCGAGCTGCTCACGCAGCGCCTTGATGTCGGCGATGGTGAAGTTGGCCATGTGTAGTGGCTCCTTGCCTCGTTTAGGTGTGTGTACGCGGAATTACTTGGCGTCGGCGTCGGCCGCGGCCTCAGCAGCGGGTGCCTCTTCGGCAGCTGCCTCAGCAGCGGGAGCCTCGTCAGCAGCCGCCTCGGCAGCAGGAGCCTCGTCAGCAGCGGCCTCGGCGGCCGGAGCGTCCTCGGCGGGAGCCTCGAGAAGCTCCTTCTCCCACTCGGCCAGCGGCTCAGCGTCGCCCGACTCCGGGTTGTGCTTCTGCTGCAGACCCTCTGCGGCGGCATCCGCGATGATGCGGGTGAGCAGCGAGACGGAGCGGATCGCGTCGTCGTTGCCGGGGATCGGATACTGGAAGTCGTCCGGGTCCGCGTTGGTGTCGAGGATGCCGATCACCGGGATGCCGAGCTTCTTCGCCTCGTCGATGGCGAGGTGCTCGCGCTTGGCGTCGACGACCCACAGAGCCGACGGGGTCTTGGTGAGGTTGCGGATACCACCCAGCGACTTGTGCAGCTTGTCGAGCTCGCGCTTCTTGAGCAGCAGCTCCTTCTTGGTGAAGCCCGAGGCAGCCGGGTTCTCGTAGTCGAGCTCCTCGAGCTCCTTCATGCGGGACAGACGCTTCGCGATCGTCTGGAAGTTGGTGAGGAGGCCACCGAGCCAGCGCTGGTTCACGTACGGCTGACCGACGCGGGTCGCCTGCTCCGCGAGGATCTCCTGCGCCTGCTTCTTGGTGCCGACGAAGAGGATCGTGCCGCCGCGGGCGACGGTCTCCTTGACGAAGTCGTAGGCCGAGTCGATGTAGCCCAGCGACTGCTGGAGGTCGATGATGTGGATGCCGCTGCGCTCGGTGAGGATGAAGCGCTTGACCTTCGGGTTCCACCGACGGGTCTGGTGTCCGAAGTGCACGCCGCTGTCGAGCAGCTGGCGGATGGTGACCACAGCCATGGTCGTCTCCTGTTTCTGGCGCTGTCGCGCCCTTGAGGTTGTTTCGCCGATCGGATGACCGGCAGTCCTGGTGCCCGGCTCACCCCCACCCGCTCTTGCGAGCAGGACCTGTGGGAGTGGATGCCGCGACGTCCGTCAGTGCTGACGTCGATCGCTTTGGGCACGCGTAGTCACCCCGAGAATCGAGGTGCGACCTCAAGTGTACAGGATCTGGCCCCCTCCACTGCGTCTGCACCGACGCGGGATTGGCCTGGTCATCCACCATTCGCGCGATGCGCGAGATCACGCCGGCGCTGAAGAGCAGAGCATGGTCGGATGCCGTCCACGAACCGGATCATGTGCAGAGCGTCCGCTGTCGCCTGCATCGGCGTGCTGGCTGCACTTCTCGTGATTCGGTCGGCTGCGGCGGCTCCTCCGTCGCCGGATCCGGCATGGCAATGGCCGGTGGCGGGTGCACGGGAGGTCATGGAGCCGTTCCGCGCGCCGGAGCACGAGTACGGCGCAGGGCACCGCGGTGTCGACATCGCAGCGGATCCGGGCGCCGCCGTGATCGCTCCTGCCGACGGCGTCGTCGCGTTCCGCGGGGTGGTGGTGGACCGGCCGCTGCTGACGATCGATCACGGCGGCGGATACGTGACGACGTTCGAGCCGCTCGAGTCCGATCTGAGCCCCGGTGCGCCGGTGCACGCGGGCGATGAGATCGGGACGGTCGCCGCCGGCGGCCACGCCGCCGCGGGCACATTGCACGTCGGACTGCGCCTCAACGGCATCTACATCAACCCGATGCTGATGTTCGGCGGCATCCCCCGGGCCGTCCTGCTGCCGTGCTGCGAGTCCTTCTCGCGCTGACTTCAGGCTCGCGGATGCGCCAGTCGGTAGGTCGCGGTGAGCCGCTCCGCCGAGACGTGAGTGTAGATCTGGGTCGTCCCGAGACTCGCGTGGCCGAGGATCTCCTGCACTGCGCGCAGATCGGCGCCGCCGTCCAGCAGGTGCGTCGCGGCCGAATGGCGGAGCGCGTGGGGGCCGACCGCATCTGCTCCGATGATCGGGCCGAGCGCCGCTGCGACCAGCGTGTAGATCGCACGAGGACCGATGCGCCCTCCCCTGGCCCCGAGGAAGACCGCAGGGGAGCCCGAAGCCGCGCGGGCAGCCAGTGCAGGGCGGCCACGAGTGATGTACGCGGCGATCGCGTCGTGTGCGGGGCGCCCGAAGGGCACGACGCGCTCCTTCGATCCCTTGCCGAGCACTCGGGCGGTCGCCCGCTCCTGGTCGAGGTCGTCGATGTCGAGGCCGCAGAGTTCCGAGACGCGCATGCCGGAGCCGTACAGCAGCTCGAGGATCGCATGATCGCGCAGATCCTCCGGGTCGTCCTGCGCCGCGAGGTGTGCGCGCGCGTCGAGCAGATCGCGCATGCCCTCCTTGGATGCCACTGCGGGAAGCGTGCGTCCGCGCTTGGGGGCGATCAGCCGGAGCGCGGGGTCCGCACTGATGAGTTCTTCGTCCTTCGCCCATGCGAAGAAGGACCGGGCAGCGGCCGCGCGGCGTGCAAGGGTCGATCGGGCGTCGCCGCGCTGCGTCGCGCGCCACAGCCACTCGCGCAGCATCTCGAGGTCGACCTCGCTCAGCGCCGCGTCGCCGGCGGATGCAGCCAGGTCACGCAGGTCGGATCTGTATGCCCGCACGGTCGCTGGAGACAGGCGACGCACCTGCTCCAGATGCGTGGCGAACGCCTCAGTCGCGAGCCCGAGTTCCATGCATCCAGAATGTCCCGTTTCGCGCGCCCATCCCGGATGCCTCGCCATGACCGGTCAGTCTGCTCATCGACTCCCCGCCCGCAGCGCCGGTTCGACCAGAGACCGGGAGTCGCGCGATCGCGCTCAGCGCCCACCGTTCCGCGACTTCGCTGACATTCTCGCCCATCCAGTCGGGAGCTGTTCCACCTTTCCTTCCAGCCCCAGGATTCCGAGCACCGACCTGGCCCGTTCGACCGACACACCGGCGAGAGCGGCGAGTTCCGTCGGGGTCCGCGGGGTGCGCGCGCTCATGACGTCCAACAGACGGGTGTGGTCCGAATCAGGTCTCGCCTCGAAGACCTCCTGCGCGACTTCAGCGCCCATCAGCTCACGGACCTCTGCGGCGTTCGTCACGCACTGAGCGTCGTACTCGCGCATCAGTCGATGGCATCCAGCGGATGCCGCGGAGGTCACAGGCCCCGGAACCGCGCCGAGCGGACGTGCGAGCGTCGACGCGTGCCCGGCGGTGTTGAGCGAGCCGCTGCGCCAGCCCGCTTCGACCACGACCGTGGCCGCGCCGAGGGCCGCTATCAATCTGTTGCGCCCGAGGAAGCGGAACTTTGTCGGCGCAGCGCCGCACGGCAGTTCGCTCACCAAGGCGCCCGAGGCCATCACGCGATCGAACAGCTGCTGGTGACCGACCGGGTACGCGCGATCGACGCCACCGGCGAGGAAGGCGACGGTGGTACCGCCGGCTCCGAGCGCGGCCCTGTGCGCGGCGCCGTCGATCCCGTACGCTCCGCCCGAGACGATGACGGCTCCTGTCGCTGCGAGATCACCGGCGAGTTCGGCCGCGATCGACTCGCCGTACGCCGTCGCGGCTCGCGCGCCGACGATCGAGACTCGGTGGGGTGCCACCAGGTGCGACGGGTCTCCTCTGACCCACAGCAGAGTCGGCGCGTGGCTGCCCAGGTCGTCGAGCGCCGTCGGCCAGTCCGGGTCACCGGGAAGCAGGAGCCGTGCATCGACCTCTGCCGCCCCGCGCAGCGCGTCGCGGACGGCGCGCGGCTGCGCTCTCGGCACCCACCGTCTCCTCCCTTCCTGGATGGCCTTCTCTGCGAGACCGAACGTCTCCCCCGCCAGGGCGAACTTCAGCGCCTCGAGCGCGCCGAGTTCGGCGACCAGCGCGCCGGCGACGCCGTCGCCCGGTTCGATCAGCACGCTCCACCCGACACGAGCGAGCGTCTCCGATGGATCATCGTCCGGACGTGCGGCCTCAGCGGCTCTGCGGATCTCGCGGTCGTTCAGCAGTGCATCGATCATGCGATCAGCCCTCTCTTCAGGAACAGCGCGCGACCGAGTTCATCGGCGCCGGGCGCGTCGACGTCCGCCAGGTCGGCCATCGTCCACGCCAGGCGCAGCACGCGGTCGTAGCCGCGCAGTGTGAGCTGTCCGCGTTCGAGCGCTCGATCGAGCGGTGCTCGCACGCCCGGCGGCAGCCGCCGGTCCCCCTGTCGCAGCCAGGCACCGGCGACCTCCGCGTTGAGCGACCATGGCGTCTCGGCCAAACGGTGCGCAGCACGCGCTCGAGCGGTCGCGACCTGAGCCGCGGCTGCCTCGCTCGCGATGCCGACGCGTTCCCCCGACGTCGCGCGCGACGCCGCGACCCTGGCGACCTGGAGGTCGATGTCTATGCGGTCGCGCAGCGGTCCGGAGAGGCGAGACGCGTACCTCCGGATGGCGATGGGCGGACAGATGCATTCGGCCCCACGGACGCCGTAGTTGCCGCACGGGCACGGGTTGGTCGCGAGGACGAGCTGGAATCGTGCGGGGAATCGCACGTGGAAGCCCGCTCTGTCGATCTCGATGGACCCGGATTCGAGGGGTTGGCGGAGTGCGTCCAGCGCGACTCGTGTGAACTCCGCCGCCTCGTCCAGGAACAGGATGCCGCGGTGTGCGCGTACGATCGCACCCGGCCGCGCCGCTCGAGAACCCCCGCCGACCAATGCGGCCACCGAGGCGCTGTGATGCGGAGCCTCCAGCGGTGGGACATCGTCGAGGATGTTCACTGCCGCACCCGACAGCGACCGCACGGCGGCGACCTCGAGGGCCTCTTCTTCCGACAGCGGCGGCAGAATCCCCGGCAACCGCCGAGCGAGCATCGTCTTGCCTGCACCGGGCGGACCGCTCATGAGCATGTGGTGGCCGCCGGCAGCGGCCGCGATCAGAGCCTGCACCGCCTCCTCCTGACCGACGACATCCGCGAGGTCGAGCGGTTCTGCAGCGGCAGGCGCCTGCGCCTCGCCTGCGACCGGCTCGACTTCGGCGACGGAGATGTCGGCGCCGTGCCACATCGCCACCTCGGCGAGCGTGGTGGCTGCGCGCACCTGCATCCCCGGCACGAGTCGCGCCTCTGCCTCATTGGCGAACGGCACGATCACGCGATCGAATCCGGCTCGGGCCGCGGCGAACACGGCGGGGAGCACGCCGGGCACGGGTCGCACCCGCCCGTCGAGCCCGAGTTCGCCGATGTGAACGGTGCGGGCGATGGAGGCGGCATCCAGCACTCCCCCTGTGGCGACCGCCGAGATGGCGATCCCCAGGTCGAAACCACTGCCGTGCTTCGGCAGGCTCGCCGGTGACAGGTTCACGGTGAGACGACGTCGGGTCAGCGCGAGCTCCGCGTTCGTCACGGCGTTGTGCACGCGCTGCGCCGCCTCACCGAGAGCCTTGTCAGGAAGGCCGACGATCTTGAAGCCGGGTGTCTGATTCGACACGTCCGCCTCGATCTCGACCAGGTGACCGTCGACGCCGGTCAGGGCGACGGCCCAGGTGCGCGCGGTCTTCATCGCAGGTCCACCAGGTGCTCGAGCTGCCCCAGGGCCGGATCGACGCCGATTATGCCGATCACCTCGAGGCGCAGCATCCGGTTCGATGCCAGCTCCGTGTGCGCCCTGCACCACGCGTACGCGAGCCGCCACAGGCGTTCTCGCTTGCGATCGTCCACCGCTTCGAACGGGTGCCCGAACGCCACGGAGCGTCTCGTCTTCACCTCGACGATGCAGATCGTGCCGTCACGCTCGGCGACGATGTCGATCTCGCCCTGCGTGCACCGCCAGTTGCGGTCCAGAATCCGATACCCGCGCGTGCTCAGGTGCTTCGCGGCGCGGTCTTCGCCGGCTCGTCCGAGTTCATCCTTCGCTGCCATGACGACAGCTTGCGCTCAGCGGAAGACGCCCAGACCCCGCAGACCCACGGCCTGTGCACAACATTCGGACTCAGCCCGAATGTGCGCAGAAGTCACTTGCCGTCGAGCGACAGCTCCTCCGGCAGCTCGAACTCACGGCGCTGGAGCTCTTCGACGTTGACATCCTTGAACGTCAGCACCCGCACGGCCTTGACGAATCGATCGGCCCGGTAGATGTCCCAGACCCACACGTCGGCCATCGAGATCTCGAAGTAGAAGTCGTGCTCGGTGTCGCGGCGGACGACGTTCACCTCATTGGCGAGGTAGAACCGGCGTTCCGTCTCGACGACGTACTGGAACTGCCCGACGACATCGCGGTACTCGCGGAACAGCGCGAGCTCGAGTTCGCGGTCGTAGTCGTCGAATGCCTCTTCATCCATGATGAGTCCATCCTAGGACGAGACACGCGACCGAGAGTTCAGAAGAGAGTCGGGGCGTCCGCGATCGCCCAGGACGCGCGGTGGAACGGCGACAGCCCGGTCTCACGGATCGCCGCGCGGTGCTCCAGGCTCGCGTATCCCTTGTTCCGGTCCCACTGGTACGCCGGGTGATCGCCGTGGAGTGCGCCCATGTACGTGTCCCGCTCGACCTTCGCGATCACGGATGCCGCCGAGACAGAAGCGCAGTCGCGGTCGCCCTTGATGACCGAGCGCACGTGCAGTGGGGCGGCGTGCACGCGCGAGACGTAGTCGTGATTGCCGTCGAGGATCACGAGAGCCCCGTCGAGCGTCGCGCCCTGCGCCACGACCGCGTCGATCGCACGGGATGCCGCGAGCCCCAGCGCCCGCATGATGCCGACCTCGTCGATCTCCGTCGCGCTCGCCCAGCCGACGGCTGATGCCTGCACCCACGCGGCTGCGCGGGCGGCCACGTCAGGCCGACGCTTCTCGGTCACGAGCTTCGAATCGCGCAGACCTTCCGGAACGCGTCGGCGTGCTCCGGCGGCATCCATCACGGCTGCGCCGACGGCCACCGGGCCGGCGAGGGCTCCGCGTCCCACCTCGTCGAGCGAGATGATCAGGTCGTACTCGGCGAGGAGCTTGCGCTCCAGGGTGAGTTTGGGGGCGATGACGGTCATTCCGGATCCGGGATGCCGTTGAAGATCTTGTGATGCCCGTCGATCGTGCCGATCCGAGCGAGTGGCCACGTGGTCAGGAACGCTTTGCCCACCACGTTGTCGAGCGGTACGAAACCTCCGCTCGGGAGATCCTGATGCGCACGGGCGTCCTGCGAGCGGTCGCGGTTGTCGCCGAGCACCCAGATCGACTCATCCGGAACCGTGACGTCGAATGGCTCATTGGACGCCTCGGTGTCGCCCTCTGGAAGGTTCAGGTACGACAGCTCGTCGATGGGCGCGCCGTTGATCGTGATCTGTCCGAGCGAGTTGCAGCAGACGACGTGGTCACCGGGGAGGCCGATGAGCCTCTTCACGAGGTGGTCCTCGCTGTCGGACGAGGACAGGCCGATGAGGGTGAGCAGACTGTCGACCCACTCGAGCACCACGGGACCCCGCGGCGCCTGAGGCTTGATCGGAAGCCAGCCTCCCGGATCCGCGAAGACGACGACGTCGCCGCGCTCGTAGCCCGTCCAGCGGGGCGTCAGCTCATCCACGAGGATGCGGTCGTTCACCAGCAGTGTCTTCTCCATCGACGCCGACGGGATGTAGAACGAGCGGACCACGAAGCTCTTGACCAGGAAGGAGACGAGCGCCGCGATCACGATGATCACGAGGACGTCGCGAAGGAAGACCCAGAATCCTCGCCGCGGCTTGTGCGGGGTGTCCGAGGCGGATTCAGTCGTCATCGCATTCCTTCACAGGGTGTTCGCACCGCACGCCGACGGCACCATCAAGGTTCGCACACTCCGGATGAAACAAAGCACCCCGGGACGCTGTGTCCCGGGGTGCTTTGAGGAAAACGCGATCAGTTGTCGCGCTTCTCCTTGATCTTCGCCTTCTTGCCGCGCAGGTTGCGGAGGTAGTAGAGCTTCGCGCGACGCACGTCACCGCGAGTGACGACCTCGATGTGGTCGATCACCGGGGAGTGCACCGGGAAGGTACGCTCGACGCCCACCTGGAAGCTGATCTTGCGGACCGTGAAGGTCTCGCGCACGCCGTCGCCCTGGCGACCGAGCACGACGCCCTGGAAGACCTGGATACGGGAGCGGCTGCCCTCAGTGATGTTGACGTGCACCTTGACGGTGTCGCCGGGACGGAAGTCGGGAATGTCGGAACGGAGCGAAGCCGCGTCGACGGCGTCCAGGATCTGCATGATCGTCTCTCTCTGCACTCGCCACAGGTCGGATGCATGGGATTAAAGGAATACGTAGGTATGTGTGCTGAACGGCGCATGAAGCGCACGCGGACTCCCCTGAGGCAGAGTCGGTCACGGCACAAAGAACTATTCTGCCACGGATGCAGCATCCGGCCAAAACGCGTGAGCGGACGAAGCCTCAGCGCTCGGAGGCCGGCTTCTCCCGGATGATGAATACATCGCCGTCCACCGGCGCAGCGCGGGGAGCGCTCGTGGTGGCGTCCGGCGTCACAGCGGACGGGAAGCGGACGCCGCCCGCTGTCGTCGCCTCGCCCCACAACTGCCGCAGCATCAGCCAGACGAGCGCCAGAGCGACGACGATCGCACCGGTCAGCAGCAGCGGGAACCAGGTCTGCGGGTAGCATCCGACCGCGATCGTGAGCAGGTGCCAGACGCCGAAGCCGAGGACGTCCCACCACGACGCCGCGCGCGTCTCGCGGGCCGACGGCCGCGCACGCTGCAGCAGCGTGAGGACGAGCTGCCCGATGAACACCGAGGGGATGGCTATGAAGAGCACCCACAGGAACGCCCAGCCGCCGGCGTTGAAGATGCCCCAGCCGACCAGGAGCCACAGCGGCAGCACGACGACGGCCGGGAACATCCAGCGATAGAAGGCTCGTCGCAACCACATGCCTCGATCGTATGCGTGGGACCACGGCAGAGGTCGCGTGTTCGCTGTGAGCGGTGCACCGCGATCATCGGCGAGAATGGAAGCGACGAGAGGAACACCATGATCGAACTGCGCACCCCGGCCGAGATCGAAGAGATGAAAGCCGCGGGACGTTTCGTCGCCGAGACCCTGGCGACGCTGCGCGACGAGACGAAGGTCGGCACCAACCTGCTCACGATCGACCGCAAGGCGCACGATCTGATCCGCAGGGCCGGGGCCGAGTCCTGCTACATCGACTACGCCCCCTCGTTCGGCAACGGCCCGTTCGGCAAAGTCATCTGCACGTCGATCAACGATGCCGTGCTGCACGGGCTCCCCCACGACTACACGCTGCGCGACGGCGACCTCGTCTCACTGGACTTCGCCGTTGCGGTCGACGGCTGGGTCGCCGACTCCGCCGTCTCGTTCGTCGTCGGCTCCCCCCGCGATGAGGATCTGCGCCTCATCGACACGACCGAGCGCGCCCTGGATGCCGCGATCGCGGCCGCCACGGTCGGCAACCGCATCGGCGACATCTCCGCCGCGATCGCCGCGATCGCGCACGGCGAGGGCTACGAGATCAACACCGACTTCGGCGGTCACGGGGTCGGTCGCACCATGCACGGCGACCCGCACGTCGCGAACGACGGCCGCCCCGGTCGGGGCTTCCCGCTGCGTGCCGGCCTCGTGCTCGCGCTCGAGCCGTGGTTCCTCGCGACGACCGACGAGCTGCGCACCGATGAAGACGGCTGGACGCTCCGCAGCGCCGACGGCTCGCGCGGCGCGCACTCCGAGCACACGGTCGCGATCACCGAGGACGGGCCCATCGTCCTGACGGACCGCAGCTTCCTCGGCGTCAAGTAGCGGCGCGCTCCCACGACGCCGGCGGGCCGGCGATGACGTGGAACAGCGGGTGCGCATCGGGCGTTGCGACACCCTGCCAGCGGGCGAGCACGTCGGGGCTGCGGACGCCGAGCTTCGTCCTCAGGTGGTTCCATTCCAGGACGAGCTGTCCTTCCGTGACGTCGATCCGCTGCACGCGCGCCTCCGCCACGCGGATACGGCTGCGGTCGAAGCGGTAGGCGCGGGCGTCAGCCTCGAGGGCGAGACCCTCGAGGTACGCACCGACCGAGGCCACCGGGTCCTGCTGCGCCTGGAAGCGCTCGATCTGCGGATGCCGCGTGTATCCCCTGGTCTCGCCGCAGAGGACCTTCTGCGCGAGCAGCGTCTCACGCCAGCACGCGATGAGCGCCTGGCGGTCGAGGTGGCGCGGATGCACCGACCAGATCCTCACGCGGCGTCCGCCCTGTAGACGAACACGTCCGTCACGATCGGCAGCACGAACTCGTCACGTCCTGCCGTCTCCGGGTCGGCGTCGAGGATGCGGTCGAGCTCGGTGACCATGCTCGACCTGGTCGCTTCGTCCGCCGCGAGGAAACTGCTGACCGTGAGCCACCGGCGGACGTAGTCGCCCCGCGCGATTCGTTCCGACCACGCGATCTCGGAGCGGTGGTCGAACACGAATCCAGGCAGCTCATCCGCCGCGGCTGACGTCGTCGCATCGGCGTCGTCGCTCACCGCGGGGTGCGCGACCCGATGGCAGGCGCGGTCCCATGCGCATGTCGGATCGGAGTGGTTCCAGAGCAGCCCCAGCACTCCGCCGGGCACGAGGACGCGCCGGATCTCGGCGCACGCGGCATCCCGATCGAACCAGTGGAACGCCTGCGCGACAGTGACGGCGTCCATCGCCCCGTCCGGCAGAGGGATGCTCTCGGCACCGCCCGCGAGCGCTTCCACACCAGGGAGCTTGGCCCGCAGCACGTCGTGCATCGCGACGGAGGGCTCGACCGCCGCAACCCGGTCGGCGCGCGACACGAGCAGCTCGGTGAACTTGCCCGTCCCCGCACCGAGGTCGAGCACGGCGCCCACCCGCTCCGGCAGGATCGCGTCCGCCGCAGCATCCGGGAATCCCGGCCGATACCGGTCGTACTCCTCGCCGATGCCTTCGAACGACTTCGCCAATTGCTGATGATCCGCCATACCTCGACGCTACCGCGCATGAGAAACCATCTGCGCCGCGAGACACCATCTGGGATGTGCTGTCTCGAGCTGGAAGTGATTTCTCGCCGGCAAGTGCGAGGGCGGCGGCTACGCGAGCTCGATGAGGTCCTGGTACTCCTGGCTCCAGATGTCCTCGACGCCGTCCGGCAGGATGAGGACGCGCTCGGGGTTCAGCGACTGCACGGCGCCCGGGTCGTGCGAGACGAGCACCACAGCGCCCTCGTAATGCGCGAGCGCATCGAGGATCTCCTCGCGCGACGCGGGGTCGAGGTTGTTCGTCGGCTCGTCGAGCAGAAGCAGGTTCGCGGACGACACGACCAGCGTCGCGAGCGAGAGGCGGGTCTTCTCGCCACCGGAGAGCACTCCTGCGGGCTTCAGCACGTCGTCGCCGGTGAACAGGAACGAGCCGAGCACACGCCGCGCCTCGGTCTCGGTGATGTGCGGGGCCGCGGAGACCATGTTCTGCAGCACCGAGCGATCCACGTCGAGGTTCTCGTGCTCCTGCGCGTAGTAGCCGACCTTCAGCCCGTGACCGGGCTCGAGCTGCCCCGTGTCGGGCTGGTCGACGCCGGCGAGCATGCGCAGCAGCGTCGTCTTTCCTGCACCGTTGAGTCCGAGGACGACGACCTTCGAGCCGCGGTCGATCGCGAGATCCACATCGGTGAAGATCTCGAGCGACCCGTAGGACTTCGACAGACCAGAAGCCATCAGCGGGGTCTTGCCGCATGCGGCTGGCTTCGGGAACCGGAGCTTGGCGACGCGATCGACCTCGCGCACGTCGTCGAGGCCGGCGAGCAGCTTCTCGGCGCGGGCGACCATCTGGTGCGCGGCCGCGGCCTTCGACGCCTTCGCCCCGAACCGGGCGGCCTGCTGCTGCAGCGAGGTCGCCTTCTTCTCGGCGTTGGCGCGCTCCTTCTTGCGGCGCTCCTCGTCCGCCACCCGCTGACGCAGATAGTTCTTCCAGTTCATGTTGTAGATGTCGATGTTCTGGCGGTTCGCGTCCAGGTAGAACACCCGGTTCACGGTCTCGCCGACGAGCTCGACATCGTGGCTGATCACGATCAGCCCGCCCTTGTAGTTCTTCAGGAACTCGCGCAGCCACACGACGCTGTCGGCATCGAGGTGGTTGGTCGGCTCGTCGAGGATCATCGTCTGCGCGTCGGAGAACAGGATGCGCGCGAGCTCGATGCGGCGGCGCTGACCACCGGAGAGGGTCTTCAGCGGCTGGTCGAGGATCCGGTCGGGCAGCGACAGGTTGTTGGCGATCGATGCCGCCTCCGCTTCGGCTGCGTAGCCACCGAGGGATTCGAAGCGCTCGGTGAAGTTCGCGAACTTGCGCATCGCCTTCTCGGCGACCGCGCTATCGGTGGATGCCATGTCCTCGGCGGCCTTCGACATCCCGAGCTGGATCGAACCGAGACCGCGGGCATCCAGGATCCGTGTGCGCGCGAGCATCTCGGGGTCACCGGAACGCGGGTCCTGAGGCAGGTACCCGAGCTCGCCCGACTTCGTCACCTTGCCACCGGAGGGCAGCACGTCACCGGCGAGCACCTTGGTGAGCGTGGTCTTGCCGGCGCCGTTGCGTCCGACCAGGCCGATCTTGTCGCCGTCGGCGACGCGGAACGACACGTTCTCCATCAGGAGGCGTGCGCCCACGCGGATCTCAAGGTCGTGCACGGCAAGCACAGCAGACGTCCATTCATAAGGAGGGGGAGGCAGTCACGGTTCACGAGGACACCGGACCAGCCTCCCAGTATAGGTCGCCAACTGATGCGAAGACGGTGCGAGACGCATGCACGACATCGCGAAGACCACTCTGGAGTATGACGCAGTCGATACCTGAGAGTGATGTGTCGGCATCCACCCGATACGTAGGTTCTCCTCGTGGACGTCATCAACGAGCTCATCCTTCAGGCCGCAGCCTCCCCCTGGCTGTATCTCGTCATGTTCGCGACCGCCGTCATCGACGGCTTCTTCCCGCCGATCCCGAGCGAGGCCGTGCTGGTCGCCGCAGCCGCCGTAGCGGTCTCGACGGGAAGCACGAACATCGTGCTGCTGTGCGCAGTGGCCGCGATCGGCGCGATGATCGGCGACAACATCGCATATGCGATCGGTCGCTCCGTCGGCACGACACGATTCGCGTGGATGCGGCGTCCCCGCATCGCCGCCGCCTTCGACTTCGCCCGGCGGGCGCTGACCCGCAGCGGCGCAGGGCTCATCCTCGGCGCGCGCTACATCCCCGTCGGCCGGGTCGCCGTGAACATGTCCGCCGGCGCACTCGGGTACCCGTGGCGCCGCTTCCTGCCGCTGAGCGCGGTCGCGGCCGTGACCTGGTCCGCGTACAGCGCGGGCATCGGCATGCTCGCCGGGCACTGGCTCGAAGATCAGCCGCTGCTGAGCGCTGTGTGCGGCATCGCCGTCGCACTGCTCCTCGGTCTGATCATCGATCGCGCGACCGCGATCCGACGACGGCGCCGTGCCCGAATCACGGCGGCGGAGGCCGCCATCGCCGGAAGCGAGGTGCGCGAGGCCGATCGCGTCGAGGTGGCAAAATGACTCCCATGCGAGCGAAGAAGGAACGGCAGAAGAAGCCGTCCCGGCGCCTGAAGCTCTGGCCGCGCGATCGCACATCCGCTCTCGTGGTGATCCTCGCGATCATCGCGATCGTGCTGTACTCGGTGCTCGTGCCGCTGCACGCGACAGCGTACGGATCCCCCGTCGCCGTAACGATGGCGCTCGCGCTCGCCGCGCTGGGGGCTCCCCTGGTCTCCGTGCGGTATCCGAACCTCGCGATCATCCTCTTCACGGCATCCGCGGTGCTCATCCCGCTGATGATCTCGCGCGATGCCGCGGCCGGCGCGCCGTGGCCATGGTCCGTCCCGATGCTGATCGCCTTCGCCGTCCAGGTGTCAGCGGTCACCTTCCGGCACGGATGGCGCCCGGGTCTCATCCAGGTCGCCCTGGGGAGCGTTGCCGGTATCACTGCTGCGATCATGCTGCCGTCCGTTCCCAGCGGCAACTCCCTCATCGTGACGAGCTCGGTCGTCGGTGGGCTGTACCTCGTCGCCGTGCTGTTCGCCGGCCGCCTCCGGCTCGGCGAGGAGCTCACGCGAGAACGCGCCCACACCGCTCAGGAGCAGGCCAAGCGCGAGCTCGTGGAGGAGCGCACGCGCATCGCCCGCGAACTGCACGATGTCGTCGCGCACAGCATGTCGCTCATCCAGGTTCAGGCGTCGACCGCACGGTATCGCGTTCCCGATCTTCCGGAGCCGGCTGCCGCGGAGTTCGACGACATCGCAGCGTCGGCGCGGGGCGCACTCACCGAGATGCGCCGCGTCCTCGGCATTCTGCGCACAGAGGACCAGAGCGCCGAGCTCGCGCCGCAGCGCGGCATCGACGACATCCCCGTCCTAGTGGAGACCACCCGGCGCGCTGGTGCCGCCGTCTCGCTCAGTCAGGCCGTCAGCGATGACGTCTCCACCGCGACGCAGTTGGCGGTGTACCGGATCACGCAGGAGGCGCTCAGCAACGCCGTGCGCCACGCACCCGGGGCGCCGATCTCGGTATCGTTGACGGCGGATGACGCCGAGGTTCACCTTGTGATCCGCAACGGCTACGACCCGGAGGGCACCGGCGTCCCTGGCGGGCACGGGCTGCGAGGCATGAGCGAGCGGGCGACACTACTGGGTGGAAGCGTGACGACAGGACCGGATGCCGACGGCTTCTGGACGGTCATCGCGCGGATGCCGCGGCATCCGATCACCGCAGCGGAAGGACCCCAGTGACGATCGAAGTCCTCATCGCCGATGACCAGGCGATGGTTCGCGCCGGCTTCGCCGCGCTCCTGGATGCCCACGAGGGCATCATCGTCACCGGCCAGGCAGCGGACGGTCTGGAAGCCGTCTCGCTCGCTGCGCGGCTCGATCCCGATGTGATCCTCATGGATGTGCGGATGCCGCAGCTGGACGGCATCGAGGCCACTCGGCGGATTCTCGGCCCCTCGTATCCGGCCGCGAAGGTGCCGCGCATCCTCATGCTCACCACCTTCGACATCGACGATTACGTCTACGACGCGCTGCGGGCCGGAGCCAGCGGATTCCTCCTGAAGGACGCTCTGCCGGACGAACTCGTGCATGCCGTGCGCGTGATGGCCGAGGGCGATGCACTGCTCGCGCCGAGCGTCACCCGGCGGATGATCGCGCAGTTCGCGTCCCAGAAGCCGCGCACCACGGCATCCGCGCATCTGCTCGCCGACCTCACCGAGCGGGAACGCGAGGTGCTCGTGCTCATCGGACAGGGCCGATCGAACAGTGAGATCGCCGGCGCGCTGTTCATCGCCGAGCAGACCGTCAAGACGCACGTCGGCAAGATCCTCGCGAAGGTCGGCGCCCGCGACCGGGTGCAGGCCGTGATCTTCGCCTACGACACAGGGCTCGTGAATCCCGTCTGACAGGAGACCCGCCTGACCGTACCCAGGTAGGGGCCACGTCGACACCCTGGGTTGATGCGACGCGCCGCACCGCGTCCATAACCTCCTCGAACACCCACCGAGGAGGAGAACATGGCCATCGCGGACCTGCGAGTCACACCCCCGCACGAGGCAAGGACCGTGCGCGATACCGGCATCGATCTGGTGCGCGCGCTCTGCGTGCTCGGCGTCGTCGTGATCCACTCCCTCATGGTCGGCGTCACCGTCACGGACGCCGGTCCCCTGTTCGTCAACGCGAGCGAGGGGTCGGTGTGGATCGCGCCGCTCAGCTGGGTGCTGCAGGTGATGCCGCTGTTCTTCGTCATCGGCGGCTTCGCCGGGTACACGTCGTTCGCGCGAAGCCGGCGGCGCGGCGGAACGGGCGCGTCATTCGCGTCCGCACGCATCCACCGGCTGCTGCTGCCCGCCGTGTTCACGGTCGCCATCGTCGGCGCGGCGCTCACCGCCCTGCTGATCTCGGGCGTTCCCGACGATCTGGTCGGCATCGCCGGCTACCGGTTCGGACAGCCGCTGTGGTTCCTCGCCGTGTTCCTGCTCTGCCAGGTTCTGCTGCCGGCGCTCGCACGAGCGCACGAGCGCGCGCCGTGGCGGACGATCGGACTGCTCGTCGCCGCTGCCGTGATCGTGGATGCGGCGCGCATCACGACCGGCGACGCCGTGTTCGGCATCCTCAACCTCGCCTTCGTGTGGCTGGCCCTCCAGCAGCTCGGCTTCTTCCTCGCAGACGGCCGGATCGCGTCCCTCAGCCGCCGAACGCGGGCGGTCATCGGTGTCGCCGCCGTCGGAGGGCTGCTGCTCAGTTTCGCGGCCGGCATCCACTCCACCGATCTGATCGAGAACATCAACCCTCCGACGACCGCGCTGCTGCTCGTAGGGGCTGCGCACACCATGCTGATGTCGCTCATGCGAGACCGCCTGAACACGTGGAGCGTCACACCCGTCGGAACCGTCCTGCGCACCTTCATCACGCCGCGCGCGATGACGATCTACCTCTGGCACATGCCGGTCCTGCTCGCCATGGCAGGCGGATCCGCCGTGCTCTCGATCGTCACCGGACTCGCCCTCCCTCAGCCCAGCAGCCTCGGATGGTGGATGACGCGCCCGCTGTGGCTGGCTGTGGTCTTCATCCTGACCGCGGGCGTCGCCATCGCACTCGCGCGGGTCGAATCGCGCACGGCTCCCCATCACACCGGGTCGAGCGCACGCCTGGCGGCATCCGCCGCAGTCGGCATCGCGGCCATCGCTGGCCTTCTCGTCCTCGGAACCACGCCTCTCACGGCCGTGATCGCCGTCGGGCTGATGCTGGCGGCTCTTCGCCTGGCGCGCTCCAGGAGAACTGACGGCGCGGTTCAGGCCGGCTCAGCACCGTGGCCGAGCCGCAGTCCTGGCAGCATGGCGAGCAGCAGGACCGCGATCGAGAACGCGAAGACCAGCGGGAACGCGTCCGCGCCGCCGCCCAGCGTCGCGACGCCGAGGCCCGCCAGCGCGACTGCCACGGCAGAGCCCGTCGCGTCGGAGATGGACAGAGCTGATGAATTGAACCCGGCGTTGCCCGGTGCGGAGTACGCCAGGGTCAGCACGGTCAGCCTCGGGTAGAGCAGCCCCATGCCGCCGCCGGCGAAGCCCCAGCCGATCACGACGATCGCGGGGCTCGCCGCGGTCAGCGCGGTGAAGAGAACGCTGACGACCGCGATCAGGATGAGTCCGAGACTGATCAGCGCGATGCGCCGGTTTCCCAGCAGCTCCCCGTACCGCCCCTGGAGCGCCGAGCCGCCGGCCCACGCGAAGGCGGCGAGCATCAGGGCGATACCGGCCCAGGTCGAGGTGAAGCCGAACTCGGCGATGAGCAGGTACGGGATGTACGCCTCAGCGGCGAAGAACGCGCCGGCGACCAGACCGCGCATGAGAACGACGCTCGGCAGACCTCGAACCGCGCGCAGCGCGCCCTTCGGCAGCAGCGGCGTGACCGCGACCCCGATGGCCACCAGTGCGACGACGGCGATCGGCCAGCCGACCTCGGGGGCCGCCTTGGCCGAGATCCCGACGACCACCGCGGCGACAGCGACGACGGCCGCCAGCAGCAGCCGCTTGGTGAGGCCGACGACGCCTGACGGATCTCCGCCGCCCAGGTCGAGCGCCCTCAGCCGCAGGGCGATCATCAGGAACGCGATCGCAGTCAGGACGGCCACACCGAGGAACGCCCACCGCCAGTCGAGGAACTCGGCGACGGCGCCGGCCAGGAACGGCCCGATCATCGCCGGAACCACCCACGCTGCCGCGAACGCCGCGAGGATGCGTCCGTGCAGTTGCGGCGGGTACAGCCGGGCGACGACGACGTACAGCGCGACGGTCTCGCCGCCGGCGCCGAGCCCCTGTACGAGCCGGCCGACGAGGAACTGCTCCATCGTGAACGCGAAGCCCGAGATCAGGAGACCCGCGATGAACAGTGACACGGCGACGTACAGCGGACCACGCGGCCCTCGTGCGTCCGACCACGCCCCGCACGCGACCATGCCGATGACGCTGGTCGCCAGGGTTCCGGCGAAGGCCACGGCGTAGAGCGCCTGACCGTCCAGCGCAGCGCTGACGACCGGCATGACGGTGGTCACGGCCAGCGATTCGATCGCCGCGAGGAAGATCAGCGCGACGGCGCCGATCGTCACCCAGATGCGTTCCCGATCCCAGATCGACGGGAACGCCTGAACGCTCATGCGTCGCGCGTCTCGAGGGGCGGCAGCGCGGCGATGCGGGTGATCGCCTCGGTGATGATCTCGGGACTCGTGCCGAAGTTCAGGCGGACGTGCCCTGCGCCCTCAGCGCCGAATGCCGGCCCGAAGTGCAGGGCGACCTTGGCCTCGCGAAGGATGCGCCTGGACGGGTTCGTTCCCCAGCCGAGATCGGTCAGGTCGATCCACGCGAGGTACCCGGCATCCGGCATCCGGTAGCGGGCTGCGGGGAGGTTCTCGGCGAGCAGTTCGGCGATGAGGCGCCGATTCTCAGCGAGCGTGACGAGCAGGCCGTCCAGCCAGCGATCGCTCTCCGGTGAGAACCCAGCAGTGGCGGCCAGCATCCCGAATTGGCCGGTGCGCCATTCCACCTCGACGGGCAGCCCGCGAACGAGGCGCGTGGTGTCGTCGGCTGCCGTGACCATCAGAGCGCACTTCAGGCCGGCGAGGTTGAACGCCTTGCTGGCGCTGACGATCGCATAGCCGACCTCGCGCGCGGCGTCGGACACGTTCAGGAACGGCGTAAAGCCGGTGCCCGGCTGGGCGAGCGGCGCGTGGATCTCGTCCGAGACGACCGCAGCGCCATGTGCGGCAGCGAGCTCGGCGAGAGCGGAAAGCGATGCCGCGGAGTGCACGGTTCCGGTCGGATTGTGGGGGTTGCACAGCAGCACGGCTCGAGCGCCGGACTCGAGTGCCGAGCGGATGCCGTCGAGGTCGAGCTCCCACGCACTGCCGGTGTCGCGCAGCGGAACGCGTTCGACGACGGCGCCGGCCTCCTCGACCAGGTCGAAGAACGGCGGGTAGACGGGCGTCGTGACGATCACGCGATCGCCGGGAGCCGTCACACGCCGGAGGATCTCGACGATCCCCATGCTCACGTCAGCCGTCGTCCGCATCCGCGCTGGGTCGGGCGACCAGCCGTAGCGGCGCTGAGCGAAGCCCGTGAAGGTCTCAGCGAGCGGTGTCCTCGAGGCGACGTACCCCGTGTCTCCCATCCGGACCGCACGATCGAGAGCCGCGGTGATGGCCGGGGCGAGCGGAAAGTCCGTCTCCGCGACGAACAGCGGCAGCACGTCCGCCGGGTACTCCCGCCATTTCTCGCTGGTGCGCTCTCTGAGCTGCTCCAGCGGAAGCGCCGAGACCTGCTCGGTCACGTCAGATGGCGAAGCCGAGGGCGCGCATCATGTCGCGTCCGTCGTCGGTGATCCGCTCGGGACCCCACGGCGGCATCCACACCCAATTGATGCGGAACCGGTCGACGACCGAGTCGAGCGCCTGTGCCGTCTGCTCCTCGAGAACGTCGGTCAGAGGACACCCGGCGCTGGTGAGCGTCATGTGGATCACGAGGGCGTCGTTCTCGTCGTCCCAGGCGAGGTCGTAGATGAGCCCGAGGTCGACGACGTTGATCCCGAGCTCGGGATCCATCACGTCCTTCAGAGCTTCGGTGACCTCGTCGTACTTCTCCGGGGCAAGAGTCGCGGTGGTCATGCGATCAGCCTACGCCTCGATAGGAGCGGCAGGGTCGAGGAAGCGGTCGTAGCCCTCGTCCTCGAGCCGGTCGGCGAGCTCGGGGCCGCCCTCTTCGACGATCTTGCCCGCGATGACCACGTGCACGAAGTCGGGGCGGATGTAACGGAGGATGCGGGTGTAGTGCGTGATCAGAAGCACACCGAGGCCGGTGGCCTCCTTGGCGCGGTTGACGCCCTCGGAGACGATCTTCAGCGCGTCGACGTCAAGACCGGAGTCGGTCTCGTCGAGGATCGCGAACTTCGGCTTGAGCACCTCGAGCTGCAGGATCTCGTGGCGCTTCTTCTCGCCGCCGGAGAAGCCCTCGTTGACGTTGCGCTGCGCGAACTTCGGGTCCATGCGCAGGTTGGTCATGGCGGACTTGACGTCCTTGGTCCACGAGCGGATCGAGGGGGCCTCGCCATCCAGGGCCGTCTTCGCGGTGCGCAGGAAGTTGGTCACGGTCACGCCGGGGATCTCGACGGGGTACTGCATCGCGAGGAAGAGGCCCGCGCGTGCGCGCTCGTCGACGGACATCGCCAGGACGTCGTCGCCGTCGAACGTGATCGTGCCGCCGGTGACGGTGTACTTCGGGTGGCCGGCGATCGTGTACGCGAGCGTCGACTTGCCGGAGCCGTTGGGGCCCATGATGGCGTGCGTCTCACCGGTCTTCATGGTGAGGTTGATTCCGTTGAGGATCGGGGTGGCCCCCGCCTCGGTCTCGACCGAGACGTGCAGGTCGCGGATCTCAAGAACAGACATTTCAGACTTCCTTAATGACGGTCGGGTCGATGAGCACGTCGTCGCCGTCGATCTGGACGACGTAGACCGGGACGGGCTCGAAAGCGGGGAGGTTGAGGGGCTTGCCGGTGAGCAGGGAGAACTGCGAGCCGTGGGCCCAGCATTCCAGCGTCTCGCCCTCGACGAAGCCTTCGGACAGCGAGATCTCGCCGTGCGTGCAGGTGTCGCCGATGGCGTGCACCTCGCCGTTCGAGTCGAGGACGACGGCCATCGGGACGCCGTCGATCTCGACCCGCAATGCGGTGTCCTGCTCGAGTTCGCTCAGACCGCAGGCGCGCTGGGCGCTCACGCGGTCACCGCCGCGAGCTCGGTCTCGATGGCGGCCAGCAGCTCCTCCTCGAGGGCGGGGATGCCGAGACGCTGGACGACGTCGCTGAGGAAGCCGAGCACGACGAGGCGACGGGCTTCCTCTTCGCCGATGCCGCGGGCCTGCAGGTAGAACAACTGCTCGTCGTCGAAACGACCGGTGGCGCTGGCGTGGCCCGCACCGAGGATGTCGCCGGTCTTGATCTCGAGGTTCGGGATCGAGTCGGCGCGTGCGCCCTCGGTGAGCACCAGGTTGCGGTTGGCCTCGTACGAGTCGGTACCGGTGGCGTCGGGCCCGATGAGGACATCGCCGATCCATACGCTGCGGGCGCTCTCGCCCTGCAGCGCCCCCTTGTAGAGCACGTCCCCGGTCGTGTGCGCGCCCTTGTGGTGCAGATAGACCTGGCTCTCCAGATGCTGTCCCGCGTCGGCGTACGAGAGTCCATACATGCGCCCCTCCGAACCGGTGCCGGAGAGTTCGACGTTGGGGTTCACACGCACGATGCCGCCGCCGAAGCTGATGACGAAGTGCTTGACGAGCGCATCCTTGTCGACGCGTGCCTGGTGGGATGCTGCGTGCACAGCATCGTCATCCCAGCGCTGAACGCTGATGACGGTGAGCCGGGAGCCGGCGCGGGCGATGATCTCGACGTTCTGCGCGTACTGCGCCGAACCGCGGTGGCGCAGCACGACGGTGGCCGAGCTGTTCTCGAGCGCCTCGATCACGATGTGGGCGTCGGCGCGCTTGTCCGCGCCCTGCCCGGTGATCGTGACGAGGACCGGCTCCGCCACCTCTTCATCACGCGCGATGCGCACGTGCATTCCCTCAGCCGAACCCTGCCACGCCACGGCCGAGACGACGTCTTCCGGGACGAAGAACTCGCCGCGCGGGACGTCGCCGGCCGCGAGCGGCGCGCCGATGAACTGCGCGCCGGTCTCGACGTCGTAGGTGACGCCGTCGTTCTGCTCGGCGGTGGTGAACAGCTCGGAAAGCTGCGCGACCGGGGTGTGCTTCCAGTTGACCTCTCGACCGGTCGGCGTTCCGAAGTCCGCCGGATCGAACGAGCGCGGACGCTCGGAGCGGGTCTGGACCGGAACGAATCCGGCACCCGGAACCTGGGCGGCCGGGTCGATGTGCGCGTTCGTGTGCTGCGCCTCTGCGGGCGCGGTAACCTGGGCCGCCATTTAGCCGACCGATCCTTCCATGCCCATCTCAATGAGCTTGTTCAACTCCATGGCGTACTCCATCGGCAGCTCCCGCGCGATCGGCTCGATGAAGCCGCGCACGATCATGGCCATCGCCTCGGTCTCTTCCATGCCTCGCGACATCAGGTAGAACAGCTGCTCCTCGCTGACCTTCGAGACCGTGGCCTCGTGGCCGAGCTGCACGTCGTCGACACGGATGTCGATCGACGGATACGTGTCGGAGCGCGACTGCGTGTCGACGAGCAGTGCGTCGCAGACGACCGAGTTCGCGGAGTGGTGGGCCGCAGGATCGACGCGGACCTCGCCGCGGTAACCGGCGCGGCCGCCCCCCCGAGCGATCGACTTCGAGACGATCGACGACTGCGTGTACGGCGCCATGTGGACCATCTTGGCTCCGGCGTCCTGGTGCTGGCCGGGGCCGGCGAAGGCGACGGAGAGCGTCTCGCCCTTGGCGTGCTCGCCCATCAGGTAAATCGACGGGTACTTCATCGTGACCTTGGAGCCGATGTTCCCATCGACCCACTCCATGGTCGCGCCCTCGTGGGCGACCGCGCGCTTGGTGACGAGGTTGTAGACGTTGTTCGACCAGTTCTGGATCGTCGTGTAGCGAACGCGGGCGTTCTTCTTCACGATGATCTCGACGACGGCCGAGTGCAGCGAGTCCGACTTGTAGATCGGGGCCGTGCAGCCCTCGATGTAGTGGACGTAGCTGTCCTCGTCGGCGATGATCAGCGTCCGCTCGAACTGGCCCATGTTCTCGGTGTTGATGCGGAAGTACGCCTGCAGCGGGATCTCGACGTGCACGCCCTTCGGGACGTAGACGAATGATCCGCCCGACCAAACGGCCGTGTTGAGCGCCGCGAACTTGTTGTCGCCCGCCGGGATCACAGAGCCGAAGTACTCCTCGAAGAACTCCGGGTGCTCGCGCAGGGCGGTGTCGGTGTCCATGAAGATGACGCCCTGTTCCTCCAGATCCTCACGGATCTGGTGGTAGACGACCTCCGACTCGTACTGCGCGGCGACACCGGCGACGAGACGCTGGCGCTCGGCCTCGGGGATGCCGAGCTTCTCGTACGTCTCGCGGATCTCGGCAGGGAGGTCCTCCCACGACTGAGCCTGCTTCTCCGTCGAGCGCACGAAGTACTTGATGCTGTCGAAGTCGATCTCGCTGAGATCCGCGCCCCAGGTGGGCATGGGCTTGCGACCGAACAGCTGCAGGCCCTTCAGACGGGTCTTCAGCATCCACTCCGGTTCGTCCTTGAGCGCGGAGATCCCGCGGACGACGTCCTCGGAGAGGCCGCGCTTCGCGATGGCTCCGGCCGCGTCCTCATCGTGCCAGCCGAATTCGTACACCCCCAGACTTTCGAGCTCCGGGCGGTCGATCAGCACATCCGACATCACACTCTCCTTGCTGGGCCTCAACGGTGTCATCCGCCCCGGCATGCCGGACCCCATCGGTTGGGATGGGGATCGGTGCCGCTGGTGGGCCTCATCACGGACGCGTTCTTCGCGCCTAAACTGTCAGTGGTGCACCTCGCGCACAGCGCGTGCATCACTTCATTCCGATTCTACAGGTTCCCCCTGACAACCGGGCCGTGCGCCCGTGCTCGGGCGTGGGCCGGAGGACGCATGGCCGACACGATCGCACACCCCGCCGCTTCGACGCATGAGGGCCGGTCGCGTCCGGCGTTCGGGCGCCCGCTGCGGGTGCTCGCCTGGTTGTCGTTCCTCGCCGAGGTCATCATCATCGGAACGGGCGGCGCGGTTCGCCTCACCGGCTCGGGCCTCGGCTGCTCCGACTGGCCGCTGTGCACGCCGGAGTCGCTCGTGCCGATCTATGAGGTTCAGGGCATCCACGGCATCATCGAGTTCGGCAACCGCACCATGACCGGGGTCGTGGGTCTCCTCGCGATCGCCGTCCTTCTGCTCGTCCTGCACGCGGTCGGCGGCCGTCGCTCCCTCGTCGCCGCACTGTGGTTCGCGCTCGGCGGAATCGTCGCCGGGGCGATCAGTTTCGGCATCGCCTCGCTCTTCACCACCGAGCCGTTCGCCTTCTTCTCGCTGGGGCTCATCCTCGCCACGGTGATCGGCGCCGTGCACTCACTCCGCATCACGCCGGAGCGCCGAGACCTCGCCCTGCTGGCGTGGATCGTGCTCATCGGCGTCGTGGCGCAGGCGTTCGTCGGCGGGATCACCGTGCTGACGGGCCTCAACCCGTTCATCGTCGGGTTCCACTACGCCTCGTCGCTGCTCCTGGTGTGCGTGACCGCGGCGTTCCTGATCAGGATGAAGGAGCCGGGCGGCGCACGCGTCAGCGTCGTGCCCCGGTGGTTCGCGCTCCTCTCCCACGTGACAGGGCTCGCGCTGGCTGCGACGATCTTCTTCGGCGTGCTGACCACGGGATCCGGCCCGCACTCGGGTGATGCGAACGTCATCCGCGACGGATTCGACGCCACAGTGCTCGCGCACGTGCACTCCTGGCCGGGGTACATCCTCGCGGCCCTCATCGTGGTCCTGACGGTCTCGTCGTGGGTGCTGCGGCTCGAGCCCCGCCGGTGGCTTCTCGTCCTGACCCTCGCCGTGCTCGTGCAGATCGTCGTCGGCGTCTGGCAGGCGCGCGAGGGCCTCCCCGAGCTCCTCGTCGGCATCCACATGGTGCTCGCGGCGCTGTCGGCCGCCGCGTACACGGTCGCCGTCCTCAAGATGAAGCGTCCCGTCGCCGCGGATGCGGCAATCGCGTCGGATGCACCGGGTGAGCAAGCCCCGCGTTCAGCCCGCGCATAGCGCGCACATCACGCCCGCATCAGAAGTCTGTGGATGCTGGCACGCATGAACAAGACGTCACTCACACGCAGCATCCCTTACTGGCTGCTCCTGGTCCTGTCCGTCGTCGCCGTCGCTTTCGGCGGCTGGCTGGTGTGGGACAACACGACCACCATGCAGACGACGCTGCTGGACGGCACAGCGACGAACGTCGAGGTCTACGTCGGTCAGGCGTGGATCACCGCGGGAGCTGCGATCCTGGCCGCCGGGGTCATCGGCGTGCTGCTCACCCTCGCGCTGGGCGCCGTCAAGAGTCTGCTGCCCGCCTCAGCGCCCGTCGTCGTCGAGCCCATCGAATGGACCGCTCAGGACGATGTGGCCACCGAGACCTCAGCCGAGACGACTGAGACTGCGTCGGATGCGTCGCCCGAGACCGACTCGTCCGACGAGGAGTCGGAAGGTCAGAACGGCAGCAGCGGGTCGATCGCGACCGCGACGAAGATCAGCGTCAAGTAACTGATCGACGCGTGGAACACGCGCATCGGACGCGGCTTCGAGCCTCGCACCGCCTGGTCGTACAGGCGGTGCGACTCGTAGATGAACCATCCGCCGAAGACGAGAGCGGATGCCGTGTACACCAGCCCCATCCCGGCGACCGGGATCAGAAGGAGCGAACAAGCGACCGTGGCCCAGGCGTAGAGGATGACCTGCAGGCCCACCTGCGACGCGTTGCGGGTGACGCCGAGCATCGGAACGTCGGCGCCCGAGTAGTCGTCGCGGTACTTCATCGACAGCGGCCAGTAGTGCGCCGGAGTCCAGAGGAAGACGAGCACGAACAGCACGACGGCCGGCCAGGCGACGTCACCCGTTACGGCCGACCAGCCGATGACCACGGGGAAGCATCCGGCGATCCCGCCCCAGATGATGTTCTGCTCCGTACGGCGCTTCAGGATCATCGTGTAGATCACGACATAGAAGAAGATCGCCGAGACCGAGAGCACGGCCGTCAGCCAGTTCGTGGTCGCGAGCAGCCACACCGTGGATGCCACGGCGAGGACCCACGAGAAGATCAGTGCGGCCCGCGGCGAGATCTCGCCGGTGACGAGGGGGCGGTTCTCGGTGCGATGCATGTGCGCATCCATGTCCCGATCGAGGTACATGTTGAACGACGCGGCGGAGCCGGCGCTCATCGCGCCGCCGAGCACGGTCGCGAGCACGAGCCACAGGTTGGGCATGCCGCCCTGCGCGAGGAACATCACGGGGACGGTGGAGACGAGGAGGAGCTCCATCACCCGTGGCTTGGTCAGCGACACATAAGCCTTGATCGTACGGCCGATCGGCCGCTTCACCGCCGTCGTCTGCGACATGGTCGAGATATCGATCGCCTCCTCCGCGCACACTCCGACAACCCCTTCAGTCTAGTGCAGGGCACAGCATGCGCCGGCGACGTCCGTGTCGTAACGTCGCGTGCGCACCTCGGTGGCGGGTCTAAGCTGAAACCACTCGCGCCCGGCGCTGTGCACCTGTCCGTGACGATGCGGATGCGCTAGGGAATCGGGCGCCCTAAAAGGTTGTTGGAAAGGGCATGACCGTGACCGAACTGCAGTGGGAAGAGATCGATCGACGCGCGGTGGACACTGCGCGGATTCTTGCGGCGGATGCCGTCGAGAAGGTCGGCAATGGTCACCCGGGGACGGCCATGAGCCTCGCCCCAGCGGCCTACCTCCTCTACCAGCGCGTGCTGCGCCACGACCCGACCGACACCGACTGGCTGGGTCGCGACCGCTTCATCCTGTCCGCAGGGCACTCGTCCCTGACGCAGTATGTGCAGCTGTACCTGGGCGGGTTCGGATTGGAGCTCGACGATCTGAAGTCGCTGCGCACTTGGGGCTCGCTGACCCCTGGCCACCCCGAGTACGGGCACACCAAGGGCGTCGAGATCACGACCGGCCCGCTGGGTCAGGGCCTCGCCTCCGCTGTCGGCTTCGCATACGCCGCGCGCTACGAGCGCGGCCTGTTCGATCCAGAGGCCGCTGCCGGCACGAGCCCATTCGACCACTTCGTCTACGTGATCGCCGGTGACGGCGACCTGCAGGAGGGCGTCACCAGCGAGGCCGGCTCGCTCGCCGGCCACCAGCAGCTGGGCAACCTCATCGCGATCTACGACTCGAACCAGATCTCGATCGAGGACGACACCAACGTCGCCTTCACCGAGGATGTCGCGAAGCGCTACGAGGCCTACGGCTGGCACGTGCAGACGGTCGACTGGAAGAAGACGGGCGAGTACGTCGAGGACGTCGCCGAGCTGAACGCCGCGATCGAGGCCGCCAAGGGCGAGACCGACAAGCCGTCGCTCATCGTCCTGAAGACGATCATCGGCTGGCCGTCGCCCGGCAAGCAGAACTCCGGCAAGATCCACGGGTCCGCCCTCGGTGCCGACGAGCTCGCCGCGACCAAGAAGGTTCTCGGCTTCGACCCCGAGCAGAGCTTCGCGGTCGCCGACGACATCATCGCGCACACCCGGAACCTCGCCGACCGCGCTGCCGAGGAGCGCGCCGCATGGCAGAAGTCGTTCGACGCCTGGGCGGCCGCGAACCCGGAGCGAAAGGCACTGCTCGACCGCGTCGAGGCGCATGAGCTCCCCGATGGCATCGTCGACGCCCTCCCCGCTTTCGAATCGGGCAAGGAAGTCTCGACGCGCGCTGCATCCGGCCAGGTCATCAACGCCCTCGCCGCCGAGCTTCCTGAACTCTGGGGCGGCTCGGCCGACCTCGCCGAGTCGAACCTCACCACGATCAAGGACGCCGCCTCGTTCATCCCGAGCGAGTGGTCGACCCACGAGTGGTCCGGAAACCCGTACGGCCGCGTGCTGCACTTCGGCATCCGCGAGCACGCCATGGGCGCGATCATCAACGGCATCGTCCTGCACGGACCGACCCGCGCCTTCGGCGGCACGTTCCTGATCTTCAGCGACTACATGCGCCCTGCCGTGCGTCTGGCCGCCCTGATGAACATCCCGAGCATCTTCGTCTGGACGCACGACTCCGTCGCTCTCGGCGAGGACGGCCCCACGCACCAGCCGATCGAGCAGCTCGCGACGCTGCGCGCCATCCCGAACTTCACGGTCGTGCGCCCCGCAGACGCGAACGAGACCTCGGTCGTGTGGCTCGAGCTGCTCCGCCGTCACGCCGGCCCCGCAGGTATCGCCCTGACTCGCCAGAACATCCCGGTATTCGAGCGCGGTGATGATGTGGCAACCGGCGACACGTTCGCCTCCGCCGAGAACGCCACCAAGGGCGCGTACGTGCTCGCCGAGGCACCGAACGGCACGCCAGACGTCATCCTCATCGCCACCGGGTCCGAGGTGCAGCTAGCCGTCGCGGCGCGCGAGACGCTCGCGGCCGAGGGCGTGAACGCCCGGGTCGTCTCGGCTCCGTCACTGGAGTGGTTCGACGAGCAGGATGCCGCGTACCGCGAGTCCGTCCTCCCGCAGGACGTCACCGCTCGCGTCTCCGTCGAGGCCGGCTCAGCCCTCACCTGGCGCGCAATCGTCGGAGACAAGGGACGCTCGGTCGCGATCGACCACTTCGGCGCCTCCGCCGACTACAAGACCCTCTTCCAGAAGTTCGGCATCACCGCCGACGCCGTCGTCGAGGCGGCTCGCGAGACCATCAAGGAGAACGAGAACGCATGAGCACCCCCACCTCTCAGCTTCACGACGCCGGCGTCAGCATCTGGCTCGACGACCTGTCCCGCACCCGCATCGACTCGGGCAACCTCGCCGAACTGATCGAATCGCGCAACGTCACCGGTGTCACCACGAACCCGACGATCTTCGCGAACGCCATCACCAACCCCGATGACACGTCGTACGACGCTCAGGTCACTGAGCTCGCAGCATCCGGCGCCAGCGCCGAGGACGCCGTCTTCGCGGCGACCACGCAGGACGTCGCCGCCGCGCTCGACGTGTTCCGCCCTGTGTGGGAGGCATCGGGTCATGTCGACGGCCGCGTCTCGATCGAGGTCTCCCCCGACCTCGCGCACGACACCGACGGAACCGTCGCTCAGGCCAAGCAGCTGTGGGCCAAGGTCGATCGCCCGAACCTGCTGGTCAAGATCCCCGCCACCAAGGCGGGTCTCCCCGCGATCGCCCAGGCGATCGGGGCCGGCATCAGCGTCAACGTGACGCTGATCTTCAGCCTCGAGCGCTACGCGGACGTCATCGACGCCTACCTGACCGGGCTCGAGACCGCGAAGGACGCGGGCATCGATCTGTCGACGATCCAGTCCGTCGCCTCGTTCTTCGTGTCGCGTGTAGACACCGAGACCGACAAGCGCCTGAGCGCGATCGGCACCGACGAGGCGCTCGCGCTCAAGAGCAAGGCCGGACTCGCGAACGCGCGTCTCGCGTACGAGCTCTTCGAGAAGACGTTCGCCGGTGACCGTGCGAAGGCTCTGCTGGACGCCGGCGCGAACCTGCAGCGTCCATTGTGGGCATCGACGGGCGTCAAGGACCCCGGACTGCCCGACACCCTCTACGTGACCGAGCTCGTCGCACAGGGCGTGGTGAACACGATGCCCGAGAAGACGCTCGAGGCCACCTTCGATCACGGCGTCATCACCGGCGACACGATCACCGGCGGCTACGAGGAGGCTCGCGAGGTCTTCGCCGGGCTCGAGAAGGTCGGCGTCGATTTCGCCGATGTCACCCAGGTGCTCGAGGACGAAGGCGTGGCCAAGTTCATCGACTCGTGGCACGACCTCCTGACTCAGGTCTCCGAGGGGCTCGAGGCCCAGCGATGACGTTCTCGATCCACGCCTCAGGCGCGGCCAAGGCCGCGATCGAGGCGGTCGTGCCGCAGCTTGTCGGCGACCTCATCGCGTCGCGCATCACGGCGTTCGACTCCACGCTGTGGGGCCCCGCAGCCGAAGAAGAGGCCGCGAAGCGTCTGGGGTGGGTCGAGGCGGTCTCCGTCTCGCGCCCGCTCGTCGACGAGATCCTCGCCCTGCGCGACGACCTGCGCGCCACGGGCGTCACCCGTGTCGTGCTGGCCGGCATGGGCGGTTCGTCCCTCGCGCCGGAGGTCATCGCGCAGACGGCCGGTGTACCGCTGACGATCCTCGACTCGACCGCTCCCGGTCAGGTGCTCGCCGCGCTGGACGACGAGCTGGCGGCAACCGTGCTCGTTGTCTCCTCGAAGTCCGGTTCGACGGTCGAGACCGACTCGCAGCGCCGCACGTTCGAGGCAGCGTTCCGCGACATCGGCATCGACCCGGTCGAGCGCATCGTCGTCGTGACCGACCCCGGCTCGCCGCTGGACACGTCGGCTCGTGAGGCCGGCTATCGCGTCTTCAACGCCGACCCGAACGTCGGCGGCCGCTACTCGGCACTGACCGCGTTCGGACTCGTCCCGTCCGGCCTCGCCGGCGTCGACATCGCCGAGCTGCTCGACGAGGCGGAGGCCACTCTCCTGCAGGTCGCGGCCGACAGGGCCGACAACCCCGCGCTCCGTCTCGCCGCGGCGATCGCTGCCACCGAACCGCGACGCGACAAGCTCGGCCTCGTCACCGACGGCACCCACATCGTCGGCCTTCCCGACTGGATCGAGCAGCTGATCGCCGAGTCCACGGGCAAGGAGGGCACCGGCATCCTGCCCGTCGTCCTGCTGCCGGTCTCCCCCGAGCTGGAGGCCATCCCCGCTGACCTGCAGACCGTCCGCCTCGTCGATGACGCAGCCGAGTTCCACCTCCGCGAGCGTCACGAGGGCGAGATCCTCGTCAGCGGCTCGCTGGGTGCGAACCTCATCGTCTGGGAGTACGCCACGGCGATCGCCGGCTACCTGCTCGGCATCAACCCGTTCGACCAGCCGGACGTCGAGTCGGCGAAGGTCGCAGCGCGTGGACTGCTCGACCAGCGCCCGGAGCCGACCGAGCCGGCCTTCGTGCAGGACGGGATCGAGGTTCGGGTCACCGACCCCGCTCTCGCCGCGTCCGGCAACATCGAAGCCGTCATGGACGCCCTGTGGGCACAGCTCCCCGAAGACGGCTACGTCTCCATCCAGGCATACGTCAACCGGCTCGAGCTGCCGCAGCTCCAGGGGCTCCGCGAGCTCGTGGCGGCCGACTCCGGTCGGCCCACCACGTTCGGCTGGGGTCCGCGCTTCCTGCACTCGACCGGCCAGTACCACAAGGGCGGCCCTGCGCAGGGTGTCTACCTGCAGATCCTGGAGCGCACCGACGTGGATCTCGAGATACCCGACCGGCCGTTCACGTTCGGTCAGCTCATCCAGGCGCAGGCCGCCGGAGATGCCGCTGTGCTGGCCGAGCACGGGCGCCCGGTCGTGTCGCTCACGATCACGGACGATTCCGCCGACGTGCTCGCGCTGTTCGAAGCAGCTCAGAAGTAGTCCGAGCTCTTTCGGACACCAGCCACCCAACAGGAGTACATCGCACTGATGACTGTTCCCGTTTCACGCGGTCACAACCCGCTGCGTGACCCCGATGATCGTCGCCTGAACCGAATCGCAGGTCCCAGCGCTCTGGTGATCTTCGGCGTGACAGGAGACTTGTCCCGCAAGAAGCTCATGCCAGCGGTCTACGACCTCGCGAACCGGGGGCTGCTGCCCCCTGGGTTCGCGCTGGTCGGGTTCGCGCGACGCGACTGGGAGGACCAGGACTTCGCGCAGGTCGTGTACGAAGCGGTCAAGGAGCACGCTCGCACCGAGTTCCGCGAAGACACCTGGAAGCAGCTCCTGCAGGGCATCCGGTTCGTCTCGGGCGAATTCGACAACCCCGAGTCGTTCCGCAAGCTCCGTGAGACCGTCGAGAAGCTCGACGTCGAACGCGGCACCATGGGCAACCACGCGTACTACCTGTCGATCCCGCCGAAGGCCTTCCCGCTGGTCGCGAAGCAGCTCAAGGAGTCCGGCCTCGTCGGCGAGGACCGCGGGGACGACCAGTGGCGTCGTGTGGTCATCGAGAAGCCGTTCGGACACGACCTGGATTCGGCGCGTGCGCTGAACGAAGCACTGGAGGTCGCGTTCCCTGCGGACTCGATCTTCCGCATCGACCATTACCTGGGCAAGGAGACGGTCCAGAACATCCTGGCGCTGCGCTTCGCGAACGCCCTGTACGAGCCGATCTGGAACCGCAATTTCGTCGACCACGTGCAGATCACGATGGCCGAGGACATCGGCGTCGGCGGGCGTGCCGGCTACTACGACGGCATCGGCGCTGCGCGCGATGTCATCCAGAATCACCTGCTGCAGCTCCTCGCGCTCACCGCGATGGAGGAGCCGATCAGCCTCTCGGCCGAGAACCTGCGCGCTGAGAAGGAGAAGGTGCTCGCCGCCGTCAAGCTCCCGGAGGACCTGTCTCTCGCCACAGCGCGCGGACAGTACGACGGCGGCTGGCAGGGCGGTCAGGAGGTCTGCGGCTTCCTCGAGGAGGACGGGATGAACCCGGAATCCATCACTGAGACCTACGCCGCCATCAAGCTCGAGATCGCGAACCGTCGCTGGGCCGGGGTCCCGTTCTACCTGCGCAGCGGCAAGCGGCTCGGACGCCGCGTCACGGAGATCGCCGTGGTGTTCCAGCGCGCACCGGAGCATCTGTTCGGGCGCGGCAACGCGTCCGAGCTCGGGCAGAACGCTCTCGTGATCCGCGTGCAGCCCGATGAGGGCGTCACGATCCGCTTCGGCTCGAAGGTCCCCGGCACGGGCACGAACGTGCGCGATGTCACGATGGACTTCGGCTACGGGCACGCCTTCACCGAGGCCAGCCCCGAGGCCTACGAGCGCCTGATCCTCGACGTTCTGCTCGGCGACCCGCCGCTGTTCCCCCGCCATGAAGAGGTGGAGCTCAGCTGGAAGATCCTCGACCCCGTCGAGAAGTACTGGGCGGCCCAGGGGGGCCCGCTCGAGCAGTACGCACCCGGTTCCTGGGGCCCGGCATCCGCCGACGACCTGTTGGCCCGCGACGGACGAGTCTGGAGACGACCGTGATCATCGACCTTCCCGACACGACCGTCAGTCAGGTCGCCAAGCAGCTCGTCAAGGTGCGCGAAGAGGGCGGCGCCGTCGCGCTCGGCCGCGTGCTCACCCTCGTGATCTCGGCCCGCAACGGTGTCGCGGAGGCCGCGATCGACGCGGCCAACGACGCCTCTCGGGAGCACCCGATGCGCGTCATCGTCCTCACCACGGGTGAGGGCGAGGCTCGCTTGGACGCCCAGATCCGCATCGGCGGGGATGCCGGTGCCAGTGAGGTCGTCGTCCTCCAGGCGCACGGGGATGCCGCGAGCAACGAGGAGAGCCTGATCACGGGCCTGCTGCTGCCCGACGCCCCTGTCGTCGCATGGTGGCCGGACCAAGCGCCGACCGACCCCGCGGCATCCCCCCTCGGCCGCATCGCCCAACGTCGTATCACGGATGCCGCGACCACCCCCGACGTCCGCGACCGCTTGGATCTGCGCGGGCGCACCCATGCGCCCGGCGACACGGACCTCGCCTGGACGCGTCTGACGCACTGGCGCGAGCAGCTCGCCGCCGTCCTCGATCAACCGCCCTTCGAGACGGTCTCCGTCGTCGAGGTGCGCGGTGCAGCCGAGTCCCCCTCGACGGCGCTGCTGGCAGCCTGGCTGCGGCTGGCACTGAAGGTGCCGGTGCGCTGGTCGTACGAGGATCCCGCCCACTGGGCAGACGGCATCAAATCGGTGAGATTGTCCCGCGCCAGCGGCGACATCCTGCTCGAGCGTCCTGAGCCGGGGGTCGCCGTGCTCACCCAGCCCGATCAGCCGGATCACGATCTGGTGCTGCCTCGGCGAACGCTGCGGGAGTGCCTGGCGGAAGAGCTTCGCCGGCTCGACCCCGACGTGCTCTACGGCCGCGTCATCACCGAGGGGTGGGAGCAGCTCGGTCCGCCCGAGACGGTAGCGTAAGGCGCATGGAACCAGCTCTCGCCGACAAAGTCGTCGTCATCGAGTCGACCTCGGCAGCCGTGGCCGACCGTGTCGCCGACCGATTCCTCACCCGTGTCAAGGCGCGCACACGCAACGGGCGCATCGCGCACGTGGCGCTCACGGGCGGCTCGATGAGCGGAACGGTGCTGCAGGCCATCGCCCAGCATCCGAAGACCCCGTTGATCGACTGGTCGCTGGTGCACTTCTGGTGGGGCGATGAGCGCTTCGTCGCCGCCGGTGACGACGATCGGAACGCACTGCAGGCCCGTCGTGCTCTGCTCGACCGCATCGACGTGCCCGCCGAGAACATCCACGAGATGGCAGCCGCCGACGGCGGACTCACGCTCGATGAGGCGGCCGTCGCATACGCCGCGGAGCTCGCGCGCTTCGGCACCGACGACGACCCGTGGCCGTCGTTCGCCGTGTGCTTCCTCGGCGTCGGCGCCGATGGACATGTCGCCTCGCTCTTCCCCGACCGGATCGAGGTCACGGTGGCGGATGCCGCTGTGCTCCCTGTTCGCGACTCCCCGAAGCCTCCGGCGGAGCGGATCACGCTTACTCGTCCGGTGATCAATACGTCGAAGCGCGTGTGGCTGGTGCTCACCGGGGCCGACAAGGCCTCGGCCCTCGGCCTCGCGCTGGCCGGCGCCAGCTACACCAACGTGCCGGCGGCAGGCGCCAAGGGACGCAAGCGCACGGTGTTCTTCGTCGACGAGGCCGCAGCCGCAGAGGTCCCGGAGGACCTCATCGACCAGAGCTACTGATCGCGCTCTGAGGCCGGCTTGCCGTCGGGCATCGCCTGACCGTCGCTGCCGCGTGCGATCCCGAGCTCCTGGCTCTCACTGAGCACCTGCGGGTGGTAGCGGGCGAGCCCGACGACACCCCACACCGCCACGGCTCCGATCGCTACGAAGGCGACCAGCGCCCACACCGGCGCGGCTGCCGCCTCGCCGAGCACGACGATGCCGATGACGACCGCGACGATCGGATCCACGACGGTGAGACCGGCGATGACGAGGTCAGGGGGGCCCGAGCTGTAGGCGGTCTGCACGAAGTACGCGCCCACGGCGGCCGCGGCGATCAGGGCGATGACGCAGACGAGGGTCAGCCAGTCGAAGTTCTCGGCCTGCAGCCGCTTGATGATCACCTTGGCGAGCGTGGCGACGAAACCGTAGAGGACTCCGGCGCCGATCACGTAGAACAGCGCCCGCATGCGGTGCCGCAGGATCAACCAGCACGCGCCGAGGATGATGATCACCACGAGCAGCGTCGTGAGGATCACGAACAGGTTCTCGGTCGTGACGTCCTTCTCCGTGGCGAAGATGGCGGCGAGGAAGACGAAGAGGAAGATGCCGCCGACGCAGGCGAAGATCGAGGTGAGGGATCGCCTGGTGGGCGCGTGTCCTGAGACCCGGGCGTTGAGGAGCGTCGTCATCACCAGAGCGATCGCGCCGAGGGGCTGGACGACGATCAGCGGTGCGATGGCGAGAGCCGAGAGCTGACAGATGATCGCGAGACCCAGCATCAGGGTCCCCAGGATCCAGGAGGGACGCGTGAGCAGCGCCCTGATCTGATGCCAGGTGAGTCCGGTCGCTCCGTCGGCGCCGCTCAGACGCTCGACCTTGGTGACGCCCCTGTGCTGGTACTGGGCGCCGAGCGACATGAACACGGCTCCGGCGAGGGCGAGCGGGATGCCGAGCAGCAGCGCCGGGTTCTGGAATGCCCCGACCAGCTGATCGCTGACCTCGTCAACAGACATCCATACCCCCCGCGCTCACAGTAGAACCTTACCCGCCACCGCGCGGCCAGTAGGGTTGTGGCGTGGCTGTTCTTCCGATTCGCATCATGGGCGATCCCGTCCTGCACTCCCCCGCCTCCCCTGTCGAAGAGATCACGGACGAGATCCGGACGCTCGTCGCCGACATGTTCGAGACGATGGATGCCGCCCCCGGTGTGGGCCTCGCCGCCCCGCAGGTCGGTGAACCGCTGCGCATCTACACCTACTCGTACGTCGATGACGACGACAACCCGTGGCGCGGTGTGATCATCAACCCGGTGCTGTGGATGTCGCCGCCCGAACCTGGTTCCCCCGACCCGGAGGAGGAGTCGGAGGGGTGCCTGTCCTTCCCCGGGGAGCGTTTCGCCCTGCGCAGGGCCGAGCGGGCACTCGTGACCGGGGTCGACCTGGACGGCGCCGACGTGCGCATCGAGGTCGACGGGTGGCGCGCGCGGATCATGCAGCACGAGTTCGACCACCTCGACGGGATCCTCTACATCGACCGGCTCGACGACGGCGACTGGAAGACCGTGCAGAAGATCGCACGCAAGCGCGGCTGGGGACGCCCGGGGGCCAGTTGGGTGCCTGGGGTGGATGACCTCGAGGGATAGGCTGTGCACGGGCGATTCACAGGTTCGCCTTTCACACCTTCCGGAGGGGAACACCAACATGAAGACGGGCACGAAGCGCACACTGGCGCTCGCAGGCTCTGCCTTGGCTCTGAGCCTGGCGCTCACCGGCTGCAGCGCTCTCAGCGGCATCCTGGGCGGCGGCAACGACGCGCAGCGCGACGATGACGGCAACGTCACCGAGGGCGCGAACATCGACATCTTCTCGCTGAAGGTCGGCGACTGCATGCCCGCTTCCGACTCGAGCGGCGAGATCACGGACGCCGACGTGGTCCCCTGCTCCGAGCCGCACACCGATGAGGTGTTCTACGAGTTCGAGCTCGCGGACGGCGACCTCCCCAGCGACGACGAGATCCAGGCCGAGGTCGAGGCCCAGTGCATCCCCGCCTTCGGCGAGTTCGTGGGGACAGAGTGGGCGGATTCGGCCCTCGACTTCTGGTGGATCACCCCGACCGAGGCGACGTGGACCCAGGCGAACGATCGCCTCGTGCAGTGCGTCATCTATCAGCCCGACCCCGCCGACACGACCGGCCAGACACAGCTCGAGGTCACCGGCTCGCTCGCGGGCACCGGTCTCTGAGACACGCGCCTCCGCCCGCGTGAGCGGTAGCGGGAATGCAGAAGGCCCCGTCATGACGACGGGGCCTTCTGCATTGGCTCCCCGGCTTGGACTCGAACCAAGAACCTGCCGGTTAACAGCCGGCTGCTCTGCCAATTGAGCTACCGAGGAATGTGCCCCGCTGTGCGGCGCAACCCCACTAGCTTAGCAAACTCCGAACGGTGCACGTGACATCGGGCGTCCCCGCCGGGCGTGTCATCCGCGGGTCAGCGTCCGCGCGATTCCGCTTCCGCGTTCGGCACCCAGAGAAGATCCTTGCCGACACCTCGCGCGACGACGTGACCGCCCTTGAGCATGAGTGTCTCGGCATTGAGCTCGCGGATGAACGCCGCGTCGTTTGTCACGAGCAGCGCGCCCATCCCCTGCTCCTTGCGACGACGGGTGATCGCGTCGAACACCACCGGCCGCACCTCGAGGTCGAGGTTGGCGAGCGGCTCGTCCGCGATCAGCACCTTCGGCTCGAGCACGAACGCCCTGGCGATCGCGACGCGCTGGCGCATGCCCGCGCTCAGCTCGTAGGGGAACTTCGCGGCAGCGCCGAGCGGCAGATGCAGCTCGTCGAGCAGCGTCGCGATGCGAATGGACAGCGCCCTGCTGTTGACCCGCTTCTCACGGATCAGGATGGGTTCAGCGATCACGTCGCTGACGGTGAGCGTCGGCGGCAGGTTCGCCCCGGCACCCTGCGGGATGTACCCGGTCAGGTAGGTCAGCTCGCGGTGCCGCCGACCTGGTTTGCGCACATTCACGCCGCACACCTCGGCCGTGCCGCCGACGATCCGAACCGACGGATCAGTGGAGCCAGCCAGCGCAGCCACCAGAGTCGACTTGCCGGAACCTGTCGGGCCGGCGACACAGATCAGCTCTCCTGACGGCAGCGCGAACGTCACGCCGTCGACCGCACGCGTGGGGGCGCTGTGTCCGATTCGATCGATCACGAGATCGGAGCAGTCGATGAGGAAGGCGGAGTCGTGTCTGCGAGACATTCCCCCATCCTCTCCTACGACTCGGCGAAGCGCTGACGCTCGGCGTCGATGTCGCGCAGTCGGACCCGCAGGGCGCGCCCGCCGTCGGAGTCGGCAGGGACGCGCTGGATCGCCCCGAGGAGCTCCTGCTTCTCACGCTCGAGTCCTCGGACGATCATGCGCCGCGAGAGATCAGCCGTCGAAGCGACGGCTCCCGCCTCGTCCTTGGCGGGGAACGGGCTCATGAGCAGCTCCCCCGCCAGCGATCGGTACGGCTCTCGGACGGCGTTTACGGCATCCATCGCCCACCCGACACGTGTGCGGTCGGGGACGGCGGCGATCGTCTCGCGGATCGCCTCGAGCGCCGGATGCCGGAAGGGCGCTCCCAGCGCACGCGACAGCATCGCCTGGTCGACTTGGTGACCGTACTGCAGCGCTCCCATGATGATGCCGCGCTCGGCGGCGACGTCGGCGGTCCTCGGGAGGCTGGCGAGTGTCACAGCGGGCACGGCTGATCTCTCCGGCTGCTGCGGTGCCGCATCCTGCTTCGGCTTCGCGGTGCTCGCACCTCTGGCCGCGCGCTCGACCTCGGCGTGCACCTCGGTCGGATCCATGCCCAGACGACGGGCGAGTACGCGCTCGTACCCTGGGCGAAGCAGCCGATCGCGGATCTCGGCGACGATCGGGGCGGCTGCGCGCAGCGCGCCGACCTGTCCCTCGACGGTTGCGAGGTCGAAAGCGGCGAGCTTGCGATCGATGGCGAACTCGAACATCGGCACCTTTGCGCCCATGAGGCCGCGCACTGCGGCATCTCCTCGCTGAAGACGCAGGTCGCACGGGTCGAGACCATCAGGGGCGACGGCCACGAAGGTCTGAGCGTTGAACCGGTCGTCCTCACTGAACGCGCGGAGGGCCGCCTTCTGACCGGCTTCGTCACCGTCGAAGGTGAAGACGACCTCGCCGGAGCTCGAGTCGTCGCCCATCACCCGGCGCAGCACCTTGATGTGCTCGGATCCGAACGCCGTGCCGCAGGTCGCGATGGCCGTGGTGACGCCGGCAAGGTGGCAGGCCATGACGTCTGTGTATCCCTCGACCACGACGACGCGGCGAGGGTCGCCGCGTGAGATGTCGCGCTTGGCGAGATCGAGGCCGTAGAGAACCTGGGCCTTCTTGTAGATGATCGTCTCAGGGGTGTTCAGGTACTTCGGCCCCTGATCGTCGTCGTACAGCTTGCGGGCGCCGAACCCGATGGTCTGTCCTGTGACGTCGCGGATCGGCCACACCAGGCGACCGCGGAACCGATCGTAGACGCCGCGCTGCCCCTGCGACACGAGTCCGGCGGCGAGAAGCTCATCACGGGTGAAGCCCTGCGCGGTGAGCGCCTTCATCATCGCGTCCCAGCCGCGCGGAGCGTAGCCGACGCCGAAGTGCGCCGCCGCACCGGCATCGAAACCGCGTTCGCCGAGGAACCGGCGCCCCGTCTCGGCCTCGCCGCTGAGGAGCTGACCGCGGAAGAACTCGGCGGCGGCCGTGTTCGCGGCGTACAGGCGGCTGCGGCCACTGGTCTCGGGCGCGGCTCCCCCGTCTTCGTAGTGCAGCGCGTAGCCCAGGCGACCGGCGAGGCGCTCGACGGCCTCTGTGAAGCTCACGTGGTCCATCGCGCGCAGGAACGAGTAGACGTCGCCGGATTCACCGCAGCCGAAGCAGTGGTAGTAACCGACCTGCGGTCGGACGTGGAAGCTCGGGCTCTTCTCGTCGTGGAACGGGCACAGCCCCTTCATCGATCCGACGCCTGCGGACTTCAACGCGACGCGTTCGCCCACGATGTCCGCGATGTTGGTGCGGGATTTGACCTCGTCGACGTCGGCCTGGCGGATGCGGGGCATCAGTGCGCGCCTTCGGTCAGCCGCACAGACGCGTGCGGGTGCGGTCTGGCACCGGTGCGCGCGGTGCGCGGCGTCCAGATGCCCACTTCTGCCGGGTCGATGTCGCCGACGAGTCGGCTGTGCCAGTCCAGGGCCGTCTGGTCGGTGAGGCTCGCGATCTGATCGACGACGACTCTGGCGCGCTCGGCATCCGACTCCGCAGCGACGAAATCGGCGGCGAAGGCGGGCTCGAGGACGTCCGCGCCGGCGTTCCACAGAGCATCCGTCGACCACAGGGCTTCGGCGAGTCGAGTGAGCACCCTGCGCTGCTCCTTGTACACGCCCTTGCGGGCCTCGATCGTGACGATCGCCTGCCCCATGATGCCCTTGAGCACGGCGATCTCGGCCTCGACGACGCGGGGCACGACCACGTGCGCGTTGTAACGCGCGAGGGACGGACCGCTGTACGCATCGCGAGTCGCGGTGACGGCGGCGCGGGCGAAGCGCCCGATGAGGTCGCTCGTGAGGTTCTTCAGGCGCGCGAGATCCTGCCGCGAGCGATCGAACGACTTCAGCCACATCGGCTGGCGGGTCAGGCGGTACAGCGCGTCGGCCAGCTCTTCGCGGGTGAAGTCGTAGCCGACCCACTGCTGGATGCGATTCACCAGCGCATGATGCTCTGCCGGATCGGACAGCTGGGCGACGTCGAGGTAGCCGTTGACGATGGCGTCCTCGAAGTCGTGCACCGAGTAGCCGATGTCATCCGAGAGATCCATGATCTCCGCCTCGATGCAGCGCAGGCGGCCAGGGGCTCCTTCGCGCATCCAGCGGAACACCGCTTCGTCCTCCGGGTAGACGCCGAACTTCAGGCGGCCACCTGGGTCTGGCACCGGGCTGTCGACCGTCCACGGATACTTGCACGTGGCATCGAGGCTGGCGCGCGTGAGGTTGAGTCCGACGGAGTGACCGTCGTCGTCGAGGACCTTCGCCTCGAGACGCGTGAGGATGCGCAGCGACTGCGCGTTGCCCTCGAACCCCCCGATCGGCTCGGCCCACTCGTTCAGGGCACGTTCGCCGTTATGGCCGAACGGCGGGTGGCCGAGATCGTGGCTGAGGCACGCCGTGTCCACGACGTCGGCGGAGACGCCGAGCGCGACCGCGAGCTCACGCCCGACCTGGGCGACCTCGAGCGAGTGCGTCAGGCGGTTGCGGGCGAAGTCCGCAGTGCTGGCGGGGCTGAGCACCTGGGTCTTCGCCGCGAGGCGACGCAGCGCAGCCGAATGCAGCACTCTGGCGCGGTCGCGCGCGAAGTCGTCGCGTTCGGAACGGTGGGTCTGGGTGAAGTATCGGTCGGCGTCGCGGGGCTCGTAGCCGTCCGCGCGCACGTCAGCCGCCACTGTTCTCGATCTCCGCTCCTCGCAGCATCTCCCCGGTGTCCGCGGCCACGTCACGCGATTCCAGCCACTTGTCCGGCAGCGAAGGACGCTTCGGTCTGCCGGCGCGGCCGCGCTGACCCTCGGCGTCAGCGCCGGGGTAGGGCGCATCGCGGTCGAGCTGACCGAGCAGCTCATCGATGTGCGCGAGGCTCTGCGCCGTCGCGAGCCCGGTGCGGATGTCGCTGCCGACCGGGTAGCCCTTGAAGTACCAGGCGACGTGCTTGCGGATGTCGCGGCATCCGTGGTCTTCGTCGTCGAAGAAGTCGACGAGCAGCTCGGCGTGCCGGCGGAACGCATCGGCGACGAACCCCAGGGTCGCGTCGACGGGGCGGGCCTCGGCGCCGAAGGCCGTAGCCAGGTCGCCGAAGAGCCAGGGGCGGCCGAGGCATCCACGGCCGACGACGACGCCGTCGCAGTCGGTCTCGTCCATCATCCGCACCGCGTCGTCGGCCGACCAGATGTCGCCGTTGCCGAGCACGGGGATGCTGGTGACGGCCTGCTTGAGCTCGCCGATGGCGTTCCAGTCGGCGTGGCCGGAGTAGAACTCGCTCGCGGTTCTGGCGTGCAGCGCGACAGCGGCGGCGCCGGCATCTTCAGCGGCACGACCGGCGTCGAGGAAGGTGAGGTGATCGGGGTCGATGCCCTTGCGCATCTTCACGGTCAACGGCAGAGGGCCCGCGGCCTTGACCGCCTGGTCGACGATGTCCGCGAAGAGGCTCGTCTTCCACGGCAGGGCTGCTCCCCCGCCCTTGCGGGTGACCTTGGGGACGGGGCAGCCGAAATTCAGGTCGATGTGGTCGGCGTGGTCTTCGGCGACGATGATGCGGACGGCCTCGGCGATGGTCTTCGGGTCGACGCCGTAGAGCTGGATCGAGCGAGGAGTCTCTGACTCGTGGTGGCGGATCAGGCGCATGGTCGTCTCGTTGCGCTCGACGAGTGCGCGCGAGGTGATCATCTCGCTGACGTACAGACCCGCGCCGTATTCGCGGCACAATCGACGGAACGCCGTGTTCGTGATGCCCGCCATGGGTGCGAGGACGACCGGCACGTCGAGTTCGATCGGGCCGATCTGCAAGGCGCGGGCGGGGGCTGCGGCAATAGTCATGTCCATACCATTCTCCCATCCTCACGGCGCCCGGCGCCGCATGGCGGACGTAGTCTGTGGATATGACCGAATCCCCTGTTTCCGAGCGCAACGTACGCCAGATCCCCTTCACGGATGCTGACGGATCTGACAAGACCCTGGATGACCTCGGCGCGGACGTCGTACTCGTGGTCAACGTGGCCTCCAAGTGCGGCCTCACGCCCCAGTACGAGCAACTCGAGCAACTGCAGCGCACGTACGGCGATCGCGGGTTCAGCGTCGTCGGATTCCCGTGCAACCAGTTCATGGGTCAGGAGCCCGGATCGATGGAGCAGATCCAGGAGTTCTGCTCCACGACCTACGGCGTGACGTTCCCGATCAACGACAAGGTCCGCGTGAACGGCCGCAACGCCGTCGAACTGTACAAGCAGCTCAAGCAGACGACTGACGGGCACGGCAAGGCCGGTCGTGTGGAGTGGAACTTCGAGAAGTTCCTCGTGCTGCCCGACGGTTCGGTCAAGCGCTTCCGCCCGAAGCAGAAGCCGGACGCCCCCGAGATCGTCGAGGCGATCGAGGGCGCCCTGGTCCGCTAGGTTTCCTGCGCTTCAGCCGCGCGGGCCCTGCGGCAGGAGTTACGCCTCCGCTGACACAGCTTCTGCCGACTCGGACTCGCCCCGCTTTGCCCACAGGTCGCGGAGCACGTTCGCGAACGCCTCCGGCGGCTGGGCTCCGGAAATGCCGTACTGACCGTCGACGACGAAGAACGGCACACCTTGGATGCCGTAGGCGCGAGCCTGCGCCTGATCCTGGCGGACGTCTGGCAGGTACTTCTCCGCGTTGAGCGCATCGCGGGTGGCATCGGCATCCAGGCCGACCTCGGCGGCGAGCTCGACGAGGTCGTCGACGCGGCCGACGTGCTTGCCCTCGGTGAAATAGGCGGACATCAGCCGCTCCTCCATCTCGTGCTGCAGCCCTTCGGCCTTGGCGTGGTGGAGGAGCTCGTGAGCCTTCACCGTGTTGGTGTGCTGGAGCAGGTCGAAGCGGTACTCGAGACCTGCGTTCTTCGCCACGTTCGTGACGTTGTCGAGCATCTCGGTGACCTGCTCGCGGGGCATGCCCTTGTGCCCGGCGAGGAAGTCGACCTCATCACCATGGAAGTCGACCGGAGTATCGGGCGAGAGCTCGAAGGAGTGGAACGTGATGTTGACCTTCGGGGCGTCATCATCGGATGCTGTGGCCGCGAGGCCGGCTTCAAGATTGCGCTTGCCGATGTAGCACCACGGGCAGGCGATGTCGGACCAGATGTCGATGGAAATAGGTTCGCTCACACAGGGTGCAACGCTCGCCGGGGTGCGACGTATTCCGTTGATAGCATCTTCGGATGCTCAGTGCCGTCGATCCGCTGCCGTTCCGGCCCCAGCGGGTGCTGATCGCCGGGGTCACCGGTTCGGGCAAGACCACCCTCGCGCGGCGCGTCGCCGAGCAGTGGGATCTCGTCCATCACGAGATCGACGCCCTGCACCACGGCCCGAACTGGACGCCGCGCCCCGAGTTCCTCGACGACGTGCGCGCCTTCGCCGCCACGGACCGCTGGGTCACCGAATGGCAGTACACCAGCAAGGGCACCGACGAGATCATGACGCCGCGGGCGCAACTCGCGATCTGGCTGGACTACCCGTGGCCGGTCGTGCGGACGCGACTGCTGCGCCGCACGTTCAGCCGCAGCATCCTGCGCACCGAGATGTACAACGGCAACGTCGAGAAGCCGATCTGGAAATGGTTCGCGAAGGATCAGGAGGAGACCATCCTCCAGTGGCAGACGAAGACGCGCCGCAAGTGGGACGAGCGGATGCCGACGATCGAAGCCGAGTTCCCGCACCTCACCATCGTCCGGATGCGGCATCCGCGCGAGACGAGGCGCTGGTTGAAGAATCAGGCCGAGTCCGGGGCATCCACGGCGCCGCCGAAGCGGCGATCGCGCGACAGATAGATCTCGATCGCGCGCCAGAGCTCCTCACGTGAGAAGTCAGGCCACAGGGTGTCGAGGAACACCATCTCGGCGTACGCGGACTGCCACAGCAGGAAGTTCGAGGTGCGCTGCTCCCCCGACGAGCGCAGGAACAGGTCGACGTCTGGCATGTCTGGCACGTAGAGGTTCCGGCGGATCATCTTCTCGCTGATCGCGTTGGGCTTCAGCCTCCCGGCGGCGACCTCACCGGCAAGGGAGCGCACGGCATCGACGAGCTCGACCCGGCCGCCGTAGTTCACGCACATGGTCAGCGTCAGGACGTCGTTGCCCGCGGTGAGCTTCTCGGCGTACTGCAGCTCCTTGATGACGGAGCCCCACAGTCGCGGCTTGCGTCCGGCCCACCGCACGCGCACCCCCCACTCGTTGAGCTGATCGCGGCGGCGGTGCAGCACGTCGCGGTTGTAGCCCATGAGGAAGCGGACCTCTTCGGGCGAGCGCGCCCAGTTCTCGGTCGAGAACGCGTAGACCGACAGATGCTTGACGCCGGCTTGGATGGCACCGGCGACCACGTCGAGCAGCACCTCCTCACCCGCCTTGTGTCCCTGGATGCGCGTGAGCCCTCGGCGGTTCGCCCAGCGCCCGTTGCCGTCCATGACGATCGCGACGTGCTCCGGCACCTTGGGGAATGTCGGCGGGTAGAGACCAGTCCAGTCCAGCGGACGGTAGGCGACGGCATCCTTGTGGGTATAGGGCTTCGGGGTCAACGGACTCCCTCTCGATCAGGGCCGGAGACGTGTGCGAGGGATCGGATGCCGCGCTCCAGATGGAACTGCGTGTACGCCGAGACGAGTCCTGACGCGGCCGCCGTGTCCGACTCGGAGGCGGCATCCACGGCATCCCATTCGCCGCGGATCAGCGAACGCAGCAGATCGAGCGTCGGCTCAGCCACCCTGGGGCTGCCGGCAGGCGCGCAGTTCACGCACACGAGACCGCCGAGCTGCACGACGAAGTTCTTGTGCGGCCCTGGTGCCGCGCATCGAGCGCAGTCGTCGAGGGACGGCGCCCAGCCCGACAGCGCCATGACCCGCAGCAGGTAGGAATCCAGGATGCTGCGCGCAGCGTGCTCGCCCCGCGACAGCGCGCGCAGACCGCCGACGAGCAGCAGGTACTGCTCTGGCGTCGCCTCGGCGTCGTTCAGGCGATCCGCCGTCTCGACCATGGCACTCGCCGACGTGAACCGGTCGTAGTGAGCGGCGATCTCACTGCCGTAGGCGCCGAGCGATTCCGCCTGCTGAACGATGTCGAGCGAACGCCCCTGGTACAACTGCACGTCCGCCACCATGAACGGCTCGAGCCGGGAGCCGAACTTCGACGATGTGCGCCGCACCCCCTTCGCCACCGCACGGATCTTGCCGTTGCGGCGCGAGAGCATGGTCACGATGCGATCCGCCTCACCGAGCTTGTGGGTGCGCAGGATCACCGCTTCGTCTCGATAGGTGGGCACCCTTCGATTATCCCTCGCGCCGCGGCGAACCGGCTCTCACACGGCCGCGAGCTGCTGCTCCCGGGTGCGGATGGCGCGGTTCACGCCCGAGACGATCGCCTTGAGACTCGCGGTCGAGATGTCGCCGTCGATGCCGACGCCCCACAGCCGCTGGTCGTCGACCTGCAGTTCGACATATGCCGCTGCCTGTGCGTCGCCGCCGGCGCTGAGAGCGTGCTCGACGTAGTCGTACACCGTGATGTCGAAGCCCTGGCCGCGCAGCACCTCGACGAACGCCGCCACCGGGCCGTTGCCCTGAGCTGTCACCTCGTGACGCGAGTCTCCGTCGCGCACCACCGCATCGAGCACGACCTCGCCCGACATGTCGCTGCGCGTCTGCGTGGCCAGCAGTTCGAACCGCCCCCACTTGGCGTCGACGTCGTCGGCAGGCAGGTACTCGTCGTGGAAGATCGACCAGATCTGATCGCTCGTGACCTCTCCGCCTTCGCTGTCGGTCTTCGACTGCACGACGCCCGAGAATTCGATCTGGAGCTTGCGGGGCAGGTCGATCGCGTGGTCCGTCTTCAGCAGGTACGCGACACCGCCCTTGCCCGACTGCGAGTTCACGCGGATGACGGCCTCGTACGAGCGGCCCAGGTCCTTCGGGTCGACCGGCAGGTAGGGAACCGCCCACTCGATCTCGTCGACGGTCTTGCCCTCGGCCTCCGCGCGGGCATCCATGGCCTCGAAGCCCTTCTTGATGGCGTCCTGATGCGATCCGCTGAACGCGGTGAACACCAGGTCGCCGGCCCACGGGCTGCGCTCAGGGACGGGGAGCTGGTTGCAGTACTCGACCGTGCGCTTGACCTGATCGATGTCGCTGAAGTCGATCTGCGGGTCGATGCCCTGGGTGAACATGTTGATGCCCAGGGCGACCAGGTCGACGTTGCCGGTGCGCTCGCCGTTGCCGAACAGGCATCCCTCGATGCGGTCGGCCCCAGCCAGGTAGCCGAGCTCCGCAGCGGCCACGGCCGTGCCCCGGTCGTTGTGCGGGTGCAGCGACAGGATGATGTTCTCGCGATGCGCAAGGTGACGGCTCATCCACTCGATCGAGTCGGCGTACACGTTCGGCGATGCCATCTCGACCGTCGCAGGCAGGTTGATGATGACCTTGCGGTCGGGCGTCGGCTGGAACACCTCGATCACCTGGTTGCAGATGTCCAGCGCGAACTCCAGCTCGGTCCCGGTGTACGACTCGGGCGAGTACTCGTAGTACACCTCGGTGTCCGGGACGGTCTTCTCGTACTGCTTGCACAGCCGAGCGCCCTCGAGCGCGATGTCGATGATGCCCTGCTTGTCGGTGCGGAACACCACGTCGCGCTGCAGGATGCTGGTCGAGTTGTACAGGTGGACGATGGCCTGCTTGGCGCCGGCGATCGCTTCATAGGTGCGCTGGATCAGGTGCTCGCGCGCCTGCGTCAGCACCTGAATGGTGACGTCGTCGGGGATGAGGTTCTCTTCGATCAGCTGACGCACGAAGTCGAAGTCGGTCTGACTGGCGGACGGGAATCCGACCTCGATCTCCTTGTAGCCCATGCCGACGAGCAGCTCGAACATGACGCGCTTGCGCTCGGGCGACATCGGGTCGATGAGGGCCTGGTTGCCGTCGCGCAGGTCGACAGCGCACCAGCGGGGCGCCTCGGTGATGCGCCCTGCCGGCCAGGTGCGGTCGGGGAGGTCGACGGTGATCTGCTCGTGGAACGGCCGGTACTTGTGGATCGGCATTGCGGACGGGCGCTGGGAGTTCTGCATGATGGGCTTCTTCTCTTCGTCAAGATGGACGGGCCAGCACAAGCGCCGCGACGAGGAAGGCCCTAGTTTGAGGACTCGTCGCGGCAGCTAAGAAGAAGCAGTCCGCCGAATGGCATGGACTGATCGTAACAGGATCGGATCGCACCGCGCACACGGAGTTGAGACACTTCGCCGTCGACGGACACTGTTCAGTATGAGCAGAATGCGCATTCACGCTGTCGTGGCCGCCGCATCCCTTGTCGGATTGCTCGCGCTGAGCGCCTGCGCGAGCGGGCCGGGCGCGGCGCCGCCGACCAGCGGCAGCACGTCCGAGCCGGCCTTGGCGACGGCCGTGCCGGCGCCGCCAGCGGGCGAGGTGCGCGGCACCGGGACGGTGATGGACGTCGCCGGAACGGTCGAGCTGTGCCTGGGCGCTGTGGCCGAGTCCTATCCCCCGCAGTGCTCCGGTGCGCCGATCGTCGGCTGGTCCTGGGACGGCGTCCACGGCAGCGAGAGCAGCGGCGACGTCCGGTGGGGCGCATACGCCGTCACCGGCACCTACGACGGCCGCACCTTCACGATGACGCAGCCTCCGCTGCTCCTCGCGCTGTACGACCCGATCGCTTCGGACGATCCGGTGGGCGGAGAGCCGGGTGCGATCCCCGAATCCGAGTTGATCGCCATCCAGGACGGTCTGCCCACGGTGCTCGGCGACGACGGCAGCCAGTATCTGGGCTCGTTCCCCGAGAATGGCCGGCTGTGGGTGGATGTCGTCTGGGATGACGGCACGCTGCAGTCCGCTGCGGCTGAGGACTACGGGGCGGATGTGGTGGTCTTCCGCTCCGCGTTGCACGAGATCAGTGGCTGAGCCGGATCAGGCGCTGAGCCGGATCAGGGAACGAGCGCGATCTTGCCGCCGGGATGCCCCGTTGCGAGGAACGCCAGGGCTTCAGGCGCCTGTTCGAGGGGGTAGGTCCGTGCCAACGGTACGACCAGCAGGCCGCGCGCAGCGAGGTCGATGAGCCCCGCACGTGCCGCGTCTCGGAACCGCGTGCTCTCCGGCTGCGACCCGACGATCCATTCGAACCCTTCCGCTCGCGCCCTGCCTGCTGCGGCGATCGTCACGATGCGCGTTCGGTCGTCCACGAGCTCCAGCGAGACGTCCACCGCCTCGTCGGTGCCGACCGCGTCGAGTGCCGCGGCGATCGGTTCGTCCGTGAGCGCGCGCACCCGGTCCACCAGGCCGTCGCCGTAGACGACCGGGATGCCGCCGTACCGACGAACCTCGCCCGATCGGGCCTCGCTCGCCGTGCCGATGACGCGGATACCGCGCAGCGCCGCCTGCTGCAGGACGCTGACGCCAACGGCACCCGAGGCGCCGTGGAGCAGGATCGTCTCACCGGGGGCGGCGCGGGTGACCGCCAGCATCTGTGCGGCCGTGGTGCCGGCGAGCAGCAGGTTGGCCGCCTCGGGATGCGTCAGGCCGGCCGGCTTGTGGAACGCCTTCTCGGCCGGGATGGTCACCTCGTCGGCATAACCTCCACGGATGCGGAACGCCAGCACCTCATCGCCGACCCGAACGGCTCCTGAGCCGATCTCCGTATCCGGTCCGACCGCGCTGACGATGCCGGACACCTCGTACCCGATCGGGACAGGCAGCTCGACTCCGCCGCGCGGGGCGGCGACGTGCTTCGCATCCGCTGGATTCACACCGGCTGCGTGGACCCGGATCGTTATCTCACCCGACCCGGGTGCCGCCGGCTCGTAGTCCACGAACTCCCAATCGTCGGGGCTTCCCCAGGACGTCGCGATCCAGTGCTTCGCCATGATCGGCTCCGGCTCAGAACCCGAGACGGCCGAGCTGCTTGGGATCGCGCTGCCATTCCTTCGCGACCTTCACGTGCAGCCCGAGGAAGACGCGGGTTCCCAGCAGCTCCTCGATGCCGACGCGTGCCCGCTTTCCGACGTCGGCCAGTCGGGAGCCCTTACGTCCGATGATGATCGCCTTCTGACTGTCGCGTTCGACGACGATCGACGCGTGCACATCGGTGAGGTCGCTGTCCTCGCGCGCAGACACGTCGTCGACGACCACGGCGATCGAGTGCGGCAGCTCGTCGCGCACGCCGTCGAGGGCTGCTTCGCGGATCATCTCGGCGATACGATCCTCGACCGACTCGTCGGTGACGACGCCGTCCGGATACAGCGCAGGGCCCTCGGGCATGAGGGTCAGCATCTCGTCGGTCAGGACGTCGAGCTGCTCGCGGGTGAGCGCCGACAGCGGGATGACGGCGGCCCAGTCCTCGCGCAGCGCATCGACCTCGATCAGCCGCTCGGTGATCTGGTCGCGCTCGGCGATGTCGGTCTTCGTGACGATCGCGATCTTCTTCGCCCGCCCGTAGCCGTCCAGGGACGCGGCGATGCGCCGGTCGCCCGGTCCGATCTTCTCGGTCGCGGGGACGCAGAACCCGATCACGTCGACGTCGCCGAGCACCTGCTCGACGAGGTCGTTGAGGCGCTCGCCGAGCAGTGTGCGCGGCTTGTGGATGCCGGGGGTGTCGACGATGACGAGTTGCCCTGCTGGGCGATTCAGGATGCCGCGGATCGCACGCCTGGTCGTCTGCGGCTTCTCGCTCGTGATGGCGATCTTCTCGCCGACGAGGGCGTTCGTCAGCGTGGACTTGCCGACGTTGGGGCGCCCGACGAACGTCGCGAATCCGCTGCGGAAGGTCTCAGTCATCTTCGGTCTCCTCTGGTGCTGCCGCGCGTTCGACGAACACGGTCGCGATTCCTCTGCCTCGACCGCGGGAAGCCCCGCCGGTGAGGACGAGCCCGTCGATCGTCGCCGTGACGCCCGGCTGCGGGATCTGGTCGACGGCCTTGCCGAGGAGGCCGCCGATCGAGTCGACGTCCTCATCCTCGAGCACGATGCCGAACAGGTCGCCGACGTCGTCGAGCGACAGCCGGGCGCTGACGCGATAGCGGCCCTCCCCCAGTTCGACGACCTCGGCTGCGGCGTGGTCGTACTCGTCCGAGATCTCTCCGACGAGCTCCTCGATCAGATCCTCCAGCGTCACCAGACCCGAGATCCCGCCGTGCTCGTCGATGACGAGGCAGACGTGCACGGCGTCCCGCTTCATCTGCTGCAGCAGAGTCTCGGCGCGCATCGATTCGGGGACGAACGTGGCGGGTCGCGCGATCGGACGGATGGATGCCGTCCGCCACGCGAGCTCGTCGCGGTACGCGAACTGGACGAGGTCCTTCAGATACAGCACGCCGACGACGTCATCCGCCTCGTCGTCGACGACGGGCACGCGTGAGACGCCGCGTCCCAGGAAGAGGGCCATCGCCTGATCCGTCGTGGCCTCGGCATCCACCGTCACCATCTCCGTGCGGGGCACCATGACGGCGCGTACGAACTGGTCGGTGAAATCGAACACCGAGTGGATGAGATCGCGGTCGTCCTCTTCGATCAGGTCGTTGGATGCCGCCTCGTCCACCATGCTGAGGAGCTGGTCCTCGCTGGTGAACGAACTGCGACCCGTTCCCGGGGTGACCTTGTTTCCGAGCACGACGAGGCCCTGCGCGAGAGGGCCGAGGATGATCCGCAATCCGCGGACGACGGATGCCGTGCCGCGGATCATGCTCTCGGAGCGCTGTCGGCCGAATGCCCGCGGACTGGCACCGACGAGCACGAACGTGATGCCGGTCATGAGGACGGCCGCGGCGAGCATCGCCCACCAGATGTTCTCGAACAGCAGCGTGAAGGCGACCGTCACGAGCACGGCGGCCGTCACCTCGACGAGGACGCGGATGAACGACACCGCGTTGACGTGAGCGTCCAGGTCGTCGGCGATGCGGCCGAGTGCTGTGGCGTTGCGGCCGTCGAGGGCCATGTCGGCGAGGTCGGCGCGCGAGGTCACGCTGTACGCGGCGTCGATGGCAGCCATGAGGCCACCGAAGGCCACCAGCAGGACGGCGACGATCAGCAGGAGGATCTCGGTCATCGGTCGCGTTCAGCGCGAGCGAAGCCGCCGATCAGCTCCTTCTGCAATCCGAACATCTCACGCTCCTCTTCGGGTTCGGCGTGATCGAAGCCGAGCAGGTGCAGCAGCCCGTGGGTCGTGAGAAGGATGAGCTCGTCCATGAGCGAGTGTCCGGCGGCCTGCGCCTGCGTCTCGGCCACCTGCGGGCACAGCACGATGTCGCCCAGCAGTCCAGGAGCGGTCGGGCGGTCTTCGGTGCCTGGACGCAGCTCGTCCATCGGGAAGCTGAGCACGTCCGTCGGACCCGGTTCGTCCATCCACTGCACGTGCAGCGCCTCCATGGCGCCCTCGTCGACGAGGACGATCGCGACCTCGGCATCCGGACTGACGTGCAGCTGAGCGAGGTTGAAGTCGGTGAGACGCTGGAGCACCGTCTCGTCGACGGCGATGGCGGACTCGTTGTTGATCTCGATCATGATGAGTGTCCTCGTCTGGGCATGCGATCGCGGGGACCTGGTCGCTGGCCTGCGCGCCGCTCGGCGCGATTCGCGAACTCGGCCGCCTGCTCGCGTTCGTGGCGTGCGGCGGTGCGCTGCTCGTCGTACTCGCTGTAGGCGTCGACGATCCGGCCGACGAGAGAGTGGCGCACGACATCATCGCTGGTGAGACGCGTGAAGTGGATGTCGTCGATGTCATTCAGCACGCGAGTCACGAGCCGGAGGCCGGATGCGCCCTGCGGCAGATCGACCTGCGTGATGTCGCCGGTCACGACCATCTTCGTGCCGAAGCCGAGACGTGTCAGGAACATCTTCATCTGCTCAGGCGTGGTGTTCTGCGCCTCGTCGAGCACGACGAACGAGTCGTTCAGCGTTCGCCCGCGCATGTAGGCCAGCGGGGCGACCTCGATGGTGCCGGTCGCCATCAGACGTGGGACGATGTCGGGGTCCATCATCTCGTTGAGCGCGTCGTACAGCGGTCGCAGATACGGGTCGATCTTGTCCGTGAGCGTCCCCGGCAGGAACCCCAGTCGTTCTCCGGCCTCGACGGCGGGGCGCGTGAGGATGATGCGGTTGACCTCTTTGCGCTGCAGCGCCTGGACGGCCTTCGCCATAGCCAGGTACGTCTTCCCGGTGCCGGCGGGGCCGATGCCGAAGACGATCGTGTTCTCCTCGATCGCGTCGACGTACTCCTTCTGGCCTGCGGTCTTGGGGCGGATCACCTTGCCACGGGTCGACAGGATCGCCTCGCCGAGGACCTCGCTCGGGCGGGGGCCGCCCTCGTGACGGAGCATCCTGGCCGACGTCTCGACATCGGAGGGCACGAGGTCGGCGCCTTCGCGGGTGATCGTGATGAGTTCGTCGACGAGCGCCTTCGCGTCGGCGACGAGCGCCGGCTCGCCGGTCAGCGTGATCTCGTTCCCCCGCACGAGGACCTGCACGTCCGGATGCTGCTTCTCGAGCATGCGGAGCAGTCGATCCTGCGGACCGAGCAGCTGCACCATGGCTATGCCGTCGACGTAGATGCGCTCCGTCGCGGAAGGGGTGTTCGAATCGTCAGAAGCCAACGAGCTTGTTCTCCTCGAGATTGCCGAGCACATGGGCGTGCACGTGGAAGACGGACTGCGCGACGCTGGGTCCGTTGTTGAAGATCAGACGATACTCGCCGTTCGCGTGCTCATCGGCGATCTGCTTCGCGACGGCCACCATCTCGGCCAGCAGCCCAGGATCGCCGGCGGCGAGCTCCGTGACGTCGCGGTACTGCTCGGTCTTGGGGATGACGAGCATGTGCAGCGGAGCCTGCGGATCGATGTCGCGGATCGCGAAGACCGTCCCGGTGTCGATCACGATCTCACCGGGGATCTCGCCGTTGCGGATACGAGTGAAGATCGAGGGTTCGGTCATGCTCTCATTCTAGGCGAGCGTGTGCAGCCCCGGCCGGGGGATCCGCTCGAACGCGCTACCAGCGGCCGAGGGCCACGGAGAGAACGGCGATGGCTGCGGGACCGGCAGTCGAGGTGCGCAGCACGGTGTCGCCGAGCCGGACCCGCTCGGCGCCCGCCTCCTCGAACTTGACGAGCTCCTCGGGACTGATGCCGCCCTCCGGACCCACGATGAGCAGGAAGTCCTGTGCTGCATCGTCCTGTGCCGCATCGCCCTGGGCCGTGACCGCCGACAGCCGATTCGTCGCGGAGGGGTCGAGCACCAGCATCCGCTGGTCGCCGGCACGGGCGATCAGCTGCGCCGTCGACACGGGCTCTGAGACGGAGGGGACCCAGGTGCGGTGCGCCTGCTTCGCCGCCTCCCGCACGATAGTCGCCCAGCGTTCCCGGCCTTTGACTGCCTTGGGACCCTCCCAGCGAGACACGCTCCTGGACGCCTGCCACGGCACGATCTCGTCGACCCCGAGCTCGCACGCCGCCTGCACGGCGAGCTCGTCGCGTTCGCCCTTCGCGAGCGCCTGGACGAGGACGAGCCGAACAGCCGGCTCATCCGCCGCGGAGCGCGACGTGATCGCGACCTCGACGCGGGACGGGGATGCATCCCGCACCTCGCCCTCGAGCCAGACGCCGCGACCGTCGCCGAGCGTGACGGACTCCCCCACGCGCACACGTCGCACCACCGCCGCGTGCTTCGCCTCGGCGCCGACGAGTTCGACGATGTCGCCGACCGCGGCGTCAGAGCAGCTCTCGACGAGGAAGTGCAGTGCCACAGGAACTCCGATCGGCCGGGACGGTCAGTGCGAGACGGTCAGTGCTTGAAGCGATCGCGCAGCTTCGAGAACAGTCCCTGCTGGAACTGGGCGAGCTGCGGATCGGGCGCCTTCTGCTTCTTTGCGAAGTCCTCGATGAGCGCGCGCTGCGCCGAATCGAGCTTCGTCGGCGTGACGACCTGCACCCCGACCCGCAGGTCTCCGCGCTGATTCCCGCGCAGCGGCGTGATGCCGCGGCCCTTGATCGTCAGCACGTCCCCGGACTGCACGCCGGGTCGGATCTCCAGATCGACCTTGCCGTCCAGTCCGTCGATCGCCGTCTCGGTGCCGAGGATCGCATCAGCCATCGACACCTCGAGCGTCGCGAGCAGGTCGTCGCCGTCACGGCTGAACGCCGCATGCGGTGAGACCGTCACCTCGACGTAGAGGTCGCCGTTCGGGCCGCCGGCCTGACCGACCTCGCCCGATCCGGGCAGCTGCAGACGGAGTCCGGTCTCGACGCCCGCGGGGATGTCGAGCGAGACGGTGCGGCGCGAGCGCACCCGGCCCTGGCCGTTGCATGTGCCGCAGGGGTGCGGGATGACCGTGCCGTAGCCCTGGCAGCTGCCGCACGGCTGCGAGGTCACGACGTTGCCGAGAAGGCTGCGAACCTGACGCTGCACGTGCCCTGTGCCGCCGCAGATGTCGCACGTCACCGGCTGAGTGCCCGGCTGCGTGCACGATCCCTGACACGTCTGACACAGGACAGCTGTGTCGACCTCGATGTCGCGGTGGGCGCCGAAGACGACGTCGCCCAGGTCCAGTGTGACGCGGACCAGGGCGTCCTGTCCTCGTTCTCTGCGCGAACGCGGACGACCACCGCGGCCGCCGCCTTGGGCGGCTCCGAAGAACGTCTCGAAGATGTCGCCGAAGCCACCGAATCCTCCGAAGTCGCCGCCGGCTGCGCCGTCTCCACCGCCCATGTCGTAGCGACGACGGGAATCGTCGTCGCTGAGCACGTCATAGGCGTGCGTCACGAGCTTGAACCGTTCGGCCGCGTCCTCACCCGGGTTCACATCGGGGTGGAGTTGGCGTGCGAGCTTGCGGTACGCCTTCTTGATCTCGTCCGTCGATGCGTCACGTGACACTCCGAGGACCTCATAGTGGTCCGCCACAATCACCTTCCTGCGTGTGCGTGCTTCTGTCGGGAGCCGGTCAGCGGCTCGCCTCGTCTTCGTCGAGCAGTCGTGACAGGTAGCGGGCCACTGCCCGCGCTGCCGCGAGATTGCTCGGGTAGTCCATGCGCGTCGGCCCCATCACGCCGACGCGTGCGGTGCCGCCTGGGGCCAGGTAGTTGCTGGCGACGATGGATGCCTCCGGCAGGCCGAACGCCTCGTTCTCGGCGCCGATGCTGGCCGCCAGTCCGTGTTCGTCCGTCACCATCTCGCTCATGAGACGCAGCAGCGTCACCTGTTCCTCGATCGCCTCGAGCAGAGGATGGATGCTGCCGCGGAAGTCCTGCTCCCGGCGGGCGAGAGTCGCAGCGCCCGCCATCACCAGACGCTCCTGCCGGAACTCGGCGAGCTCCTCGCCGATGATGCCGGCGAGCTGTCGGATCGCCTTGTCTGTGGCTGTGCCATCCGGCCCGTCGAGGAGCGCCTGCACCCGATCGGTCGCCTCGCGAACCGTCTGTCCGGTCAGAAGCGCCGACAGCCGGGCTCGGAGCAGGGCGACATCCGTGTCGTCGATGTCGACGGGCAGGACGGCGATCCGCTGGGAGACTCCGCCGGCGTCGGTGACGAGCACGACGAGAACGCGGTTCGGGGCGAGCTGGACGAGTTCGATGTGCGTGAGGTTCGCCCTCGCGAACGACGGGTACTGGGCGAGCGCGACCTGCCCCGTCAGCTGTGTGAGCACCCGGACGGTTCGCACCATGAGGTCGTCGAGATCGGCTGGATCGGCGAGGAAGGACTCGATCGCACTGCGCTGCGCGCCGGAGAGCGGCCGCAGCTGCGCGAGATGGTTGACGAAGACGCGATAGCCCTTGTCCGTCGGCACACGACCGGATGACGTGTGCGGCGCCGTGATGAGCTCCTCGTCCTCGAGGAGCGCCATGTCATTGCGGATGGTCGCGGCCGAGACGCCGAAGGAGTGCCTGTCGACGATCGACTTGCTGCCGACGGGCTCGTGCGTCTCGACGTAGTCCTGCACGATCGCGCGGAGCACTTGAAGCCCACGTTCGCTGACCATCATGCACTCCTCTCTGCTGGCACTCGAAGCTTTCGAGTGCCAATTCTACTCGCTGACCTAATCGGTGAGCTCACGGACGACGGCGTCGGCGAGAAGCCGCCCCTTCAGGGTCAACCGGATCCGGCCCGAGATGGCCGCGCCCGCATCCACGAGACCGTCGGCGATGAGGCCGGCCACGCGTGTGCGATTCGCCTCCGGGAGATCGACGATCGCCATGCCGTCCGAGAGTCGTGTCTCCAGCAGCACGCGCTCCAGCAGGTGCGACTCGGCGTCGGGCCGCTCCGTGCCCGCCGCAGGTGATTCGGATGCCGCGAGCCGCTGAGCATATGCCGCGGGGTGCTTGACGTTCCACCAGCGGAGTCCTGCGACGTGGCTGTGGGCACCAGGACCGAAGCCCCACCAGTCGCTCCCCCGCCAGTACGCCAGGTTGTGGCGCGAGCGCTGGTCGACGGTGCGCGCCCAGTTGCTGACCTCGTACCAGTCGAACCCGGCGGCTGCCAGCCGCTCGTCGGCCAGCTCGTACATGTCCGCCTGCAGATCGTCGTCCGGCGCCGGCACCTCGCCGCGGCGGATCTGCCTGGCGAGCTTGGTGCCGTCCTCGATGATGAGCGCGTACGCCGAGATGTGATCGGACTCGAGCCCGGTCGCGGCATCCAACGACGCCTCCCAGTCAGCGAGCGACTCGCCGGGCGCCCCGTAGATGAGGTCCACGCTGACGGCGAGACCAGCATCCTTCGCGGCATCCACCGCCGTGCGCACGTTGCCCGGCTGGTGAGTGCGGTCGAGCGCGGCGAGCACGTGCGGCACGGCCGACTGCATCCCGACCGAGAGCCGCGTGACACCGGCATCCGCCAGCGTCCTGGCGACTGCCGGCGTCACCGTGTCGGGATTCGCCTCGACCGTCACCTCTGCGCCCTGGGCGATGCCGAACGCCGAGACTGCGGCATCAAGCATCCGAGCGAGGTCCCCCGGGGGCAGAAGAGTCGGCGTCCCGCCGCCGAAGAACACCGTGTCCATGGGGCGCAGCGCACCGGCCTCCCCGAGCACCCGATGTGCGAGCTCGATCTCGGCTGCGAGAGTATCCGCGTAATCGTCCTGCCGAGCTCCTCGCAGCTCACTGGACGTGTAGGTGTTGAAGTCGCAGTATCCGCAGCGGACCCGGCAGAACGGCACATGCAGGTAAGCCGAGAACGGCACGCTCGCGTCGACGGGGAGGTCCACCGGAAGTCGGCCGTCGACCGGCGCCGGATCCCCGATCGGAAGTGGTCCGGCCATCAGAGCGGAGTCGCGTACAGCGGAGAGATCGCACGCAGATAGCGTGCGAACAGCTCCTTGCGGCGCCGCTTGATGAGCCAGGGCAGGAATCGGTATGTCACGGAGTTCGGCGCGTCGAAGGCGCGAACGGTGAACCAGACCTCGTCCGTGTCCTCATGCCACGCGATGTCGAACAGCTCTTCGCCGCTCACGACCGAACCGCCGACGGTTCCGAGCACGAGGCCGATGCGTCGTGCTTCCTCCGTGACCGAGATCACCCGCAGCTCCGCGTCGGCGCGCATTCCGGAGATCCTGCCGCGCAGATGCAGGGTCATGCCAGGGCCGGCGAACGGTGTGCCCTCGGCGTCGAAGCGCTGTTCGACTTCGCGCCTGCTGGGGGCGATCGGATTCCCCTCGGCGTCGAAGTCGACACCGGAGTAGGCCGGACCCGACGCGGGTCGCACGTCTTCGACCGACAGGCCCGCCGCACGCTGCGCCGTCCACGACAGGAGGGCGTCGCCGGCGGTGCGGAATCGCTCCTCGCCGCTGCCCAGTCGCCAGGTCTCCTCGGCCGGGATGCTGCGCTCCGGCGGATACTGCATCAGGTCAGGGGCATGCGTTGCCCCGACGGCCGCATAGTCGACCGTGTCGTCTCGGAAAGTCCCGCGCCGCATGAGATCCAGACTACTTGCGTTACCTGAACGCCGCCCCGGACGGGGCGCGCCCTACTTCTTGTCCTTGCCGTCGACGTCGCCCGAGAGCGCTGCGATGAACGCCTCCTGAGGGACCTCGACGCGACCGACCATCTTCATCCGCTTCTTGCCCTCCTTCTGCTTCTCGAGGAGCTTCCGCTTACGACTGATGTCACCGCCGTAGCACTTGGCGAGCACGTCCTTGCGGAGCGCGCGGATGGTCTCGCGGGCGATGATCCGAGCGCCGATGGCAGCCTGGATCGGCACCTCGAAGTTCTGCCGAGGGATGAGCTTGCGCAGCCGCTCGGTCATCAGAGTGCCGTACGCGTAGGCCTTGTCGCGGTGCACGATCGCGCTGAACGCGTCGACCTTGTCGCCCTGCAGCAGGACGTCCACCTTCACCAGATCAGCAGCCTGCTGACCTGCGGGCTCGTAGTCGAGGCTCGCGTAGCCCTGCGTCTTGGACTTCAGGTGGTCGAAGAAGTCGAACACGATCTCGCCCAGGGGCATCATGTACCGCAGCTCGACGCGCTCCTCGGAGAAGTACTCCATCCCGAGCAGCGACCCGCGACGCGACTGGCACAGTTCCATCACGGTGCCGACGTAGTCCTTGGGCAGCAGGATCGCGGTCTTCACCATCGGCTCCGAGACCGAAGCGACTCGCCCGTCCGGGTACTCGCTCGGGTTCGTGACGGTGACGGTCTCACCCGTGTCGGTCGTGACCTCGTAGATCACGCTCGGCGCGGTGGTGATGAGGTCGAGGCCGAACTCGCGGCTGAGCCGCTCGGTGATGATCTCGAGGTGCAGCAGCCCCAGGAACCCGCAGCGGAAGCCGAAGCCGAGCGCCACCGAGGTCTCCGGCTCGTATTGCAGCGAGGCGTCGGACAGCTTCAGCTTGTCGAGCGCCTCGCGCAGCTCCGCGTAGTCGCTGCCGTCGATCGGATAGATGCCCGAGAACACCATGGGCTTCGGGTCCGTGTAGCCGGCAAGTGCCTCAGTCGCGCCGTCGCGGCTCGTCGTCACGGTGTCGCCGACCTTCGACTGGCGGACGTCCTTCACACCTGTGATGAGATAGCCCACCTCGCCGACGCCGAGTCCCTTCGACGGGATCGGCTCAGGGCTGGACACTCCGATCTCCAGAAGCTCGTGGTTCGCGTGGGTCGACATCATCTGGATGCGCTCTCGCGGCGAGAGGTTGCCGTCGATCATGCGCACGTAGGTCACAACACCGCGGTACGCGTCGTAGACCGAGTCGAAGATCATCGCACGCGCCGGAGCATCGGCGTCCCCCACCGGTGCCGGGATGTCCTGGATGATGCGGTCGAGCAGTTCCTCGACGCCGACGCCGGTCTTGCCCGACACGCGGAGCACGTCCTCCGGCTTGCCGCCGATGAGGTCTGCGAGCTCCTTGGCGAAACGGTCGGGGTCGGCGGCAGGGAGGTCGATCTTGTTCAGCACCGGGATGATGTGGAGGTCGTTCTCGAGTGCGAGGTAGAGGTTCGCGAGCGTCTGCGCCTCGATTCCCTGCGCCGCGTCCACCAGGAGGATCGCTCCCTCGCAGGCGGCGAGAGAGCGCGAGACCTCGTAGGTGAAGTCGACGTGGCCGGGTGTGTCGATCATGTTCAGCGCGAACGTCTCGCCATCGGCTGCCCACGGCATCCGAACGGCCTGGCTCTTGATCGTGATGCCGCGCTCGCGCTCGATGTCCATCCGGTCGAGGTACTGGGCGCGCATGTCGCGGTCGGACACCACCCCGGTGATCTGAAGCATGCGGTCCGCGAGGGTCGACTTGCCGTGATCGATGTGGGCGATGATGCAGAAATTCCGAATCTGAGCCGGCGGCGTCGCGGCAGGCGAGAGCGGAGTGAGAGCGCGTGGAGACATGTCTCCAGCAGTCTACGGTCAGGGGACCCTGATGCTCGATTCGTGGAAAACCGGTGATAGTCTCGCGAGGTTGCCCTGCACAGATCGGCGAAACCGAGTGTCAGTTGCAACCCGACTCCGTGCCAGTCGCCGGCAGGATCATTCGCACAATCGAGTCTGAGATGTTTGAATACATCCGACTCAGCGTTGCGTCGGCCGATCCCGAGCGCGCCTGCAAAGAGAAAGACATCACCCTTGATCAAGTATCTCCTGCGCCGATTCCTCGGCTGGCTGCTGATGATCGTGGTGGCGACCAACATCACGTTCTTCCTGGCTTGGGGCTTCCTCAACCCCCGGAACAACTTCGTCGGTCGACGCCCTCCGCTCAGCGAAGAGCAGATCGTCAACCTCCTGAAGCCTCGCAACCTCAGTGACACCGTCCCGATCTGGGAGCGATGGTGGAACTGGTTCAGCTCCATCCTCTTCCGCTGGGACTGGGGCGTGAGCCCGACCGGCGGCTCGATCAACGAGCAGATCGGCTACCGCATGTGGGTCAGCGCAGAGCTCGTGCTCGGCGCCACGGTGATCATGACCGTGCTCGGCATCGCGCTCGGCGTCTACACCGCGTCCCGCCAGTACAAGCTCGCCGACCGCATCGGCCAGGCGACCTCGATCATCACGATGAACATCAACGTCATCGTCGCGGCCCTCGGCCTCGTGCTGCTGGCGATCGCGATCAACGATCTGTTCGACGCGCGCATCTTCTTCGTCACCGGCTCCTCGAGCAAGGGGGTGGAGGGCTTCTTCCCTGTCCTCATAGACAAGCTCCAGCACGTCACGCTGCCGACCATCGCGCTGGTGATCACCGGCTACGCCGGCACGCACTTCCTGCAGCGCACCCTGCTGCTGGACAACATCAACGCCGACTACGTGCGCACCGCACGCGCGAAGGGCCTGACCAAGCAGCAGGCCATCCGCAAGCACGCGCTGCGCACGTCGCTCATCCCGGTGGCGACCCAGGTCGCGTTCAGCATCCCCGGAATCTTCACCGGCGCGATCCTGACCGAGACGATCTTCGCCTGGAACGGCATGGGCAAGTACTTCATCGAGACGATCGTCAAGAGCGATATCAACGGTGTGGTGGCTGTCGCCGCGTTCAGCGCCGTCATGGTCGCCATCGGCGCGATCCTTTCCGACATCATCGTCGTGGTCCTCGACCCGCGAGTGAGGGTGAGCTGAGCATGAGTGAGATGATCGACCCCACCGTCACCGTCGCCGCAGACCCCGCGCCCGAGAAGACCTCGGGCGGCAAGCCGCTGTCGAAGTGGACGCTGTACACCCGGCGCTTCATGCGCAACAAGCCCGCCGTCGGCGGCATCATCATCTTCCTGCTGCTCGTGGTCTTCGCGATCGTCGGACCGCTCATCGCGAAGTACGACCACATCGAGCTCGACTTCCTGAACCTGGGAAGCCCGCCGTCGGCGGAGCACTGGTTCGGCACGACGGCCTCGGGCAACGACACCTTCGCCCAGGTCGCCATCGGACTGCAGCGCTCGCTCATGATCGCCGTCTCGGTCTCGCTGGGAACGACGATCCTCTCGGCGATCATCGGCACGGCCGCCGCGTACTTCGGCGGCCGCACCGAGAAGATCACCCTCCTGGTGATCCACTTCATGATGGTGGTCCCCAGCTTCCTCATCCTCTCGCTGCTCTCCAACCGCTCCGGTGGTGACTGGCGAGTGATCGCACTGATCATGATCTTCGTGACGGGCTGGTACTTCCCGGCCCGCGTCGTGTGGACCACCGCGCTCTCCCTGCGCGAGCGCGAGTACGTGCACGCTTCGCGCTACATGGGCGTGGGAGGCTTCAAGATCGTGCTCCGCCACCTGATCCCGAACATCGGCTCTCTGCTGGTCATCAACTTCACGCTCGGCATCGTCGGGGCCGTGATGGCCGAGACGGGGCTGTCGTTCATCGGCTTCGGTGTGAAGATCCCCGATGTGTCGCTCGGCTCGCTGATCGGCTCCGGCGCGAACACCATCACGAGCGCACCCTGGCTCTTCTACTTCCCCGCTGCGGCGCTGACGCTGCTCACCGTCTCGATGGCACTCGTGTCCGACGGTCTGCGCGACGCCCTCGATCCCACCTCTGCTGCAGGAGGCCGCGCATGAGCGCCATCATCTCGGTTCGCGATCTCAAGGTCAGCTTCGCCTCGGAAGCAGGACGAGTGGATGCCGTCCGCGGCGTCTCGTTCGACCTCGAAGAGGGAAAGACCCTCGGCATCGTCGGCGAGTCCGGATCCGGAAAGTCCGTGACCTCGCTCGCGATCATGGGCCTCCTCGATGAGAACGCCAAGGTCACAGGCTCGATCATCTACGACGGCCAGGAGCTCCTGGGCAAGTCGGACAAGCAGATGTCGGTCATCCGCGGCAACGGCCTCGCGATGATCTTCCAGGACCCGCTGACCTCGCTCACCCCGGTGTTCACGATCGGCGATCAGCTGATCGAGGCGCTCACCGTGCACCGCGGCCTCACCAAGAAGCAGGCCTGGGATCGCTCGATCGAGCTGCTGACGCTCGTCGGCATCCCGCAGCCGGAGAAGCGCATGAAGGGCTTCCCGCACGAGTTCTCCGGCGGTATGCGCCAGCGCGTGGTCATCGCCATCGCGATGGCGAACAATCCGAAGCTCATCATCGCCGACGAGCCGACCACGGCTCTCGACGTCACCATCCAGGCGCAGATCCTCGATCTGATCGAGAAGGCGCAGCAGGAGACGGGCGCCGCGACCATCATGATCACCCACGACATGGGCGTGGTGGCGCGCATGGCGGACGACGTCATGGTGATGTACGCGGGCAAGCCGATCGAGCACGCGCCGGCCGGCGAGCTGTTCCATCACACGCGGATGCCGTACTCGATCGGTCTGCTCGGCGCCATCCCTCGCGTCGACAAGGTCGAGAAGGAGCCGCTGGTCCCGATCAAGGGCAACCCTCCCCTGCTGATCAACCTCCCCGACGCCTGCCCGTTCGCCGACCGCTGCCCGATCGCGATCGACGCGTGCCGAACCCGCGAGCCCGACCTCGTCGAGGTCGCCACCGGCACAGGCGCCGCACACCAGGTGGCGTGCATCCGTGCAGACGAGATCACCGACGGCGGCATCATCGGCGGTCTGCCGGTGTACCCGGTCCGCGAGGCACCCGAGAGCGCTCTGACCCGCACGCCGCGCGAGCAGCGTCCGGTCACCCTCGACGTGCGCAACCTGAACAAGTCGTTCCCGCTTCTCAAGGGCGCGTTCCTCAAGCGCAAGGTGGGCGAGGTCCACGCTGTCAAGAACGTCACTTTCGATGTCCGCGAAGGCGAGACGATGGCGATCGTCGGGGAGTCCGGTTCGGGCAAGACCACGACCCTGCTGCAGATCATGGATCTGGTCAAGCAGAACGACGGCGACATCATCATCAACGGCACCAGCGTGAACGACATCACCAGCCGGAAGATCGAGCGACAGGTGCGACGCGACATCCAGATCGTGTTCCAGGACCCGATGGGCGCCCTCGACCCTCGTATGACCGTCGCCGATGTGATCGCCGAGCCGCTGCGCGCCATCGGCACGCCGAAGGACGAGGTCCACCGCCGCGTCAAGGAGCTGATGGACATCGTCGGCCTCAACCCGGCGCACATCGATCGCTTCCCCGGTGCGTTCTCCGGTGGTCAGCGCCAGCGCATCGGCATCGCCCGGGCTCTGTCGACCAACCCGAAGATCATCGTGCTCGACGAGCCGGTCTCGGCTCTGGATGTGTCGATCCAGGCCGGTGTGATCAATCTTCTCGACGAGTTGAAGGTCAAGCTGGGCCTGTCGTACCTGTTCGTCGCGCACGATCTGTCCGTGATCCGGCACATCGCCGATCGCGTCGCAGTCATGTACCTGGGCGACTTCGTCGAGCACGGCGATGTGGACGAGATCTTCGAGAATCCGAAGCATCCGTACACCCAGGCACTGCTTTCGGCCATCCCGGTGCCCGATCCCGACATCGAACGCAGCCGCGAGCGACTGATCTTCAACGCCGACACGATGCAGGCCGAGCCCGTCGCGCACTGAGATTGTTAACGGCCAGTAACGCTCGGTCACCGTCCGATAACAGTTAGGCGCGATTCACTCTGCGCAGGCCAATTCGGCGACCGTGCGAACTATTCTCGCCTTATGACACGCCGAAAGGCGAAAGGAGCACCATGAAGCAGCACAAGCTGATGGGGGCGATCGCGTTCAGCGGAGCCCTCGCACTTGCCCTCGCGGGCTGTGCAGCTGGCACCGGAGACGACAACGGTGACAGCGGCAATGAGCCCGTCGAGACCAAGGCGGCGGACTACAACCCGCAGGAGCGCGACGCGCTCCAGACGGGCGGAGAGGTTCGCTTCCCGATCAACGAGATCCCGGAGCAGCTGAACGCGTTCAACGGAGACGGTTCTGCTGACACTGCCCGCGTCGCGGCGTGGTACACCCCGCAGATCCTGTTGCAGGAAGCCGACGGAACGCCGTACAAGAACGACGCGTACCTCGACGAGTGGAAGATCGACACGGTCGACGGCAACACCCAGATCACCTTCACCTTCACGGATGAGGCGCACTGGAACGACGGCACCGACATGGATTGGACCGCCATCGAGGCCACGTGGAAGGCCAACAACGGCACCGACGAGGCGTTCAACCCGAACGCGACCGACGGCTACAAGGCCATCACCTCGGTCGAGCAGGGCGACTCCGCCAAGACGGCGATCGTGACGTTCGACGGCGAGTTCGCATGGCCGGAGATGCCGTTCCTGACGGGCATCATCCACCCCGCCCTGGCCGACCCCGAGACCTTCAACACGGCCATGATCGACAACCCGCACCCCGAGTGGGGCGCCGGTCCGTACAAGGTCGACGAGTTCGACGCGAACTCCGACTACATCTCGTTCGTCCCGAACGAGGAGTGGTGGGGCAACGAGCCGCTGCTCGACAAGGTCTCCTTCCAGGGCATGGACGCCGCGGCTTCCATCAACGCCTTCAAGGCTGACGAGATCGACATGGTCGGTGTCAACACCAAGGACCGCCTCGAGCAGGTCAAGGACATGGATGACATCACGATCTACCGTGCCACGCAGACCGCGAACACGCTGATCCAGGTCGACGCCGACAAGCCGCAGTTCTCGGACGTCAAGGTCCGCGAGGCGTTCTTCAAGGCGATCAACATCGACCAGCAGAAGGAGATCGCCTGGAACGGTCTGGACTACGAAGAGGAGCCCGCAGGGTCCCTGACGCTGTTCCCGTTCCAGCCCGGTTACTCCAACGCGCTGGAAGAGGCCGGCTGGAAGTACGACCCCGACGCAGCCAAGAAGCTTCTCGACGAGGCCGGCTGGGCCGAGGGCGAGGACGGTGTCCGCGAGAAGGACGGCGAGAAGCTCTCCGTCGTCTACCCCGTGTGGAGCGACGACGCGACCGCTGAGGCGCTCGCGAAGGCTCTGCAGGCGCAGATGAAGGAGGTCGGCATCGACCTTCAGATCGACATCCGCCCGTCGACCGACTTCTCGGCCGACTACACCTCGAAGAACTGGGACGTCTCGTCGCTGCGCTTCACCTCGTCCGACCCGTTCGGTGCCGCCTGGTTCTGCCAGCTGTACTGCATGGACATGGGCCTGAACCTCTCGGGTGTTCAGAACGAGGAGACCGACCAGCGCATCCACGATGAGGTCGAGTCCCTGCCGACCGCTGACGAGCAGACGGCTGCGGCCATGAAGCTCGAGGCGGAGATCTTCCAGGAGTGGGGCCTCATCCCGCTCTACAACGGTCCGTCGATCTCGGCAGTCAAGACCGGTCTTGCGAACCTCACCCCTGAGCCCTACGTGGGCCTGGACGGCTTCGGCGTCCAGCCGGTGGAGAACGTGGGCTGGGAGAAGTAAGCACTTCTGACAGAAGAGGCGGGGTCGCAGGTTCTTCCTGCGGCCCCGCTTCTTCGTATGCTGTGACCATGAACGTCCAGGTCGTCCTCGTGCACGGCATCCGCACGTCGCGCACCATGTGGCGTTCGCAACTCGCCCACCTCGCCGAACGGGACATCTCTGCGGAAGCGGTGGATCTGCCAGGACACGGCTCGCGCATGGCCGAGACCTTCACGTTGGACGGCGCGTTCACGACCATCGACGATGCGGTGCGGGATGCCGCGACGCGAGGCCCCGTGCTGCTCGCAGGGCACTCCATGGGCGGCCTGGTGTCTGTGGCGTACGCCGGATCGGAGGCCGCTCCCCCGGTGTCCGCGTTCATCGGCGCATCGTGCACGGCGTTCCCCCGCGGTGCGGGCCTTGCCACCTATCGCACGCTCGCGCGTGCATTCGACTCCCTGCCGGACCGTGGCATGTGGCTCACCAACCGCGTGCTCCGGGCGACGATCCCCGAGGCGACGCGGCCGGACTTCGCGGCAGGCGGTTACGCGCTGGATGCCCAGGACATCGCTCTCGGGAGTCTGGGCGCACTGGACCTGGCTGCAGACCTCACGCGCCTGACGATGCCGGTGTGGTGGATCAACGGTCAGTTCGATCAGCTGCGGATGCAGGAGCGTCTGTTCCGCCGGCTCGCCCCGCGCTCCGAGCTCATCGTGGTGCCACGGACCTCGCACCTCGTCACGGCCATGCGGCCCCGCGTGTTCAACGCTCTGCTGGATGTGGCGATCGCGACGCTGGATCAGAAGGCGCCCGTGCAGGACGCACCGCGACCGTCATGATCGCACCGAGCACCGACAGCACACCGGCTGCCAGGAACAGCAGCCAGAATCCGCCGACGAGTGCGACAAGGCCCGCACCGAGCAGCGGCCCGAGCAGCTGACCGAGGCTCGCCGAGACGTTCACGACTCCCAGGTCGCGGGCGTGGTGCTCAGGACGCGGCAGCAGATCCGTCGCGAACGCCAGGCTCACCGCCATGTAGGCGCCGTACCCGACGCCCATGACGGCGGCGGCGATCGCGGTGCCGATGAACGTGGGAGACACCAGGATCATGACCGCCGACAGCGCCTGGATGAGCGCGGCGATGATGACGATGGACTTGCGTCTGCCCGTGCGGTCCGAGATCGCTCCGGCGATGAGGGATGCCACCACCACGAAGATCGTGTAGATCACGATGAGCACCAGCAGGTCGTCCTCGGCGCTCTCGGCCGGAGAGCCGACGCCGTAGAGCAGGAAGAACAACAGCAGCGCCGTTCCCAGGGCGTTTCCGAGGTTCACCGTCAGGCGGCTGGCGAGCACCCATCCGAAGTCCCTGTCCTGCAGGGCGCCGAGCCGGTGTCGCCATGTCGGTCGCTCCGCGCCAGCGTGGGCGGACGCAACCCGCACTGCGGGTTGCGGATCGGGCAGGATCAGCGCGGTGCCGACGCCGATGACGAGGATGAAGCCCGCCAGCGCCACATAGCTCGCGCCGATGCCGAGGCCGAGCAGAACGACGGCGCCGACGCCTACGACGATGCCGACGGCCTGCGCCGAACTGACCAGCGCAGATGCCGTGCCGCGCTGCGCGAACACCTGATCGGCGATCATCGCCGTCAACGCCGCTGAGAGCACGGCGATGCCGACGGACACGCCGATCCAGGCTGCACCGACGCCAACCGGGTCACTCGCCGCGCCGGTCAGCAGAAGAGAGGCGGCGGTCAGCATCGTTCCCCCGATCGCCCACGGGCGCCGCCTCCCCCAGCGCGACGTCGTCCGGTCGGACAGCATCCCGGCCAGCGGGCCGGCGATCACACCGGCCAGGCCTCCGATCGAGAGGATGAGTCCGGACCAGATGACTCCGGTGATCCAGTCACTCGGCCCGCCAGGCGTGTCCAGCTGCAGAGGCAGCAGAAGCTGCACCGGCGTGAGCTGCACCGTCCAGACGGCGAGCCAGGCCACGCCGAACAGCGTCAGCCAGAGTCCGCCCACGCGTCCGCCGCGCGGCGCGAGGGCGTTCACCGGGCACCCGCGATCAGGTCGCGGTACCAGCCGAACGACGCTTTCGGCGTGCGTCGGGAGCTCGCGTGATCGACGTGCACGAGCCCGAACCGCTGCGTGAAGCCGTCTGCCCATTCGAAGTTGTCGAGCAGGCTCCACACCGTGTACTCCTCGACGTCGACACCCTGAGCGACGGCATCCCCCACGGCATCGATGTGCCTGGCGAGATAGGCGATCCGCCGGTCATCGTCGAGCGGGCCGTCGACCTGATCGGGTTCGGGGAACGAGGCGCCGTTCTCACCGATGATGATCGGCGGCAACGCATCGCCGTACCGCTGTCCGGCGTCGACGAGGAACGCGGTGAGACCCTCGGGTGCGATCGGCCACAGCTCGCCGAAGCCGGTGTGCTCGAGTCCGGGCGTCGCGACCTGTGCGAACGGCACCGGCGACCCTTCGGGTGCGGCGGCGATCGTGGTCGGGTTGTAGTAGTTCACCCCGTAGAAGTCCGATGCCGTGGCGATGGCGTCCATATCGCCGTCTCTGATCGGCATCCGGACGCCGAGCGCTGAGAGATCGGGGTACTCCCCCGTGAGAACCGGATCTGCGAACAGACGGTTGTGGATGAGGTCGTACACGTGCGCTGCCGTGAGATCCGCGTCCGACTCCGATGCCGGGCGCACCTCGGTGTGGTTGTTCACGATGCCCACCGACTCGGCTCCTCGTGCGCGGAGAGCGGCGACGGCGCGGCCGTGTGCGAGCAGCTGGTGGTGCACGGTGGGGAGGGAGTCGAACAGCAGCTGCCGACCCGGCGCGAGCGCTCCGATCGCGTAGCCCTGCAGCGTCGTCGAGACGGGTTCGTTGATCGTGTACCAGTTCTTCACCCGATCGCCGAGGCTCGCTGCGACGACATCGACGTAGGCTGCGAAACGTTCGGCTGTGTCGCGTACGAGCCAACCGCCCTGCACCTCGAGGTCGACGGGCAGATCCCAGTGGTAGAGCGTCGGGAACGGCGTGATCCCGGCCTCCAGCAGACCGTCGACCAGGCGGTCGTAGTACGCGAGGCCGGGCGCGGAGGCCGGTCCGACGCCGTCCGGCTGCACCCGCACCCACGAGATCGAGAACCGGTACCGATCGACTCCGAGATCGCGCAGCAGGGCGATGTCCTCGTCGCTGCGGTGATAGCTGTCCGGCCCTGGTTCGGCCGTCGAACCGTCTCGGATCCGCCCTGCGGTCTCGACGAAGTCGTCCCAGATCGAGCGGCCGCGGCCATCCGCTGCGCGGGCGCCTTCGATCTGAAACGCCGCCGTGGCGGCTGACCATCGCACCCCAGGGGGCACACGGGGACTCAGGGTCGACGCATCCGCCATTCGGAGCTCCTTCGCTCGGGTACGCCCAGCTTGCCGCATCCGAATCGCCCAGCGCGAGCGACGCGCAATGGATCGCGCGCAGACCTGGTAGACTCGATTCTTGGCTTGCGTGTGGGTTCGTCCCTCACGACCGTCGGACGGCAGCCCTCTTCCTGCCCACGACACTTCCCATCCATCACTGAACGAAAGCTTCCACGCGTGGCAAACATCAAGTCGCAGATCAAGCGCAACAAGACCAACGAGAAGGCTCGCATCCGCAACAAGGCTGTGAAGTCCGAGCTCAAGACCCTCGTCCGCAGCACTCGCGAGGCCATCGCCAACGGCGACAAGGCCGCCGCAGAGGCTTCGCTGAAGGTCACCTCGAAGAAGCTCGACAAGGCCGTCAGCAAGGGCGTCATCCACGAGAACCAGGCTGCGAACCGCAAGTCCTCGATCGCCAAGCAGGTCGCCGCTCTCTGAGCTGAAGTCATCCCTGGAGGCCCGTCCCGTTCGGGGGGCGGGCCTTCAGTGTTTCCTAGGACTGCGACTCGATCACCGCTTCGGCCTCTTCCGGCTCGCCGGTGACGTCGTGGGCGAGCTGGTCTTCGAGGTCGATGCCTCCGAGAGGCTCCTCGCGCCACTCGCGCAGCTCCCAGCCGCTGTCCGGGTCGCCCTCGAGAACGCACATGCCGGTATTGTGCAGTCGCCGGTGCGCGGCCGTCTCATCATCGACGTTCGCGGCTGTCCGTGCCGCCCAGACACGGATCGCTGCACCGTGGCTGACGACGGCAGCCGTCTCGTGCTGCGCTGCGATCTCCGCGATCGCCGCATCGTAGCGGGCGAAGAAATCGTGCCCCGTCTCGCCGCCGGAGACCGCATGCGCGAGATCACCCCGGATCCAACTCCACCCCGCCGTGACGTACGCCTGGACGGCCTCCGCGTCGTTGCGCATCTCGAAGTCGCCCGCCGAGATCTCCTCGAGCCCCTCGCGGACTCGGATGCCGAGGCCACGGGCCCTGGCGAGACGCCGACCTGTGAGCTGAGTCCGTGTCAGCACGGACGCGTACACCCCGTCGATCCGCTCGCGCTCGAGGACTCGCGGAATCGCCGCGGCCTGTGCCTGGCCGAGGGCGCTGAGGCCCGCACCAGGGCGCGCGGTGTCGAGGGCTCCGATCACGTTGCTGGGGGTCTGGCCGTGCCGGATCAGAAGGAGTCGCATACCGCCAGCCTAAGCGGCGGTCCGTCGGCCCAGGATGCTGTGCGGGAGGTCACTCCCCGAAGGGAGCGCGGGTCGCGATCACGGTGACCATGCGCTCGAGCGCGAAGATCGGATCACGCGCGGCACCCTTGACCTCGGCGTCCGCCCTGGCGGTCGCCTGGATGGCGAGCCCGAGGGACCGCTCGTTCCAACCGCTGAGATCGCGGCGCGCGCGGTCGACCTGCCAATCCTTCATGCCCAGGCGCTGCGCGAGACTGCGGCTCGGTTCGCGCTGCCCTGCGACTCGCGCCATCGTGCGCAGCTTCATCGCGAATGCCGCGACCATGGGCACGGGGTCGGCACCGGAGTCGAGCGCGTGCCGCAGAGCGACGAGCGCCTCGCCGTAACGACCGGCGATCGCCGTGTCCGCGACTACGAAAGCTGAGATCTCGACCCGGCCGCCGTAGTACTTCGTGACGGTGTCTTCGGAGATGTCGCCCTCGACATCGCGGATGAGCTGCTGGCAGGCGGCGGCGAGCTCGGTGAGATCGTCGGCGAATGCTGAGACCAGGGCACGGAGAGCGTTCGGTGCGATGCGGCGACGGGCGGCTGCGAACTCCCCCGCGGCGAAGTCCACGCGGTCGCCGTCCCGTTTGATCGTCGGGCACGCGATCTCGATGCCACCGCCCGTTCCGGATCGGAGGGCGTCGAGCAGCTTCTTGCCGCGGACGCTCGCACCGGTGTGGCGGAGGATGACCGTCGCGCCCTCCTGCGGATGATCGAGGTAGGACACTGCCTCCTGGATGAAAGCATCCGTGCAGCGCTCGACGCCCGCCACCCGCACCAGGCGCGGCTCGCCGAACAACGAGGGCGAGGTCAGCGCCAGCAGCGTGCCCGGCGCGTAATCGTCGGCGCGCACGTCGCTGACCTCGAGTGCCGGGTCCTCTGCCCGCAGATAGTCGCGGATGCCGGCGATGGCGCGCTCAGCGCAGACCTCCTCCGGCCCGGAGACGAGCACGATCGGAGCGGGTCGCGGCTCTCGCCATGGCACCTGCGGGATCTTGGTGGCCTTGGCGCCTCCCCGTGCGGCGCCGCCACGGGATGAGGTACGGGGAGCGGCCATGGATACGAGCCTACTCGGGGTCGTCGACATCGGCCGTCTCGGCAGGGGCGTCTGCACGCTCGGTCCAGACGACGAGCTCATCGTCATCGACCCCGATCAGGATGCGCCCCTGCAGGTCCGTGCGCAGGCTCAACGCTCCCGCGGCTTCTGTCAGGGCGATCGTCTCCTGCCGCGGGTGACCGTAGTCGTTGTCGATGCCGGCGCTGAAGATCGCGATGCGCGCTCGGATCTGCGCATACAGGGCAGGGTCCTGGTCGGCGCTGCCGTGGTGCGCCACCTTCACCACCGCGTAAGCGCCGCGCAGCTGCTGTGCCAGCATCCGCTGCGGAACTGCGGACAGATCGCCGAGGAAGAGCGATCGGGGCACGTCCCCGCCGTCGAACTCGACGACGACACTGGCGTCGTTGCCGGCGGGGAACGCGGCCGAGTTCGGTCTCGGCCACAGCACGCGCCATCGCGACCCGCCGAGGGACCCGTGCATGCCGGTGGATGCACGGATGATCTCCGCCCCGCCGCGTTGCAGCTCGCCGAGCAGCCGTGTGTCGTCCGGTGCGGAGACGGGGCCGTGCAGCACGGCGTCGACCCGCCCGACGAGCGTCCAGGCGGCGCCGACGTGATCGGCGTCGAAGTGCGTGAGGATCAGCAGGTCGATGCGCTCGATGCCCAGCGCGCTGAGGCACGATTGAATCGGCTCCGGTTCCATGCCGGTGTCGATCAGCGCGATCCGACCCTCCGAGCGCACGACGAGGCCGTCCCCCTGCCCGACGTCGCACGCTGCGATCGACCAGTCCTCCGGAACCGTGGCTGCCACGAGAGGACCGGTGAGCAGCAATCGCGCACCGAGCAGTCCGCCGGCGACGATGAGCACCACGAACGACGCCGGCCGCGACCAGCGCCCCACGATGCCCTGGAACGGGGTCGCGCCGGCGAGCACGATGCCGATCGCCGTGCTCAGCACGGCCACCAGGAGCGCAGCGCCGATACCGGGGACGACGAGGGCGGTACCGCCGGGGACCGCGGCCGACACGGTCGCCGTGGTCGCGATCCAGGCCGCTGGGAGCCAGGCGGATGCCGCGAACAGATCCGCGAGCGGAGGGATGGGCGCTGCGAGACAGGCCAGCAGACCGACCACGGTCGCGATGGGAGCAGCGGGGTCGGCGAGCATGTTCGCCGGGATGCCGATGATCGACTGCTGCTCGGCGAACAGGGCGATGATCGGTCCGCATGCGAGCTGAGCCGCCACGGGGATCCCGACGGCGAGAGCGAGGGGTTGAGGCATCCAACGTGACATCCCGCGCGCGAGCGGCGGGGCGAGCACGATGAGTGCCGCGGTGGCTGCCGCCGAGAGCGCGAAGCCCGGCGTCGTCGCGAGCCACGGATCCGAGACGAGGATGCCGGTCACCGCGAGGCACAGCACGCTGATGCCGGCACTCGGCCTGCCGCAGAGCAGCGTCAGCATCGCCAGTGCCGCCATCACCGATGCGCGGATCACGCTGGGCTCCGGTGTCACGAGCACCACGAACGCGGTCAGAGCCGTCAGCGCGAGCGCGACGCGCGATCCGCGGCCGCCGCCGCACAGTGCCACCAGCCAGAACACGGCACCGACGACGATCGCACAATTCGCTCCGCTCACGGCCGTGAGGTGGCTCAGCCCGCTCGTGAGCATCGCCGCGCCGAGCTCTTCCGACACCGCGCGCGTGTCGCCGACGGCGAGCCCCGGCAACAGGCCCGCACCCGGTTCGGGCAGCCTCGTCGCGCGCTCCACGAAGTCCTCACGCACTTGCGATGCGATGCCGAAGACGCCCTGAGCGGGCTGCAGGATCTCCACCCGCATCCCGAACACGACCGCGGCTGCCCGCTCGCCCGCATCCGTCGCCATCGCATCGCCGGTGACGCGGATGACCGCTCCCAGGTCGAACCCGGGCTCTGGTTCGACCCCGACCCGCATCGGCACAGCGAGCGACTCCGGTGCCCCCAGCGTGCCCGCCCTGATGGACTGCACGTCGAACCACAGTCGGCCGTCGCTGCCGACGGAGGCCGACGAGGTGATCTCGCCGATCATCTCGATCACGCGTCCGTCGAGTTCTGCTGCAGCGTCTCGCTGCGGCACGGCGAAGCCAGCGGTCATCGCGACTGCGGCCATGCCCAGCACGATGACCGTCTCGAGGCCGCCGCGTGCCCGCTTTCGCCCCTGCCGGAACATCAGAAACAGCGTCCACAGCCCGCCGACCAGCGCGAGCCCGGCGCACCACCAGGACGCCTGCGGCACGAACACGCAGACCAGGGCGACACCCCACACGAAGAGGGCGAGCGGCACCAGCCGCAGGTCGCGGACCCGCGTCGCGCCGTTCACACCCGCACCAGGTCGCGCAAGCCTGCCAGAAGCTTCTCGCCGATCCCCGGCACGGCGAGAAGGTCATCGACGGAGCCGAACCGTCCGTTCGTCTCCCGCCAGTCGATGATTCGCTGGGCGATGGCTGGCCCGATGCGCGGCAACGTCTCCAACTCGGCCTGGTCGGCGTTGTTGAGGTCGATGAGCCCATCGCCGACGGGCTCTGACCCGCCTCCTTCCTCGACTGCTCCGGCCACCGGGACGACGAGCTGCTCGCCGTCGCTGAGCAGACGCGCGAGGTTCACCGCCTGCAGATCGGCGTCGTCGAGCGCGCCTCCGGCAGCCGCGAGCGCATCGACGACCCTGGCATCGGGCTCGAGGACGTACAGTCCTGGATGCGACACCTGCCCGAGCACATGCACGTACAGCTCGCCGCCGTCGGCGACCTCGACGTCGGATGCGTCGATCTGCACGGTCTGCGTCGGCTGCGCCTGCCCGCGCATGATTCCGAGCCCCACGGCTCCCGACAGCACGACGAGGCCGAGCACGACGGCCGCGCCGATGCTCAGCCGCAGACGCGCACGCGGAGCGGACGCGGTTTCAGTCGCTGGCACCCCGCAACGGTACGGCCGTGCGCGAGTCAACGGATTCCGGGAACGACGGGTTCTGGGGAGAACGCGCCGAGCCAGCGGGCTGTGTAGAGGCTGTGTCGTTCGCGGCAGGCTTCGACTCGCCTGCGGCTCGCTCAGCCCGTTTCGTCTCCCTCAGCCCTTGACGGCGAAGTTCACCAGCTTCGGCGCGCGGACGATCACCTTGACGATCTCCTTGTCGCCGATCGACCGGATGACGCGCTCATCGGCGCGAGCCAGCGCCTCGAGCTCGTCGGCGGTGATCTTGGCCGGCACCTCGAGCTGTGCCCGCACCTTGCCGTTCACCTGTGCGACAGCGGTGATGGTGTCCTCGACGAGCAGCGCTGGATCCGCCTGACGCCACGTGACCAGACCGACGGACGGCTCGTGACCGAGCGTCTCCCACATCTCCTCCGCCGTGTGCGGGGCGATGAGGTCGAGCATGACGGCGACGGTCTCCACGGCCTCCCGGACGGCGGGGTCTCCAGCGCCGGCGCCCGTGTCCACGGTCTTGCGCGTGAGGTTCACCAGTTCCATGAGGCGTGCGACGAGCACGTTGAACTTCGTCTGCTCTACGAGCGCTGGCGCTTCGGCAAGCAGCTTGTGCGTGCCGCGGCGCAGCGCGGCATCGCCGTCCTTGAACAGCACGTCGACCGGGCTGGACACCTCGTGGCTCAGGCGCAGCGCGCGGGCGAGGAACTTCTGCGCGCCAGTGGTCGACACGTCCGCCCAGTCCTTGTCGTCCTCCACAGGGCCGGCGAAGGCGAGTCCGACACGCAGCGCGTCGGCGCCGTACTTGTCGAGTTCCTCCTGGAACAGCACGAGATTGCCCTTGCTCTTGGACATCTTCGCGCCGTCGAGGATCACCATGCCCTGGTTGATCAGGCTGCTGAACGGCTCGGTGAAGTCGATCAGCCCCATGTCGAAGAGCACCTTCGTGATGAATCGCGCGTAAAGCAGGTGCAGGATCGCGTGCTCGACGCCGCCGATGTAGCTGTCGACGGGAGCCCAGCGCGACGCCTCGGCCGGGTCGAACGCGAACTCCTCGCTGTTCGGAGACAGGAAGCGCAGGAAGTACCACGAGCTGTCGACGAACGTGTCCATCGTGTCCGCGTCGCGCAGCACCGGCTCACCGGACGCCGGATCGACGGTGCGCACCCACGACTCGGCTGCTCCGAGCGGCGATGAGCCCTTCGGCGACAGGTCCAGTCCCTCGACGCTCGGCAGCTTCACGGGCAGCTGGTCGGCGGGGACGGGGGTCACGGTGCCGTCCTCATGGTGCAGCATCGGGATCGGCGTGCCCCAGAAGCGCTGACGCGAGATCAGCCAGTCGCGCAGACGGTAGTTCTTCGCCGCGCGACCGGTGCCTGCAGCGGTGAGCTGCTCGATGGCGCGCGCGATGGCGTTGCGCTTGGACAGGCCGTTCAGGTCACCGGAGTTGATCATCCGGCCCTCGCCGGACAGGGCGACACCGGTGGATGCCGGGTGCTGCTCGTCGAGAGCCTCAGCGGGCTCGATCGGCACGCCGTCCTCGTCGACGTCGATCACGGGCATCGCGCCGGTGATGGGAGCAGTCGTGTCGACGACGACCTTGACCGGCAGGTCGAAGGCGCGCGCGAAGTCGAGGTCGCGCTGGTCGTGCGCCGGCACCGCCATGACGGCGCCGTGGCCGTAGTCGGCGAGCACGTAGTCGGCAGCCCAGATCGGCAGCTTCTCGCCGTTGACCGGGTTGACTGCGAAGCGCTCCAGGAACACGCCGGTCTTCGGGCGATCGGTCGACTGCCGGTCGATGTCGGTGGTCTTCTGGACGTCGGTGAGGTAGCTCCGGAAACGCTCCTGCACCTCATCGGACGCGTCGGCCACGAGTTCTGAGGCCAGGTCTGCATCGGGGGCGACGACGAAGAACGTCGCGCCGTGCAGCGTGTCGGGCCTCGTCGTGAAAACGGTCACCGGCTCGTCGCGGCCTTCGATGCGGAAGTCCACGTCGGCGCCGATCGAACGGCCGATCCAGTTGCGCTGCATCTGCAGCACCTTGTGCGGCCAGCGACCCTCGAGCTGATTGAGGTCATCGAGCAGACGGTCGGCGTACTCCGTGATCTTGAAGTACCACTGGGTCAGCTTCTTCTTGATGACCTCGGCGCCGCAGCGCTCGCAGCGCCCGTCGACGACCTGCTCGTTCGCGAGCACCGTCTGGTCGTTGGGGCACCAGTTGACCGGACTCTTCTTGCGGTAGGCGAGCCCTCGGTCGTGCAGCTGCAGGAACAGCCACTGGTTCCACCGGTAGTACTCGGGGTCGGACGTGTGCAGCTCACGCGTCCAGTCGAACGAGACGCCGTACGCTTTGAAGCCCGACTTCTGCTGATCGATGTTCTGGTAGGTCCACTCGCGCGGTTCGGCGCCACGGCGGATGGCCGCGTTCTCGGCCGGCAGACCGAACGAGTCCCACCCGATCGGGTTCAGGACGTTGTGGCCGCGGTGACGCCAGAAGCGCGCCACGATGTCGGAGTACAGGTAGTTCTCGGCGTGGCCCATGTGCAGGTCGCCGGACGGGTACGGGAACATCGCCAGCACGAACTTGCGCGGTCGACGGTCATCCGCTCCCCCCGCGACGAAGGTGTCATTGTCGGCCCAGTACTTCTGCCACTTGGCTTGGATGGCGTGCGGCGTCGACGACTCGTCGACGGGCTCGGCGGAGGCAGCGGAGAATTCAGACAACGAATGGCCAATCTCAGGGAAAGTCAGGAACTTCCAGGATATCGGATCGCCTGCGGCGCCAGGCCTCCGGAAGCTCCGCGCCCAGCGCCGCGAGGGGCGCCCTGGCCTTGGTCGCGACCTCGTCGATCTCATCGGCCGCGATCGATCCCCAGGTGATGCCGCCGCCGGCGCCGACGACAGCACGGGCGTCGTCGACAACGATGCTGCGGATCACCATCGCCAGATCCACGGCGCCGTCGGCGCCGACGTAGCCGAAGCAACCGCTGTAGATCCCCCTCGGCCCGCCGGCCTCGAAGGCGTGCAGCAGCGTCATGGCCGACAGCTTCGGCGCTCCTGTCATGCTGCCTGCGGGGAAGGCGGCATCCCACAGCGCCTCCGTCGTGAGACCCTCGACGGCCACCCCTCTCACCGTGCTCACGAGCTGGTGGACCGCGGGATAGGACTCGACCGCCCAGAGCGCGTCGACATGGATGGATCCCGGCCGGCACACCTGCGACAGGTCGTTGCGCATGAGGTCGACGATCATGACGTTCTCTGCGCGCTCCTTGGGGCTCGCGAGGAGCTCGGCCGCGAGCGCGGCGTCCGATGCCGCATCTGCGCCCCGAGGACGAGTGCCCTTGATGGGACGAGTGCGGATCACTCCGCCCGAGGCGTGGAGGAACGTCTCCGGGCTCGCGCTCAGCAGCGCCCGTCCTCCGATCCGCACGAAGCCGCCATGGTGTGCAGGTGTCGTTTCGCGCAGGCGGATGTACGCGTCGACGGGGTCGTGGGCGCCGGGTACATCGAATCGCGTCGTCAGACACAGTTGATATGCGTCGCCGGCGCGGATGGCGTCCCGGCAGCGTTCGATCAGGTCCGCGTACTCGTCCGGCGTGTGACGGGCGGATGCCGTTGCGGTCGGCGTGAACGTTTCGTCTCGCTCCGCTCCCTCAATGCGTTTCGTCTCGCTCCACTCGCTCAACGACCCGGGGAGTCGAAGCCACTCCCGCTCCCCATCCTGCAACTGCCACACGGCACCGCTGGAGTGTTCCACGGCGACGGCCGAGGTGACGCGCAGCCATGCCGGCCCGCCCTCTGACGCAGCAGCGGGTGCCCCGGCCCGCTGCGCCCCCGACTCATAGTCGAGCCAGCCGATCCAGCCGTTGCGGAACGGTGGTCCGTCATCAGAGGCAACCGCGACATCGAGCCGCACATGCCCCGGTCCCCCGGCATCCGGAAGCCCCGTACCGAGAAAGCTCCAGCCCTCCGCGGCTCCGGCACCGGCATCCAACCAGAAAACGTTCGCATGCTCGGCTGCGAGCGCGCGGAAGCGCTGCTGCAGGTCGAACCGTTCACGGAGCACGATCTCAGCGTAGGGTGCGTATTCTCGTCTGCGTGGACGACTTCCTGCTGTGGATCCTGGACGCCGTGCAGGCGGTGGATCCGATCGCCCGCACTCTCATCGCCGGGCTCGCCGTCATGCTCGAGACCAGCATCCTCATCGGCCTCATCGTCCCCGGCGACACGATCGTCATCATCGCGTCCATGGGCGTCGACGGTCCGGTCGAAGCCATCGCTATGGTCGTCGCCGTGGTCGTCGGCGCCCTGATCGGCGAGAGCATCGGATTCTGGCTCGGCCGTTGGCTCGGCCCTCGTATCCGCCGGTCCTGGGCCGGCCGGAGGATCGGCGAGGCGAACTGGACGCGTGCCGAACTGTACCTGGAGCGCCGCGGCGGGCTCGCCATCTTCCTCTCCCGCTTCCTGCCGGTGCTCCACTCGCTCGTCCCCCTCACGGTGGGCATGAGCAGCTACTCCTACCGCCGCTTCCTCGCCTGGACGGCGCCGGCATGCCTCCTATGGGCCGCCGCCTACGTGAGCGTCACGTCCCTCGCCGCCGGCGGTTTCCGCGAACTCGTCGACCGCGTGCACTTCGCGGGCTACGTGTTCGTCGGCGTGATCGTGGTGTTCGCCCTGCTGGTGCTCCTCGGAAAGAAGCTGCTCGGGAAGTGGGAAGCGCGCCACATGCGCGCGGTCGAGACCGACGAGACTCCCACCTCCGACATGAAAGACTGAAGGCGATGTCCGAAGACACCGCCAAGAAGCCCCGGATCCACTGGTTCGCGCGCCTCGAGCACCGCCTGCACGTGTGGCGGGAGAGCCGCGCGCGCCGCCGAGGACGCACCGCCACCGTCCTGCCGTTCGCCGGCTACGGGGGCACGGGCTGGGTCCGCGTGCTCGGCCGGGTGCTGATCGTGCCGCCGCGGCGCCGCGGAGCGGACGGCGAGTACGAATCGGTGCGCGGATGGCGCAGCTTCGTCGGCATCCCTGTGGGCTTCGCCAAGGTCACCATCGTGATCGCCGGACGCACCCACGAGGTGATCGCCGATCGAGGGGGCGTGGTCGACACGGTCATCGACGCCGAGCTCGCAGCCGGGTGGCAGCGCTTCACGATGTCGGTCGAAGGGCAGGAACCCGTCGAGGCGACGGCGTTCATCGTCGCAGACGACGTCGAGTTCGGCGTGCTGTCGGACGTCGACGACACCGTGATGGTCACCGCGCTCCCCCGTCCGTTCATCGCCGCCTGGAACTCCTTCGTCGTCGACGAGCACGCCCGCATCCCCGTGCCCGGCATGGCGGTGCTGCTCGAGCAGCTGATGAGACAGCATCCGGGCGCTCCGATGATCTACCTGTCCACCGGGGCCTGGAATGTCGCTCCGACGCTCAGCCGCTTCATGGGCAGACACCTGTTCCCGCTCGGATCGATGCTGCTCACCGACTGGGGACCGACGCACGAGCGCTGGTTCCGGAGCGGACGCGAGCACAAGCTCACCAACCTGCGCCGCCTCGCCCAGGAGTTCCCCCGGGTGAAGTGGCTGCTCATCGGCGACGACGGCCAGCACGACGAGGCGATCTACACCGAGTTCATGATCGACCACCCTGCCTCCGTCGCCGGCGTCGCGATCAGGCAGCTCTCCACCACCGAGGCGATGCTCGCCGGTGGACGCGCGACCTCGGATGACCACTCGGAGGACACAGCACCGTGGGTCGCGGCCTCCGACGGCGCAGGTCTCCGCGAGCGGCTCACCGACGTCGGCATCCTGCATCGACAGACGTGAAGTGACGAGCTGGCATGACGAGCCTTGATCGATCGACCTGGTCAGAGCGCGAGCGCGCCCACCAGGAGCGCGCCGACGCGCTCACCGCTGCCCACCGCGCTCGGGCCGCGCGTGGCGAGAAGCACCCGGTCTGGGATTTCCTGTTCACTTATTACTCGTATTCGCCGTCGCAGCTGCGGCGCTGGCATCCGGGCGCGGGCGTCGAGCTTCTGGATGCTCCGGAGCGAGGGGGCTGGCGCTGGTACGCGATAGGGGCCGACCGTGATTCCGTCGCCCCGGACGCCGAGGCGTTCGCGCGCGAGAAGGCGCCGCTCGCCGATCTGATCGAGCGGATGCTGCGCCGCACCGCCGCACGCCCCGGCCAGTTCGGGTGCTTCGGCCTGCACGAATGGGCGATGGTCTACCGCGAGGATGAGCACCGGCATCCCGCTCCGCTCCGCCTCGGCCAGTCCGGCACCGATGCCGTCGTCGAGTCGCACGATCTGCGCTGCACGCATTTCGATGCGTTCCGATTCTTCACACCGGACGCCGTGCCGCGCAACCGCACGCCGCTGACCCGCGCGGATCAGCCGGCGCTCGAGCAGCCCGGCTGTCTGCACGCCGGCATGGACCTGTACAAGTGGGCGATGAAGCTCGGCCCGCTCATCCCCGGTGACCTGCTGCTGGACGCGTTCGAGCTCGCCGGCGACATCCGGCTGCTCGACATGGAAGCAGCGCCGTACGACCTGTCTGACTGGGACGTCGTGCCCGTCCCCATCGAGACGCCAGAAGGAAAGAGCGAGTACGTGCGCCGCCAGCGCGAGTTCGCAGAGCGCGGGACGGCGCTCCGCGAGCGGATGCTCGACGCGTGGCTGGGTGGGGATCGGGGTCAGGACACCGGTTCGCAGTCGCCGCAGGGCGCCCACACGGCAGCGGATGCCGCAAGCTCGAGCCTGAGCGTCATGACGCGCTCCGCGGCATCCTGAAGCCGATCATCCGGGAGTGAGCCCTGCTCGACCGCTTCCGCGATCCCGCCAGTGATCTGTGCCGCGGTCTGAGGCGTGGAGTGAGCCACCATGAGCACGAGGTCGCTTCCCGCTGCGACGGCTGCGACGGCATTGGCGACGGGGTCCGCGTATTCCGGGATGCCGGTGGAGATCAGCATCCCGAGGTCGTCGGTGACGATCACCCCGTTGAAGCCGAGATCGTCGCGGGCTATCTCGTGCCAGCGCTGCGAGAGCGAAGCCGGCTTCTGATCGACCGCTGTGTAGGAGAGGTGCCCGAACATGAGGAGCCGCGCGCCGGCGTCGATGCCGGCTTCGAACGGCACGGCATCCGTGCGACGCCACTCGTCCAGCGACTTCCCGGTGCTCGGGATCAGCTGGTGCGAATCGCCCGGAGCCGCACCGTGCCCCGGGAAGTGCTTGAGCGTAGAGGCTACCATCGGCTCCTCGGCAGCGACGGCGGCGGAGACTCGATCGGCCGCCGACGCGGGATCGGCGCCGAGTGAGCGTCGGTAGATGAACGAGGACGCGTCGCCGGTGGTGTCGGCGATGACGCCGAAGTTCACGCTCGCTCCGGCGCGGGCGACCAGCGCGGCGCGCGCTGCGAACGCCGCCGAGGTCTCGGCGGTCGGACGCGACTTGAGGGTGCTGGACGATGCGCCATCGTCCCAGGGAAGGCGCGAGACGTCACCGCCCTCCTGATCGATGGCGATCAGCGGGGGAACGTCCGCCTCGGAGGCGAGGGCTGCTGTCACGGCACGCAGACCGGCCTCGGTGGCCGGCACGTTCGCTCCCATGAGGATGAACCCGCCGATGCTCGTCGCGCTCATGTAGTCGGCCAGGGCCGCAGGATCGACGGTAGGGATGTGCCCCATCACGATGCTCGCGGCCTGTTCGGCCGTGGTCATCTCCCCGACCAGACGCGCCGCTTCGGCGGCCGGGCCGCTGACGACCGGCTGCGCCGCGGCGAGGGCGGCGTTCACGGGTCGAACGGACGGTGCGTGCGTCGAAGACGCGCTGCCGCCCACGGCGCCGCCGCCCAGCGCACCGCAGATCAGCGTCGCGACGGCCAGCAGCATCCACCGGCGCATGGCGGTCAGCGCGCGAGGGCGACGGAGATCGGTTCGGCGCTGTCGGCCGTGCCGTTTCCGAAGCGGACGGTGCGCCCGATGGTGAGGGGTTCGACCAGAGCAGCGGCGATGACCGCTGCGACGTCGGCGCGCGACACGCGGCCGCGGTCGGGTGCCTCGAGGTCGATGAGTCCGGTGGGCTCGTCAAAGGTGAGCGTGCCGGGGCCGAGGATCGTGCCGTCCAGGTCGGTGCCGCGCAGGTGCTCGTCTGCTGCCCACTTCGCGTCGGCGTACGCGAAGAAGGAATCGCTCTCCGGCACACCGTGATCCGCGGTCGAGCCGAGCCACGACACCATGATGTAGCGCTTCACATCGGCGGATGCCGCGGCATCCATCGACCGGATCGCGGCATCGCGATCGACGGCGTACGTGCGCTCCGGCAACCCTCCGCCCGCTCCGGCCGACCACACCGCGGCGTCGTGACCGCGGATGAGCTCGGCGATCGCGGCGGTGCCCAGCTGTTCGACGTCGGCGACCAGCGCGGTCGCTCCGGTCTGCTCGACTTCGGCCACGTGTTCGGGGTTGCGGATCACCGAGGTGACCTCATCGCCTCTGGCGACGAGGATCGGTGCGAGCAGGAGGGCGATGCGGCCGTGGCCGCCGAAGACGATGACACGGGACATGCCTCCAGGCTAACCCGCCGAGACGGTCACGGCACGGCCATCGGAGACGGCCTGCAGGGCGCGCTGAACACCGATGGCGGCCGTTCGCCCTGCCCTGTTGGCACCGATCGTGCTCGCCGATGGGCCGTACCCGACGAGTTGGATGCGCGGATCCTTCACGGCGGTCGTGCCGCGCCCGGCACGGTCGAGCTGGATGCCGCCGGCGTCACTGCGCAGATGCAAGGGACCGAGATGGGCGATCGCCGGTCGGAACCCTGTGGCCCACAGGATGACGTCGACGCGCTCGAACGATCCGTCGGCCCACCGGACACCGTCTGGTTCGATGCGCTGGAACATCGGCCGCCGGTCGGCGTACGCCCCGAGCCGCTGCGCTTCACGCTCCTGCGGTCGCAGCATGAGCCCGGTGACTCCGACCACGCTCTGCGGCGGAAGGCCCTGTGCGACGCGCTGCTCGACGAGCGCGACGGCTGCGGCGCCGGCTTCGGGGGTGAAGTCGTCGTCGCGCCAGATCGGCTCACGACGGGTGGCCCACAGCGTGTCGGTGATCGGTGCGAGCGCGCCGAGGAACTGGACCGCGGAGGCGCCGCCGCCCACCACCAGGACTCGCTTGCCGCGGAAGTGCTCAGGGCCCGGATAGTCGACGGTGTGCAGCTGCTCCCCGAGGAACGTCTCCATCCCCGGGTAGTGCGGCAGGAACGGCTGCGTCCAGGTGCCCGTCGCGTTCACGATCGTCCGGGTGCGCCAGTCCCGCGCCCCGGCCCGAACGACGAGGATGCCGTCGTCGTCGCTCACGCGGTCGACGTGCACCGGGCGGATGACGGGCAGGTCGTGCTCTCGTTCGTAGTCGGCGAAGGACGCCGGCACCACGATGTTCGCGCGCTTCTGATCCCGAGCAGGAGCCTGAGCGTCCGGCAGCTCGGCCACGCCGTGGACATCGTCCATGGTCAGCGCATCCCATCTGTGCTGCCACGCGCCGCCCGCGCTGTCATTCGCGTCGAGGACGAGATGGTCGATTCCGAGTCGCTTGAGGTGGAAGGAGGTCGAGAGCCCTGCCTGGCCTGCGCCGATGACGATGCTCTCCCTGATCTCCATATCCATCACAACGCATGCATCTGCGGAAGTGTTCCCGCTGACCCGCCCGGCCGCGCATCGATTCGCGCGCACCGCTGACGGTGTTGTATTCTTTTCAAGTTGCCCCACTCACCCGGGGAAGCGAGATGGGCCTGTGGCGCAGCTGGTAGCGCACCTGCATGGCATGCAGGGGGTCAGGGGTTCGAGTCCCCTCAGGTCCACCAAGCGAAGCCCTCGGCACACGCCGAGGGCTTCTTCTCATCTCAGCCGGTCCCACTCGAGCGTCACCACAGCGATGACCAGACACACGGCGGTGCCTGCGACCGTGAGCACCGGCAGAACGCCGCAGGCGAGAACCAGCGCAGCCGCGATCAGGAATATCGCCGACGCGGGCTCTGAGATCCGGCCGCGCAGCATGACGAGCCAGATCGCGACCAGGAACACCGCTACCGGCAGGGTGAACGCCAGCGCCGAAGATGCGGTAGACACGCCGTGAGCGTCTTCGAGCAGGTCGAGTTCGACTTCGATGCCGGCAGACACCGCACCGGCTGAGGCGAAGACGAAGTAGTGCGCGTAACCGAAGGCGAAGGCTCGCGGCGACGCGCCGAGCCGTTCGCCCTGCTCGCGACTGAAGTAGACCCACCACATCCCTGCCGCGATCACGATGCCGGCGACGGCGAGGCCGACCAGCGCCGCGGTGTGCTCGCCGGCACCCAGCGCGGGGATTACGGCATTGCTCGAGGCGAGCAGACTCTCGCCGAGGACGATCAGCGTGAAGCATCCGTAGCGCTCCGCGATGTGATGCGGATGCCACGGCGTGTTCCGCGCCCGCTCCGCCCACACCGGGATCAGCATCTCGAGGATGGCGGCCGGCCAGAAGCTCCAGAACTGCACGTCGGCCGAGAACAGGAGTCGCGCGAGCCAGAGCAGCTGCACGGCGACGATGCCCAGCGCGTAGCGGATCGCGACCGAACGCTGCTCAGGGTCGGAGATCGCGAGGCGCGCCCATTGCGCGACCATCGCGAGCCGCATGATCACGTATCCCCAGGTGACGACGGCCCATTCTCCTTCTGCCATCGCCGATTGCACTCCGGTGGCGAGCACCAGCACGCCGCCCATCTGCACGATCGTCGTCAGCCGGTACAGCCAGTCGTCGACGTCGAACGCGGAAGCGAACCAGGTGAAGTTCATCCACGCCCACCAGATGGCGAAGAAGATCATGCCGTACCCGAGCACAGCTGCGCCCGCTTCGCCCTCCGCGATGCCGTGGTGCAGACCCTGCGAAGCCTGCGAGACGGCGACGACGAAGACCAGGTCGAAGAAGAGCTCCAGCGGACTCGCCGCGCGGTGAGCCTCTCGCGAGTCCCGGCCCGACATCCGGACGAGCCCCAGTGGTCCGAATGCGCGAGATGCGATGGTTCCCATGAACGGTCAGTCTAGGACTGCCGATCAGCCCCCTCGGCTAGAATCGATCACACCGCGGGGGACGACCCTCACCGGACTTCGCACCAGGGGACGGCCCCGCAAGGAGTCCCGGTCATGACAACCACGCGAAGCCCGAGAGCATTCGTCGCCGCATCCGACATCGTCAGGATCGCGCTCGGCTGGGGAGCGTTCGGCATCCTGCTGCTCGCTCATCCACTGCTCGCAGCCCCCGTTCCCGCGCCGGTGCTGGTCGTGGCCCTCGTCGTCATCGTCGCCGTGATCCTCGTGTGCGCATTCGGCGTCGTGAAGCAGGCCGAGGCGCTCGCGCACCGCCTCGGCGACCCGTATGGCTCCCTGGTGCTGACGCTGTCGATCGTGCTCATCGAGGTGGTGCTCATCTCCGCCGTCATGCTCGGCCCCGGCGAGCATCCCACGATCGCGCGCGACTCGGTCATGGCGGTGTCGATGATCATCCTGAACCTCGTGATCGGGCTCGCCCTGCTCATGGGCGGAATCCGGCACCGCGGCATGGCGCACAACCGAACCGGCACCTCGGCATACCTGGCGATGCTCGTCGTCCTCGTCGCCGTCGCGTTCGGCTTCCCCGTCCTGATCGGCCAGGACGGCGCGTACACCGCTGCGCAGGCGATCCCCGTCGTGATCCTCACGCTCGTGCTCTACGGCTTCTTCCTGTTCCGTCAGATGGGCGCGCAGGCATCCGACTTCACCGAGGTCGACGAGCGGGTGCGCATCGAGCGCGCGACCGACCCGCATGCCTCGGCGCACAGCATCCGCGACACACTCCGCACGCACCGCACCGAGGTGGTCGTCCGTCTCGCCCTGCTCGTCGTCACCGTCATCCCGATCGTGCTGCTCTCGCACGACATGGCAGCTCTCCTCGATGACGGGCTCGGTCGGCTCGGTGCTCCCCCGGCCCTGGCCGGTGTGCTCATCGCCGCCATCGTGTTCCTGCCCGAGTCGATCACGGCGATCCGGGCTGCGCTCGGCGGCGAGGTCCAGCGTGTCGTCAATCTCTGCCACGGCGCCCTGGTCTCGACCGTCGGCCTCACGATCCCCGCTGTGCTCGTCATCGGGGCCGCGACCGGCAAGGGCGTGATCCTCGCCGAGACGCCGGCCGATCTGCTGCTGCTCGGAGGGACGCTGCTGCTGTCCGTCGCCACGTTCGCTGCCCGGCGCGTGACCGCGATGCATGGCGGGGCGCACCTGGCGTTGTTCGCCGTCTACCTCATCGTGCTGTTCTCCTGACCGGCACTCCCCGGGGAGTTCGCTGGGAGTTTGCTATGGTGGAGAACATGCTCGTGCATGAATGAGCATCGAGCGCATTGTGCGCTCTCGCGAGCCGCGCGCCCGACTGCGCGCGATCGCAATCCCTCGAATCCCGCTGAGGATGCGCCGACGTCAGGCGTGCCGAACGCGACCGAACCGAAAGGAGCCGCACCCCGGATCTCTCGTCTGTGCGCTGTCATGCGCCTCAGTGATCCAGGTTCGTTCGCCATGCTGACAGCTTCAGATCGCCCGATGTCCATCTACTTCCCCCGCGTTCCCTCCCCCACTTAGCGAGCACTTTCTCCTTCGACCGGCGGCTCCAGCCGCATCACGACGAGAAAGCGAGAACCATCCGGTGGGCGACCTCCAAACACTCTCAGGGCCAGTGACGGTCCTGCTCATGCTGATCTTCTTCGGCGGCAGCCTGTACGTGTCTATTCGCATCTCCCGCAAGAAGGAGAATGCCGACGGCTACATGACCGGCGGCGGCAAGATCGGCTTCGGCATCTCAGCCGCATCCATGACGGCGACCTGGATCTGGGCATCCTCGATGTACGCATCGGCGACATCCGGCTACACGTACGGCATCTCCGGCCCGATCCACTACGGGCTGTGGGGCGCACTGATGATCCTGTTGATCTACCCCTTCGGCCGGCGCATCCGCAAGGTCGCTCCCAAGGCCCACACGATCGCCGAGGTGATGTTCGCCAGGCACGGTCGCTCGAGCCAGCTCATGCTCGCCGGGTCCAACGTGCTCGGCAGTCTCATCAGCCTGACCTCCAACCTCATCGCCGGCGGGGCGCTGATCTCGATGCTGTCCCCGTTCACGTTCACGCAGGGCATCGTCGCGATCGCGATCGGTGTGCTCGCGTATACCCTCTGGTCGGGCTTCCGCGCCTCGGTGCTGACCGACTTCGCGCAGGTTCTGGCCATGCTGGGCGCGGTGGCGATCATCATCCCGGTGATCTTCTTCGCCGCTGGCGGCCCCGACCTGTTCGTCGAAGGTGCGAAGAACCTCACCCCGCAGCAGGGCGACTTCTTCTCCTCCGACGCGTTCTTCAACCAGGGAGCGCCGTACATCGCGGCCGTGCTCGCCTACGCGATCGGCAACCAGACCATCGCGCAGCGCCTGTTCGCCGTCCGCGAGGACCTGATCAAGAAGACCTTCGTCACGGCGACGATCGGGTACGGCGCGACGATCATCGGTGTCGGGATGCTGGGCGTCATCGCCCTGTACGCCGGCATCGAGCCCATGGGCGGCGATGTCAACAACCTCATCCCGCAGATGGCCGCGACCTACCTCAGCCCGATCCTGATCTGCGTCTTCTTCGTCATGATCATCGGTTCGCTGTCATCGACGGCGGATGCTGACATGACCGCACTGTCGTCGATCATGATGGCCGACATCTACGGCCAGAACATCGCCGGCAAGAAGAACGCCAACCCGAAGACGATGCTGCTCGTCGGACGCCTGACGATGGTCGGGGCGACCGCCGCAGCTCTCGGTTTCGCGTCGATGCAGTTCAACATCCTCGACCTGCTGGTGTTCGTCGGTGCTCTGTGGGGCGCCCTGGTCTTCCCGGTGATCGCGAGCTTCTACTGGAACCGGGTGACGAATGCGGCGTTCAGCGTCGCGGTCGTCGCAGCCCTTGCGGCATTCCTGCCGGTGCGCTTCGAATGGGTCGACCTGTCGGGCGGACTGGGCATCGTCAGCGATGTCTTCTCGGTGATCGGCATCGGTGTGGTGCTCGGGCTCATGTCGTTCGGCTTCTTCGGGCTGCGGGTCGCCGTCGTCGTCGGCGCCGTGGCATCTGTTACATCGGCGCCGTTCGCGATCGGATTCCTGCACACCTATCCGGTGCTGTCGGGCTCGCTGGTCGCCTACGCGGTGAGCACGATCGTGTGCGTCGCGATCACCATGTTCAATAAGGACAAGCGGTTCGACTTCTCGGTGATCCGGCACCGCACCGGCGACTTCGACACCGCCGAGACCGAGGTCATCAGCGCGGCCGAAGGCGTCGTGCGCACCGCCGATGCCGCCTTCACCGGAAAGGAGAAGTGATGGAGATCATCCTCATGACCGCATACGTGCTGGTGTGGCCAGTGGTCGTCATCGGCGTGCTCGCCGTGATCATCCGCGCGTTCACCAAGGACGCCCGTGAGGCCAAGAAGGAGGGGCGTCAAATCATCTGACGCCCGACAACAGGGCGGCATCCGGGTGGCCGGGTGCCGCCCTGTTGCGTTCTGGGCCGGGGATGCGAGGATGGCGGGAGCATCCAGCGATAGGAGCAGGTCATGACCGGGTCCGCGCCCACGCGAACGAATCTCGAAGAACTCCAGACGAAGCTGCTCGCCGAAGCACGCGAGTCCTCGTCTCGACGAGCGGCCGAAACCGTCTACGGCGGCCGGGATGCGGTGCTGCGGCAGACCGCGATGGCCCTGCTCGAGGAGGCCGAACTTCCGGAGCACGACAGCCCGCCGGAGGCGACGCTGCAGGTGCTCGGCGGACACCTGCGTCTGACCGGTCAGGGCCGCTCATGGGAGCTCGCCGTCGGCGACCTCATCCCGATCCCTCCGGAGCGGCACAGCGTCCTCGCGCGAGAAGACAGTGTCTTCCTTCTGACGGTGCGCCGCTCCGTCTGAGCGGAGCCGGCTGTCGCGACCTCAGCGATCGCGCAACTGCTCGGCGATCTCCTCGTCCACGGTCCGGAGGGTCGCGGTGTCGATCTCGGCCAGGTCCGCCTCGAACCGCGCCTGGCGGTGCTTGAGCCAGACACCGAGCACGATGATGACGATCATGGCCGAATAGATCACGATCGAGACCGGGCTGTGCACGAGGTACAGCGGGTTGCCCTGGCTGATCGCCATGGCCTTACGCAGTTGCTCCTCCGCCATCGGCCCGAGGATCGCGCCGACGACCATCGGCGAGACCGGATATCCGTGCCGGCGCATGAAGAACCCGATCACCCCGAGCAGCAGCAGTACGCCGATGTCGAAGACCGTGAAGTTCGCCGCGTACGCGCCGAGCCCCGCGAACACGAGGATCCCGGCGTACAGATACGGCCGTGGGATCTGCAGCACCTTCGCCCACATGCCCACCAGCGGCAGGTTGAGGATGATCAGCACGACGTTGCCGATGTACAGGCTCGCGATGAGCGCCCACACCAGTGCCGGCTGGCTGTCGAACAGCAGCGGTCCAGGGCGGATGCCGTAGGTCTGGAACGCCGAGATGATGATCGCCGCGGTCGCCGTGGTCGGCAGTCCGAGCGTCAGCAGAGGAACCAGCACGCCGGCCGCTGCGGCGTTGTTCGCCGCCTCCGGTCCCGCCACGCCCTCGATCGCGCCCTTGCCGAACTGCTTGCGGTACGGGTCCTTCGCGAGGCGCTTCTCGGCCGCATACGACAGGAATGTCGCGACATCCGCGCCGCCAGCCGGGATCGATCCGATCGGGAATCCGATCGCCGTGCCGCGCAGCCACGGCTTCCATGAGCGCTTCCAGTCGCTCTTCTTCATCCAGGAGCGCCAGTTTCCCGACACCGGGATGATCGGCAGTGCGCCGGTGCGCAGGCGTGAGCCGACGTAGAGGGCCTCGCCGACGGCGAAGAGTCCGACGGCGACGATGACGACATCGATGCCGTCGCCGAGGTTCGGGATGCTGAACGTGAAGCGGGACTGGCCGGTGAGCGTGTCCGTGCCGACGAGCCCGAGGAACAGGCCGATCGATAGCGAGACGATGCCGCGGATGGGGCTCGCACCGAGCAGGGCGCCGACCGTGAGGAAGGCGACGATCATGAGCGCGAAGTAGTCGCCGGGCCCAAGGGTCACGGCGAAGTCGGCGATGATCGGGGCGAACAGCGTGAGCAGCGCGGTGGCTATGGTGCCCGCGATGAACGAGCCGATGGCCGCGGTGGCGAGGGCGGCCGTTGCACGCCCCATCCGGGCCATCTTGTTGCCCTCGAGCGCTGTGACTATCGACGCGGACTCCCCCGGTGTGTTCAACAGGATCGACGTGGTCGATCCGCCGTACATACCGCCGTAGTAGATGCCGGCGAACATGATGATCGCACTGGTCACGTCGAGCGTGTACGTCAGCGGCAGCAGCAGTGCCACGGTCATGGCGGGGCCGATGCCGGGCAGCACGCCGACGGCAGTGCCGAGGAGGACTCCGACGAACGCGAACAGTAGATACTGCGGCTGCAGCGCGGTCGCGAATCCCTCCATGAGAAGTTGCAGGCTATCCACCGAACACCCCCGATGCCCCGATCAGACCCGGGAGGACTGTGCCGCAGACCGGCAGCGACAGACCGAGCAGCGTGCCGAACAGCAGCTGCGTGAGCACACCGAGCCCGAGGCCGAGCAGCAGCGCGCGCCACCAGCTCGTCGACCCGAGCGCGAGCGATGCGCCGGTGAACAGGACGACGACCGCGACCGGCCAGCCGGCGAGCGGGATCACGATGATCAGCGACGCGAACGACAGCGCCAGCAGCACGACTGTCTTCCACGAGGTCTTCGCCTCGTCGTCTATGTCCTCGCCCTCATCGGGTGCTCCGACGTCGCCGCGCAGCACGGCGATGAGCGCGCCGAGCGACGACAGCAGCATCAGACCGGTAACGGCGTAGGGCACCACGCGCGCGCCGAGCACGTTCGATGAGCCGAGCGGCTCACGGATGAAACCGGTCATCACCAGCGCGACCACCGAGAAGACGAGGATCACCCCGACGAAGACGAGCTCGCCGATCTTGCGCGACCGGGGGGCTCCGGCTGATGCCTGCGCCCCCGCGATGGACTGATCTGTCATTCGACGAGACCGATCGTCTTCAGCGTCTCCTGCGTGGTGGTGATGTCACCGTCGAGGAAGCTCGAGAACTCGTCGCCGACGAGGAATGCGTCGGTCCAGCCGTTCTTGTCGAGGATGCCTGTCCACGTCTTGCTGTCGTGCACGGAGGTGACCAGTTCCTCCAACGCCTTCTTCTCGGCATCCGAGATGCCGCCCGGTGCGATCAGTCCGCGCCAGTTGGTGACGACGAGATCGATCCCCTCATCGTTGAGCGTGGGCACGTCGGGCAGCAGCAGCGCGGGTTCGCCGGACGAAACCGCCAGCGCCTTCAGGTCGCCGGCTTCCACCTGCTGCGCGAACTCGCCGACGCCGGAGATGCCGGCCTGCACCTGACCGCCGAGGAGCAGGGTGAGCGCCTCGCCACCGCCCGAGTTGGCGATGTAGTTGAGCTTCTTCGGCACGTCAGCCGCGTCGACGCCGGCATCCGTGAGCAGAAGCGCCGCGAGGATGTGGTCGATGCCGCCGGCCGAACCGCCGGTTACGGCGATGTCAGCGCCCCTGTCGACCCAGTCGGCGACGAAGTCGTCGATCGTGTCATACGGACTGTCCTTGGGGACGACGAGGACCAGCGGCTCCTCAGTGAGCTTGGCGATGGGGGTCATGTCGTCGACGCGCACGTCCGACGCGTTCGTCTCGACGGCGCCGACCATCACGCTGCCGGTGATCATGAGCGTGTTCGGGTCGGTCTCGGTCGCGAGCGAGGCGAGTCCGACGGTGCCTCCGGCACCGCCGATGTTCGTCACGGGTGCCGACGAGACGAGGGATTCATCGCTGAGCGCCTGCGCGAACGCGCGTGCGGTCTGGTCCCATCCTCCACCGGGATCGGCCGGGGCGACGACGGCGACGCTCTTGATGCTCGCGGCTGCCTCGCCGTCTCCGCTGTCGCCGGCGGGAGCCGATGCTCCGCTGCAGGCGGCCAAGGTCAGGGCTGCGATGCCGAGCGCGGCTGCGGCGGCCAGGCGGCCTCGGGTACGGATGTGCTGTGTCATGAACTCCTCCTCGAGTTCTCGTTCCGGCGTCGATGCCGGGGTGCGGGTGTCGTGAGCCTATGACGCACCCGAATCCGCAGACCGGTTGAGTTCAGTACCGGAGGTTTTGGTCATTTCGTACCCTGATCGCCCGCTCTGCGCTCGAATATCATGGGGAACGTGGTGAAAGCGATGACGCTCCGCACGCAGCTGGTGCTGCTGCAGGTGTTCATCGTGCTCGCCGTCGTCCTCACCGTCGGCCTCGCCGCGATGCTCATGCAGGAGCGGCAGATCCGCGAGGCATCACAGGAGCGCATGATCGGCGTGGCCCAGTCGGTCGCCCAACTGCCGACGATCATCGAAGCGTATGACGACGCCGATCCGGCGAAGACCATTCAGCCGATCGCCGAGCTGATCCGCGATGCGTCGAACGTCGCCTACGTCGTCGTGACCGACGACAAGGGGATCCGATACTCGCACCCGAATCCTGACCGCATCGGCGAGCCGGTGTCGACGGACCCCAGCGTCGCCCTCTCCGGTGCCATGTACGTCGGCACGCAGACCGGCACCCTCGGCGAGTCGTGGCGCGTCAAGGTGCCCGTCTTCGACAGCTCCGGTGCTGTGATGGGGCAGGTTTCCGTCGGCATTCTCGAGTCGGCGCTGCGCGAGGACTTCCTCGGCGACATCACCGGATTCCTGCTCGCGCTGGGAGCTGCGACGGTTGTCGGCGTGATCGCCGCCACCGGTGTCGCTCGCATCGTGCGCCGCCGCATCTACGGCCTCGAGCCGGATGAGATCCGGAGCCTGTTGGAGACGCGCGAGGCTACTCTGCACGGCATCCGCGAGGGCATGCTCGCCCTCGACGAGCGCGGCGACATCTCACTGTGCAATGACTCGGCCGCACGCCTGCTCGGACTCGACTCCCCCGCCGAGGCGATCGGCAAGCCCGCATCCGAACTGCTCGACGACCTCACCATGCTGATCGCCGATTCTCACGTCGACGAATCCACTCCGCAGCGCCTCGTGCTCTCCGGCGAGCGAGTGCTCGTCGCCAGAGCGGCGGCGGTGCGCGTGCAGAAGCGCAGGGTCGGCACCGTCGTCACGCTGATGGATCGCACCGAGCTCGACCACGCGCTGCGCGATCTCGCCGGCGCGCAGAGCCTCACAGAGGGGCTCCGCGCGCAGCAGCATGAGTTCTCGAACACCCTGCACACGATCGGCGGGCTGATCGAGCTCGAAGAGTTCGATGCCGCCCGTCGCGTGATCGAGCGAGCGGGAGACGGTGGGGCCCTCAGCCGGCTGGATGCTCCGGACGCGGTCCAGGACATCGAGCTTGCCGCGATCCTGCTCGCCAAGCGAGCCCGTGCGCGCGAACTCGGTGTCGGGCTCGACATCTCGGACGCGAGTCTGCCTGCCGGCCCCGCTGACGGCGACCTCAGCACGGTCGTCGGCAACCTGATCGACAATGCTCTGGATGCCGCCGGCCGAGGCGGTCACGTCGTCGTGGCGATCGAGCGGGATGCGCGCAGTGACACCGTGATCTGCGTCGAGGACGACGGCCCTGGTGTCCCGATCGAGAACCGGGGAGATGTGTTCCGCCTGGGCTTCTCGACGAAGAGCCGCGACCGCCAGCGCGGGTACGGACTCACCCTTGTCGCACGCATCGTCGAACGGCGCGGCGGCAGCATCGAACTCTCCCCTGCTGCGATCGGCGGAGCGCGGTTCGCCATCCGCCTGCCGGTCGCCGAACTCGCGGAAGTCACCGCATGAGCCGTCTGCGCACGCTCATCGTCGAAGACGACTTCGCCGTCGCCCATGTGACGCGCGGCTTCGTGGAGCGGCATCCGCACTTCGAGGTCGTCGGCGTCGCCCCGACCGGTGGCGACGCGCTGCGTGCGGTCTCGGAGCTGCGTCCCGAGGTCATGCTGCTGGACGTGTACCTTCCGGACATGTCCGGAATCGACGTGCTGCGGCGGCTGCGCGCGGCCGGAGCGCACGTCGAGGTCATCGCCGTCACGGCTGCCCGCGACCTGGAGACCGTCCGGCGCGCACGCGCGCACGGAGTTCACCACTACGTCGTCAAGCCGTTCCCGATGCAGACGCTGCACGAACGGCTCGACGACGTGCGCCGGGTCCTTGCCCGAGATGCTGAGCTGGGCGACACCGGCGAACTCGACCAGGTCACCGTCGATGCGCTCATGCGGCGGGATGCCGTCGCCCTGGCGAGTAACCGCAAGGGCGTCTCCCGGGTCACGCTGCAACGGGTCGCCGAGACCATGGAGAGCCACGCGCGCCCGCTGTCGGCGACAGAGCTCGCCGAGGCGCTCGGGATGTCACGGGTCAGCGCCCGCCGGTATCTTGAGCGACTCGTGGAGTCTGGTCTCGCGGCGAGCTCCCCGACCTACGGTGGCGTCGGCAGGCCGGAGTTGCGGTACCAGCTGCGCGGGTGAACCTGTTCAGACGCCCGGTCGCACCGACAGGTCGGTGATCTGCGCGTCGCGCGGCAAGTCGATGGCCGTGAGGATCGTCGTCGCGACGGACGCGGGGTCGATGAACCGGTCGGCGACGTACTCCGCGCCCTCCTGGTGATGCACCTTCTGCTGCATCGGCGTCGCCGTGCGCCCAGGGAACACCGAGGTCACGCGCACACCGTTCCCCGCCTCTTCGGCGCGCAGGGCGTCGGCGAGAGCCTTCAGGCCGTGCTTGGATGCCGCGTACGCGCCCCATTCGGCGTTGGCGCGCAGTCCGGCGCCGGAATTGACGAACAGCACCTGGCCTCGGGAGACGCGGATCACCGGCAGCAGCAGACGGGTGAGCTCTGCCGGAGCCACCAGGTTCACGGCGAGCTGCTGCTCCCACACGGTCGGCGAAAGGTCGGCGACCCGCCCGAGGTCGACGATGCCCGCGACGTGCACGAGTGTGTCGATCCGCTCAGGGAGGTGCTGCTTCGAGAACGCCCATGACAGGCGCCCCGGCTGTGCGAGATCGCCGACCAGCGTCGATGCACCCGGGTAATGAGCTGTGAAGTCCCGCGCCCGACTGGCATCGCGTGCCAGCAGTACGAGCTGATCACCGCGGTCGTGGAGGCGCCGGGCGAGCGCTGCACCGATGCCGGAGCCGGCTCCGGTGATCAGATGCACAGGCATCAGGGACGCTCTGCGGCCTCGGTGAGCTCGATCGGGACGACGGGGCAGTCCTTCCAGAGCCGCTCCAGGCCGTAGTACACACGCTCTTCGCCGTGGAAGACGTGAACGATCAGGTCGCCGAAGTCCATCAGAACCCAGCGCGCCTCGGCACGGCCCTCTCGGCGCACGCGCTTGTGGCCCGCCTCGATGAGTCGATCCTCGATCTCGTCGGCGATCGCGGCGACGTTGCGCTCGCTGTTACCGGTCACGAGCAGGAAGATGTCCACCAGCGGCAGCGGCTCGGAGACGTTGAGCGCGATGAGGTCTTCACCGCCCTTGGAGACAGCGGCGTCGGCTGCGATCTGCAGCATGGTCTGGGCATTCTCAGGTGATTGCATCATCCGAACACATTCAGGGTGAAGGCTGCGATCAGCGCCACAGCCAGGGCGAGCGCGAGCCCGCCCGCCGTGATCGCCAGCGTCAGCATGAGCTTGTTGCCCTTCTCCGGTGCGGGAGGGCGAATGACTTCGCCCGCGGGGCGAATCGTGCTTACGGCAGAACTCGCCGCGATGGGCGTCGGCGACGAAGCCGGCGGCAGTTCACCGTCGATGAGCACCGCATCGATGTCCTTGCCGTCGGTGGTACCACGTGCGTGCCCCTGCGAGCCCAGTCCCTCGGGGAGCTCGTAGGTGCCGGTGATGAGGACCTCGCCCGTCGAGGCGACAGGGCCCGAGAGGGAGCCCTCACCGGGGTGGGTGAAGATCAGGGTGTTGGGCGCACGGTGCGACCCGCCGGAGTCCGAGGTGATCAACTCATCGAATGACGGGGCGAACGACGGGACGTCGGTCTGCTCGCCGAGCACCTGCTCGCCGAAGGTCGGGCTGACGATCGGTCGCTCCGCGACCTCCTCGTCGGCGTCGTCATCGTGGGCGTCGTCCTCGTGGCCTGCCGAGGGAGCCTCGTCTTCCGAGTCAGCCACGTCTTCCGCGGGTCGCTCGTCGCCCGAGTCCTCGTCACCGGCGGTGCCGAACACCGGGAGTCCCGAAACGACCTCGTCGGTCGTCGCGGCTGCAACAGGCGCAGGGACGCCCTCCGGCTCTGAACCGGCATCCGGCGCAACCGCCTCGGCCTGCTGTTCTTCGGAGTCGGCGTCGGGCTCAATGACGGGCACGGATGCCGTCCGCATGCGCTCGAGTGCACGAACCTGACGACGCGTCAGCGGTGCGCCCGAGTCCTCATCGATGTCGACGTCGGCTGGAGCCGGGGCGACCTCGGCGGGTTCGGCCGGACGGGGAAGCGGAGCGGCAGGGGCCGAGGGCGTCTTCTTCACAGCGGCTGCGGCGGCTTCGTCTTCTCCGATCACCGGCGTGGCGCCGGTGAGGCGGATCTCCCGCAGCTGCTTGCGGGTCAGCGGCTGATTGCCCTGCTGATCCGATGTACTCATGCCTTGCTCCGATACAGATGATGCTTCGCGATGTACTGAACGACTCCGTCGGGAACGAGGTACCACACGGGTTGATCGTCATGCACGCGCTCACGGCACGCGGTGGACGAGATCGACAACGCGGGGACCTCGAGCTGGCTGACGTTGTCGCTCGGGAGGCCGTCAGTGCTCAGAACATGTCCTGGGCGGGAGACCGCGACGAAGTGGGCCAGCTCCCACAGTTCATCATGGTCTCTCCAACTGAGAATTTGCGCTACGGCATCCGCCCCGGTGATGAAGAACAGCTCAGCGTCCGGGCGCTCCGTCTTCAGATCTCGAAGCGTGTCTATCGTGTAGGTGGGGCCTTCGCGGTCGATGTCGACCCGGCTGACGGTGAACTGCGGGTTCGATGCCGTTGCCACCACCGTCATCAAGTAGCGGTGCTCGCTCGGGGTGACGTTCGACTTCTGCCAGGGGTGTCCGGTGGGGACGAAGACGACCTCGTCCAGGTCGAAGGAGTGCGCGACTTCGCTTGCCGCGACCAGGTGCCCGTTGTGGACCGGGTCGAACGTCCCGCCCATCACTCCGATGCGGGGGGCACGCGTGGTCGTCTTCTCCATACGCCTTAGTGGCCGTGCCCTGCCCCGTGAGCGTCGGCACCGTGCTTCTGAGCCCAGGCCTCAGCCTTGGCGGAGTGCCGGTTGGCGACGTGACGGTACGAGAACGTGACGAGCCCGAGGACGGCGAACAGCCCCGCGGCGATGAGCCCGAAGATGAGAGTCTCCAGGGCCACGTTTCCGTGGTGCTCCGTTTCAGCGGCTGCCATCGCAATCTGTGCGACGAGGTTCATCCTGTCTCCGTTTCGTGACCGGGTGCGAGAAGAGGCTCACCCATCCTATCGCTCAGGCGCGCGTCTGCCCCGACCCACGCGCGAGCCACTTCGTGCTGGTCAGCTCAGAAAGCCCCATCGGACCGCGGGCGTGCAGCTTCTGAGTGGAGATGCCCACCTCCGCGCCGAAGCCGAACTCGGCGCCGTCGGTGAACCTCGTCGACGCGTTCGCCATGACGACGGCCGAATCGACCTCGGCGAGGAACCGTTCCGCGTTGCGCGAATCGGTCGTGATGATCGACTCCGTATGGCCGGTGCTGTACTTCCGGATGTGCGCGAGAGCGTCATCGAGGGTGTCGACGACCTTCATCGCCACGTCGAGGCTGAGGTACTCGGTCGCCCAGTCCTCCTCTGTCGCCGGGATGACGTTGCTCATGAGCCCTGCGACCATGTCGTCGCCGTGCACAGCCACTCCCTCGCTCTGCAGGGCGCTGGCCACCAGAGGTACGAGCCGGGGGGCAGCCTGGCGCAGCACGAGCACGGTCTCGACGGCGTTGCACACGCTCGGACGCTGCACCTTGGCGTTGACGACGATCTCACGCGCCCAGTCATCCGGTGCGGATTCGTCGAGCACGATGTGCACGTTCCCCGCTCCGGTCTCGATGACCGGCACGGTCGACTCGGTGACGACCGTCTCGATGAGCGCCGCGCTGCCCCGAGGGACGAGGACGTCGACGAACCCGCGCCCGTGCATGAGCGCCTTCGCGCCGTCGCGTCCGAACTCGTCGACGGTCTGGATGGCCTCCGGGGTGACGTCGACACTCTCCAGCGCATCGCGCATGACCTGGACGAGCACCGTGTTGGACTCGCGGGCGGCGCTCCCGCCGCGCAGCACGATCGCGTTGCCGGAGCGCAGCGCGAGCGCGGCGATGTCGACTGTGACGTTGGGGCGTGCCTCGTAGATCGCACCCACGACCCCGAACGGCACCCGCACCTGCTGGAGGTTCACACCGTTCGGCATCCGGTGTCCGCCGATGACCTGCCCGACGGGGTCGGGAAGCGCAGCGATCTGCCGCACAGCCGAGGACAGAGCGCTCACGCGCTTCGCATCCAGGCGCAGCCGATCGATCAGCGACTCGCCGATCCCGTTCGCACGTCCTTCGTCGATGTCGCGGGCGTTGGCGGCGATGATCGCCGCCGCGTTCCCCTCGACGGCACTCGCGATGGCTTCGAGCGCTCTGGCCTTCTCGTCGCTCGTGAGACGGGCGGTGGCGCGCGACGCCTCCTTGGCGCGCGCGAGACGGTCCTGAGGCGATGCGGTGGTCATCCGCTCAGCTTACGAGACCGGTGCGGTCAGGCGGGCGAGATGACAGCGGGCTCGAACCAGGTGCCGATCTCGTCGCCCTGCAGCGCACGGTCCACGAGATCGGCGCTGGTGACGAGCACCCCGATTCCGGATGCTGCGGCCAGTCGAGCGGCGGACACCTTGGTTGCCGCTCCCCCTGTTCCGACGCTGTTGACGACGGTCGCACCGAATTCCAGCCCGGCGAGATCCGCATCGGCGGCGATGATGTCGATCGGCTCCGCAGCGGGGTCAGTGGGCGGCTTGGTGTACAGACACTCGACGTCGCTCAACAGCACGAGGGCGTCCGCTCCGATCAGCTGCGCGACGAGTGCTGCGAGCCGGTCGTTGTCACCGAACCGGATCTCCTGCGTGGCGACTGTGTCATTCTCGTTGACGATCGGGAGGATGCGCAGTCCGAGCAGTCGCTCCATCGCGCGGCGGGCGTTGCTGCGCGAGGTCGGGTTCTCGAGGTCGCCTGTGGTGAGGAGAACCTGGCCGGCTGTCACGCGGAACGGGCGCAGGGCCTCCTGGTAGCGATAGACGAGCACGTTCTGGCCGACCGCGGCCGCGGCCTGCTGCGTCGCAAGGTCAGTGGGCCTGGCATCCAGATCGAGGAAGGGGATGCCTGTGGCGATCGCCCCCGAGGACACCAGCACGATCTCGCATCCGCGAGCGTGCGCGCCCGCGAGGGCGTGCACGATCAGCGGGATGCGCCACGATGACTCGCCGCTGATCGACGAGGAGCCGACCTTGACGACGATGCGGGCGGCGGACGCGAGCTCGGCGCGAGCCGTCGCGGTCACGCGTCTTCCCCGTCGAAGTCCTGCCCCGCCGTCGCACGGCGCTTCTCGTCCTCCTCGGCACGGAAGGCCGCTCTCGCGTCCATCCGTTCGTAGTACTGCTCACGACGCTCGCCGGTGGTGCGTCGAGAGTTCGGGGCGAGGCGCGGGTCGGTGCCGCGCGGTGCGGTCGCGAGTTCGGCCGCCGAGCGCATGGAGGGCTCCCAGTCGAAGATGAGCCCCTCCCCCTCGCCGATGACGACGGTGGCGCCGGGGGTCGCCCCGACGCGGAACAGCTCGTCCTCGACCCCGAGACGCTCGAGGCGGTCGGCGAGATATCCGACGGCCTCCTCGTTCTGGAAGTCGGTCTGCTGCACCCAGCGAACGGGTTTCTCACCGAGAATGCGGTAGTACGTGCCGTACGAGCCGCCCTCGACGCGGATCGTGAACGGCTTCTGCGCACCCCTGGGACGGATGACGACGCGCTCAGCCGGCACCTCGACAGCGGCCTCTGCGCGGTACTTGTCGACGATCTCACCCAGGGCGAAGGTCAGCGGACGCAGCCCCTCATGCGAGACGGTCGAGATGTCGAACACGCGGAAGCCGCGTGCCTCGAGCTCCGGACGGACCAGGTCGGCGAGATCGCGCGCCTCCGGGACATCGATCTTGTTCAGCGCGACGAGCTGAGGACGCTCGAGCAGGGGCGTCTGCCCCTCCGGCACGTCATAAGCGGCGAGTTCGGCGAGGATCACGTCGAGATCGGAGATCGGATCGCGGCCCGGCTCGAGAGTCGCGCAGTCGAGCACATGCAGCAGGGCGGAGCAGCGCTCCACGTGGCGCAGGAACTCGAGTCCGAGGCCGCGCCCCTCGCTGGCGCCCTCAATGAGGCCGGGAACGTCGGCGACCGTGTAGCGGAAGTCGCCCTGCTGAACGACACCGAGGTTCGGGTGCAGCGTCGTGAACGGATAGTCGGCGATCTTCGGACGAGCCGCCGAGATCGCGGCGATGAGACTCGACTTGCCGGCCGACGGATAGCCCACCAGTGCGACGTCGGCGACGGTCTTCAGTTCGAGGACGACGTCGCCCTCGTAGCCGGGAGTGCCGAGCAGCGCGAACCCGGGAGCCTTTCGCTTCGGGCTCGCCAGGGCAGCGTTGCCGAGGCCACCCCGACCGCCCTCTGCGATGACGAACCTCTCGCCGGGCGTGACCATGTCGATCAGCACGTCACCGTCGGTGTTCTTGACGACCGTGCCGACGGGGACGGGAAGCTCGAGCGCCTCGCCCTCATAGCCCGAGCGGTGGTCGCCCATTCCGAACCCGCCGTTCCCGGACGAGCGGTGCGGCGAGTGGTGGTACGAGAGCAGCGTGCCGGTCTGCGTGTCGGCCACGAGCACGATGTCGCCGCCGTCACCGCCGTTGCCGCCGTCAGGACCGCCGAGCGGCTTGAACTTCTCGCGGTGAACGGAGACACAGCCGTTGCCGCCCTTGCCGGCGCGCAGATGCAGCGTCACCGTGTCGACGAACGTGACCATGTCTTGATTCTCTCCTGGATACGCGGACGGGGCGAGCCGAAGCCCGCCCCGAACCGGATGTCTGCTGTGCTGCTGTTACTGCGCAGCGGCGACGATGTTGACGACCTTGCGGCCGCCCTTCGCGCCGAACTGCACCGCGCCCGCCTCAAGAGCGAACAGCGTGTCGTCGCCGCCACGGCCGACGTTCACGCCGGGGTGGAAGTGCGTGCCGCGCTGGCGGACGATGATCTCGCCGGCGTTGACCTGCTGGCCACCGAAACGCTTGACCCCAAGTCGCTGAGCGTTGGAGTCACGACCGTTACGGGTGGAGCTTGCGCCCTTTTTGTGTGCCATGTCCTGAGCCTCTTCTGCTTACTTGATGCCGGTGATCTTGACGCGCGTGAGCTCCTGGCGGTGGCCCTGACGCTTCTTGTAGCCGGTCTTGTTCTTGTACTTCTGGATGATGATCTTCGGGCCGCGGAGGTTGCCGATGACCTCGGCGGTCACCTTGACCTTGGCCAGCTTGTCGGCGTCGGTGGTCACCGTGGCGCCGTCGACGAGGAGCACTGCGGGCAGCTCGATCTTCTCGCCCTGGGCAGCCTGAACACGATCGAGCTGAACGATCGTGCCGACCTCGACCTTCTCCTGCCGTCCACCGGCGCGCACTACTGCGTAAACCACTTGATACCTGTTTCGTTGGGGAGCGGAAAGCTCCGGAAATCTCACGGGAAGACTGTGCCTGCGTTCGTCGCAGGTCTGACGGGTACGAGCACAAGGCCTCGGCTCGTCACCCGCTGGGGACGACTCAGCTCACGCACCAAGGGACTACTTTACCGGATCGACCACGCTCTCGCAAAGCGAGCCGCACCCGTGTCGCCCCGCCGTAGGATCACGGAGTGACCGTACTGATCGACGACCCCATCTGGCCCGCGCACGGACGCCTCTGGGCCCACCTGGTCAGCGATCACAGCCTGGAGGAGCTGCACGACTTCGCGCGCCGGAACGACCTGCCGCCTCGAGGGTTCGACCGCGACCACTACGACGTGCCGGAAGAGGCCCTGCCCCGGCTCATCGCCGCCGGCGCCGAGCACGTCGGCGGCAAGGAACTGGTGCGCAGGCTGATCGCCTCAGGACTCCGCGTCCCCGCTCGCGACCGCCGACGGTGAGACGTTGACCGAGACCGGGGTGCCGGTGAGCGCAGCCGTCGTCACGCGGCGGCGGTTGCGTCCCTGACCGGGGGCCTTGGGCTCTGGCAGAGCATCCAGCACCGAGTCGAGCAGCTGCTCGGCCTCGGTCTTGGGTGCGTTCCGGTCGCCGCCGCGCTTGCGGCGAGGCTTCTTCGGACGCTCCTGCGCTGCGGGCTGCTCGGTCTCGACGACGGTCGCCACCTCGATGACGGGTTCGCTCGTCGCTGCGAGCGTGGACGCCGCGATCTGCGCGAGCGCCGTCTTCGCGCCCTCGGGGATGCCGTGCGCCACGGCGCTGTTCTGCTGCGGGCTCTGGTTCTGCTGAGCGTTTCCGCCGCGCTGACGACGGTTGTTCGACTGACCGCCGCCCGAGTTCGAGCGGTGCTTGACGACCGGATCGTGGTGCACGATGACGCCGCGCCCGGCGCAGACCTCGCACGCCTCGCTGAAGGTCTCGAGAAGCCCGAGGCCGAGCTTCTTGCGGGTCATCTGCACGAGACCGAGCGAGGTGACCTCGGCGACCTGGTGCTTCGTGCGGTCGCGGCTCAGGCACTCCACCAGACGCCGCAGCACGAGGTCGCGGTTGGACTCGAGCACCATGTCGATGAAGTCGACGACGATGATGCCGCCGATGTCGCGCAGCCGCAGCTGGCGGACGATCTCCTCCGCGGCCTCGAGGTTGTTCTTGGTGACGGTCTCTTCGAGGTTTCCGCCAGACCCGACGAACTTGCCGGTGTTGACGTCGACGACGGTCATCGCCTCGGTGCGGTCGATGACGAGCGAACCGCCGGAGGGCAGCCAGACCTTGCGGTCGAGGGCCTTCTCGATCTGCTCGGTGATGCGGAAGGCGTCGAACGGGTCGGTGTCGTCCTCATAGGACTCGACGCGCTCGAGCAGGTCGGGGGCGACGCTCTCGAGATACGCGCGGATCGTCCGCTGCGACTCCTCGCCCTGGATGAGCATCTTCGTGAAGTCCTCGTTGAAGACGTCGCGGACGATCTTGACCAGCAGGTCGGGCTCAGCGTGCAGAAGGGCCGGTGCCTGCTGGCTCTCGACCTGCTTCTGGATGTGCTCCCACTGGGAGGTGAGCCGCTGGACGTCGCGCGTCAGCTGGTCTTCGGTGGCGCCCTCGGCCGCCGTGCGGACGATGACGCCGCTCGATTCGGGAAGCACCTCCTTGAGGATGCGCTTGAGTCGGGCGCGCTCGTTGTCGGGGAGCTTGCGGCTGATGCCGTTCATCGACCCGCCAGGCACGTACACGAGGTAGCGTCCGGGGAGCGAGATCTGGCTGGTGAGGCGGGCGCCCTTGTGTCCGACGGGATCCTTTGTGACCTGGACGAGCACGCGGTCGCCGGGCTTCAACGCCAGTTCGATGCGACGGGGCTGGTTGCCGGTCTCGACGCCGTCCCAGTCGACCTCGCCGGAGTACAGCACAGCGTTGCGGCCGCGGCCGATGTCGACGAATGCCGCTTCCATGCTCGGCAGCACGTTCTGCACACGTCCGAGGTAGACATTGCCGATCAGGGAGGCGTCCTGGTTGCGAGCGACGTAGTGCTCGACCAGCACGGCATCCTCGAGGACGCCGATCTGCGTGCGGCCGTTCTTCGAGCGGACGATCATCTTGCGGTCGACGGACTCGCGCCGGGCGAGGAACTCCGCCTCGGTCACGACGGGACGACGACGCCCTGCATCCCGGCCGTCACGACGGCGCTGCTTCTTGGCCTCGAGCCGCGTTGAGCCCTTGATCGCCTTCGGCTCGGTGATGTACTCGACGGCGCGCTGACGCTGACGCGGTTCGTCGCGCTGCTCGTCGGAGTCGGAGCCGCGGCGGCGGCGTCCGCGGCGAGCGTTCGGCGCTTCGTCCTGGTCGTTGTCGCGGGAGTCGCGCGAGCCGTCGCGGTCGCGTCCCGGTCGCGCCGGGAGGGGCGTGATCTCGGGCGCGTAGAAGTGCAGCTGGGTCGACACCCGGGAGACGAACACCTCGGGGATGAGCCCCAGGCCGACGGCCGTCAGGGGCTCCGGCTCGACCGGTTCCGCGGGCTCAGCCGGCTTGTCAGACGCTTCGGGCTTCTCAGACGCTTCGGGCTTCTCAGGCTCGGTGGGTGCCTCGGGCTTCTCAGACGCCTCAGGCTTCTCCGACGCTTCAGGCTTCTCGGGCTCGGCAGCATCATCCGTGTCGGGGGCGGAATCGACCGCGCGGTCCACCTCGACCGGAGCATCGGCTTCGGCCGGAGCCTCCGACGAAACCGTCACGTCCGACGGCGGGTCAGCGGATTCCGGTGTTACCGGAGCCGCTTCATTCGCGTCGAGGGTAGGGGTGTTGTTGTCATTCGTCTCATCGGCCATCTCTGGCGTACTCCCTGCGCGGGCACTGCGTGCCGCGAAATCTCGTGCGGCACCCGCGGGTGCCGCGAACTCAATCGGTCTGCGACCGGCTCATGGCTCTGATCGCGAGGGGCATTGGGCCCCGAAGTCTGCGTCGACGCCTTCCGCGGTCTGGCCGCCTAGTGCATCACACGCCATTATCGCACCATGTGGGCGAGTTCGTGGCATCCGGCGCTCTCGTGCCCTTTTGACGGGCTCGCTCACGCCACATCCATAGCGGACGCTGAGATAATCCGGATATGAGCGAGCAGCGCACCCGCCCCGTCCTCTATGCCGTCTGGCTGATCATCGCCGGCGTCGTCGGCTGGTGGGCGGCGTTCCAGCTCACGCTGGAGAAGTTCGTGCTGCTAGGCGACCCCGATGCGTCGCTCAGCTGCGACCTCAGCGCATTCATCCAGTGCGGGACGAACCTCAACTCGTGGCAGGGCTCGGCGTTCGGGTTCCCGAACCCGATCCTCGGGCTCACCGGCTGGATGGCGCCGATCGTGGTGGGGGTCGCGGTACTCGCCGGCGCGCGCTTCCCCCGCTGGTTCTGGGCGACGTTCGGCGCCGGGATCCTCTTCGCGTTCGGCTTCGTGTGCTGGCTGATCGGACAGAGCATCTACGACCTGATCGTGCTGTGCCCGTGGTGCATGGTGACCTGGGCCGTCACGATCCCCACCTTCTTCGCGACCGTGGTGCATCTGTTCCGGAACGGGACGTTCAGCAGCTCCGAGAAGGTCCAGGCACGTGCCGGCACGCTGATGGCCTGGGTGCCGCTGGCGACGATCATCGCCTACGCGGTCATCGTGCTGATGGCCCAGCTCAAGGGCATCGACTTCCTCGGCGAGATGGCTCGCATCCTCTTCTGAAGACGACGAAACCCGCCGGCCTCGACGAGGACCGGCGGGTGTCGCATGTCTGGGTCAGGAGAACCAGATACCCAGTTCCCGTGCGGCGGACTCGGGGCTGTCCGAACCGTGCACGAGGTTCTGCTGAACGGCGAGGCCCCAGTCGCGACCGAGGTCGCCGCGGATCGTTCCGGGGGCGGCCGTGGTCGGATCCGTGGTCCCGGCGAGCGACCGGAAGCCCTCGATGACACGGTTGCCGGCGAGGCGGATCGCCACGGACGGACCGGACATCATGAACTCGAGCAGCGGCTCGTAGAACGGCTTGCCCTCGTGCTCGGCGTAGTGAGCCGCGAGGCGGTCGCGATCGGGCTCGACGAGGCGGATGTCGACGAGCGCGTATCCCTTCGCCTCGATGCGGGCGAGGATGCTGCCGGTCAGGCCGCGGGCGACGCCGTCGGGCTTGACGAGGACGAGGGTTTCTTCGGTGGCCATGTCAGTCGCTCTCTGTGTGTGGATCGGTGGCTGGGCCGTGCGGATTCGCATCGGATGGACGTCGTGCATCCACCCGGGCCCCCACGATCGTCGCATACGCCCACATGCCTCCGAAAACCAGCACGACGAGCAGAATGGCCGGAACGAAGATCGCGGACAGTGCGACGATCGCCTGCAGCACCCACCCGGCCGGGATCGCCCATGGCTTTGTGATGAGGCCGGCGAGCGCGATCATGGCGACCGCGACGATCAGGCCGCCGATGATCGCCCACCACTGCGGGATGTCCTCCGGAAGGGACTTCAGGCCGAAGATCGTGAGCCCGGCGAGAACGACGACGATCGCCTCGAAGCCGAGGACGATGGGCGCGAGCTTCTGCACGAGCGTCCGAGGGGCGCGGGCGTGACGGGCCGCGGATGCTTCGCTCATGCGCGCCACCCCGACTTCCAGTCCTCCTCCTCGGACAGCGCGATCGCCTCACCGGCGAGCACGACGGAGCCCGCTATCACGACCGCGCGCCGATCGGACGATGCCGCCCACTCGCGAGCGGCATCCGCGGCATCCGCGAGCGACGGGTGGACGGTCGCACGGAAGCCGGCGTTCTCGACGAGATCGGCGATGGCGTCGGCGTCGTTCGCACGGTCGGACTCGGGCGCCGTCGCGAACACGTGGGCCGCGGCCGGCGCGAGCTGAGCGATGATGCCGGCGGCATCCTTGTCGGCGAGGATGCCGAGCACGAGACCCCACTCGTCGAAATCGAAGCTGTCGTCGAGCGACTGCGCGAGCGCCGTGGCCCCATGCGGATTGTGGGCGGCGTCGACCACGACGGTCGGTGCGATGCCGAGCAGCTGCAGCCGCCCGGGGGACGTCGCGCCCTGGAGTCCGTCCGTGACGATGTCGTCGGCGATGCGCTGCGAGCCGGCGCCGATGAGCGACTCGACCGCGGCGACCGCCAGTGCGGCGTTGTGACCCTGGTGAGCGCCGTACAGCGGCAGGTACTCCTCGACGTAGTTGCCGGCGAGCCCGCGGATCGTCAGCAGCTGCCCTCCGACGGCGAGCTTCTGCTCGGCGAGGCCGAACTCGTCGCCCTCGAATGCGATCGTCGCGTTCTTCGAGCTCGCGACGCGGCGCAGCACCTCGGCTGCCTCGACCGGCTGCTGAGCGGAGACGACAGCGGCACCCTCCTTGATGATGCCGGCCTTCACCTCGGCGATCTTCTCGATCGTGTCGCCCAGACGATCGGCGTGGTCGATCGCGATCGGGGCGAACACGGCTACGTCACCGTCGGCCGTGTTCGTGGAGTCCCACGCACCGCCCATGCCCACTTCGAGCACGAGGACGTCGACCGGAGCATCCGATGCCGCGACGAACGCGAGCACCGTGAGCAGTTCGAAGAACGTCAGCGGTGCGTCGCCCGTCTTCTCGAGCTCGGCATCCACGATCCCGATGAACGGCTCGATCTCGTCCCACGCGTCGGCGATCGCGGCATCCGCGATGGGCTCGCCGTCGATCATGATCCGCTCGGTGAAGCGCTCGAGATGCGGGCTGGTGAACAGGCCGGTGCGCAGCCCGTGCGCGCGCAGCAGGCTCTCGACGATACGGGCCGTCGAGGTCTTGCCGTTCGTGCCGGTGATGTGGACGACGCGGTACGTCTTCTGCGGGTCGTCGAGCAGCTCGAGGATGCGGGCGGTGCGCTCCTTCCGAGGCTGCACCCACCGCTCCCCTGCCCGCTCGAGCAGGTTCTCGTAGACGGCATCCGCGCGGTCGCGGTCAGACATTGCTCACTCCTTCGAGGTTGGAGTCGATCGTGACGATGATCGGGGCCTTGTCAGAGCCGAGCGCGGTGGCGCCGGTGCGGAACACTCCGTCGTCGGGGCTCGTGACGTCCTTCACGAGGTCGTCCATCTCGTCCGTCGCCTGCACGGCGAACGCCACCGCCAGGGTCTCCCCCGCGATGAGCTCGGCGTGGGCCTGCAGCGCCTCGGCGTTCTCCGTCGAGACGTTCAGTGCGAGCACGATGCGATCGCTCACGTCGAGTCCGGCGTTCTTGCGCGCCTCCTGCACCACGCGGATCGCATCTCGCGCCATGCCCTCGGCCTCGAGCTCCGGCGTCGTCTGCGTGTCCAGCAGCACGAACCCGCCACCGGGCACGACAGCAAGAGCCTCGCCTTCTGGGCGCCCGGCGGTCTCGAGCACGAGGTCGTACTCCTGCGGCTCGAGGGCGATGCCGTCGACGACGACCACGCCGTTCTGTTCCTCCCAGACGCCGGCGCGAGCGCCGGCGATCACGTGCTGCACCTGCTTGCCGAGGCGCGGACCTGCCGCGCGGGCGTTGACGCTGAGACGGTGGCTGATGCCGTACTCCGCCGCCGTCGTGTCTGTGAGCTGCGCGAGCTCGACCGACTTCACGTTGAGCTCGTCGCGCAGGATGTCCTCGAACTGGCCGAGCTGGTCGGCCACGGGCGAGACGACCGTGAAGCGCGCGAGCGGCAGGCGCACGCGCAGCTTCTCCTTCTTGCGCAGCGCGTTGCCGACACTGGAGAGCTCGCGGACGGCATCCATCGCATCGCGGATGTCGTCCGCCGCAGGAAACGCATCGGCATCCGGCCAGTCGGTCAGGTGCACGCTGCGTCCACCTGTCAGGCCCTGCCAGATGCGCTCGCTGACCAGCGGCACGAGGGGCGCTGCCACGCGGGTCAGCGTCTCGAGCACCGTGTAGAGCGTGTCGAAGGCGTCTGTGCCGCCTTCTGCGCCCACCCAGAAGCGGTCACGCGAGCGACGGATGTACCAGTTCGTCAGCACCTCGGCGAAGTCGCGCAGGCGAGCGGCCGCCGTCGTGGAATCGAGGCCCTCGAGGTCGGATGCCACGTCCCGCACGAGCTCGCCGAGGCGGGACAGGATGTACCGGTCGAGCACGTCCGTGGAGTCGGTGCGCCAGGTCGCCTCGTACCCACCTTCGCCGGACGCGTTCGCGTACGTGGCGAAGAAGTACCAGGAGCTCCACAGCGGCAGCAGGAACTCGCGCACGCCCGCTCGGATGCCCTCTTCCGTGACGGCGAGGTTTCCGCCGCGGAGCACCGAGCTCGACATGAGGAACCAGCGCATGGCGTCAGAGCCGTCGCGGTCGAAGACCTCGGAGACATCGGGGTAGTTGCGCAGCGACTTCGACATCTTGTAGCCATCGTTGCCGAGCACGATGCCGTGGCAGCTGACACCCGTGAACGCCGGGCGGTCGAACAGCGCGGTCGAGAGCACGTGCATGACGTAGAACCAGCCGCGGGTCTGGCCGATGTACTCGACGATGAAGTCCGCCGGCGAGTGCGAGTCGAACCACTCCTGGTTCTCGAACGGGTAGTGCACCTGCGCGTACGGCATCGAGCCGGAGTCGAACCACACATCGAAGACGTCCTCGATGCGGCGCATCGTGCTCTGGCCCGTGGGGTCGTCCGGGTTCGGCCGAGTCAGATCGTCGATGTACGGACGGTGCAGGTCGATCTCGCCCTCGGGATTCCGCGGCAGCGTGCCGAAGTCGCGCTCGAGGTCCTCCAGCGAGCCGTAGGCGTCGACGCGCGGGTACTCGGGGTCGTCGCTCTTCCAGATCGGGATCGGTGAGCCCCAGTAGCGATTGCGGCTGATCGACCAGTCGCGGGCGCCCTCGAGCCACCTGCCGAACTGACCCTCCTTGACGTTCTCCGGCACCCAGGTGATCTGCTCGTTGTTCGCGAGCATCTTGTCCTTGATGTCGGTGACGCGGATGAACCAGCTCGACACGGCCTTGTAGATCAGAGGGTTCCGGCAGCGCCAGCAGTGCGGGTACGAGTGCACGTAGCTCTGCTCGCGCAGCATCCGCCCGTTCTCCTTGAGGAGGCGGATGAGCGGACGGTTCGCGTCCATCCACAGCTGGCCGGCGACGTCCGTGACGCTGGAGAGGAACTTGCCGCCGTCGTCGAGCGAGAGGATCGTCGGGATGCCGGCCGCGTTCGTGACGCGCTGGTCGTCCTCACCGTAGGCCGGAGCCTGGTGGACGATCCCGGTGCCGTCGGTGGTCGTGACGTAGTCGTCGACGAGGATGCGCCAGGCGTTCTCGGTGCCCCACGTCTCGGCGTCGGCGTAGTAGTCGAAGAGGCGGTCGTAGGTGACGTCCTCGAGGTCGGCTCCGCGGTGGGATGCCGAGACCGCGGCGAGCGCGTCGTCAGCCGACTCGTAACCGAGGTCCTTGGCGTAGCCGCCGACGAGGTCACGAGCGATCAGGTACCGATGCGCGTCGCTCTCAGCGACATCATCGCCGGGGATGATGTCGGCGGCGCCGTTCGGGCCGGCGGGGATCACGACGTATTGGATGTCGGGGCCTACGACGAGGGCGAGGTTGGTCGGGAGGGTCCACGGCGTGGTCGTCCAGGCCAGAGCCCGCACCGCGGTGAGGCCGAGAGTCTCTGCCTTCACGCCGGTGAGGGGGAAGGTGACGGTGACGGACGGGTCCTGCCGGTCCTGGTAGACGTCGTCGTCCATGCGCAGCTCATGGGCGGAGAGCGGGGTCTCATCGCGCCAGCAGTACGGCAGCACCCGGTATCCCTCATACGCGAGGCCCTTGTCGTAGAGGGTCTTGAATGCCCAGAGGACGCTCTCCATGTAGCCGAGGTCGAGTGTCTTGTAGCCGCGGTCGAAGTCCACCCAGCGCGCCTGGCGGGTGACGTAGTCCTTCCAGTCCTCGGTGTACGCGAGGACGGAGTCACGGGCCTTGCCGTTGAAGACGTCGATGCCCATGTCTTCGATCTCGCTCTTCTCGGTGATGCCGAGCTGCTTCATCGCCTCGAGCTCTGCCGGGAGGCCGTGCGTGTCCCACCCGAAGACGCGATCGACCTTCTTGCCGCGCATGGTCTGGAAGCGCGGGAACAGGTCCTTGGCGTACCCGGTGAGCAGGTGGCCGTAATGCGGCAGACCGTTGGCGAACGGAGGGCCGTCATAGAAGACCCACTCGTCTGCACCGTCGCGCTGCGCGATGGATGCCCGGAAGGTATCGTCGCTCTTCCAGAAGTCGAGGACCTCGCGCTCGATCTCGGGGAAGCGCGGGGAGGCGGCTGGGCCGAAGGCGGAGGTGTTGCGGGGGTAGGTCATCTATAGCTCGCAGTGTCGTGGGCGGATGCTGCTTGCAAGGACGATCCTCTGTTCCACAAGGACCGCGGTACCACCTCGCGTGCTGCGCCTCGCGGCGCTGCCACTCTCACTGCGGCGATGACGGGCCTGCCCCGCTCGGTTCTACTAGGCCTCGCGGCCGTTCTTCCGAGAGCTCCCCGGTGATGGCCGGATCAACGCTGGTGCATCCATTGTACGCGGCATCCGCCCGCCGGCAGGAACTTCGCAGAACAGCACCTATCTCGCAGATCTGCGCGGAGACTCTGCGAAGAAAGTGCGTTGCTGCGACGTGCTGCGCCCCTGTGAGCGCTTGCGTCACTGCGAGACCTCGCGCCAGTCATGCCTCACGCGCGTCGAACTGCGCGATGCAGACCCTGAGCGACCGCCCTCATGATCAGATCCTGCACCTGCGGCCACTGGAACATCATCTGCGGATAGCTGATGCGAATGACGTGGTAGCCCATGAGGCGAAGCTCGGCGTCGTGCCGGATATCCTCACTGCGCTGCGCACCGACGTGGTGCTTGCCGTCGATCTGGAGCACAAGCCGCGCGCCCAGGAGCGCGTCGACCCGATGACCGGCGATCCATGTCTGGATGGTCAGTTGAATGCGGAGCCACCGCAGCCGAGGACGCAAGTAGGTCTCCAGACCCGCATCCGCGAACGGCTGGGCTTCGGCGAGCAAACGCCTCGCCGCCGGTCGCAGCGGCAGGTTCGCCAGGGCTTCGAGGGTGACCAGCTCCTTGTTGAGCGCGGACTCCCATGTTCCGAGCGCCTGCTCGAACGGCGCGCACTCTGCCACGATCGCCAGCACGTTCTCGATCGGGTCCACAAGAGCATCCGGATGCCGAGGAACGAGCGGCTTCGCCCAATGCACGCGCACGCTCTCCGGCTTCCCTCCCGCGCTGCCCGGTGTCGCGCCGACGTGCGCACCCGGGTTCTGCTCGTGCACCCAGATCCCGAGGCGCCGGGCCGCGGTCACGCACGAAAGCACGACACCGTGCTGCGCGGCTGAGACGAGCTGAGGCGAAGCATCCGGCGTCGCCACCCACCCCTGCCGGATCCGCGTGAGGGCTCCATCACGAAGAGCCCGTTCGATCTCGGCACGGCGATGCCCCCGGTCGTGCAGTGCGGCGACGCGTGCGACGCCGCCGAGCTCGCCGACGCATTCAGCGACTCCCTGTTCTGATCGTGGATGCATCCGCCGAGAGTGCCACCGCGCACATCCTGCCAGGTGCCGAGAACACGCGGATAGTGCGAAGCCCGGTACGAGGTCTTGCTGTGCAGAACAGGTCGGCACAGGACGTGAGTTCGCAGAACGCCACGAATTTCGCAGAGTTCAGCGGTATTCCTGCGAACTTGCGGTTGTCCTGCGAGTTGCTGTCGTACGTCGAGCTCAGCCCTCGCGGTGGTAGCCGTGCAGGTCCTCCTGGACGCCGTTGATCCAGATCTCCTCACCGCCGTCGAGGTCGGGGATGCGGATGGTGCGCGCGAAGGCCTCATCGACGACGGCGGCTTCGAATCCGGCATCCCGGAGCCGCGAAGTCAGCGCGTCGAGATCGCCGCGCGCCTCGAACGACAGACTGATGCGCGGCTTGCCGGCATGCAGTCCGATGGACCCCCCGTGGCCGAGCATCTCGACCCAGCCAGGGCGATCAGATGCGATCCCGGCGCGGAACCCGAGTTCCTCCAGGATCGCGCGCGGCTCGGACAGGTCCTCCTGGAACCAGATCGGCTGCACCGCGATGACCCCGACACCGGCCTCGACAGCACCCTCGGACACCGTGATGGATATCCCGGATGCCGCGCGCACCACGAGCATCTCTCCCACGCCTTCCATCACCGTCCGCTCGACGTCGAACGAGGCAAGGTCGGCCGCTGCGTCGTTGAGGTCTGCCACGACGAGGTGGATGTCGACCGTGTCTGCGCGCTGCTCGGGTGTGCTCCTGTGCACGGCGAGCACTCCATCCGCATGGAACTCGCCCCACTCCACGGTGGGAGGGAACGGTGCAACGAACCCGAGAGCTTGGGCCAGCGCCCACCAGCGCTCCGGCTGCTCGGTGTAGAGGATCTGTTCGACGACGGTCATGACTGCTCCTCCAGGTAACCGCGCAGGGCCGCCTCGACCAGCGCCGACAGGCTCGTGCCCTCATCGATCGCCCGGTGCTTCACCGCCCGGATGATGTCGGCGGGCAGATACACGTTGAACTGCGCCTTTCTCGGCTCGGATGCTTGCATGCTAGCAATATAGCATCCCGAACCGTTACGCTCGAAGACATGGCTCGCACCACAGGCTCCCCCACGGCCCCTCGGGTCTCACCTCCCGACCTTCCGGATGAGTTCGCGAGCGCTGATCCCCGACGAGGGGCCGACCTGATCGCCGCCCGCCTCGAGCTCGCAGGAACCGCCGACCTCGCCCACTCGACGCTCGAGCAGTGCGTGATCGCCGCGGACGTCGATCTGCTCGATCTGACCGGAGCCACGCTCCTCGACGTCGACATCCGCGACGTGCGCGCGGCATCCATGCCCATGCGCAACGCGAGCCTTCGCCGGCTCCGCATCACCGGCGGACGCATCGGCACGCTCGACCTCAGCGGCGCGCGCATCGACGAGCTCGAGCTGCGCGACCTGCGCGTCGACTACCTCAACGTCGGCGGGGCGAAAGCGACGGACGTGCTGATCGCCGGCTGTCAGATCCGCACTCTGGACATGCCGCAGGCCGAGCTCACGCGGGTGGGCTTCGAGGGCTGCCGCAGCGATGAGGTGGATCCTCGCGGGCTGCGAGCGACCGACGTCGACCTGCGCGGCCTGGATGCGATCGCCTTCACCGATGCGAACAGCCTCAGAGGAACGACGCTGACGACGTTCCAGGTGCAGCAGCTCGCGCCGGTGATCGCCACGGGGCTGGGAATCCAGATCCTGGACTAGCGGCCGGCGGCGAGCAGCTCCTGGGTGAAGGGATGCTGGGGAGCTGCGAACACAGCGGCGATTGGCCCCTGCTCGACGATCTCGCCGTGCTGCATGACGAGCACGTCATCGGAGACCGCGGCGACCACACCGAGATCGTGCGAGACGAAGATCATCGTCAGCCCCCGCTCGCGCTGCAGACGCCCGAGCAACTGCAGCACCTTCTCGCGCACCGACGGATCCAGGGCTGACACCGGTTCGTCGAGCACCAGGACATCCGGCTCGGCGGCGAGCGCCCGCGCGATCGCCGCACGCTGCCGCTGGCCGCCGGAGAGCTCGGAAGGGCGACGCTTGGCGAGCTCCGGCGCGAGGCCCACCTCGATCAGCAGTGCAGCCACCCGCGCCGCACGCTGAGCTCGCGGCACCTGCCCGGCCTCGAGGGCCTCGCGCAGCGAGCGGCCGATCGTCCACCGGGGATCGAAAGCCCCGAGCGGATTCTGATGCACGAGCTGCACGCGGTGCTCCCCCGCCCACCGGAGAGCACCGGCATCCGGCTGATCGACGCCGACGATCATCCGCGCGAGCGTCGTCTTGCCCGAGCCGGACTCGCCGACGATCCCGAGCGTCTGCCCCTGCAGCAGGGTGAACGACGCATCCGCGACAGCCGGGACTCCAGCGAACGACTTCGACACCCCGATGCCGGTGAGCACGGCCTCGCCCAGGCCGAACCGGTCCCCGCGCGGCTCATGCGCTGTGGCTGCGATGAGCTCTCGCGTGTAGTCGTCCGACGGCGCTTCCAGCACCTGCGCCACCGTTCCCTGCTCGATCACGCGACCATCGCGCATGACGAGCACACGATCGGCGACACGGCGCACCGCGGCGAAGTCGTGGCTGATGAAGACCACGGCGGTGCCGGCATCCGCGATGTCTCGCAGCAGAGCGAGCACGTGCGCCTGCACGGTGGCATCCAGCGCGGTGGTCGGCTCATCCGCGATGAGCACGGCGGGTTCTCCGGCGAGCGCCGAAGCGATCAGAGCGCGCTGCCGGAGCCCCCCGGACAACTCGTGCGGGTACTGCGCCGCACGTTCAGCTGGTGACGGCATCGCCACCGCCTCCAACAGCTCCAGCGCCCGCGCGCGGCGCGCGGCCCGTGACAGTCGCGAGTGAATGGCGAGCGGCTCAGTGACCTCCGCGCCGACCCTCCGCAGCGGGTCGAGCGAGACCAGGGCGTCCTGCGACACGAGGCCGATCCGATCGCCGCGGACTCCCCGCCACTGCGACTCCGAGAAGCGACGCACGTCGACGCCGTCGACCGTGAGCGCAGCCGCCCGAACGTGCCCAAGAGCAAGACCCAGCAGCGCCGATGCCGTCAGTGACTTGCCCGCGCCCGATTCTCCGACGATGGCGACGCACTCCCCCGGCGAGACCGCGAACGACACACCATCGACGAGCATTCGACCGCCGATCGAGATGGACAGGTCCTGCACCAAGAGCGCACTCACGACGTCCGCCCCTCTGCCCGCGCCCGCAGCGTGCGCCCGACGATCGTCGCGGCGATGACCGTGACCGTGATCGCGATCCCCGGGAACACGGCGATCCACCACGCGGTGCCGAGCACGTTGCGTCCCCCGGAGAGCATGAGTCCCCACTCCGGAACCGGTTCGGTGGGCCCGAGCCCCAGGAAGCTCAGCCCTGCCACGGCGAGGATGCTCGAACCGATGCCGATCGTCGCGAGGACGCTGAGCGATCCCAGCACGCCGGGGATCACGTGCCGGGTGAACGCCTGCGCTCTCGGCACTCCGAGGATGCGCGCGGCTTCGACGTGCTCGGCGAGCACGAGCGTGCGGGTCTGGACCCGCGCGAACCGCACGTACACGGGGACGGCGGCGATTGTCACCGCCACAGCGACGTTCCCAGGACCGGGGCCGAGGATCGCGACCACCACCAGGGCGACGAGGAACTCCGGGAATGCCATCAGCACGTCGTTGACGCGCATGGCGACAGCATCCACGGGGCGCGGAGCGATCCCCGACAACGATCCCAGGATCAGGCCGACGATCAGCGCGAGACCGGTTGCGAGCAGGCCGATGCCGACCGAGCGCGCAGCCCCGTGGACGACACGGGCGAACACGTCGCGACCGCTCTGATCCGTTCCGAACCAGTGCGTGGCGCTCGGAGCCTGCAGCGCAGCCCGCACATCCGTCTGCAGCGGGTCGGCCGGGGCGATGATGCCCGGCACGAGCGCCATCGCGGCGACCACCGCGAGGAGGAGGAGCGCTGCCCAGAACAGTGCGCGACGTGCGATGCTCATCGGCGCAGCTCCGGCGCAGCCGGCGCGGCGCGCCGCTGACGGGGATCGAGCACCGGATGCAGCAGCTCGACGATCACATTGACGATGACGAAGACGAGTGCGCTGAACAGGATGATCCCGGTGATCACGGGCAGGTCTCGGTCGGAGATCGCCGCGAGCGTCACACGCCCGAGCCCGGGCCGCGCGAACACGGTCTCGACGAGCACGGCGCCGCCGAGCAGGGACCCGACCAGGTAGGCGGTCAGCGTCAGAGCACCGGCCGCCCCGTGCCGCAGGGTGTGGTGAGCCGTCAGTCGCACCTGACCGGCTCCGCGCGCCCGCACCGTCGTCGCGAACGGCTGACGCTCCGCAGCCTCGATGCCATCGCGCAGCACCTGCCCGAGGAGGGCGGCGACGGGCAGCGCGAGAGTCACCGCCGGCAGCACGATCGTCGCGGGGTTGCGCGTGCCGGACACCGGGAACCACCCGAGACCGAACGCGAACACGCTGAGCAGCAGGAGGCCGATCCAGAACACGGGAGACGACAGCACGATGAGCTCGAGTCCGGCCACCACGCCGCGCCCCACCCGTCCACGGACGAACAGCGCGACGGCGAGGGCGAGCACGACGGCGATGCCCAGCGCCAGCGCCGTGATCTGCAGCGTCGAGCCCAGTTGTCGCCCGATGACCTCGCCCACCGGCATCCGGAGCTGGTAGGACTCGCCGAGGTTTCCCTGCACGAGCTGGCCGAGATACGAGAGATACTGCTCGAACGGCGGACGGTCGAGCCCCAACTCGGCGCGGATGCCGTCTTTGACCGCCTCACTCACCTGAGCCTGCGGCCCGAGCATCACCGACACCGGGTCGCCGGGGATCACCCGGAACGCGAGGAAAGCCAGCGTCGCGGCTCCCCACAGGACGATGACGACGGATGCCGCGAGCCCCGCGATCCGGACGAGAAGCGGTTTCACGACCGGATCAGCCGACCGAGACCTCATAGAACAGCGGGCGACCGTACAGGTCGTACTCGAGCCCTGAGATCGTGTCGTTCGAGGCGGTGATCAGCGACGGGCTGTAGAGCGGAACGATCGCGGTGTACTCGGCGTTCCACTCCTGCAGCTGCTGGTAGATCGCGGCCCGCGCGTCGACGTCGCTGGTGGAGATTCCCTGCTCCAACAGCGCATCGATCTGCGGGTCGGAGACCTGCGAGGCGTTCTGGAAGCCATCGGTGTGCAGGTGACTGCGCAGCAGATCCGCGTCGACGCCGGAGAAGCCCCAGTCCGTGAGATCGAAGGTCTTCGGCTCGTACTGCGCGTTGTACGCACCCGGCTCGAGCACCTCGCGCTTGACCTCGAAACCGATCTGAGCGAGGTCGGACTGGATGGCGTTGCCGAGGGCCGCCTTGTCGTCGGGCACCGGAGTCCAGGCGATCCAGCGCACCGAGAGGCGCTTGCCGTCCTTCATCCGGATGCCGTCGCTGTCGCGGTCGGTCCAACCGGCCTCATCGAGCAGCGCGTTCGCGGCATCCTGATCGAACGGCCAGGAGTCCTCGAGCGAGGCGTCGTAGCCGGGTGTGGTGGAGCCCAGGATGCTCCATGCCCGTGGGAACTGCCCGAAGTAGATCTCTTCCACCGCCGCGTCGATGTCGATGCCGCGGGCGAACGCCTGCCGCACCTTCTCGTCGGAGAAGACGCCGTACTTCTCGTTCAGGTACAGCGAGTACGGGAGCCCCGGGTATTCGACGGAGTCGACTGTGAGCGTGTCCGGCATGTCGACGGCGAGGTTCGGCGGGATGTTGCTGGCGAGGTCCGCCTCGCCGCTCTCCACGACGCCGGCTCGCACGGATGCCTCGGGCAGGAGGTCGACGCGCAGCGTCTCGAACTTCGCAGCAGCCGCACCGTCCGGACCCCACGTGTAGTCGGGGTTTCGGGTGTACACGAGCTCCTGATCCGGCGTGTACTCGGTGAGCTCGAAAGGTCCGGTGCCGACGTTGATGTCCGGGCCGCCGGCTGCGAGCTGGTCCGCCGACTCCTCCAGCACCTTCGGCGAGTAGAAGCCGAGATTCGCGGTGCTCGCGGCTTGCAGGAACGGCGAGTACGGCTGGCTGAACTTCACCTCGACGGTGTAGTCGCCCTTCACGGTGGTGCCCTCGTAGAAGTCGGCGCCGAGCATGCTGGCCGCCTGCTTGGAGGCGGTCTCTGGAGCGACGATCCGGTCGAAGTTCGCCTTCACGACCTCGGCATTGAACGGCTCGCCATCGTGGAAGGTCACGTCGTCGCGCAGCTCGAACGTGTACGTCGTGCTGTCGGGCGACACCTCCCAGCTCTTCGCGAGCCACGGCGAGAACGAGCCGTCCGCCTCCTGGAACACGAGCGAGTCGAGCACCGCGCGCTGCACCATGCCGGAGACGTCGAGCTGGCTGGTCTGCGGGTCCATGTGACCGGCGGCGAGGTTCGCGCCCTCGATCGCCCACACGACCTCGCCCGTCCCATCACCGTCGGCGGACTCGCCCGCCGGGCCGGCGCATGCGCTGAGCAGCAGAGCGGATGCCGCGACGAAGGCGGTCACTGGCAGAATACGGCGCACGAGCGAAGTGGGCATGCGAGTCCTCAGGAAGGTGAAAGGGGTCCGTCCAGTCTACCGGTGGTTTTTGGACGCGGTCGATTTACGGGTCACGCGGTGAAGAAGGCGGATCGGTAGACTGTTGAGCACATCCCACACACTCAGGCACGTACACACCGTGCCGCATACATCGCTCAAGGAGACCTTCATGGCTGCGTCCGCACCGAACCAGATTCCCGACAAGCCGGTCCTCGAAGGTCTCGAAGCGAAGTGGGACGGCGTCTGGGCCGAGCAGGGCACGTACTTGTTCGATCGCCTGCGCGCAGCCGAGCTCGGTCGTGAGGGTGTGTACTCGATCGACACGCCTCCGCCGACGGCATCCGGATCTCTGCACATCGGCCACGTGTTCTCGTACACGCACACCGACGTCAAGGCGCGCTACGAGCGCATGCGCGGCAAGAGCGTCTTCTACCCGATCGGCTGGGACGACAACGGCCTGCCGACGGAGCGCCGCGTGCAGAACTACTACGGTGTGCGCGTCGACCCGACGCTCCCCTACGACGCCGAGTTCACCCCTCCCTTCCAGGGCGACGCGAAGAGCCTGAAAGCCGCAGACCAGCAGCCCATCAGCCGCCGCAACTTCATCGAGCTCTGCGAGCGCCTCACCATCGAGGACGAGAAGCAGTTCGAGGACGTCTTCCGCCAGATGGGTCTGAGCGTCGACTGGACCCAGACCTACCGCACCATCTCGGACGAGACCATCCGGCAGAGCCAGCTCGGCTTCATCCGCAACCACGAGCGCGGCGAGGCGTACCAGGCGCTGGCACCGACCCTGTGGGACGTGGACTTCCGCTCGGCGATCGCCCAGGCAGAGCTCGAGGACCGCGACCAGCAGGCCGCGTACCACCGCATCGCGTTCCACAAGACCGATGGATCCGGTGACATCCACATCGAGACGACCCGCCCCGAGCTGCTCGCAGCCTGCGTCGCGCTCGTGGCACACCCCGACGACGAGCGCTACCAGCCGTACTTCGGTCAGACCGTCCGTACGCCGTTGTTCGACGTCGAGGTGCCCGTGCGCGCCCACCACCTCGCCCAGCAGGACAAGGGCTCCGGCATCGCCATGGTCTGCACGTTCGGCGACGTCACGGATATGGTCTGGTGGCGCGAGCTCGACCTGCCGATCAGGACGATCCTGGGCCTCGACGGTCGCGTCGTGGCCGATGCCCCAGAGGCGATCGAGTCGGAGGCGGGGAGGACCGCCTATGCAGAGCTCGCAGGCAAGACCGTCTTCAGCGCCAAGAAGCGCATTGTGGAGCTGCTCGAGGAGTCCGGCGAACTGCTCGAGGTCTCGAAGCCGTTCAACCACGCGGTGAAGTTCTTCGAGAAGGGCGATCGCCCGCTCGAGATCGTCTCGACGCGCCAGTGGTACATCCGCAACGGCGCCCGTGACGAGGATCTGCGCGATCAGCTCATCGCTCACGGCCGTGAGCTGCAGTGGCACCCCGACTTCATGCGCGTGCGCTACGAGAACTGGGTCGGCGGCCTCACCGGCGATTGGCTCGTGTCGCGTCAGCGCTTCTTCGGCGTTCCGATCCCGGTCTGGTACGGACTCGACGAGAACGGTGAGCGCGACTTCGACCGCGTTCTGATGGCTTCGCCCGAGCAGCTGCCGATCGATCCGACCATCGACGTGCCGGCCGGGTACACCGAGGACCAACGTGGCGTCGCAGGCGGCTTCGAGGCCGAGGTCGACATTCTCGACACCTGGGCGACGTCGTCGCTCACCCCGCAGCTGGCCGGTGGCTGGCAGCGCGATGAGGAGCTGTGGAACCTCGTCGCCCCCTTCGACGTGCGCCCACAGGGTCAGGACATCATCCGCACCTGGCTCTTCTCGACCATGCTCCGGTCGACCCTCGAGGACGCGCGGTCGCCGTGGAAGCACGCCTCCGTGTCCGGCTTCATCGTCGACCCCGACCGCAAGAAGATGTCGAAGTCCAAGGGCAACGTGGTGACCCCGGCCGACATCCTCGAGAAGCACGGTTCGGATGCGGTGCGCTACTGGGCAGCCTCCAGCCGTCTCGGCGTGGATGCCGCGTTCGATCCGCAGAACCCGACGCAGATGAAGATCGGTCGCCGCCTGGCGATCAAGATCCTCAACGCCGCGAAGTTCGTGCTGTCGTTCCCCGTGCCCGAGGGCGCGCAGGTGACGCATGCTCTGGATGCGTCGATGCTCACCGCCCTGGACGGGGTCGTGGCCGAGGCGACGAAGGCGTTCGACGCGTTCGACCACGCCCGCGCGCTGGAGGTCACCGAGTCCTTCTTCTGGACCTTCTGCGACGACTACCTGGAGCTCGTCAAGGAACGCGCGTACGACCAGACGGACGTCGGACAACCGTCGGCGGCCCTCGCCCTGCGGATCGCTCTGTCGACGCTGCTGCGTCTGCTCGCACCCGTCGTCTCGTTCGCGACCGAAGAGGCCTGGAGCTGGTTCGAGGAGGGCTCGATCCACACGGCCGCCTGGCCAGAGGCCGGCTCGCTCGCCGGCGGAGACCCGGCTGTGCTCTCCACAGCCAGCGCCGCCCTGATCGGCATCCGCCGCGCGAAGACCGAGGCGAAGGCATCGCAGAAGACTCCGGTCTCACGTGCCGTCATCGCGGTCCCTGCTGACTCGCTCGAGACGCTTCGCGCGGCCGCCGGTGACCTCAGCGCGGTCGGCCGCATCGCGGAGCTCGAGATCGTGGAGGGCGACGAGTTCGCCGTCACGGAGATCGTGCTGGCCCCGGTGGAGGAGAACTGATGCAGCTGGGTACGCGCTGGGCGGCGGGAGCGGATGCTCCGGCATCCGTCCCCGCCGCGCTGCTGCCTGCGATCGCGGAGGTCGAGAGTCGCGGCGTCGAGGGCTACTGGACGCTGACCTGGCTCGAGGGCCGCCCCATCGCCGAGCTGGATGCCGGTTGGGAAGTCCTGCAGGACGCCGCGGGCGAGGTCATCGCCCGAGAGTTCCAGGACTGACTCAGCGCCGCGGCGCGCCCATCTGCGCCAGCATCCGGTCCGCCGCACGCGGATCTGCCTTCTGCGTCTGCTCGGCCTGGATGGCGGCGAGCATGGCTTCATGGCGATCCAGCCGACGTTCGGCGCGTGCCGTCGCCCAACGGGTGACGGCTCCCGCGATCCTGATCGACCAGCGCTCGAGTGCTGTCGCGCCGCGCGGTACGGCATACGTGCGCGTGATGGCAACTGCGCTCATGATGCGGTCTCCTTCGTGTTCGTGTGGTTGGCGAGGGGGAAGACATCGGCGCGCACGCTGATGCGGCGGACGCCCTCCCCCTTCTGGCCGCGGTAAGTGTCTGCGGCCTCATCGATCACGGCCTCGAGCTTCTCGATCAGAGCTGTGGTCTGCTCGGCCGTCATGCTGATGCCGCTCGTCATCGATGAACTGGCGTCAGCCCATTCCTCCGGCTCCTTGTCGATGCGCCCGCTGAAGTACTCCATGAGCTCTTCGTGGCGCCGACGGTGGATCTCGGCGACGGCGACCTGCAGAGCAGCCTCGCCGGCTGGTGACCCCTGCACTGCGCGCGAGTCGTAGACGATGCCGCCCTCAGGCCGCTCCCACCAGCGCTCGCGCCCGCTGCGCTCCCCCTCGACCTCTCGAATCAGGTCCTGCCGGGCCAAAGCCCTGAGGTGATAGCTCGTGGCGCCGGAAGACTCCCCGAGGATCTCGGCGAGGGTGCTTGCCGTCTGAGGCCCTTCATTCGCGAGGATGTCGAAGATCCGCACGCGCAGCGGGTGCGACAGGGCACGCAGTGCCCCGGCATCCAGAACGCGACGTTCTCTCGCGGCGGCCTTCTCGTTCTCGGTCATAGTGCAAAGATATCGTTGCAAAGCTTTCTTTGCAAGTGTTTCTTTGTGAACTTCAGAAGCCGGCCCTAGGCTCGGGGGATGACCGAAGCCGCGAACCCGCTCCTCTCGCCCTCCGCTCTCCCCTACGCACTTCCCGACTACGCGGCGATACGCCCCGAGCACTACATTCCGGCGTTCCAGCTCGCGTTCGAGGAGCACCTGGCCGAGATCTCCGCGATCACCAGGGTGAGGTCGATGCCGACGTTCGAGAACACGGTGGTTCCGCTCGAACAGGCAGGTGCCATGCTCGATCGCGTCGCGCACGCCTTCTACACGGTGAGCTCCGCGGATGCCACGACCGAGATACAGGAGATCGACGAAGAGCTCGCGCCGCTCATGGCCGCGCACGACGATGCGATCCGACTCGACGCCCAGCTGTACTGGCGGGTCAAGACCGTGCATGAGCAGCTCGGCGACCTCTCCCTCGATCCGGAGAGCCGGTACCTCGTCGAGCGCCACTTCCGCGAGATGACCCACGCAGGCGCTGGGCTCGACGACGACGCGAAGTCGCGACTCACGGCCCTGAACCAGAAGCTCTCCACGCTCACCACGGCCTTCGAGAAGAACCTCCTGGCCGACACCAACGACCTGGCCGTGTACTTCGAGACCGCAGAGGACCTCGATGGCCTCGCCGACGGGGAGCTGTCAGCCGCAGCTCGCGCCGCGGCCGATCGCGGTCATCAGACCGGCTTCCTCATCACGCTGCCGCTGTTCACGGGGCATCCGTATCTCGCCTCTCTCACGAACCGCGAGAGCCGTCGACGGATCATGGAGGCGTCCCGCTCGCGCGCGACGCGCGGGAACAGCAACGACAATCGCACCGTGCTGACCGAGATCGTGTCCCTGCGCGCCGAGCGCGCGGCTCTTCTGGGCTACTCGTCGCACGCGGCGTACGTGACCGCCGATGAGACCGCGGGCACTCCGGAAGCCGTCGCGGATCTTCTCCACCGTCTCGCTCCGGCCGCGGCATCCAACGCTCGCGCGGAGCAGGCGGCCCTCCAGGCGATCATCGACGACACCGAGGCGGAGCCGTTCGCACTCGAGGCGCACGACTGGGCGTTCTACACCGAGAAGGTGCGGTCGGCGACGTACGACATCGACACCGCGGCATTGCGCCCGTGGTTCGAGGCTGAGCGCGTGCTGCAGGACGGAGTCTTCTACGCCGCCACGCAGCTGTATGGCGTGACGTTCACCGAGCGCGACGACCTCGTGGCCTACCACCCCGGCGCTCGCGTCTTCGAGGTCTACAACCCGGGCGGCTCGGCACTCGGGCTGTATGTGCTCGACCTGTACACCCGCGACTCCAAGCGCGGTGGCGCGTGGATGAACCCGATCGTCAGCCAGTCGGCCCTGCGCGGCACGGCTCCCGTCGTGGTCAACAATCTCAACGTCGCGCGCCCCGGAGACGGCCAGCCGACGCTGCTGACGCTGGACGAGGTCACCACCCTGTTCCATGAGTTCGGTCACGCGCTGCACGGCCTCTTCGCCACCGTGAACTACCCGCATTTCGCCGGGACGAACGTGTTCCGCGACTTCGTCGAGTTCCCCAGCCAGGTCAACGAGATGTGGATCCTGTGGGCCGAAGTCCTCGACAACTACGCCCGCCACTTCGAGACCGACGAGCCGTTGGATGCTGCGATCGTCGAGCGGCTGCGCGAGACCGAGACCTTCAACCAGGGGCACGACACCAGCGAGTACCTGGCGGCGGCATGGCTCGACCAGGCGTGGCATCGGCTCGGAGCCTCGGATGCCGTGACCGATGTCGTCGCGTTCGAGGCTGAGGCGCTCGCCGAGATCGGGCTGGACAACCCCGCAGTGCCGACACGCTACTCATCGACCTACTTCGCCCACGTGTTCTCCGGCGGATACAGCGCCGGGTACTACTCGTACATCTGGAGCGAGGTGCTCGACGCCGACACCGTCGAGTGGTTCCGCGAGAACGGCGGGCTGACGCGTGAGAACGGCGACCGGTTCCGCGCTCGGCTGCTGGGCGTGGGCGGGTCGAAGGATCCGCTCGAGGCGTACCGCGACTTCCGCGGCCGCGACGCGGAGATCGCTCCCCTGCTCAAGCGCCGCGGGCTCGGCTGACGCGCCGCTCGAACTTCGCGGGAAAGCGCGAACTTCGCAGAGATCTCACAATTCGCTGCGAGATTCGTGTCATTCTGCGTCGTGCCGGCGCGGGTCAGGCGTGCTCAGAGGCGCGCGAGCGCTTTGTACCAGGTGAGCTGGTGGAAGCTCTGCGACAGGTGCTCGCCGAGCCCCTCGACCGGCATCACATGCACAGCGATCATTTCGCTCGGGTCGAGCGACTGGTCTGCCACACGAACGCAGTCGAGCGCCAGGAAGTGGTGCACGCGATTGGAGTGGTTGCCGAAGTTCGCCCAGGTCGCTCCGAGGTCGAGGATCTCGCTTGCCTGACAACCGGTCTCCTCGCGGAGCTCTCTCGCTGCCGCATCCACCGGAGTCTCCCCGGGTTCGACCGCTCCGCCGATCGTACCGATTGCGACGACGCCGGCACCGTGCCGGTACTCCTCGACGACGATCGCCTCACCCTCAGGAGTCAGCGCGAGGACGGAGATCCAGTCCCCCGGTTCGAGCACGTAGTACGGCGCGATCGTCCGACCCGCGGCATCCGTACACGTGTCGGCGCGCAATCGGATCCAGCGGTCTGCCACGATGATCTCACTGTCGCTGACCGTCCACGGAGCGGGACGCACGTCAGGCGCTCTTGCGCTTGCGCTCCATCACGACCGTTGGCGGGGCGCCTTCGTCGACCGAGGCGCGGGTGACGACGACCTTCTTGACGTCCTCTGCGGACGGGATCTCGAACATGATCGGCCCGAGGACGTCCTCGAGGATCGCTCGGAGGCCGCGGGCACCGGTCTTGCGCTCGACTGCGAGGTCGGCGATGGACCGCAGCGCGTCCTCTTCGAAGTCGAGCTCCACACCGTCGAGTTCGAACATGCGCTGGTACTGCTTGACCAGCGCGTTGCGGGGGCCAGTGAGGATGTCGATCAGCGCGTCCTGGTCGAGCGGCGTGACGGAGGCGACGACGGGCAGGCGACCGATGAACTCGGGGATCAGGCCGAACTTGTGCAGGTCTTCTGGCAGCACCTCGCTGAACAGGTCGAGATCCTTCGTCTTGTCGTGCAGCGGCGCGCCGAAACCGACACCGTGCTTGCCGACACGCGACGAGACGATGTCCTCAAGGCCTGCGAAGGCGCCGGCGACGATGAACAAGACGTTCGACGTGTCGATCTGCAGGAACTCCTGGTGCGGGTGCTTGCGACCGCCCTGTGGAGGCACCGAGGCCACCGTGCCCTCGATGATCTTCAGCAGCGCCTGCTGCACACCCTCGCCAGAGACGTCGCGGGTGATCGATGGGTTCTCCGACTTGCGGGCGATCTTGTCGATCTCGTCGATGTAGATGATGCCCTGCTCGGCACGCTTCACGTCGTAGTCAGCGGCCTGGATGAGCTTGAGGAGGATGTTCTCCACGTCTTCGCCGACGTAGCCGGCTTCGGTCAGCGCCGTGGCATCCGCAACTGCGAACGGGACGTTCAGGCGCTTCGCGAGCGTCTGCGCGAGGTACGTCTTGCCGCAGCCGGTCGGGCCGATCATCAGGATGTTGCTCTTGGCGATCTCGACCTCTTCGGCCTTCTGCTCAGCGAGCTGCAGCGTGCCGTGCGCGCGAACGCGCTTGTAGTGGTTGTACACGGCCACCGACAGCGAGCGCTTGGCCTGTTCCTGCCCGACGACGTATTCCTCGAGGAAGGCATAGATCTCACGCGGCTTGGGCAGTTCGAAATCCGCGACGCCATCGGCGGACGACTCCGCCATGCGCTCTTCGATGATCTCGTTGCACAGCTCTACGCACTCATCGCAGATGTACACGCCGGGGCCGGCGATGAGCTGCTGCACCTGCTTCTGGCTCTTCCCGCAGAACGAGCATTTGAACAGGTCAGCGCTTTCACCGATTCTGGCCATGCGCATCCTCCTTGGAGTGTCCGAGAGACATATTCGAGCCTAACCTCTCCCTCGGACACTCAGCCGCATTGGGCGCGGTCGGATCAGATCCGTTCGATCAGATCATGCTCTTCGGGTGCCAGACCGTCTTCGTCTCGGTGAACGCCGCGATGCGCTCTGGCGACGCGGTGACGTCCCCGGGCGTCAGCACGCGCTTGAGCGTGTCGGCCGCCGCGATCTGCAGGTCGATCCACTCCAGAGATCCGGCACCGGCGAGGTCGATGGCGTTGACGTCGGCGTGCGAAGCCAGCCACGGCGTGATCTCGGCAGGCGATCCGGTGAGCACGTTCACCACTCCCCCTGGCACATCGCTGGTCGCGAGCACCTCGGCGAGACTGATGGCAGACAGCGGGTACCTCTCGCTGGCAACAACTACCACGGTGTTGCCAGCCACCAGCGCTGGGGCGACGACGGAGACGAGCCCGAGCAGCGCCGAGTCCTGCGGCGCGACGATCGCGACGACACCGGTGGGCTCCGGGACGGAGATGTTGAAGTACGGACCGGCGACCGGGTTGGCATTCCCGGCGACCTGCGCGTACTTGTCGCACCAGCCCGCGTACCAGACCCACAGGTCGATCGCCTCGTCGACCTGCGACGCTGCTGCCGCGGCCGAGACGCCCTCCTGAGCGGTGATCTCGTCGATGAACTGCGCACGACGCCCCTCGAGAACCTCGGCGACGCGGTAGAGCACCTGGCCGCGGTTGTACGCGGTGGCGCCGGACCAGCCCTTGACGGCCGCGCGCGCTGCCACGACGGCATCCCGAGCGTCCTTGCGGGAGCCCTTCGCGGCGTTCGCGAGGAACGCCCCCTTGGCGGAGAGCACCTCGTAGGTGCGGCCGGACTCGCTCCGAGGGAAGGCCCCGCCGATCGCGAGCTTGTAGGTCTTCGGAACAGTCAGTCGCTTGCTCATGCTGCGGCTCCCTTGAGGTAGGCGGTCAGGCCGTGGCGGCCGCCCTCGCGGCCGTATCCGGACTCCTTGTAGCCGCCGAACGGGCTGGCGGGGTCGAATCGGTTGAAGGTGTTCGCCCAGACGACGCCGGCGCGAAGCCGGTCGGCGACGGCGAGGATGCGCGAGCCCTTGTCGGTCCAGATGCCGGCGGACAGCCCGTACGGGGTGTTGTTCGCCTTGGCGATCGCCTCGGCCGGAGTGCGGAAGGTGAGCACCGACAGCACGGGCCCGAAGACCTCGTCGCGGGCGATGCGGTGGGATGCCTCGACGCCGGTGAAGATCGTCGGGGCGAACCAGAAGCCCTTGTCGGGGATCGCGCAGTCCGCGGTCCAGCGCTCTGCACCCTCGGCCTCGCCGATGTCGCTGAGTTCGCGGATGCGTGCGAGCTGGGCGGCGGAGTTGATCGCGCCGATGTCGGTGTTCTTGTCGAGCGGGTTGCCCAGGCGCAGCGTCGACAGGCGGGTCTTCAGCCGATCGATGACCTCGTCGTGGATCGACTCCTGCACGAGCAGACGGCTGCCTGCACAGCACACGTGGCCCTGGTTGAAGAAGATGCCGTTGACGATGCCCTCGACGGCCTGGTCGATCGGCGCGTCGTCGAAGACGATGTTCGCCGCCTTGCCGCCGAGCTCGAGCGTGACCTTCTTGTTCGTACCGGCGACCGCCTTGGCGATGTCGCGGCCGACGCCGGTCGAGCCGGTGAAGGCGACCTTGTCGACCTTGGGGTGACGCACGAGCGTCGCGCCGGTGGCACCTGCGCCCGTGACGATGTTCACGACGCCGGCCGGAAGGTCTGCCTGCTGCAGGATCTCGGCGAAGATCAGCGCCGTGAGCGGCGTGGTCTCGGCGGGCTTCAGCACCACCGTGTTGCCCGCCGCGAGGGCGGGAGCGATCTTCCACGCCAGCATCAGAAGCGGGAAGTTCCACGGGATGATCTGCCCGGCGACGCCGTGTGCACGCGGGTTCGCACCGAGGCCGGCGTAGTCGAGCTTGTCGGCCCATCCGGCGTAGTAGAAGAACCAGGATGCGACGAGCGGAACGTCGACGTCGCGGCTCTCCTTGATCGGCTTGCCGTTGTCGAGGCTCTCTGCGACGGCGAGCTCACGAGCGCGCTCCTGCACGAGACGGGCGATGCGGAACAGGTACTTGCCCCGATCGCGGCCGCTCATCTTCGACCACACCTTGTCGTAGGCGCGGCGGGCGGCTGTGACGGCGCGGTCGATGTCGTCGTCAGAGGCGCCGGCGATCTCGGCGATGTGCGACTCGTCGGCAGGCGAGATGGTGGTGAAGCTCTTGCCCGAGCCATCGACGAACTCGCCGTCGATGAACAGACCGTAGCTGTCACGCAGGTTCAGGATCGCCTTGGATTCAGGCGCCGGAGCGTATTCCAGGAATGACATGTTTCTGTTTCCCTCAGTCGATCGTGACGTAGTCGGGGCCGGAGTAGTGGCCGGTCGTGAGCTTCTGACGCTGCAGGAGCACGTCGTTGAGGAGGCTCGACGCCCCGAAGCGGAACAGGTGCGGCTGCAGCCACTCCTCCCCCGCGGTCTCGGCGACCGTGACGACGTATTTGATGGCGTCCTTCGAGGTGCGGATGCCACCGGCCGGCTTCACGCCGATCTTCTCGCCAGTACCGCGGTACCAGTCGCGCACGGTCTCGAGCATGAGCAGCGTCGTCGGCAGCGTTGCCGCGGGCTGCACCTTTCCGGTGGACGTCTTGATGAAGTCGCCCCCTGCCAGGATGCCGAGCCACGATGCCCGCTTGATGTTGTCGTACGTGTTCAGCTCTCCGGTCTCGAGGATCACCTTGAGCGATGCGTACGTGCCGTCCTCGCGGCGGCATGCCTCCTTGACGGCGGCGATCTGGTCGAAAACGAGGCCGTAGCGGCCGGAGAGGAATGCGCCGCGGTCGATCACCATGTCGATCTCATCCGCACCGGCGGCGACGGCCTCTGCGGTGTCGGCAAGCTTGATGGCGAGCGACGAGCGTCCGCTCGGGAAGGCCGTGGCCACGGCCGCGACCGAGATCCTGCCATCGTCGGGGTCGCCATGCAGAGCACCGAGCGCCTCGACGGCGTGGCCGACCATGTCGCCGTAGACGCAGACGGCAGCGACGAGCGGGGTCGACGGGTCGGCGGCATCCGGCGTCTTGGCCTTCGCGACCAGCGAGCGCACCTTGCCGGGGGTGTCGGCGCCCTCGAGCGTCGTGAGGTCGATCAGCGAGATGATCTTGTCGATCGCCCACGCCTTGGATGTGGTCTTGATCGAGCGGGTGCCGAGGCCTGCTGCACGCTGCTCGAGTCCGGTCGCGTCGACGCCGGGAAGGCCGTGCAGGAAGCGCCTGAGCGTGGCGTCGTCTGGCTCACCGCCCAGCACGTCCACCGCGGTGCGGCGGGTCAGTTCTGTGGTCGTCATCGTTCCTCCAACAATGCTCGGGCTGTGGTCTCATCGGTCACCAGAACGCTGCACAGGCCGCTGGTCACGACTGTACGCGCGATGTCGTGTTTGGCGCTCCCCGCGGTGACGAAAATGGCCTGTTCGGCTGTGCGCAGGTGGTCAAGGCTCACTCCGACCGTCCGGGCGTCGAGCTGCGGGTCGACGATGTTGCCGTCCGCATCGATGTAACGGCCGAGCACGTCACCGACGGCACCGCGACGGGCGAGCTCCTCCACGTCGGCGGGCTTCAGGTACCCGTTCTCGACATGGGCCGACGACGCGTCGGCAGGGCCGGCGGAGTACAGGTAGGTCTGCGCGTGGGCTGCCCGATCCAGGATGCCGGCTACGGTGCGATCGGCTTCGATCGCCTGCTTCGTCTCGACGCGCTCGAGGATGGCGGGACTCGGCAGCAGAGTCGCCTGGCCTCCGGCGCGCTGCGCGATGGTCATCGCGAGGCTCGCCGCTCCCCCTGATCGGCGATTCAGGCTGACGCCGCCGTTGAGCTGAACGACGCCGACGCCTGTCGCCCAGCCTTCTGGCAGCGCATCGGCCACGGCGGTGAGGGTGCGACCCCAGCTGACCCCGAGCGTGCGCGGCACGGGGCGGACGGCTGCGAGGTGGTCGGCCGCGGCCTGAGCCACGCGTTCGAGCACCGCTCCGTCGTCGTCGGGAACGGGGACGACCACGGCATCCGAAAGACGGAACCGCTCGACGAGCTCTCGTTCCAGGCCGAGGCGGCGGGCGCGCGGGTGCACGATCTCGATCCGCACGATGCCCTTCTCGCGCGCCTGTGTGAGCAGGCGGCCGACCTTCCAGCGCGAGACCTTGAGGAGGGCGCCGATCTCGTCCTGCGTCTTGGCTTCGTCGTAGTAGAGCTCGGCAACTCGCACGGTGAGCAGATCTTCGTCCACGGCATCCCCCTTTCGTCTCCACCAGCGTACGCACGAGCACGCGCGCGCGCATCTGTGTGCTCACATGAGCAGTCAGACGGCGTCTCCACCCACATGCGCGCACGCGCACGAACGTCGAGACCCCGTCCTCTCACCGAGACCCCGTCGTAGTTCGGTTACTACGACGGGGTGTCGACGCGAAGACGGGGTCTCAGCGCAGAAACGGACTCAGGCGCGCTTGCGCGTTGTGAGCACCTGGTCGACGATGCCGTACTCGAGCGCTTCCTGCGCTGAGAGGATGTTGTCGCGGTCGATGTCCTTGTTGACCTGCTCGACCGGCTTGCCGGTGTGCTTGGCCATGGTCTCCTCGAGCCACGTGCGCATGCGCAGGATCTCTTTGGCCTGGATCTCGATGTCGGATGCCTGGCCGTGGCCTGCCTCGCCCATCGCAGGCTGGTGCATGAGCACGCGAGCGTTCGGAAGCGCGAGCCGCTTGCCGGGGGCGCCGGCGGCGAGCAGTACGGATGCCGCGGATGCCGCCTGTCCGAGCACGACGGTCTGGATCTGCGGCGCGACGTACTGCATTGTGTCGTAGATCGCCGTCATGGCGGTGAACGAGCCACCTGGCGAGTTGATGTACATCGTGATGTCGCGCTCGGCGTCCTGGCTCTCGAGCACGAGAAGCTGCGCCATGACGTCATCGGCCGACGCGTCGTCGACCTGCACGCCGAGGAAGATCACACGGTCTTCGAACAGCTTATTGTACGGGTCCTGGCGCTTGAAGCCGTAGGCGGTGCGCTCCTCGAACTGGGGAAGCACATAGCGGCTCGAGGGCAGGTTGCCTGCGGACTGGAAAGTGGGGGTGTACATGGATGTCCTCTCGAATCCGTTACTCAGCCGAGTCCGCCGTGCCGCCGCCGCCGATGACATCGGTGGCCGACTCGCGGATGTGGTCGACGAAGCCGTACTCGAGGGCCTCCTCGGCGGTGAACCAGCGGTCGCGGTCGCCGTCCTCGTTGATCTGCTCGACCGACTTGCCGGTCTGCGCCGCAGTGATCTCGGCGAGGCGGTTCTTCATCGAGATGATCAGCTGGGCCTGCGTCTGGATGTCGCTCGAGGTGCCGCCGAAGCCGCCGTGCGGCTGGTGCAGCAGCACGCGGGCGTTGGGCGTGATGTAGCGCTTGCCCTTGGTGCCGGCGGTCAGCAGCAGCTGGCCCATGGATGCCGCCATGCCGATGCCGACGGTCACGATGTCGTTCGGCACGAACTGCATCGTGTCGTAGATCGCCATACCCGCGGTGATCGAGCCACCGGGCGAGTTGACGTAAAGGTAGATGTCCTTCTCTGAGTCCTCTGCGGCGAGAAGAAGGATCTTCGCGCAGATCTCGTTGGCGTTATCGTCTCGCACCTCTGAGCCCAGCCAGATGATGCGATCCTTCAGCAGCCTGTCGAAGACACTTGTCGCGACCAGGGGTTCTGCAGCCATTTCACGCTCCTGTTTTCCGTGTTCGGTGATTCGAATCTACCGGCGACGACGCGGCCCTCAGGTCGTGTTCGCCGTCGGCATATCAGGTGTCGCGTTCGGCGATCTCGCGCGCGTACGCCGTCACGGAACGTCGGTACTGGCTCAGGTGCGGAGCGAGCGTCTCCAATGCGATGGATGCCGCGGCGACACTGTCGCCGGCTGACACGAGTGCAAGGGCGTAGAACGCCGAGGCTTCATCGCTGAGCACTCCCCCGCGTTCACGCTCCCGCTTCAGCATCTCCAGGCTCTCGTCGACGCGTCCGAGGTTGCGCAGGGTGCTGGCCAGCTGGATCGTCGCCTGTGCCCGCCGCGATTCGTCGAGACCGGCTGCGAGAGCACGCCGGTAGAAGGATGCCGCTGCCATCTCCGCGCCAGCCGAGTCTCGCGCACCCGCCCGCTCGAACAACGCGACCGCGTCTTCACTCTCGCGTTCGAGCGCCAACGCGTCGATCGCCCTGACGCGTTCGTCATCCGAGATCGTGTCGTCGTCCCAAACCGCGTCTACGCGATCCTGCCAGTCGTTCATGGCTCTCCCTCTACGCGAGAAGGCGGATGCCGAAGCATCCGCCTTCTCGTCAGAATCGCAGTGCGATCACTCGCCCTTGTCGGCGGCCTTCGCGGCAGGCGCCTTCTTGGCTGCCGGCTTCTTGGCCGGAGCCTTCTTGGCGGCCGGCTTCTCGTCGGTCTTCTCCTCAGCCGCGTCGTCAGCCTTCTCGGCGGCCTTCTTCGCAGGTGCCTTCTTCGCAGCCGGCTTCTTCGCGGGAGCCTTCTTGGCGGGCTTCTCCTCGGCAGAGGCCTCGGCGGACTCGTCCTCGTCGTCGACGGCGACCAGGCTCGACAGGTCAACGGGCTTGCCGTTGCTGTCGACGACCTTGACCTTGCCGAGGGCGATCGCGAGCGCCTTGTTGCGGGCGACCTCGCCGACCAGTGCGGGCAGCTGGTTCGAGGACTGCAGAGCCTCGACGAACTCCTGCGGAGCCATGCCGTACTGCGCGGCGGACTGGATCAGGTACTGGCTGAGCTCCTCCTGCGAGACCTGAACGTCGGACTGCTCGGCGATCGTGTCGAGCAGCACCTGCGTGCGGAACTGCTTCTCGCTGGCCTCGGTGACCTCGGCGCGGTGCTCGTCGTCCTCGAGGCGGTTCTCGGACTCGAGGTGGTTGTGCACCTCGTCTTCGATGAGCTGCGGCGGGACCGGGATCTCGATCTTCTCGAGAAGCGTCTCGAGGAGCTGGTCGCGAGCTGCAGAGCCCTGGGCGAAGACGCCCTGCTCGCCGACGCGCTCGGACAGGCTGGTGCGCAGTTCGGCGATCGTGTCGAACTCGCTCGCGATCTGTGCGAAGTCGTCGTCGGCCTCAGGAAGCTCGCGCTCCTTGACGGACTTGATGGAGACCGAGACCTCGGCCTCCTCGCCGGCGTGGTCGCCGCCGACGAGCTTCGAGCGGAACGTGGTGTCCTCACCGGCGGTGAGCGACTCCACGGCGTCGTCGATGCCCTCGAGAAGCTCGCCGGAGCCGACCTCGTAGGAGACGCCCTCAGCGCGGTCGATCTCGGTGCCGTCGATGGCCGCGACGAGGTCGAGCTCGACGAAGTCGCCCTTGCCGGCGGGACGGTCGACGGGAATGAGCGTGCCGAAGCGGGCGCGCAGCTTGTCGAGCTCCTCCTCGATGGCCGCGTCATCGGTCTCGACGGCATCCACTGTCAGCGTGATGTCGGACAGCTCGGGCATCTCGATCTCGGGACGCACGTCGACCTCGACCTCGACGATCAGGTCTCCGGTGAAGTCCTTCTCGTTCGGCCACTGGGTGATGTCGGCCGCGGGGCGACCGACGACGCGCAGGCTGTGCTCGCCCGCGGCCTCGCGGAAGAACTTGTCGAGGCCCTCGTTGACGGCGTGCTCGATGACGGCACCGCGCCCGATGCGCTGGTCGATGATGGGAGCCGGGACCTTGCCCTTGCGGAAGCCGGGGATCTGGACGTCCTGCGCGATGTGCTCGTACGCGTGCGCGATGGAGGGCTTGAGGTCGTCCGGGGTGACCGTGATGGTGAGCTTGGCCCGGGTCGGGGTCAGCTTCTCAACGGTGCTGTTCGCCATGCTTGTCTGTTCTCCTTTGGATTTCCGCGCGAAGCGCGCGGCCTGAGGTCGAGGGGGCCGTGGTCGGGGCGACAGGATTTGAACCTGCGACTTCCCGCTCCCAAAGCGGGCGCTCTACCAAGCTGAGCTACGCCCCGTCTGAACCCGCGCGGGGAAACGGCCTTCACGAGTCTAACGGACAGGAGCACCGTCAACGTCCGCTATGATCGTTGAGTCCGGTTCCGATCGGATACGAGTCCTGAGGCCACCTCAGAATTCGGGGCTGTAGCTTAGTGGTAAAGCCTCTGTCTTCCAAACAGATGATGCGAGTTCGATTCTCGTCAGCCCCTCCACTTCCCCGTCAGGAGGAGAGCTCGTGGTCGAGTCACCCGTTCCCCTTGCGCCTGGTGGACACGCATTCGATCCTGTGATCGGCGGATCGCCTCCGGCCGCTCCTCCCCCGCAACGCCGATCGCACCCCGCACGAATCTGGATGCTCGGCGGTCTTGCTGTGATCGTCATCGGTGCGGCGTGCGCTGGCGTGCAGTGGAGCGCGAACGTCGGCTACGACGACGCGCTCGTCGCGTTCGAGGACGCAGTCGACGGCGCGCAAGCGGACCAGGCTCGGCTCGATGAAGCCGCCGCTTCGCTGACCGAGACGATGGATGCCGCCACCGTGGTGGCCGGCGCGCGCACCGACCTCCTCATGGATGCCGAGAGCACTGAGACTCTGGACGCAGCGGTGGAGAGCGCAGCCGTGGCCGTCGACGAGGCGACGTCGCTGGCGGATGATTCGCTGCCGGTCGCGGCAGCCAAGCCGGTGTGGGCCTGGGAGCTGTTCGGCGCCACCGCGCAGTTGGACGAGGAACGCGACGACGCAGCCCAGCAGCGCGACGACTTCGACGACGCCCGCCACGGTGCCGAGGCGGCATCCGAAGCCCTGACTGACGCGGGGATGGCGGCCGTCATCGCCGCGGCCGGCGCGGCGGACGAGTTCGAAGCGGCGCATGTGTCGGCGCGAAACCTCGACATCCTCGACCTGCGCCGCCGGGCGGAGCAGGTCAGCGGCGCCGCGGTGCTGGATGCCACGACCGCCGAGGCTTACGCGGGACTGGAGACGGCGGCCGCCGCGATGATCGCATCGGAGAAGGCCGAGCTCGCGGAGAAGCAGGGCCCGCTGTTCCAGGCTCGCACCGAGATCGAGGCGTTCGCGCGCGGACTCGCCCCGGGAGTGCTGCTGGACTTCGACTGGTCTGCCCTGGTCAACGGATACGGCTATGGCGACAGCATGGGCGGATACGCGACCTGGTGGTACGGGGACCCCGGTTATTCGACCATCGAGCTGTCGAACTCCGTCGCCGAGTACTGGCCGGGCGCGCGCAGCAAGGCGCTCGTGGCGCACGAGGTCGGCCACGCCATCAGCGTCAAGTGCGAGGGCATGTACGACGACTCGAACAGCGGCACCGTCGAGGCCTGGGCGACGGCGTGGGCCATCAGCAAGGGATTCACCGACGCCGCCAATGGCACGTCGGCGTACGGGGCTCCGTCGCAATCCCTCATCGACGCCGCCGCCGGCTGCCGTTGAACGACGGAGCCGTCGTGACCCCCGAAGAAACGGGTCACGACGGCTTCGAGGAGAGTGAGTCAGGCCTGCCCGCGGCGCTCGCGCAGCTGCGTCAGTGCCTCGTCGAGAAGCTGAGTCGCCTCGTCGTCGGTGCGCCGCTCCTTCACGTAGGCGAGGTGCGTCTTGTAGGGCTCGTTCTTCGCGAGCTCCGGCGGGTTGTTCTTGTCACGACCGGCGGGAAGACCGGACTGCGGGTGGTCGATCGTGTCGGGGATCTCCTCGTCGGGAAGACCGGCCGCGAAGTAGCGGACCGTCTCGTTGCCGAGCCCGTCCCAGTAGGACACCGCGATGCGGTCGGCGTGGTAGCCGTGGTCCTGCTCGCCCATCGGGCCCGAGCCGACCCGGGTTCCGCGGATGGCGTTGCCTCCAGTGGCCATGTCAGATCACCTCGAGCTTCGTGATGAGTCCGAGCGCGACGATGGAGATGAACCACACGAGCGCGAGGACGATGGTGAATCGGTTGAGGTTGCGCTCCGCGAGGCCGGATGAGCCGACCGCCGAGGTCATGCCACCGCCGAACATGTCGGACAGACCGCCGCCGCGGCCCTTGTGGAGAAGGATGAGGAGTGTCAGCAGGACGCTGGTGATGCCCAGCAGGACCTGCAGAACGAACTCAAGAATTGCCACGAGGGAGAGCCTTTCGATTGGGCCTGGGAGTGCCCGTGAACGTCAAGTATACGGGGTGACGGGGCCGCAGCCCCGTCGCCGCTCAGACGCCGACGTGCTTCTCGAACCGGATGATCGCGGCGAAGTCGTCGACCACGAGGCTCGCCCCGCCGACCAGTGCGCCGTCCACATCGGGCTCGCGCATGAAGCTGGCGATGTTCGCCGCCTTCACAGAGCCGCCGTACAGGATTCGGGTGCGCGCAGCCGCATCCTCATCCAGGGCCTTGGCCAGCACGCCGCGAAGCGCTGCGCAGACGTCCTGCGCCTGCTGCGGCGTCGCCGCCTGGCCGGAGCCGATGGCCCAGACGGGCTCGTAGGCGACGACGATGTCGGCGGATGCCGGGACGCCCTTGAGCGCCGCCTCGAGTTGACCAGCCGGAACCGCGCTCGCGCCGAACTCCTTGAGGTCCTCCGCCGTCTCGCCGACGCAGATCACCGGCACGAGACCGTTCTTGAGCGCCGCCTGGACCTTCGCCGCCACGACGTCGTCGGACTCGGCGTGGTACTCACGACGCTCCGAGTGGCCGATGATGACGTACTTCGCGTCGAGTTTCGCGAGGAACGCACCGGACACCTCACCGGTGTAGGCACCGGAATCGTGCGCAGACAGGTCCTGCGCGCCGAGCGCGAACGGGATCTTGTCAGCATCGATCAGTGTCTGCACGCTGCGGATGTCGGTGAACGGTGGGAAGACCGCCACCTCGACAGAGCCGTCCTCGTGCTTGGCGTCCTTGAGCGCCCAGTGCAGCTTCTGCACGAACGCGACCGCCTGCAGGTGATCGAGGTTCATCTTCCAGTTGCCCGCGATCAGCGGGGTACGAGCGCTTATGCCCATCCGAGCACCTCCAGGCCGGGTAGTTTCTTGCCCTCGAGGAACTCGAGGCTCGCGCCCCCGCCCGTCGAGATGTGACCGAACTGGTCATCGGTGAAGCCGAGCTGACGCACGGCAGCAGCCGAGTCGCCGCCGCCGACGACGCCGAGGCCGTCGACCTCGGTGAGCGCCTGTGCGACGGCCTTGGTCCCTGCCGCGAACGCGGGGAACTCGAAAACGCCCATCGGACCGTTCCAGAAGACGGTCTTCGAGCTGCGGATCGCATCGGCGAACGCCGCCGCGGTGTCCGGACCGATGTCGAGTCCGATTCCGGATGCGCCGAACGAGGACTGCTCGATGGCATCCGCTGCGACGATCTCATGCGCGGCATCCGCTGAGAACGACTCGGCGACGACCACGTCCGTCGGAAGCACGATCTCGACGCCGCGCTCCGCGGCCTCGGTGAGGTATCCGCGAACGGTGTCGAGCTGGTCCTTCTCGAGCAGGCTGGACGCGACGGCGTGGCCCTGCGCTGCGAGGAACGTGAAGAGCATTCCCCCGCCGACGAGGATCCGGTCGACCCGAGGCAGCAGGTGCGAGATGACGCCGAGCTTGTCGCTGACCTTCGAGCCGCCGAGGACGACCGTGTAGGGGCGCTCCGGGTTCTCGGTGAGACGGTCGAGCACGTCCAGCTCGGTCGCGATCAGAAGACCGGCGGCCGAGGGCAGAATCTCCGCCAGTTCGTAGACGCTCGCCTGCTTGCGGTGCACGACGCCGAAGCCGTCGGACACGAGAGCGTCGCCGAGCGCGGTGAGCTCGCCGGCGAATGCCCTGCGGGCGTCGTCATCCTTCGCCGTCTCCCCCGCGTTGAAACGCAGGTTCTCGATCACGACGACCTCGCCGTCGCCGAGCTCGGCGACCGCGCCGCGTGCAGACTCGCCGACCGTGTCCGATGCGAAGGCGACCGGCTGGTCGAGCAGCTCGGAAAGCCGCTTCGCGACGGGCTCGAGGCTGTACTGCGGGTCGGGTGCACCGTCGGGGCGTCCGAGGTGCGAGCAGACGACGACGCGCGCGCCGGCTTCGATGAGCGTCTTCAGAGTCGGCAACGAGGCGCGTACACGACCATCGTCCGTTATGACGCCGTCCTTCAGGGGGACGTTCAGATCACAACGGACGATGACGCGCTTGCCCTCGAGCGAACCCAGTGATTCCAGGGTGCGCAGGGTCATGACGAATATCTCAGAGACGCTCTGCGACGTACTCGGTCAGGTCGACGAGACGGTTGGAGTAGCCCCACTCGTTGTCGTACCAGCTGGAGACCTTGACCAGGTTGCCGCTGACATTGGTCAGCGTCGAGTCGAAGATCGACGAGTGCGCGTTGTGCACGATGTCGCTCGAGACGATCTGGTCCTCGTTGTACTGGAGGTAGCCGGCCAAGCGACCGTCGGCCGCTGCCTTCTTGTACGCCTCGTTGACCTCTTCGACGGTGAGGTTCTCCCGGTCGGTGACCAGGGTCAGGTCGACGATCGAGCCGGTGGGAACCGGAACGCGGTACGACGAGCCGCTGAGCTTGCCGTTGAGCTCCGGGAGCACCTCGCCGATGGCCTTGGCTGCACCCGTGGAGGCCGGGACGATGTTGATCGCGGCGGCACGCGCGCGACGCAGGTCGCCGTGCGGGCCGTCCTGCAGATTCTGGTCCGCGGTGTAGGCGTGGGCGGTCATCATGAAGCCGCGGTCGATGCCGAACGCGTCGTTGAAGACCTTGGCCAGCGGCGCGAGGCAGTTGGTGGTGCACGAGGCGTTCGAGATGATGTGGTGCGAGGCCGGGTCGTAGCTGTCCTCGTTCACACCCATCACGAAGGTCGCGTCGACGCCGGTGCCCGGTGCCGAGATGAGGACCTTCTTGGCGCCTGCATCGATGTGCTTCTTGGCGGCCTCGGCCTTGGTGAAGAAGCCGGTGGACTCGATGACGATGTCGACGCCCAGCTCGCCCCACGGGAGGCCGGCGGGGTCGCGCTCGGCGAACGCCTTGATCTGCTTGCCGCCTACGGTGATGCTGTCATCGTCGTAGCTGATCTCCGCGTCGAGGACGCCTCCGACCGAGTCGTACTTCAGAAGATGCGCGAGCGTCTTGTTGTCGGTGAGGTCATTCACCGCGACGATCTCGAGGTCAGCTCCCTGCGCGAGAGCCGCGCGGAAGTAGTTGCGTCCGATACGGCCGAAGCCGTTGATGCCGATCTTGACAGACACTAAGGTCTCCCTGTTTGTCGTGCGCGATGCGCAGTTTTCTTGGCTGAGATGGCGTCCCGACGAGCGCGAGGCCCGTCGGGACGCAACCCGATTACGACAGTACCAGCAGGCCGTTCGTCTGCTTGCGGGCGACGTCGAGACGCTGCGCGACGTTCTCCCAGTTGGCGATGTTCCATGCGGCCTTGACGTAGTCGGCCTTCACGTTGAGGTAGTCGAGGTAGAAGGCGTGCTCCCACATGTCGAGCTGGAACAGCGGGATCGTGCCCTGTGCGGTGTTGGCCTGCTGGTCGAACAGCTGCTGGATGATCAGGCGCTCGCCGATCGAGTCCCAGCTGAGGACCGCCCAGCCCGATCCCTGGATACCGGTGGCTGCGGCGGTGAAGTGCGCCTGGAACTTGTCGAACGATCCGAAGAACTCGTCGATCGCGGCCTTCAGCTCACCCTCCGGCTCTCCGCCGCCGTTCGGCGAGAGGTTCGTCCAGAAGATCGAGTGGTTGACGTGACCGCCGAGGTTGAACGCGAGGTCCTTCTCGAGCTTGTTGACGTTCGCGAGGTTGCCGCTCTCACGAGCCTCCGCCAGGCCGTCCAGTGCCGCGTTCGCACCGGTCACGTAGGCGGCATGGTGCTTGTCGTGGTGCAGCTCCATGATCTTGCCGCTGATGTGCGGTTCCAGCGCCGCGAAGTCGTAGGGGAGGTCGGGGAGCGTGTAGGTAGCCATGTCGCTTTCATCCAATCCGCGCCGCGCCGCGGCGCTTGTCGGTTCCTCCGCGCCACCCGAATGCGGCGCGGAGCAGACTTCTTCATCCTACTGACGACAACGCAAGTGCGGCCAAGATGCTTCCGCGGATGACGGATCGTGCTGCGAGGAAGACCCGGGATTCAGACGTCGAGGCCGGCGGGCACCGCCGACTCCGTGCCGGGGATGCCGTCCTGCTGCGCACGCTTGTCCGCCATGGCGAGCAGCCGACGGATGCGGCCGGCGACGGCATCCTTCGTCAGCGGCGGGTCCGCATGGTGTCCGAGTTCGTCGAGGCTGGCGTCGCGGTGCGAGAGTCGCAGCTCACCCGCCATGCGCAGGTGATCGGGGACGGTCTCGCCGAGGATCTCCAGGGCCCGCTCGACACGAGCGCACGCGGCGACAGCGGCCTGCGCCGAGCGGCGGAGGTTCGCGTCGTCGAAGTTGACCAGGCGGTTGACGCCGGCGCGAACCTCTCGGCGCTGGCGCATCTCCTCCCACGCGGCAGCCGTCTTCTGGGCGCCCATCTGCGCGAGGATCGAGCGGATCGCCTCTCCGTCGCGAACGACGACGCGCGGCATTCCCCTGACCTCGCGGGCCTTGGCCGCGACGCCGAGGCGGTGGGCTGCGCCGACGAGCGCCATGGCGGCCTCGGAGCTCGGGCAGGACACTTCGAGCATCGCAGAGCGACCGGGCTCGGACAGCGACCCGGCGGCGAGGAACGCACCGCGCCACAGGCCGGCGATCTCCTCCCGTGAACCGGTGGTGAGTCGGTTGGGCAGTCCGCGGACCGGACGTCGGCGCTGATCGAGCAGGCCGGTCTGGCGGGCCAGCGTCTCCCCCGCGCTGATGACGCGGACGGCGTACCGGGCTCCGTCGTGCGAGCTCGCGGACTGGACCTGGGCGATCTCGGGCCGGACACCGTAGATCTCTGCCAGGTCTCGAGCGACCCGGCGAGCCAGCAGATCCGCGTCGACTTCAGCCTCGACCGCCACGCGGCCGGCGATGGAGTGGAGTCCCCCGGCGAACCGGAGGATCGCGGTGACCTCGGCGACACGCACCGTCGGCGGTGCGTTGCGGATGCTGACGAGCTCAGCCTTGACATCGGTGGTAAGTGCCACGGGACTCCTTGGAAGCTTCGCGCGTCGATCGCGACGCAAAGAATCAGTTTACCGGCCGCGATGCCCCGGCCTACTCCCGACCGAGATCCCGGTGCCGCACGCTCACCGCGACCCCGGGGATCTTCGAGAGTCGCTTCGCGAGCTCCTCCGCCATCGCGACAGAACGGTGCTTCCCGCCGGTGCATCCGATCGCCACGGTCGAGTGCCCCTTGTTCTCGCGCTGGTATCCCTCGAGAACCGGCACCAGAGCCGTTGCGTACGCCTCGAGGAACTCGGTCGCCCCCTCCTGAGAGAGCACGTAGTCGCGCACCTGCGCGTCCTGTCCGGTGAAGCCGCGCAGGTCGTCGTTCCAGTACGGGTTGGGAAGGAACCGCATATCGGCGACGAGATCCACGTCGGTCGGGAGCCCGTACTTGAAGCCGAAGCTGAGGATGGTCAGCCGGTGTCGGGCGGCCCCCTCCTCCGAGAAGGTCTCGGAGACCTGCGTCGCCAGCTGATGGATGTTGAGCGACGACGTGTCGATGACGATGTCCGCGGCTTCGCGCACGAGCGTGAGTCGCGAACGCTCGAGTCTGATGCCGTCGAGCAGGGTGCCGTCCTCCTGCAAGGGGTGCGGCCGTCGGACCGACTCGAACCTGCGCACGAGGACATCGTCGGATGCGTCGAGGAACACCACCCGCACGCTGCCACGGGAGCGCAGCGCTCTGGCGACTTCGGGGAAGTCGTTGAACAGGTTGCGACCGCGGACGTCGACGACGGCAGCAACCTTCGGAAGAGCCCCGCCGCCGATGTCGGTGAGGTCGAGCAGCGGACGGAGCATCTGCGGCGGAAGATTGTCGACCACGTACCAGCCGAGGTCCTCGAGCGCGTTGGCGACGGTGGATCGTCCAGCACCGGACATGCCGGTGACGATGAGGAATTCGTTCTTCTCCTCGGTGGTCATCGGTACTCCCTCTTCCTGTGGAGTCCAGCCTATCCATTCACGAGGTGCGTGTGGATGCTGAGCGCCAGGGCCGGCCCGATGCCGGGGACCTCCTGGATCTGCTCTGACGTCGCCCCCTTGAGCGCGGCGACCGAGCCGAAGTGCTTCAAGAGCGCCTTGATGCGTGATGCCCCCAGCCCCGGAACCTCTTCGAGCACAGAGGAGATGTCGCGGCGGCGACGCTTGCGCTGATGTGTGATCGCGAAGCGGTGCGCCTCGTCCCGCAGTCGCTGGAGCAGGTACAGGGCCTCGCTCGTTCGCGGCAGGATGACCGGGAAGTCATCCCCCGGAATCCACACCTCCTCCAGCCGCTTGGCGATGCCGCACAGACCGATCTCGGTATGACCGGAGTCGCGCAGGGCGCGCGCGGCCGCTTCGACCTGCGGCTTGCCGCCGTCGACGAGCAGCAGCTGCGGCGGGTATGAGAACCGGGGCCGCTTTCGGGTCGTCACGACCTCGCCCTCGGCGACCGGATCCGTGACGACGGCGGGTTCCGGGTCGGCCTCCTCCGGCCGGTCGAGGTAGGCCAGTCTGCGCATGAGCACCTGGTACATCGAATCGGTGTCATCGGTGGTCTCGGCGATGTTGAACGAGCGGTACTGGTCTTTTCGCGGCAGCCCGTCTTCGAACACGACCATCGAGGCGACCACGTTCGTGCCGCCGAGGTGCGAGATGTCGAAGCACTCGATGCGCAGTGGCGCCGTCTCGAGATCGAGCGCTTCCTGCAGATCGGTCAGCGCCTGGGTGCGGGCGACGTAATCACTGGTGCGGCGGGTCTTGTGCCGGATCAGGGCCTGCTGCGCGTTGAGCGTGGCTGTGCGCATGAGCTCGGCGCGCTGTCCTCGCTGCGCGACCGCGATCTCGACTCTGCGGCCGCGTCGCTCCTGCAGCCACACCTCGAGCTCCGCCGCGTCGTCGGGGAGCGAAGGCACCAGCACCCGGCGCGGCACATCGACGCCCTCGCCGTAGGCTCGCTGCAGGACCTGGTCGACGAGGTCGGCCCCGGAGATGTCGATCTCCTTCTCGATCGTGGTCGCACGCACTCCACGGACTCGACCGCCGCGGATCGAGAAGTGCTGCACCGCTGCTGAGAGCTCATCCTCGGCGATGCCGAAGAGATCGGCATCCTCATCCGCCGGCAGCACGAGCGCGCTCTTGCCGAGGACGGCGTCGATCGACGCGAGCTGATCACGGTACTTCGCGGCGGCCTCGTAGTCCATCGCGGCCGAGGCCGAGAGCATCCGTGCCGTGAGCTCCTTGGTGAAGCGCTCGTCGCCTCCGGCCATGAACGCCACGAAATCGTCGACGATCGCCCTGTGCTCCTCGATGGTCACGGTCATCGAGCACGGCCCACCGCATTTTCCGATCTGTCCAGGGAAGCACGGGCGCCCGGTAGCCATGGCGCGCTTGTAGCTCGCATCGCTGCAGGTGCGGATCGGGAATGCCTTGATCATCAGGTCGATCGTCTCGTGCACCGCCCACACCTTCGGGTAGGGCCCGAAGTACCGTGCGCCGGGAATCTTCCTGTTGCGCGTGACGATGACCCGCGGCGCCTCGTCACCGAGCGTGATCGCCATGAACGGGTACGACTTGTCGTCCTTGTATCGGACGTTGAAGGGCGGATCGAACTCCTTGATCCACATGTACTCGAGCTGCAGGGAGTCGACGTCAGTGGGAACGACGGTCCATTCGACCGATGCCGCCGTCGTCACCATCCGCCGCGTGCGCTCGTGCAGGGTGCGCAGCGGCGCGAAGTAGTTCGACAGCCGCTGCCGGAGGCTTTTCGCCTTGCCGACGTAGAGCACTCGCCCCTGCGCATCCAGGAACCGGTAGACGCCGGGCGCGGTCGGGATCTCGCCCTGCTTCGGCTTGTACGGGAGGACGTCGGCCATCAGCTGGCCTTGCGCTTCTCTCCCGATTCCTGAGCTCCGCGCCCCTCCCCGAGGATCTCTGCGAGGAACAGCCCGGTGTGACTGTCCTCGACGCGCGCGATCTGCTCCGGGGTGCCCGTGGCGAGGATCTCTCCGCCGCCGGAGCCGCCCTCGGGGCCGAGGTCGATGACCCAGTCCGCCGACTTGATGACGTCGAGGTTGTGCTCGATGACGATCACGGTGTTGCCCTTGTCGACGAGGCCGCCCAGAACCTCGAGGAGCTTGCGGACGTCTTCGAAGTGCAGACCCGTCGTCGGCTCGTCGAGCACGTAGACGCTGCGGCCGTTGCTGCGCCGCTGGAGCTCGGTCGCGAGCTTGACGCGCTGCGCCTCGCCTCCGGAGAGCGTGGTCGCCGACTGTCCGAGACGGACGTAGCCGAGGCCGACGTCGACGAGCGTCTTCATGTAGCGGTGGATCGCCTGGATCGGTTCGAAGAACTCGGCCGCCTCTTCGATCGGCATCTCGAGCACGTCGGCGATGTTCTTACCCTTGTAGTGCACGGCCAGCGTGTCGCGGTTGTACCGCTTGCCGTGGCAGACCTCGCAGTCGACGTACACGTCGGGCAGGAAGTTCATCTCGATCTTGATCGTGCCGTCGCCGGAGCACGCCTCGCAGCGGCCGCCCTTCACGTTGAAGCTGAAGCGACCGGGCTGATAGCCGCGCACCTTCGCCTCCGGCGTCTCGGCGAACAGCGAGCGGATCCGGTCGAACACGCCGGTGTACGTGGCCGGGTTCGACCGCGGAGTGCGGCCGATCGGCGCCTGGTCGACGTGCACGACCTTGTCGAGGTTGTCGAGCCCGGTGACACGGGTGTGCTTGCCCGCGAGGGTGCGGGCGCCGTTGAGCTTGGATGCCAGGACGCGGTAGAGGATGTCGTTCACGAGCGAAGACTTGCCTGAGCCGCTGACGCCCGTCACAGCCGTGAGCACTCCGAGGGGGAACTCGGCCGTGACGTTCTTCAGGTTGTTCTCGCGAGCGCCGACCACGGTGAGCTGACGCTTCTTGTCGATCTTGCGGCGCTTCTTCGGCGTCGGGATCGCACGACGACCGGAGAGGTAGTCGCCCGTCATGGACTCGGTATCGCCGAGCAGCGCGGAATAGGGCCCGGAGTGCACCACTCCGCCGCCGTTCACACCGGCACCGGGACCGATGTCGACGACCCAGTCGGCCGCTTCGATCGTCTCCTCATCGTGTTCGACGACGATCAGAGTGTTGCCGAGGTCGCGCAGCTTCTGCAGCGTCTCGATGAGGCGACGGTTGTCGCGCTGGTGGAGTCCGATCGAGGGCTCGTCGAGGACGTACAGGACGCCCGTGAGGCCGGACCCGATCTGCGTCGCCAGGCGGATGCGCTGCGCCTCGCCACCGGACAGGGATCCTGCGGACCGGCTGAGGTTCAGGTAGTTGAGCCCGACCTGAAGCAGGAAGTCGAGCCGGAGACGGATCTCGCGCAGCACCTGAGCGGCGATCTTCGCCTCACGGTCGCTGAGCTTGAGCTTCTCCATGAAATCGCGGGCGTCACCGAGGCTCAGATGAGAGACCTCGGCGATCGAGTGGCCGTGCACCTTGACCGCGAGAACCTCGGGCTTCAGGCGGTTGCCGTCGCACACCGGGCACGGCACCTCGCGCAGGTACTCCGCCCAGCGCGCACGCTGGTTGTCGCTCTCTGCCTGGGCGTACTGCCGCTCGATGTACGGCACGACGCCCTCGAAGCCCGATGCGTAGCGCATCTCGCGGCCGTAGCGGTTCTTCCACTTCACCGTGACCTTGTAGTTGTCACCGCGCAGCACGGCATCCTGCACGTCGACGCGCAGGTCCTTCCATGGCGTGTCGAGCGAGAACTTCAGGTCACGCGCGAGTCCTTCGAGCAGACGCTCGTAGTACTGGAACAGCCCCTTGCCCTGCGTCGTCCACGGGATGATCGCTCCCTCGCGGATCGAGAGCTCCTCGTCGGCGAGCATGAGATCGACGTCGACCGACATCCGCGTGCCCAGACCCGAGCAGGTGGGGCACGCTCCGAAGGGCGCGTTGAACGAGAACGTGCGCGGCTCGATCTCAGTGAGTGTGATCGGATGCCCGTTCGGGCAGGCGAGTTTCTCGGAGAAGGACTGCCAGGCGTCGTCGCCCTCTTCATCGACGAAGTTCACCTGCACCACGCCGCCCGCGAGTCCGAGCGCGGTCTCGACCGAATCGGTGACGCGGCTGAGGATGTCGTCGGACGCCACGAGGCGATCGACGACGACCGCGATGTCGTGCTTGTAGCTCTTCTTCAGCGTCGGCGGCTCGGAGAGCTGGATGAGGTCGCCATCGACGATCGCACGCGAGTAGCCCTTCGCACCCAGCTCGCGGAACAGGTCGACGAACTCGCCCTTCTTCTGCGAGACGATGGGGGCGACGATCTGGTACCTGGTGCGCTCGGGCAGTTCCATGAGCTGGTCAGCGATCTGCTGCACGGTCTGACGCTGGATGCGCTCACCGCACTGCGGACAGTGCGGGATGCCGGTGCGCGCCCAGAGCAGGCGCATGTAGTCGTAGATCTCGGTGATCGTGCCAACGGTCGACCGCGGGTTGCGGTTCGTCGACTTCTGGTCGATGGAGACGGCGGGGCTCAGACCCTCGATGAAGTCCACATCCGGCCGATCGACCTGACCGAGGAACTGTCGTGCATACGCGCTCAGCGACTCGACGTACCGGCGCTGACCCTCGGCGAAGATCGTGTCGAAGGCGAGACTCGACTTGCCCGACCCTGACAGGCCGGTGAACACGACCAGCGAGTCGCGTGGGATGTCGATATCGACGTTCTTGAGATTGTGGACGCGGGCACCGCGAACACTGAGTTTTCCTGGGGTGGCGACGGGGACGATGGGCACCGAACAAGTCTACGAGGGGCCACAGACATTCGGGCCGAGAGGACGTTCAGGCTCGGTCGGAGCGCCGCTTCGCACGCAGCAGGAACAGCACGGCGAAGCCGGCGACGCACGCCGCGCCCACCAGGACGGACCACCCGATCGTCGCGCCACCCGACGTCTGCACGAGCATCACCGCGAACGTCAGCGGCTGTGCGATCAGCTGCACCACCAGGAGTCTGCGCAGCGTAGGGAGAAGCGCCGCGAGCACGACCGGCCCTCGCCATGGCACGAGCGGCAGCAGTGATGACAGCACGTGGATGACATGCACGACGAGCACCGCGAGCATCGTCTGCCACACGCCCGGCTCGGTCAGCAGCATCCCGATCGCCAGGCAGGCGATCGAGAGCCATCCGGCCAGCGTCTGCGGGACGAGCATCCCGAGCACCGCGAAACCGACCATCGCCACCTGCCACCAGAGCACTGGCAGGAGTTGCACAGCGGCGATCGCGGCGGTCAGCGGCAGAACGAAGTGGAGCACAGCACCGGGAAGTGCCGGGCCGGTGCGGATCCAGTCGTTCCGCTGGCCGCTCTCGGTCATCATCGTGACCTCCCTGCGGCGCTCAGAGCAATCGCCGGATCGTCGCGCCAGGAGACGACATCGACATCTGCTCCGCGCAGATCGTGCAGGACGTCCTCCCGTTCGGCGAGGACCACTCGCAGAGCGATCTGCTGCTCTCGGGTCAACCGGGCGACATCGAGGGCGGGAAGGATGTCGACTGCGACGACCCGGTGTCCGGAGGCGCGCCACATCAAGGACACATCGGACGCCGCTCCCTCGAAGAACGTGGAGAGCACGAAGATCACCGAACCGTGCGGCACCGGCGGCGTGCGGCGGAACCGCGCGTCCTCCCCTGCCGCACCCGTCGCCGCGATCGCCGCCTCCACGCGTGCCAGGTGACGGGAGCCCGCACCGCTGCGCACGGAACGACCGCCGTGGGTGAGCACGTGCAGCGCGACGCGGTCTCCCGAGCCGACAGCGGCCCTCGCGATCGAGCGCGCCGCCTGTCTCGACAGGTCGAGCGAGGTCGGGCCGCTGCGCTCGAGGTCGCCGCTCCCCCACGTGGCCGCCATCGTGGCGAGGTCGTCTGCGGTGTCCATGGCGATCACCATGGTCGTGTCGCTGAGGGTGTTCGTCCGACGCACCATGAGGTCGCCTGGTCGGCGCGCCATCCGGGCTGTGGCCCGCCAGTCGACGCGGCGCAACTCGTCGCCGGGGACGAACTGGTGGATGTCGCGGAAGTCGCCGCCCTGCCCGAGTCGACGCCCCTCGTGACTGCCGTGCATGCCGGTGAGCCGCGGTGACAGCGGCAGGTGCGGCAGCACGATGGGCGTCGGAGCGACGTTGCGGACCTGTTGGATCACCGGAGTCGGCCGGCCGAGGATCAGGCCGTCGGCTGAGACTCCTCTGGCCGAAGCCTTCACGGCCGCTAGAGGACCGGAGTGCAGCGCACGGCTGCGAGCGACGGTCGCCGAGCCGTCAGTGGGCACGAGCATCCGCCTGGTGCGCCGCTCCGCCTGAACGAGCACGAGCTCCGCGAGCTCTGCATCGCTCGTGACACGCACCTCGGTGAGCAGCATCGCGCCCTCATCTGTCGCCTGCTCTGGAGCGAGCGAGACCGTGAGCGGAACAGCATCCGACCGTCGAAACGCGGCCGCCACGCTGAGCATCGCCAACGGCAGTCCGATCGCGACGATGTCAGCACGCGAGAAGACCAACCCGGCGGCGGCGAGCGCGATCGCTCCGAAGAAGCCGATCACGACCGCGGGTGCCCAGCGTGTACGAGTGGTCGCGGTGGTCATCAGACGGGCGCACCCACGGTGGGCGGCACCGGTACCTGACCGACGACGTTCGCGACGATCTGCTCGGCGCTGACGCCCTGCGCCCAGGCCTGGGGCGTCAACGTCAGCCGGTGCGCGAGGACGGGCACAGCGATGCGTTTGATGTCGTCGGGGCGGACGTACTCGCGACCGTCCAGCGCAGCGAGCGCACGGCCGAGCAGAAGGAGCCCGAGCGAGCCGCGCGGCGATGCGCCCACTGCGACGTTCTGCGCGTGTCGCGTGGCCGCCGCGACGTCGACGCAGTACCGCGCGATGTCGGGGTGCACGTGGATCGCCTCGACGGCCTGCTGCACCTCGACCAGCCGCGCATCGTCGATCACGGCGGCGACGTGCGTCGCCTCCTGCTGGCGTGCCATCCGATTGAGCAGGATCTGCGTCTCGCCTGCTGCCTCCGGGTATCCGACGGACAGCCGCACCATGAAGCGGTCGAGCTGCGCCTCCGGGAGGGCGTAGGTTCCCTCGTACTCGATCGGGTTGGACGTCGCGATCACGTGGAACGGCGCGGGCAGCGGGAAGCTGTTTCCTTCGACGGTGACCTGTCGCTCTGCCATCGCCTCGAGCATCGCGGACTGCGTCTTCGGCGTCGTGCGGTTGATCTCGTCCGCCAGCAGCAGTCCGGTGAAGATCGGTCCTGGCCGGAACACGAAGTCACCGGAATCCGGGGCGTAGACGTATGAACCGGTGACGTCGCCAGGGAGCATGTCCGGCGTGCACTGGAGCCGTCGGAAGTCCAGCCCGAGCGCAGACGCCAGGCTTCGAGCCGCGAGAGTCTTCCCGAGCCCTGGGACGTCCTCGAAGAGCACGTGTCCACCCGCCAGGATCGTCGCCAGCGCGATCTCCACGGTGTCGTCCATGCCGACGACGACAGTGCGCACCGCGGCCAGGATCCGCGCTCCTGTGTCGGCGATCGTGGGGTTCTCGGTCATTGCTTCTCCTTGGTCGGCGAGAGTTCATCGATCGCGCCGAGCGCGCGTTCGATGTCCTGACGCTTGGCGCCTGCGGTCGTCAGCCGGGTCCACAGTCCGGCGCCGATCTGCGTCTCGATGAGTTCGCGGTGCGTCGGGTCATCGATGTCGAGGTCGCGACGCAACAGCCGCTGGCGCAGGATGCCGCGCACGCGCCGCTTGATCTGCTCGCCGGCCTCTCCGGTGCGGGTGTTGAGCGACCATGCCATCCGCGAGATCGCGGTGCCACGGCGTTCGGGCTCCGCGGGGATGCGAGGAGAGTCCACTCGCGGGTCCTCGGGGATCACGAGCTGAGCGCACAGCGTGAGCACCCCGGCGAGCACTCCCCACGCGATCGCGAACCCCGGCTCGACACGGATGGCCAACACCAAAACCGCGGTCGCGACGATGGCCACGACGATCGATGAGATTGTGCGGCTGCGAGTCATCTCCAGCCCTCCTCGATCGTCTGCAGCGCCGTGCGGGCCGCTGATCGGTCGTGCACCCCTGCGACGTAGTCGCCGAATCGGACGCGTTCGTAGAGTCCGAGGAGGTCGCCGGCCGCTTCTGTGATGCCGGCGCGTCGAGTGATGATCCGCAGGGCGAACTCGGACGGTGTCTCGCTCATCCCACGGGCGATCCCCGCGTCCGCCGCGCTCTCCTCCAGCCCGACCCATGCGGCGATGATCGCGTCGGTAGCGGTGGACTCGGCGTCGATCGAGCGCAGCGCGCCGTCGATCCCCCGCCTGATCGCCGGCGCGACGGCATCCGCCTCCTGGGCGGCTTCCTGAGCCGTCGACTCGAAATCGACGTCGCCACCCGCCCGGCTGCGAAGCGGTCGTTCGCGCCAGTACCTCATCAGAGCGCGAACGAGGAGGATCGCGATGAGAGCGACTGTCGCGATGACGACGATCAGGAAGATGGTGCCGATGATCGTGGTGGCGAGATCGAAGTCCTGTTCCGGCGGTGGCGATGCTGCCGGCGACCCGCTGGGCTGCGGCTCGTCGAACACGGCGCCGTCTGCGGAGAGGAAGTCGGGCGGTGTGATCACCGGGATGCCCTGAACGGATGCCGCCAGCATGACGACCACGAAGATTCCGATCAACCCGACCGCGGTCGCGACCCGCTTCATCCGAGACCCCTGGAGGAGTTCGGGCGCGCAGACGACATGCCTTCAGCCTAGGCGTCGGCGCCGATCAGACTGCGACGCGACCGGCGAATGGGGATAACCCGTCGCGGAGTGCCGCGACCTGATCGATGTCCATGTGGACGGCCTCCATGACCTGACGCGGGACATCGATCGCGCGCTCGCGCAGGCTGGCGCCGGCCTCGGTCAGGCGGATGTCGAGTCGGCGCTCGTCTGCGCTGCTGCGCTCACGGGCGATCAGCCCCTCCTTCTCCAGGCGCTTGACGAGTGGGGATGCCGTCGCGGGGTCGAGCGCGAGGTCAGCTGCGAGATCGTTCAGCGATCGAGGTGATCTTTCCCACAGCGCGAGCATCACGAGGTACTGCGGGTGGGTGAGCCCCAGCGGCTCGAGGATCGGACGGTAGATCGCGACGACGTTGCGAGCAGCCGTGACCAGCGCGAAGCACAGTTGGTTCTCGAGCTTGAGCATGTCGTCCGCGGCAGTCACGTCTCGATTATACATAGACCACTAATCCTTAGTACACTAAGGGATATGGAGAACAGTTCAGACCGAGTGCCGCTGCGCACACGCATCCGCGAAGCGGGCGGGCTGTACCGATGGTTCAATACGAACCTCATCAGGCTCGCCGGGCCCGCAGCGGTCGGACCGTATGAAGCGACTCCTCCACCGACCGCCGCTCAGCGCGCGGAACGCGCCTGCCCCCTGTGCGGGCGGCCGATGACGGAGCATGAGATCGACCGGAGCGGGCCGAAGCCGCTCATGCACTGCCCGGCCTGACGCGCCGCTCGACAGCTGACCTACTCGGCCGTCTCTGCGGCACTCTCGCGCGCCGCGTCCACCCAGAACATCAACGACTCGTCGTCTTCGATCGCGGTCGACTCGACGTCCAGCCAGCTCGGCCCCATCGTCTTCGCCCCCATCACGGCGATGGCGACGCCGGGTTCGGTGAGCAGAGCCGTGCCCTTCTCTTCGGTGACCCGCACGAGCAGCACACCCTCGTTGCGCGTGCCGACGAGGATCCGACCGTTCAACAGGAACGCACGGGTGCCGAACATCCGTTTCTCCTCGAGCCCGGGCTCGGACATCAGAAGAGCACGAACACGGTCTGCGAGTTCGGTGGCGGCAGCATCCATGGTCGATTCCCTCTTGCTCAAGCGTGGCCCGCGCGCTCCATCGCGCGAAGCTCTTTCTTCAGGTCCTGAACCTCGTCCCTGAGGCGCCCCGCGAGCTCGAACTTGAGCTCGGATGCGGCTGCGAGCATCTGCGTTGAGAGGTCTTCGATCATCGACTCGAGCTGCTGCGCGCCCTCGGCTGCAAGCCCCTCACGACGCAGCTGCGGTGTCGGACTCTTGCCCCTCCCGGACTTCGTCTTGCCCTTGCCGCGCAGCATCTCCTGCGTATCGGACGCCTCGCGCGCGAGCACGTCGGTGATGTCGGCGATGCGCTTGCGGAGCGGCTGCGGGTCGATGCCGTTCTCCTTGTTGTACGCGACCTGCTTCTCACGACGTCGGTCGGTCTCCTCGATCGCCTTCGCCATCGAGTCGGTCATGTTGTCGGCGTACATGTGCACCTGGCCCGACACGTTTCGCGCCGCGCGCCCGATGGTCTGAATGAGCGACGTGCCTGACCGCAGGAAGCCTTCCTTATCGGCATCCAGGATCGCGACCAGCGACACCTCGGGCAGGTCGAGCCCCTCACGGAGGAGGTTGATGCCGACCAGCACGTCGTACACGCCCTGTCGCAGCTCGCTGAGCAGCTCGACACGGCGCAAGGTGTCGACGTCGGAGTGCAGGTATCGCACCCGGACGCCGTGCTCACCGAGGAAGTCGGTCAGCTCTTCGGCCATCTTCTTCGTCAGCGTCGTCACGAGCACGCGCTCGTCCTTCTCGACGCGGATCCGGATCTCCTCGAGCAGGTCGTCGATCTGGCCCTTCGACGGCTTGACGATGATCTCGGGGTCGACGAGGCCCGTCGGACGGATGATCTGCTCGACCACGCCGTCGGCGATGCCCATCTCGTATTTGCCCGGAGTCGCCGAGAGGTAGACGGTCTGGCCGATGCGGTTCTTGAATTCGTCGAAGCGCAGCGGACGGTTGTCCATCGCGCTCGGCAGGCGGAATCCGTGGTCGACGAGGGTGCGCTTTCGCGACGCGTCGCCTTCGTACATCGCGCCGATCTGCGGCACGGTGACGTGCGATTCGTCGATCACGAGCAGGAAGTCATCGGGGAAGAAGTCCAGCAGCGTGTGGGGAGGCTCACCGGGTGCGCGGCCGTCGAGGTGGCGGGAGTAGTTCTCGATGCCGGAGCAGAACCCGAGCTGCTGCAGCATCTCGAGGTCGAAGGTGGTGCGCATGCGCAGCCGCTGCGCCTCGAGGAGCTTGCCCTGCCGCTCGAACTCGGCCAGCCGTTCAGCGAGCTCCGTCTCGATCGTGCCGATGGCACGCTGCACCACATCCGTACCCGCCACGTAGTGCGATGCGGGGAAGATCGGCACGGCGTCGAGCTTCTCGATGACGTCGCCGGTGAGCGGATGCAGGGAGTAGAGCCCTTCGATCTCGTCACCGAACAGCTCGATGCGGATCGCGTGCTCTTCGTAGACGGGGATGATCTCGATCGTGTCGCCGCGCACGCGGAAGTTGCCGCGCGAGAAGTCGACGTCGTTGCGGTTGTACTGCATCGCGATGAACTGCCGGATCAGGGCGTCGCGGTCGTAGCGCTCCCCCACCTGCAGGGCCACCATCGCCCGAAGGTACTCCTCCGGCGCGCCGAGGCCGTAGATGCACGACACGGTCGAGACCACGACGACGTCGCGGCGGCTGAGCAGCGAGTTGGTCGTGGAGTGCCGCAGCCGCTCGACCTCGGCGTTGATCGACGAGTCCTTCTCGATGAAGGTGTCCGTCTGCGGGACGTAGGCCTCTGGCTGGTAGTAGTCGTAGTACGAGACGAAGTACTCGACGGCGTTGTTCGGCATGAGCTCGCGGAACTCGTTCGCCAGCTGAGCGGCGAGCGTCTTGTTGTGCGCCATGACGAGAGTCGGACGCTGCACCTGCTCGATGAGCCATGCTGTCGTCGCGGACTTGCCGGTACCGGTGGCGCCGAGCAGTACGACGTCGGTCTCGCCGGCGTTGATGCGCGCTGCGAGGTCGGCGATCGCCTGCGGCTGGTCGCCGGCAGGCATGTACTCGCTGATCACCTCGAACGGCCGGACACTGCGAGTGGTTTGCATGATTCCAGCGTAAGCGCCACCACCGACACTGCGGCGGGCTCAGCGCATCGCACTCGGCCGGTGCGCATGGTCGGCGGCGGTTCGCGGATCTAGAGTGGCGGCATGATCGAGTTCCTGATCGGCTCCAGCCTCGCGGCATCCGCCGGCCTCAACGCCTGGATGCCGCTGTTCCTGCTCGGTCTCGCCGACCGATTCCTCCCCGCGGTGAACCTGCCGGCCGGCTGGTCGTGGATCGGCAGCGACATCGCGCTGTGGATCCTCGGTGCGCTACTCGCGCTGGAGATCGTCGCCGACAAGATCCCCGCGCTCGACTCGATCAACGACGTCGTTCAGAGCGTCCTGCGGCCGGCATCCGGCGGAATCGTCTTCGGCGCAGGTGCAAGCGCCGAGACCATCGCGGTCGATGACCCCTCGGCGTTCTTCTCGCAGAACGCCTGGGTGCCGATCGTGACCGGAATCGTCATCGCACTCGTCGTGCACGTGACGAAGGCGGCCGGCCGTCTCGCCGCGAACACCGTCACCGGCGGCCTGGCCGCACCGGTCCTGAGCACTGCGGAGGATGGCGCGTCGTTCCTGCTCGCAGCTCTGGCGATCATCGTGCCCGTGCTGGCGGGTCTCCTGCTGATCGGGCTGATCGTCGCCGTGTTCATGCTGTTCCGGCGACGCAGGCGCAGTCGCGGAGACGTCGTCGTCAGCGAGGTGCCGCGTCACGAGCAGCCGGGCGCAGCACCGTCATCGCGATGACCGCTGCCAGCGCGGCCATCGCGAGCACAGTCAGCAGGAACCAGTTCCAGCCGACGGTGCCGAAGACGATGCCGAGTGTCCAGCCGAACAGGCTCGACCCCGCGTAGTACGCGAAGTAGTAGAGCGCCGGCGCCTGCGCTCGACTGTCCGCATCCGCGAGCACCGGCGCCCAGCTCGAGGCGATCGCGTGCGCCCCGAAGAAGCCGCCGGTGAAGATCACCAGGCCGGCCAGGATCACGATGGGCTGCGGGACGAGCATCAGGGCGACCCCGACGCCGAAGACGCCGATCGCGGTGAGCAGCACGCGTCGGCGTCCGAATCGGGAGGCCAGTGAACCCGCCCAGGGTGATGACACCGTGCCGGCGAGATAGGCGAGGAACAACAGCGTCACCAACCACACGGGAAGAAGGAACGGCGGGCCGATCAGGTGGAACCCGAGGTAGTTGTACACCGCGACGAAGGCTCCCATGAGCAGGAACCCCTGACCGTAGAGCGCCAGCAGCTGCGGCGCGCGCAGCGCGCGGGCGAGGCGTGCCGGCATCCCCGGTCCGGCATCCGCACGATGCCTGCCCGGGATGAAGCGACGTGCCGGCGGCACCAGCCACAGGAACCCTGCTGCGGCGATCGCGCAGAGCACGGTGACGAGCCCCGCGCCGAGTCGCCAGTCGAAGGCCTCGCCGAGCGGGCCGGCGATCAGGCGACCGGAGAGCCCGCCGACCGTGGTTCCGGCCGTGTAGCTGCCCGCGGCCGCAGCGACGTGTCGGATGTGCACCTCTTCGCTGAGGTATGCCAACGCGACGGCCGGAACGGCCCCGAGCGCAAGCCCTTCTGCGAGACGCAGCGCCAGCAGCATCTCGATCCCGCCGCTGAACGGGGCGGCGAGACCGAAGACCGTCGCGCCGATGATGCCGATCGCCATGGCCGGGATTCGGCCGATCCGATCTGCGACCATCGACCAGGGCACGACCGCTATCGCGATTCCGAGCGTCGCCGCCGACACGGTCAGGGCCGCGGTCGCCGGCGGAACGCCGAGATCCGCGCTCACCTCTGGCAGCACGGCCTGCAGGGAGTACAGCTGTGCGAACGTCGCCACTCCGGCGAAGAAAAGTCCCGCGATGAGTCGTCGGTACGAGCTCGAACCGGGAACGTGGCCGGCGAAGTCCGGCGCGCTCACTCTGCCGCGAGCTGGTTCCAGACGGCGTCCGTCTGCTCGATCGTGTGCTCGAGAGTGCCGGACGTGTCGATCACGATGTCGGCGATCGCAAGGCGCTTCTCGTCGGGAACCTGGGCGTCGATGCGCGCCTGGGCGGCGTCAGGCGCCATCCCGCGCAGCTCTACGAGCCTGCGCAGCCGCTCCTCGGCGGGGGCGTGCGCGACGACGATCGTGTCCCACGGGTCGTCGACCCGAGCCTCGACGAGCAGAGGCACGTCGTACACGACGACGGCCCCGGCATCCTCCACGAAGGCCGCGTCGAAGCGCCGAGCGGATTCCGCGCGGACGGCCGGGTGGACGATCGCGTTGAGCCGCTTCAGGGCTTCGGCGTCTCCGAACACCCGATCGCCGAGCGAGGCGCGATCGAGGGAACCGTCGGCGGCGACGATCCCGTCACCGAACGCGGAGGCGATCTCCGCCAGCACCGGCGAGCCTGGCTGCTGCACATCGCGCACGATCTGATCCGCGTCCACGACGATCGCGCCGCGCTCCTGAAGTCGACGGGCGATCGTGGACTTCCCGGAGGCGATGCCGCCGGTCAGGGCGATGAGGGGCATGCGTCCCAGTCTGCCACGAGCCCGGTCGGCACCCGTCGTCGAAAACCTGAGGGAAACCTTGCACACCGTTGACGTGGATCTGCGGGCCGGCTGAGGTCGTGTTCCTACTGTCTAAGACATGACAACGAACACCTCCCAGAACGTGCCCACCAAGGAGCGCCGCAAGCGCCACCCTCTCGTCGCCTTCGGCCTTGCGGCTCTCGCAGTCGGCGGAGTCGGTGCAGCGATCACCAGCGCCGCCTGGACGGACAACACCCTGTTCGCCGCTCCCGCCGCCGCAGCGACCTTCGACCTGCAGGGATCGCTGGACGGGAAGACGTGGACGCAGTCGGGCAACGCCGACGCGATCGAGCTGACCATTCCGACCAGCCAGCTCGCCAACCTGCTGCCCGGCCAGACCCGCACGCTCGACCTCTGGGTACGCAACGAGAGCTCTGTGAACGCTGCACTCACGTCGCAGGTGGCCTTCGCATCGAACTCGACCTTCACGACGAAGCCCACGGTTGCGGTCTCGGGTCTGGTCGCCTCCCTCACCCCCACCGGCGGCACTGGTGCACAGGACCAGTTCCAGCTCACCGTGACCACACCATCGGACTGGGCGCCTGTCAATCAGGGCAAGTCCGGCACCGTCGTCGTCACGATCTCGGCGACCGCCACCTCCTGACATTTCACCCCCTTCACGACGAGGAACATCGATCATGCAGATCCTGCGACGCATCTCCCTCATCGCCCTCTGGGCGCTGGCCGCTGCCGGCGTGGCCTGCGGGCTGGTCTGGGGAGCGACGGCTCTCGGAATGATCAAGCCGCTCATCGTGATCTCCGGATCGATGGAGCCCGGGATCATGACCGGCGATCTCATCGTCGATACCCGCGTCGCGGCAGAGGATCTCGTCGCAGGCGATGTCGTCAGCCTGCCGAGCGAGCTGACCGGCGACCTTGTCACCCACCGGATCGAAGCGATCGCTCCGAATGGCGTCGGCGGCTACACGGTGACGATGAAGGGGGACAACAACGAGTACTCCGACGCACTCGATTACACGATTTCTGGGGAAGTGTGGCGGCCGGCCCTGCAGTTGTCAGGGTGGGGCACGGCCGCCATGCGCATGACGACACCGGCAGTCGCACTGCCGCTTCTCGCGGGCCTCCTCGGACTGCTCGGTCTCAGCCTGCTGACGCCCCCGAGCGGCCCCCGTCGGACGCCGGCGCTCGCGTGAAACGACTGCTCTCGGTGCTGGCGCTCGTTACTGCACTGATGTTCGGCGCGGGCACGGTTGCCGCCCCTGGGGGACTCAGCCTCTTCGACGACACCTCGGCGGCCTGGGTCGATCACACGCATGCCTCAGCCGTGATCACGGCGGGAACGTGGACGAGCACGACCACGAACGGGTGCACCGCTTACGGCCAGGATGGCAAGGTACTGCCGGGCTGCGCGGTGAGCGGCATCACCTACCTCGGCTGGGGCGAAGCGGGGAAGCAGACCAGGAACTACTACATCAACTTCCAGACTCCGAGCGGCACACGCTCCGTCGCGTTCGACGTCGACCTCAACACGGCGACAGGGAAAGGAACATCGTGGTCGTGGAAGAACGCCTCCGTTCTTGCGGGAGCGCAGTTCACGCCGCGGGACGGCTGGACATGCGGGCAGCTCCCTCGCGTACGCGGAACCGGAGCGGACTGGCAGGTGACAACGATCTTCTTCCAAGTCGCGGAAGCCGGCACCGCATCCCGGTGCTCGTGATACGGCATCGGGGCTACAGTGCCGGGTGAGGATTTCCGGCGCATCTTCTGCGATATCATCGCCGAAGCTCCGCTTGCACCGACGCGCCACGCACCGGCCACGAAGGCCGAGGGCACTGGGGCGGAGAGTGAGGAGTCGCCGCACATGAGTGTCGCCGTCGTCATCGAGGATGAGCCGGACATCCGCCTCCTCCTGACCGACATCCTCGAACAAGCGGGTTTCACCGTGCATGCGATCGGGACCGGCATCGAAGGCGTCGAACTCGTGCGCGACCATGACCCCGTGATCACGACTCTGGACGTGAGCATGCCGGGCATGGATGGCTTCGAGACAGCGAAGCGCATCCGCGCGTTCAGCTCGACCTATCTCCTCATGCTCACTGCCCGATCCGAGGAGATCGACGCTCTCCTGGGGCTGCAGTCGGGTGCCGACGACTACATCACCAAGCCGTTCCGTCCTCGGGAGGTACGCGCGCGGGTCGAAGCGATGCTCCGTCGTCCTCGTGCCTTGCAGAGCGACGCCGCTGAACCCGCGGCGAGCCGCGTGGATCGCGAGATCGGCATCGAGCACCGCGGTCTGCGGGTGCAGCCCGAGATGCGCATCGTCGAGAAGGACGGCGCGATGTTGGAGCTCACACGCAGCGAGTTCGACATCCTGGTCGAGCTCCTTCAGTCAGCCGGGCGCGTGGTCAGCAAAGCGCAGCTGGCGCTCGTCGTCCGCGGCGAACGCGGAATGGCGAGCGACTTCATCAGCGAGCACGACACACGGGCGATCGAGGTCCACGTGGCCAACCTGCGACGCAAACTGGGTGAGTCTCCCGCCGATCCTCGGTGGATCGAAACGGTGCGCGGGATCGGATACCGCCGCACAGCCTGAGACCGTCAGCGCGCGACGACGATGCTCGTGTCGTCGCTGATCGCAGCCTCCGATGCGGCGGCTCGAGCAGCTTCGATGAGAGAGCTCGCGTCGCTGTGGGCCCGATCGCTCAAGGCGATCCCGACGCCGAGCACCGGGATCACGCTGGCCTCCACGCCATTGAGCTCGTCGTAGATCGCCCGGTGCAGGCCAGCCGCGAGTCTTCTGGCGTCGGCCTCCGACTCGACGACGGTGCTGAGCACGAGCCCCCCGGCCCCGTCGTCGCCGATCCACGTCTGCGTCGGCGCGTGCAGACGCACCGCGTCATGCCAGGCGGTACGCACGCTCTCGGCCTCGCTGGCGCCGAACGCGGTCGACATCATGGGGAGGTCATCGATTCTCGTCGAGATCACGGCCACCAGCTCATCGCGCGAACTGCCCCGTTCGACGGCGTCAGCGAGGAAGCGCTCGAACCAGATCGGCTCGAGGACGCCTGTGAACGTGACGCGCGGGTTGGCCAGCGTGCGCCGGCCACGAAGCCCCGCACGCTCGGCCCGCAGAACGGAGGCTGTGACGACCACGACGATCGTGAGGACGATCGTGAGGATGCTCGTGGGAACCGTGCCCCACCAGACGGTGAAGGTCTCGCTCTCAGGACCGGTGAACAGCAGTACGAACAACCGCGCGAGGTAGTACAGGGACTCGATCCCGAACACGACCGTGAGCGCGGCGGCAGTCTTGATGCCGGCAAGGGAGCCGCGGGCGATCTCCCACGCGGCCGCGCCGGGCAGCAGGAACAGCCCGAAGAACATGACTTCCGCACCGGCCCACCCGCCGCCGTCAGGTCCTCGAACGACGACCGCCGCCCCCGCAGCGAGCGTGATGACGACGACAACGGCCTCTGCCCAGCCGACGCGCCGGTTGCTGAACCGCCGGCAGCCCAGCCACATGAACCCCGCACTGGCGACGAAAGCGGCGTTACCCACCGCCACTGCGCCCCACGTCTGCGGAGCGAACGCCCACACCGCGTATGCGACGGCGGCGAGAATGCCCGAGACGAAGGCGATCGACCAGGTCCGGCCGACGGCATCGTCCTCTCGAAGCACCGTCTCCACGATGAACAGGATTCCGGCCGTGACCACGACGACTGCCGTCATCACGGAGACAGTCGCGATCTCGAGTTCCATCAGCTGCGTCTCCCCTTCTCGAACAATGGCAGGCGGATCAGGAACGTCGATCCGCCGCCCAGTTCGGATTGCACAGTGATCTCGCCACCGTGTGCTCTCACGATGTCGCGGCTGATCGACAATCCGAGGCCGCTTCCATGCGTGGTGGTGTTGCGAACGGCGTCGGCTCGGAAGAAGCGCTCGAACAGCCGCGGAAGTTCTTCGGCCGAAATGCCGGTGCCATAGTCGCGCACCACGATCCAGGCGTGGTCGACATCGGCGGTCACACCGACCTCCACGCGTCCCTGGTCGACGTTGTACTTGACGGCGTTTCCGATGACGTTGTCGACCACCTGACGGATGCGGAGCGGGTCCACGTATGCGGTGACGGCCTCGACTCCCGCGTCCTCGAGGGTGATCTGCCGTTCCATCGCGCGCGGGATGATCGCCTCGATGCTCGCGCGAATGATCTCGTCGAGCTTCACGTACTCGGGCGTGAATGAAAGCTGCACCCCGCCGTGGTGGTCGACGGACACGGCGAGAAGATCCGCGATGATGTCCAGGAGCCTGGATGCATTGCGTTCGGCGACCTCCAGGCCGCGCCGCGAGCTCGGCGACAGGTCGCCGGCGTCCAGAACGAGCTCGAGGTAGCCGAGGATCGCGGTCAACGGCGTACGCAGTTCGTGCGACACGGAAGCCACGAGATCCTCGCGCGCACGCAGCGCCATCACCTCGGCCGTCACATCACGCGAGACGAAGATGCCGCCGACGCGTTCTCCTGTCGCGTTCTCGAGCGCTCGGGATGTCGCGCTGAGGGCACGGCGCCCCTTTCCGGGTCTGCCGTACCAGACGAGATCGCCGTCGAAGGTCTCACCTCGGCGTGCGCGCGCAAGCGGTGTCTCCTCGACGCTCAACTCAGTCAGCCCGTCTTCAGCGTATGCCGCTTGCTCCCCTCCACCGGTCGCGATCATTCGCTGCATCCGCGCGTGTGCCTCGTTGCGAACGGATTCCTCTCCGCTCGCCCCCAGACGGATGACGCCGAAATCGACCGCGTCGAGGACTTCGGTGACCATATCCTCCTGGCGACGTGACCGTTCGACGGCTCGTGCGAGCAGACGGGCCTGAGCATCGAGGAGCGAGCGCTGCGCCGAAGCACGCTTGGCCGCCACATAAGACGTGGTGGAAACGGCGATGATCATCATCGGGATGAGGATGACCACGGGAGTCAACGACTGCGCAGGGTCCAGCGCCACGGTCAGCCAATAGACGCCGTTTGCCAGGATGTTCACGACGACGAGCCCGAGCAGGCCGAAGGCTCCGGCTATCCACATCGCGGGGAAGATCCACAGCAGCGAGAACCCGGCCGAAGGGTTCGATTCCCTCAGGATGGCGATCGCGAAAATGTCGGAGATCGGAAGGAGCGCGCTCCACAGCGCGTGTATGCGGTTCCAAGGAACGGCCAGGGCGACACCAGTGATGACGGCGACCAGGAGCATCCCGCCTATGAGGGCCTCGACGACGGCGATCGCTCCCATCGAGAACGCGATCAATGCTGACAGCAGCGACACGACGCCCAGGAGGAGCTGGTTGAGGACGACGGTACGTTCTCGCGTGCGATCGGCACGCATGCTGCGCCACCTGGGAATCGTGCCGTTCGACATGGTGACCAGGCTAGCGCCTGGCATCTGCCGTCCCCCGGCTTGGCCGCGGCGCCAGCCGGAACGCGTCAGCGCGACAGCAGCTGCCGCCTCGAGCTGATCACGCCGGTGTCGAAGCCGGCGAGGTGGAGTCCGCCGTGGAAACGGGCGTGCTCGATCTTGATGCAGCGGTCCATGACGACCGAGAGCCCGGCGCTCTCGGCGATGGCGGCGGCCTCCTCGTTCCATGAGCCGAGTTGCAGCCACAGCGCCTTCGCTCCGACGTCGACCGCTTCCTGCGCCACGCCAGGAAGGTCGTCGTGCTTGCGGAACACGTCGACGATGTCCGGGACGACGGGCAGATCGGCGATCGACGCGTATGCGGGCTGGCCGAGGATCTCGTCCGCCATCGGATTCACGAAGTAGACGTCGTACGGCGAGCTCGACTGCAGGTACGTCGACACGAAGTACGACGCGCGCGCCGGGTTGCTCGACGCGCCCACGATCGCCACCGACCGCGATCGGCGCAGCAGGGCGAACCGCTCCTGCTGGCTGGGGCTCGCCCATGTTCGATCCAGGCCCGCGCGCTCGGATCCGGTCTCGACGGCGGCACCCGGCAGTTCGCAGGCGACGCCGTCAGCCGACGCAGAAGGTGCGGGAGCCGGCGGTGTGAACTCGCAGGTGTCGTTCGTGCTCATCGGGTTGCTCCCGTCGCTGCGGTGAGGGCCTGGTCGAGGTCCCAGATGATGTCGTCCGGATCCTCCAGCCCGACGGAGATGCGGATGAGATCCGCGGGCGCGCCGGCGGCGACGAGCTGCTCGGCGGTCAGCTGCCGGTGAGTCGTGGATGCCGGGTGGATGACGAGCGTGCGCGCGTCGCCGATGTTCGCCAGATGCGAGGCGAGCTGCAGGTTCTCGATCAGCGTTTCCCCGGCGGCTCGGCCGTCCTCAGCTGCGACGCCGAACGCGAAGACGGATCCGGGCCCCTGGGGCAAGTACTTCGCCGCGCGCTCGTGGTGCGGGTGCGACTCGAGGCCGGCCCAGGTCACATACGAGATGCGGGGGTCCGAGTCGAGCCACTCCGCGACGATGCGTGCGTTCGCCAGGTGCGCGTCGATCCGCTGCGGCAGCGTCTCGATGCCCTGCAGCAGGTTGAACGCCGACTGCGGGCTGAGCGCCGGCCCGATGTCGCGCAACTGCTCGGAGCGGAGCTTGGTGAGGAACCCGTACTCGCCGAAATTGTCCCACCACTTGATGCCGCCGTACGACTCGACCGGCTCGGTCATCTGCGGGAACTTCCCGTCTCCCCAGTCGAACGTGCCCTTCTCGATCACGATGCCGCCGAGCGTCGTGCCGTGCCCGCCGAGGAACTTCGTAACGGAGTGGATGACGATGTCGGCGCCGTGCTCGAGTGGCCGAGCCAGGTACGGCGTGGCCAGCGTCGCGTCGACGACGAGCGGCACGCCGGCGGCGTGCGCGACCTCCGCGAGCCCTTCGATGTCGGCGATCTCGCCGGAGGGATTGCCGATCATCTCGACGTAGACGACCTTGGTCTCTGGGCGGATCGCCGCCGCGTAGTCGGCCGGGTCCGTCGAGGGGACGAAGGTCGTCTCGACGCCGAAGCGCCGCAGCGTGACATCGAGCTGGGTGACCGTTCCGCCGTAGAGCTGCGCGGATGCTACGACGTGATCGCCGGCGCCCACGAGAGCCGCGAACGTGATGAACTCGGCGCTCATGCCGGATGCCGTCGCCACTGCGCCGATGCCGCCCTCGAGCGATGCGAGCCGCTCCTCGAGAGCAGCGACCGTGGGGTTGCCGATGCGGGAGTAGATGTTGCCGTACTTCTGCAGGGCGAACAGGTTGCCGGCATCCTTCGCGTCGTCGAAGACGAACGACGTGGTCTGGTAGATCGGCACGGCACGCGCACCGGTCGCGGCATCCGGTGTTCCGCCGGCGTGGAGCGCGCGGGTGCGGAACCCGAAGCGGTGTTCTTCCGTCATGACGTCCTTAGTTCTTATCGAAGACTGCGAGGGCCGCGGCTATGCCCGCCACGGCATCCCGGTTCTGCAGGGAGGTGGTGTCGCCCAGCGCCTGGGGCTCGCGGCCGGCGCGGCGATCCTGTTCAGCCTCCCACAGCTGAGCCAGGAGCCTGCGCATGATCTTGCCCGAGCGCGTCTTCGGCAGGTCCGGCACCGGCACGATGTGGCGGGGCTTGGCCACGGGGCCGATCTCGCGGGCGACGCGGTCGCGAAGAGCGGATGCCGTCACATCTCCGTTGCCCGAGGGCATCACGAACGCGACGACCGCCTGGCCGGTGATCGGGTCGGAGACGCCGGCGGTGCCGGCCTCCCCCACCGACGGATCAGCGACGAGGGCCGATTCGATCTCGATCGTGGACAGTCTGTGTCCGGAGACGTTCACGACGTCGTCGAGGCGCCCGAGGATCCAGATGTATCCGTCGGCGTCCCGCGTCGCACCATCGCCGGCGACGTAGTAGCCGCCGTAGTCGCCGTGTTCGGCGAAGTCCGACCAGTACGAGTCGCGGTATCGCTGCGGGTTGCCCCAGACGGTGCGCGCCATCCCGGGCCAGGGTCGTCGGATGACGAGCGTTCCTGAACGTCCGGCCGCCACCTCGTCGCCGCTCTCGTCGACGACGGCGGCGTCGATGCCCGGCAGAGCCACGGATGCCGAACCGGGCTTGAGCGTGGTCGCACCGGGCAGCGGCACGATCATCGCCGCTCCTGTCTCGGACTGCCACCACGTGTCGACGATCGGCAGCTCGTCACGCCCGAAGGTGCGGCGGAACCACACCCATGCCTCGGGGTTGATCGCCTCGCCGACGGTGCCGAGCAGGCGGATGCTGGACAGGTCGTGCCCCGCGGGCAGCTCATCGCCGAACCAGGTCATGAACGTGCGGATGAGGGTCGGCGCCGTGTAGTACACCGTCACGCCGTAGCGCTCGATGATCTCGAGATGCCGCTCCCGGTCTGGGCTGTCCGGCGTGCCCTCGTAGATGACCTGGGTCAGCCCGTTCGAGAGCGGTCCGTAGATCTCGTAGGTATGCGCGGTGACCCACGCGAGGTCGGCGGTGCACCAGTGCACATCGTCGGGCTTGGCGTCGAAATGCGCCCAGTGGGCCCAGCTCGCGTGCGCGAGGTAGCCTCCCGACGTGTGCACGAGGCCCTTCGGCTTCCCGGTGGTGCCGGACGTGTAGATGATGAAGAGCGGATGCTCCGCCGCGAACGGCTGCGCCTCATGCGTCTCGGCCGCGGTGTCCACGACGTCGTGCCACCATACATCGCGGCGCTCGGTCCACGGCACGTCCTGACCGGTTCGGCGGACGACGAGAACGTGCTCGAGGTCCGGCAGGTCCGCGGCGGCGAGGTCAGCGGCCGACTTGACCTCGACGGCCGTGCCCCGGCGGAACTGCCCATCGCTCGTGACGAGCAGCTTGGCGCCGGTGTCCGCGAGACGGAACCGCACGGCCTCGGCGGAGAAACCGCCGAACACGAGCGAGTGGACGGCGCCGATGCGGGCGCAGGCGAGCGCGATGACGACCGTCTCGATGAGCACGGGCAGGTACACCACGACCCGGTCGCCGGGGACGATCCCGAGCGCTTCGAGCGCATTCGCGGCCTGCGAGACGCGACGCTGCAGATCGGCGTAGCTCACCGCGGTCCGGTCACCCGGTTCACCCTCGAAGTGCAGGGCGACCTTATCGCCGCGGCCGGCCTCGACGTGCCTGTCAACGCAGTTGTAGGCGACGTTCAGTGTTCCGCCGTCGAACCAGCGCGCCGCCGGAATCGCATCACCGGTCGGCTGCTGCCAGTCGAGTGCCGTGTGCCACGGGGTCGCCCAGTCGAGCCGGCGCGCTGCGTCCTCCCAGAAGGCGATGGGGTCGGCATCCGCCTGCCCGTAGATCTCCTCCGTGACGTTCGCCTGCGCGCGGAACGCGGGCGGCGGCGGGTAGGTGCGGCCCTCGATCAGGCGGGCTTCTTCGGTCGGCCCATCTTCTGGAACCAACACCGTGTCGTCGATCAGGTCCATCGCTTGAGCAGACGCCTTTCGATGAAGCCGAGGATCGCGTTGGTGATCGTCCCCAGAACGGCGAGCAGCACGATCGCGAGGAGGATGCGGTCGACGCGACCGTTGTTCTGCGAGTCGTCGAGAAGGAAACCGAGACCCATCGACGAGGCGATGAGTTCGGCGGCGACGAGGAACAGCCACGACTGCGCGAGCGCGAGCCGAAGGCCCGACATCACCGACGGGATGACGGCGGGCAGTTGCACCGTGCGGAACAGGGACCAGCCGCGGAGGCTGAACGAGCGTCCCGCCTCGACGAGATGCGGGTCGACGTGGCGCAGCGCGTCGGCGACCGTCGTGTAAACCGGGAAGAACGCGCCGATCGCGATCAGCGTGACTTTGGACTCCTCACCGATCTGCATCCACAGGATCAGCAGCGGCACCCAGGCGAGCGACGGCACGGCACGGAGGGCGGCGAGTGTCGGACTCAGCAGCAGGTCGCCGAGCTTGGACAGGCCGACGATCGCCGCGACGGCGAGGCCGATGAGCGAACCGATGGCGAAGCCGAGCAGCACGCGCTGCACCGAGATCGCGATGTGGGTCCACAGCTGTCCGCGTTCGGCGAGTTCGACGCCCGCCGTGAAGACGGATGCCGGGGTCGGCAACCGGTACGTCGGCACCAGCCCCGTCGTCGTGGCGATCTGCCAGACGACGAGGATCACGACCGGGAGCAGGAGCCCGCCGATGAGGCGGACTCCTGAACGATCCCACAGCCCGCGCCCGCCGGCGCGGCTCGCGCCGGGCAGCTCGAGTGCTCGGCGGGAGCCCTCGAGCGCGGCGCCTTCGGCGGTCTGACTCATCAGCCCTCGACGGCCTTCTGAGCGAAGTCCGGGTAGATGATCTCGGAGAGCGCCTTGTCGACGGCATCCTGACCGCCCTGCACGTCACCGGAGTCGACGATAACCGGAGCGATCTTCTCGAGCACCTTGACCTGGGCGTCACCGGGCACGCCGTCGACGTCGAGGTTGGAGCGCTCCTGGATCACGGTGGTGGCCACGTCGAGGTCGATGCCGGCCGCGTCAGCGAGCAGCTGCGCTGTCTCCTCGGGGTTCTCGAGCGCCCACTCGCGGGCCTCTTCGTATGCGTCGACGACGGCCTGCGCGAGGTCGGCGTGGTCGGTGATGAACTCCTCGGTGGCGTTCAGGAAGCCGTACGTGTTGAAGTCGACGTTGCGGTAGATCAGCTTGTCGCCGGACTCGACCTCGGCAGCGGCCATGATCGGGTCGAGGCCCGCCCAGGCTTCGACCGAGCCGCCGTCGAGTGCTGCACGGCCGTCGGCGTGCTGGAGGTTCTGCACCTCGATGTCGTCGACGGTGAGGCCGGCGGTCTCGAGTGCCTGCAGCAAGAAGAAGTACGGGTCGGTGCCCTTGGTCGCCGCCACCGACGTGCCGGCGAGGTCCTCGACCGAGGTGATGTCGCTGTCGGCGCCGACGACGATCGCCGACCACTCCGGCTGCGAGTAGATGTCGATGACCTTGATCGGCGAGCCGTTGGCGCGGGCGAGCAGCGCCGCGGATCCGGCGGTCGAGCCGACGTCGACCGAACCCGAGCGCAGCAGCTCGTTGGCCTTGTTGGACCCTGCGGACTGCACCCACTCGACCGTGACGTCGTCGCCGAGGATGTCCTCGAGGATCCCCTGGTCCTTGATGACGAGGCTCAGCGGGTTGTAGGTGGCCCAGTCGACAGTGACGGTACTCGCGGACCAGTCGGATCCTTCGGCAGGAGCGGCGTCGGCGTTCTCACCGGCGACGCAACCGGTCGCGAGCAGCATCATCGCGCCGGCGATCGCGGTCGCAGGAACGATTCGGCGGGTGATGATGCTCATCGGGTCTCCAGGTCTGTGCTGTGATCGGTGGCGCTGTGATGGGTGTCGACGCCGAGCCCTTCGAGGAGCTCGGCGCGAAGTGCCGCGAGTCCGCGATCTGCGCGGTCTCGGGGGCGGATGCCGGGGACGGCGATCGTACGGGCGATCGACGCGGCATCCGGGTCGGGGTCGACGGTCAGCGAGCGCAGCAGCAGCACGCGGTCCGCCAGGTAGAGGGCCTCCTCGACGTCATGGGTGACGAGGAGGATGGTGGTGGGCTCTGCGGCATGGATGTCGAGCAGCAGGTCCTGCATCCGCAGGCGGGTCAGTGCGTCGAGCGCACCGAACGGCTCGTCGAGCAGCAGGACGCTGGGGTTGCGGGCGAGGGCACGTGCGAGGGATGCCCGCTGCGCCATGCCGCCGGAGACCTCACGGGGGCGCTGGTTCGCCGCGTGCTCGAGACCGACGAGGCGGAGGAGCTCGGAGACGCGCTCGGTGCGGGCGCGTCCGCGCAGTCGCCGCGGCAGTCCGAGTGCGACGTTCTGCGCCAGGGTGCGCCACGGCAGCAGCCGCGGCTCCTGGAAGGCGACCGCCGTGCGCTCGTCGGTGTCGGTGACACCGGTTCCGTCGATGGCGATAATGCCGCCGGTGGGAGTGTCGAGGCCCGCGACCAGGCGCAGCAGCGTCGATTTGCCGCATCCGGACGGTCCGACGACGGCGACGATCTCACCGGCGCCCAGGTCGACGTCGAGACCGCGCAGCACTTGCCGCTGCCCTTCGGCGACGGCGAAGCGCCGCTCCACGCTCTCGAGGCGCACGGCCGTCGCGGCGCCAGCGGGCGGGACGGTCTCAGTGCGCGACGAGAGAAGGGCGGAACTCATCCCCCCATCGTCGCGGAGTGTGACTGATGTGACGAGGCCGGCCGTAATCTTGCGTCACACGTCGCGTCCGGTGCTCCTGAGCGGATGCCGCGAATACGCGAAACGGGCCGCCACCCCGAAGGGTGACGGCCCGTTTCAGACAGACGTTGCTTACGCGTTGCCGCCCGAGAGCTTCTCGCGGAGAGCCGCGAGTGCCTCGTCGTCAGCAAGCGTGCCGGCGCCGGCGGAGTCGCTCGTGAACGACTGGCCAGCGGCTGCGCCGAAGTCGTCGCCAGCGGCGGCCTCGGCCTCGGCTGCCTTGGCAACCGCAGCCTTGTGAGCCTCCCAGCGGGTCTGGGCCGCAGCGTACTCCTGCTCCCATGCCTCGCGCTGAGCGTCGAAGCCGTCCTTCCAAGCACCGGTCTCGGGGTCGAAGCCCTCGGGGTACTTGTACTCGCCGTTCTCGTCGTACTCGGCGAGCATGCCGTACAGAGCCGGGTCGAACTCGGTGCCGTTGGGGTCGACGGACTCGTTGGCCTGCTTGAGCGACAGCGAGATGCGACGACGCTCGAGGTCGATGTCGATGACCTTGACGAAGACCTCTTCGCCGACGGAGACGACCTGCTCAGCCAGCTCGACGTGCTTGCTGGAGAGCTCGGAGATGTGCACGAGGCCCTCGATGCCGTCTGCGACGCGGACGAACGCACCGAACGGAACGAGCTTGGTGACCTTGCCCGCAGCGATCTGGCCGATCGCGTGGGTGCGGGCGAAGACCTGCCACGGGTCCTCCTGCGTCGCCTTCAGCGACAGCGAGACGCGCTCGCGGTCGAGGTCGACCTCAAGGATCTCGACGGTGACCTCCTGGCCGACCTCGACGACCTCAGAGGCGTGCTCGATGTGCTTCCAGGACAGCTCGGAGACGTGGACGAGACCGTCGACGCCGCCCAGGTCGACGAACGCACCGAAGTTGACGATCGACGAGACCTGGCCCTTGCGGACCTGGCCCTTGTGCAGGTTGTTGAGGAAGTTCGAGCGCGACTCGGACTGCGTCTGCTCGAGCAGCGCGCGGCGGCTGAGCACGACGTTGTTGCGGTTCTTGTCCAGCTCGAGGATCTTCGCCTCGATCTCCTGGCCCAGGTACGGGGTCAGGTCGCGGACGCGGCGCAGCTCGATGAGCGAGGCCGGCAGGAAGCCACGGAGTCCGATGTCGACGATGAGGCCACCCTTGACGACCTCGATGACGGTGCCGGTGACGACGCCGTCGTTCTCCTTGATCTTCTCGACGTCTCCCCAGGCACGCTCGTACTGTGCGCGCTTCTTGGAGAGGATCAGGCGGCCTTCCTTGTCCTCCTTCTGGAGAACGAGAGCCTCGACCTCGTCGCCGACCTTGACGACCTCGTTGGGGTCGACGTCGTGCTTGATGGAAAGTTCGCGGGAGGGGATGACGCCCTCGGTCTTGTAGCCGACGTCGAGCAGAACCTCATCGCGGTCGATCTTGACGATCGTGCCTTCGATGATGTCGCCGTCGTTGAAGAACTTCAGAGTCTTCTCGACCGCGGCCAGGAAGTCCTCAGCAGATCCGATGTCGTTGATGGCGACCTGCTTGGTGGCCGGGGCGGTCGTTGCGGTAGTCATGTAGTGGGTTGTCCTTGTTGGGTGGATACTCGGGCTTCCCCGGCTTTCACGCATGCGTGACCCAGCTGGAGAAGCAGTTGGATTTGGTTGGATGCACACAGGCGCGCGCGTGCACGCCACGAGTGACACTTCAGAGTATCAGAGATGGCGCCGATCCGGTTCTGTGGATAAGTCAGACGGGATGCCGCGGGTTCGCGTTAGCGTGAACGGGTGATGGTGCTCCGATCGAAGACGAACCGGTTCCGGATGCTGGCGCTGCTGGCCGTGGCCGGGGCGACGCTCAGCGCCTGCACTCCGGCGCCGGCCCCGAGCCCGACGCCGACCGCCGCCTTCGCGAGCGAGGAGGAGGCCTTCGCTGCCGCGGAGGAAACGTACCGGGCTTACAACAACGCCGTGAATCATCAGCGTTTGGGTGACGAGTCAGTCGATCCGCTCACGTTCCTCACCGGCGACATCCTCGACTCGGAGCGAAAGACGTCCCAAGAATTGGAGGCTTCAGGAATCAGGATAAATGGTGACACCGTGGTCACACGCTTCACCGGTACGGACAGCACTCTCGGTGGCCCCGTGGCCCAAGTCGGAGCCACGATCTGCCTCGACATCACGCAGGCACGTGCGATCGACAGTTCGGGCGCGGATGTCACCGCCCCCGGCCGTAGTGACATCTATGCGATTCACGCCACGTTCACGGGCGACGCCGATCAGCTCTCAATCAGCGAGTATGAAGTTCAGGCAGACGTACAGTGTTGAGTGTCATCCTGGTCGCTGCTCTACTCCTTGTGCCGGCAAGTGCCGCGAATTCCGGGTGCAGCGACTCTGAGCTCGTTACGGGCGGTTGCGGCGTAGACAACACCGGCACCGAGATCGTCATCGACGGCTCGAAGTCCACAGACCCCGACCGCGGCACCTCGCCCATCGACAACTCCGACTGGACACCGCCGCCCGGGTGGACACCGCCGCCGGGGTGGACTCCCCCACCACCCAGAGACGAGTTCGGCGAGTGCCGGATGGACTGGGACTCCTACCGCCTCTGCTTCAACGCGGCGCAAGACCCTGACGATGAGGAGGCGCAGGAGGAGATCGCGGCGATACCCGCGATCACGATCTCGGACCTCGCCCGCTTCGCTCCGGACGGCTCCGTCGTCGCCGCAGAGCCTGACAACGTCGGGGTCGTCGGTCTTCCGACGAACTTCGTGGCCGCAGCATCCACGCACACCGTCGACGCCGATCTGTTCGGGTTCCCCGTCTCGGTGCGGTTCACTCCGTCGGCATTCGACTTCGCGTTCGGCGACGGCCATACCGCGATCACGACCACCGGCGGCGCGACCTGGGCGGCACTCGACCAGGCGCAGTTCACTCCCACAGACACCAGCCATACCTACTCCGAGCGCGGCACCTACACCGCCGAGGTCGACGTCCGTTACACGGCCGAAGTCGACTTCGGAATCGGATGGCTTCCGATCACCGGCGAGGTCACCTCGCCCGGCGCACCGCAGGAGATCCGCATCTTCGAGGCGCACACCGCGCTCGTCGCCCACACGTGCGAACAGGCTCCGAGCTCCCCCGGCTGCTGAACGCGGCAACGTCACTCCCCTGTGCCATGCTGATCGGATGAGCGAGAAGCTGATGCTGCTGGACACCGCATCCCTGTACTTCCGCGCCTTCTACGGCGTCCCGGACAAGGTGAAGGCACCGGACGGCACCTCGGTGAACGCGACGCGAGGACTGCTCGACATCATCGCGAAGCTCGTCACGCTCTACGAACCAACGCACATCGTCGCCTGCTGGGACGACGACTGGCGTCCGCAGTGGCGAGTCGACCTCATTCCGAGCTACAAGACGCACCGTGTCGTCGAAGTCGTCGCCGCAGGGCCTGACATCGAAGAGGTGCCCGACCCGCTCGAGGCGCAGCTCCCGCTGATCCGCCAGACGCTCGCCGCTCTCGGCATCCCGATCATCGGAGTCGCCGCTCACGAGGCCGACGACGTCATCGGCACACTCGCGACTCGCTCCACGATTCCCGTCGACATCGTCACCGGCGACCGCGACCTGTTCCAGCTGGTCGACGACAGCCGAGGCATCCGCGTCGTCTATACGGCGCGGGGCATGAGCAACCTCGAGATCGTCAGCGACGCGACCGTCGTCGCGAAATACGGCGTGCTGCCAGAGCAGTACGCCGACTTCGCAACGATGCGCGGCGACGCGTCCGACGGTCTGCCCGGCGTCGCCGGCGTCGGGGAGAAGACCGCCGCGACGCTCCTGCAGACGCACGGTGATCTCGCCGGCATCCGCGCTGCGGCCGCCGCGGGCGAGGGCATGAGCGCAGGGGTGCAGGCGAAGGTCATGGCCGCGTCCGACTACCTCGACGTCGCTCCCACCGTCGTCGAGGTCGCACGGAACCTCAGCATCGAGGTGCCGGCGGACCCGGTGCGCGCCCTCGACCCGCAACAGGTCGAAGCAGCAGAGACGCTCGCCGAGCAGTGGAATCTCGGCAGTTCGATGCAACGGGCGATCGCCGCCCTGATCAGATCAACACCCTGAACCGGCAGGTCGACTGATTCAGCGCCGCCGGAAGGCGACGACCATCGCGGACATCAGCGCAACGACGTAGACCAGGACGATCACGCCTGTTCCGACCAGTGGGATCTGCCATCCACCGCTCGCCTCGTGCAGCGCCCCCATGACCGGGGCGCCCAACGCGGCGAACAGGTACCCGCCGCCCTGCACGAGCGCCGACATCGTGGCGGCCTCCGCATCCGATCGCGCGGCCCGAACCAGACCGGTGAAGATCAGCACGAATCCGCCGGAATGCGTGAGCGCGCCGAACGAGGCCCAGACTCCTGCGAGCTCAGGGGCCACCAGCATCCCGGCCACCATCACAGCGAAGCAGACGCCGAGCATCAGAGCCGAGTACACGGGGCCGACGAACCGCATGAGCAGAGGCGCCAGCATGGCGCCGACGATCGCGACGCCCTGGAACAGCGACGCCAGGGCCCCCGCGGTCGCGGCGTCGACGTCGGTCGTGTCGAGCAGCATCGTCGGCAGCCAGGTCGACATCGCGTAGTAGACGGTCGACTGCGATGCGAAGGCGATCACGAGCAGCCAGACGATCGGGCGTCGAAGGACGACCGCGATGCGGTTGTCGGCTACAACCGGCATCGGCCCGGTGATGCTCGCAGTCTCGTGCCGAGTCGCAGACTCGCCCTGCCCGGCCGATGCCACGGTCTCCCCCGACATCCGTTCTGCGGATCGCCATGAACGCGACCGCACGATGTGGGCGAGCCACAGGGCGATGCCCGCCACCGAGAACAGGCCCCACAGCAGGAGCGCAGTGGACCATCCGGTGACCTCTGCGAGCGGGACGGTGCCGAGCGCCGTGAGCAGCGAGCCGACGTTCAACGTCGCCGTGTAGGCGGCCGTCGCGATCGCCGTACGTTCGGGCGGCAGGTCACGTCGGATGATCACCGGGATGACGACGTTCCCCACGGTGATCGTCGCGCCCATGATGATCATGCCGGTGACCATCGAGCCGAAACCGGGGAGAGCGCGAACCAGCGTGCCGACCATCACTCCGCCGAGGGCGATGAGAAGCGCCAGTTCGGCTCCCGCGCGGCGGATCACGAGCGCGGCGAGCGGAGTCATGACAGCGAACATGATGACGGGCGCCGTCGTCAGCAGTCCGGCGGATGCCGAGCTGATGCCGAGGTCGTGGATGATGTCCGGCAGCACAGGGGTCAGCGCGATGATCGGCGCGCGAAGACTGAGAGCCGCGACCAGGATGCCGATGAGCACCAGCCACGGGACGGAACGCCGCGTCATTCGGCCCAGGCCCTCAGGCGCTCGAGCCCCCAGGTCGTGACGATCCGCTCCGCCGGCACGCCAGCCTTCTCAGCGCGCTCGGCACCGTAGTCGAGCAGCGACAGCTGCCCCGGGGCGTGCGCATCCGAGTCGATCGAGAACAGGCATCCGGCATCCAGAGCGATCGCGATCAAGTCGTCAGGCGGATCCTGACGTTCCGGCCGCGAGTTGATCTCGACGGCCACTCCGTTCTCGGCGCAGGCGTCGAACACGGCACGAGCGTCGAATTGCGACTGCGGTCGAGTGCCGCGGTCGCCCTGCACGAGCCTGCCGGTGCAGTGGCCGAGGACGTTGACGTGCGGCTGCGCGACGGCAGCGAGCATGCGCCTGGTCATCTCCCGTGACTCCATGCGCAGCTTCGAATGCACGGATGCCACGACGATGTCGGCCTCGCCGAGCAGTTCCGGCTCCTGATCGAGCCCGCCGTCTTCGAGGATGTCGACCTCGATACCGGTGAGCATCGTGAACGTGTCGGTGGATTCCGCGCGCACCAGCGGCAACTGCTCTCGCAGGCGCTCAGCCGATAGCCCACGCGCGACGCGCAGTCGCGGTGAGTGATCGGTGATGGCCAGGTAGGAGTGCCCGAGCGCGCGGGCGGCGTCCGCCATGACGGCGATCGGGGTCGTACCGTCCGACCAGTCCGTGTGGGCGTGCAGGTCGCCGCGCAGCTTCGGTCGCAGGACGGACGTCCGCTCCGGCTCGACTTCGCCGCGCAGGTCGACGAGGTACGCGGGCACCACGCCCGACTGGGCCTCGCGGATCACGGCGAAGGTCGACTCACCGATCCCCTTCGCCGCGCGCAACCTCGTCGGGTCGTTCAGCACATCCAGCGGCAGTGCCTTCACCGTGGCGGCCGCCTGCCGGAACGCCTTCGCCCGGTACCGCGACGCTCGCTCGCGTTCGAGAACCGTGGCGATCTCGAGCAGTGCGTCGACGGGATCCATCAGAGCTCAGTTCGATGCCAGCTCGCGCGTCGCGTCGACCCAGGCGTCCAACTTCGCAGCTGCGCTGCCGTCGTCGACGGCGGCTTCGGCCCGCTCGTAACCGTCGCGAAGACGCTCGAGGATCGGCCGTGTCGCCTGCGTCGCGTCCTGCGACAGCTCGAACGCGACGATTCCGGCCGCGGCGTTCAGGAGCACGATGTCGCGAACGGCGCCCTTCGTTCCAGCCAGCGTGTCCCGCAGCACTCCCGCGTTGTACTCGGGAGGACCGCCGATGAGATCGGCGAGGTCGGCCGTGGGGATGCCGAGATCGCGCGGATCCAGGTCGTGCTCGTGGATGTCACCGCGCGAGACCTCCCAGATCCTGCTGTGACCGGTCGTGGTGAGCTCGTCCAGGCCGTCGTCTCCGCGGAAGACGAGTGCCGTGGCGCCTCGCGTGCGGAAGACGCCGGTGATGAGAGGAACGCGCTCGAGCTGGGCGACGCCGACAGCGTTCGCCTCAGCGCGGGCAGGGTTGCACAGTGGTCCGAGCATGTTGAACACGGTCGGCACGCCGAGCTCGCCTCGTGCCGCACCGGCGTGCTTGAAACCGGGGTGGAATGCCGCAGCCCACGCGAACGTGATGCCCGTCAGATCGAGCACCTTCGCGACGTCCTCCGGCGACAGCGAGAGCTGAAGGCCCAGCGCGCCGAGGACGTCCGAGGAACCGGACGCGGAGCTGGCGGCACGGTTGCCGTGCTTGACGACGGGGATGCCTGTGGCGCCGATGATGATCGCCGCTGTGGTCGAGACGTTGACCGTGCCGACGCGGTCGCCCCCCGTCCCGACGATGTCGAGAACATTCGGAGAGACAGGAAGCGGAACTGCGGCTTCGAGGATGGCATCGCGGAATCCGACGATCTCGTCGATGGTCTCGCCCTTGGCGCGCAGAGCGACGAGGAAACCCGCGAGCTTGGCATCCGAGATGTTGCCCTGCATCACCTGGCGCATGGCCCAGGTGGATTCCCACACGCTGAGGTCGCGTCGCTCCAGAAGTGCGGTGAGGACATCGGGCCAGGTCAGGGAATCCGCCATGCCAGAGATCTTATCGGCGCGAATGGACACCCTGAGGACACGTTGCGCCTCGGCCATCCGCGCGGTGCCGCGTATTCACCGAGGATTCGCAGTGTTTTCTTAGGGTCCCCTAAGTCTGGCACCAGCGAATCGGTCCCCCCGGATGCAAGAATCATGCTCGCGAATCGGCCATAATGGACAGGTGACCACCTCAGCGACCTATGCCCCGGCGGCAAGAACGATCAAGCGCCCGAATCCGGTAGCTGTCGGCACCATCGTGTGGCTCGGCAGCGAAGTGATGTTCTTCGCGGGACTGTTCGCGATCTACTTCACGCTCCGCAGCACCTCACCCGAGCTGTGGGCAGACCGTACCGAGCTGCTGAACGTTCCGTTCGCCGCAGTCAACACGGCCATCCTGGTGTTCTCCTCCGTGACCTGCCAGATGGGCGTGTTCGCGGCTGAGGATCTCCAGGCGTATCGCATCAAGAAGGGGCACCTCAACGGCGCAGGCCGCCGCCGCCTCTTCGGCTGGGGAATGGTCGAGTGGTTCTGGGTCACCTTCGCGCTCGGCGCGATCTTCGTCTCCGGTCAGGTCTGGGAGTACGCCCAGCTGGTCGCAGAGGGCCTGCCGATCCAGGCTGACTCCTACGCCTCGGCGTTCTACCTGACCACGGGCTTCCACGCCCTCCACGTCACCGGCGGACTCATCGCGTTCCTGCTCGTCATCGGGCGCGCGTTCGCGGTGAAGAACTTCGCACACAAGGAGGCGACCTCCTCGATCGTCGTGTCGTACTACTGGCACTTCGTCGACGTCGTCTGGATCGTGCTGTTCTTCGTCATCTACTTCCTGAAATAAGAGCGGAGCTGACCTGCGAAATGGCACGAGAGAAGAAGCGTCGCTCGAACGGACGCCGTAGCCCCCTGGCCGCTGCGGCGCTCATCGGAGCGGGACTCCTGATCACCGGAGGCATCTACGCCGGTGCGTCGGCCGCGATTGCGGCAACCGACACCCAGACATCGGCGAGCACGCAGCTGACCGTCGATGACGGACAGAAGCTGTTCCAGGCGAACTGCGCCACCTGCCACGGCCTCGACCTGCAGGGAACCGACAACGGCCCGAGCCTCTACGGCGTCGGCGAGCTGGCAGTCGAGTTCCAGGTCGCGACCGGCCGCATGCCCCTGCAGATGCAGGGACCGCAGGCTCCGCAGAAGCCCGTGCAGTTCACGCAGGACCAGATCGAGGCCATGGCGTCGTACGTCCAGTCGGTCGCCCCTGGCCCCACCTACCCCGCAGACGAGATCCTCGACGGCGAAGGCGATGTCGCACACGGCGCGGAGCTGTTCCGCGTCAACTGCGCGATGTGCCACAACGTCGCGGCAGCCGGTGGCGCTCTCACCGAGGGCAAGTACGCCCCTGGGCTGACCAGCACCAGCGCTCTGCACATCTACGCGGCCATGGTCACCGGCCCGCAGAACATGCCCGTGTTCGGCGACATGAACCTGTCAGACGAGGACAAGCGCGACATCATCTCGGCTCTGCTGTTCCAGCAGCAGGAGGTCCAGATCGGCGGCTTCACGCTCGGCTCGCTCGGGCCGGTCTCCGAGGGCCTGTTCGTCTGGATCTTCGGCATCGGCGCCCTCGTCGGCGCGACCGTGTGGATCACGGCGAAGTCCAACTGACGCATATTCAACGAAGAGGAACGTACGAGGAGCACCATGGCACACGACGACGACTCGCAGGCCCTTGACCGGGCCTACCAGCCCTCCCCTGGGCTGGGTGTCGCAGTCAGCGATCCCGTGCAGAACCCCGGCCTGCCGCCGCACCGTGAGCGGATCACAGATCAGGACCCGAAGGCTGAGAAGCGGGCAGCACGCACTGTCTACACGCTGTTCTACCTGTCGCTCGCCGGCAGCATCTGGGCGGTAGCGGCGTACATGCTGTTCCCGATCGAGGACGGCTCGCTGGCATCGATCCGCAACAACAACCTCTTCATCGGTCTCGGCATCGCGCTGGCGCTGCTGTCGATCGGCATCGGCGCGATCCACTGGTCCAAGGCGCTGATGAGCGACAAGGAGCACATCGAGCACCGGCATCCGACCCGAGGCAAGGACGCGACCCGCGAAGCAGCCATCCAGGCCTTCGCCGAGGCGAACGAGGAGTCCGGCTTCGGCCGCCGCACGATGATCCGCAACTCGCTCATCGCAGCGGTCGTGGCATCCATCGTCCCCGGCGTCGCGCTCTTCCGTGGACTCGCTCCGCACAGCACGCCTGACGACCCCACGGCCGGCGACCCGGTCGTGCTCCTGAAGCAGACGATGTGGGACAAGGGCCAGCGTCTGGTCCGCGACCCCGACGGCACGCCCATCCGCGCTGCTGACGTCACGCTCGGCTCCGCGTTCCACGTGATCCCCGAGGACCTCGCGACTCTCTCGCACCACGACGGCTACCTCGAGGAGAAGGCCAAGGCCATCGTGCTGATGATGCGCCTGCGCCCCGAGCAGCTCATCGAATCCGAGGAGCGCAAGGACTGGTCGTACGACGGCATCGTCGCGTACTCCAAGGTCTGCACTCACGTCGGCTGCCCCGTTGCTCTCTACGAGCAGCAGACGCATCACCTGCTGTGCCCGTGCCACCAGTCGCAGTTCGACGTCACCGACCATGCCAAGGTGATCTTCGGCCCGGCCGCGCGTCCGCTGCCTCAGCTGCCGATCACGGTCGATGACGAGGGCTACCTCGTCGCACGCAGCGACTTCGAAGAACCCGTCGGCCCGAGCTTCTGGGAGCGCCATTGAGTACCGCAACGCTGTCCAAAGACGACAAGAAGGACGCTCAGGCGCCGCTCGGCGGCCGCTTCATCGGCGCAGCCTCGAACTACATCGATGAGCGCACGAGCCTGTCCGGCTTCGTCAAGGAGCTGGGTCGCAAGATCTTCCCCGACCACTGGTCGTTCATGCTCGGCGAGATCGCACTGTGGAGCTTCGTCGTCGTGTTCCTCTCCGGAACCTTCCTGACGTTCTTCTTCGAGGCGTCGATGGTCGAAACCCACTACACGGGTGCTTACGCCCCGATGCGCGGTATCGAGATGTCCGCAGCGCTCGAATCGACGCTGCACATCTCCTTCGACCTCCGCGGCGGCCTGCTGGTCCGCCAGATCCACCACTGGGCCGCGCTCGTGTTCGTCGCCGGCATCGGCATCCACATGCTGCGCATCTTCTTCACCGGTGCGTTCCGCAAGCCGCGCGAGCTGAACTGGGTGATCGGCTTCGTGCTGTTCATCCTCGCCATGGCCGAGGGCTTCACGGGCTACTCGCTGCCTGACGACCTGCTCTCGGGCAACGGCCTCCGCATCATCGACGGCATGGTCAAGGGTCTCCCCCTGATCGGCACGTGGACCTCGTTCCTCCTCTTCGGCGGCGAGTTCCCCGGCACCGACATCGTCGGCCGTCTGTACACGCTGCACATCCTGCTGCTTCCGCTGCTGGTGATCGGCCTGATCGTCGTGCACCTGATGCTGATGATCGTCAACAAGCACACCCAGTTCGCCGGCCCGGGCCGCACGAACGACAACGTCGTCGGCTACCCGATGATGCCGGTGTACATGTCGAAGATGGGCGGCTTCCTGTTCATCGTCTTCGGTGCGATCGTCCTCATCGCGACGTTCTTCCAGATCAACCCGATCTGGAACTACGGCCCGTACGACCCGTCTCCGGTGTCCGCCGGCACCCAGCCCGACTGGTACATCGGCTTCGCGGACGGCGCGCTGCGCCTCGCCCCGCCGCACCTGGATGTCGTGTTCCTCAACCACACGTGGTCCTTCGGCATCCTGATTCCGGTCGTCGTCCTCGGCCTGTTCATCGTGGCCGTCGCGATCTACCCCTTCATCGAGGCGTGGGTCACGGGCGACAAGCGCGAGCACCACATCGCACAGCGCCCGCGCAACGCCGCGACGCGCACCGCGATCGGTGTCGCCGGCGTCATCTTCTACGCCGTGATGTGGGCGGCCGCCTCGTCCGACCTCATGGCGACGCACTTCCACCTCACGATGGAAGGTGTCATCCACACGCTTCAGGCTCTGCTGTTCCTCGGCCCGATCATCGGCTACTTCGTCACCAAGCGCATCTGCATCGCGCTGCAGAAGAAGGACCGCGAGATCGTCCTGCACGGCTACGAGTCGGGTCGCATCGTCCGCCTCCCCGGCGGCGAGTACATCGAGGTGCACCAGCCGGTCGACCAGTACGACCGCTGGAAGCTCATCGATGTCGACGGCTACGAGCCCCTGGTGGTCCGCCCGAACGCCAAGGGTCGCATCCCGTGGACGCAGAACCTGCGCTCGAGCCTCTCCCGCTGGTTCTACGAAGACCGTCTGTCCCCGCTCACGCAGGCCGAGGTGGATGCCGCCGACGCGCACCAGCACCACGTGACTGCGCACATGGATGAGGCCGAGGCGGCTGAGATCCAGGGCGCCCACGAGCGTGCCGGTGTTCCGGATGCTCCGCTGCACCCCGAGCGCGAGACGCACGTCGATGAGACGCCGAACACGCCGAGCTCGGTGATCGCCACCGACCCGGTGAAGAAGTCCAAGAAGAAGGACGAGAGCGGCGAGTAACGCCCTCCCCCTCTCGAAGGCCCCGATGCGATTCGCATCGGGGCCTTCGGCGTTACCGGCACACCACCTGCAACGCACCAGATGACCGCATCTCCGGCCGGATCGGGACGCGCAACGGTGTGACCCCCGGGTTCTATGCTGGGGCCATGATCGATCGCGCTGACTACTTCGCCGCCAAGCTCGCCTACGAGACCGACGCGAGCGACCTGTACGCCCGCCAGAAGGCCGGAGAAGCGGTCGTGGTCATCGATGTCCGCTCAGACGAGGCCTGGGCCCAGGGACGAGTCGCAGGCGCCGTGCACATGCACTACAGCGAGATCGCCAGCAGGGCTGCGCAGGAGGTCCCTGAGGGCAGCGACGTCGTCGTCTACTGCTGGAGTCCCGGATGCAACGCCGGTGCGAAGGGTGCTCTCGAGTTCGCGAAGCTCGGGTACGACGTACGCGAGATGATCGGGGGCTTCGAGTACTGGGTACGCGAGGGATATCCCGTCGAAGACCACGATGGCATCCACCGTCGCCCCGTCGACCCAGTCACCGGAGTCGCCCGCGTACGCACGCGGGCTTGACCGGCGACCCATACGCAGAACGCCCCTGGAATCTTCCAGGGGCGTTCTGATCAGCAGACTCGAGCTTCTCAGCGGGCGAAGTGTCCGCGGTAGTACTCGTAGACCCAGCCGACGATCGCGACGGCGAAGATCGCCACGCCGATCGGGAGGAGGAACTGCCCGACGGCCATTCCGACCAGGAAGACACCAGCCGAAGCGGCCAGCACCAGCGGCCACCAGGACCAGGGGCTGAACTCGCCGAGCTCGGGGTCACCGTCATCGATGTCCGACGTCAGGACGTCCTCGGGGAGTTCGCCGCCCTGCGCCTTGTGCGTGCGCTGCAGGTAGACCGCGATCATGGCCGACATGAACATGCCGAAGAACAGCGCGACCGTGCCGACCCACTCGACGCTCATCGCGCCGGTCAGCTCCGGGTAGGCCAGGATGTGCCACACCGTGTAGGTGACGCCTACCAGGGCGAAGAAGACCGCGAGGATCCACCAGAGGATGATGTTCGAACGCATGGCTTACTTCGCCTCTCCGTGTGCACCGGCCGCGGCCGGCTCGGCCGCCACCGGGCGCTCTGCGGCCTCCGGGTGGTTCAGGTCGAACGCGGGCCGCTCGCTGCGGATGCGCGGGATCGACGTGAAGTTGTGACGCGGCGGCGGGCAGCTGGTCGCCCACTCGAGCGAACCGCCGTAGCCCCACGGGTCGTTGACCGTGACCTTCGGCGCCTTGCGGGCGGTGATCCAGACGTTCAGGAAGAACGGCAGCATCGACGCACCGAGGATGATCGCACCGATCGTGGAGACCTGGTTGCCCCAGGTCCAGCCATCGGCAGCCGAGTAGTCCGCGTAGCGACGCACCATGCCGTCGACGCCCAGCCAGTGCTGAATGAGGAACGTCATGTGGAAGCCGACGAACAGCATCCAGAAGTGCACGTAACCGAGGCGCTCGTTGAGCATTCGGCCGGTCCATTTCGGCCACCAGAAGTAGAAGCCCGAGAACATCGCGAACACGACGGTTCCGAACACCACGTAGTGGAAGTGGGCGACGACGAAGTACGAGTCGCTGAGGTGGAAGTCGAGCGGCGGCGACGCGAGGATGACACCGGTCAGACCACCGAAGACGAACGACACGAGGAAGCCCAGCGCGAACACCATCGGCGTCTCGAACGTGACGGATCCTCGCCAGAGCGTTCCGATCCAGTTGAAGATCTTCACGCCGGTCGGCACAGCGATGAGCATGGTCATCAGGGCGAAGAACGGCAGCAGCACGGAGCCGGTGACGTACATGTGGTGCGCCCAGACAGCGACGGACAGTGCGGCGATCGCGATCGTCGCGTAGACGAGCGTCTTGTAACCGAAGATCGGCTTGCGGCTGAAGACCGGGAACACCTCGGACACGATGCCGAAGAACGGCAGCGCGATGATGTACACCTCCGGGTGGCCGAAGAACCAGAACAGGTGCTGCCACAGCAGCACACCGCCGTTCGCCGGGTCGTAGACGTGAGCGCCGAGGATGCGGTCCGCTGCGGCGGCGAAGATCGCCGCGGCCAGCACGGGGAAGGCCATCAGGATGAGGAGGCTGGTGATCAGCGTGTTCCACGAGAAGATCGGCATGCGCCACATCGTCATACCCGGTGCACGCATGGTGATGATCGTGGTGATGAAGTTCACCGCACCGAGGATCGTGCCGAAACCGGACATGCCGAGTCCGACCATCCACAGGTTTCCACCGGCACCCGGCGAGAACGAGGCGTTGGCGAGCGGCTGGTAGGCGAACCATCCGAAGGCCGCGGCACCCTGCGGGGTGAGGAAGCCGGCGACGGCGATGATCGAACCGAACCCGAACAGCCAGAATGCGAAGGCGTTCAGTCGCGGGAACGCGACGTCCGGTGCGCCGAGCTGCAGCGGGAGGATCGCGTTCGCGAATCCGGCGAACAACGGCGTCGCGAACATTAGCAGCATGATCGTGCCGTGCATCGTGAACAGCTGGTTGTACTGCTCCTTGGTCGGGACGATCTGCATCCCGGGGGCGAACAGCTCAGCACGGATGACGAGCGCCATCACACCGCCGAGCAGGAAGAACAGCACCGAGGTGATCAGGTACATGTACCCGATGGTCTTGTGGTCAGTGGAGGTCAGCCACTTGACGACGATGTTGCCCTTCTGCTCCGTACGGGACGAGCTGAGCAGCGCGGCCTGACGGGCCGGGATCGCGGTGGGGCGAGCGCCAGCGGTCTGGCCGGGTGCCTCAGTGGTAGTCATGAGGATTACTCTCCCTCTTCCTCGGAGTCCGCCCCAGGCGCACCCGTACCGGGCAGGTTGCCGAGGCGGTCGTAGGCGTTGTTGATGTCGCCGGTGTTGCCCTCGTCGCGGAGCGTCTCGAGGTAGGCGTCGTACTCGTCCTGCTCGACCACCTTGACGTTGAAGAGCATCATCGAGTGGTATTCGCCGCAGAGCTCAGCGCACTTGCCGTCGTACTCGCCGACACGGGTCGGGATGAAGGACCAGGAGTTGTCCTTCCCGATGTACATGTCCTTCTTGTAGAGGAAGTCGATGATCCAGAACGAGTGGATGACATCGCGCGACTGCAGGCTGATGTGCACCTTCTGGTCGACCGGGAGCACCAGTGTGGGCAGCTCTTCCTTGTCGACGTTGCCCTGAGCGTCAGGCTGCGCCTGGATCCCCATGGTCCACACGGCGTCGGACAGGTCGTCGTCTTCGCCGGCGTACATGAAGTCGAACGCCCACTGCTTGCCGATCGCAGTGATCTCGACATCGGCGTCGTCGCCCCACTGGGTCTCGATCTCAGCCTGGTCGCGAGCGGTGAAGAAGAACATTCCCATCACGAGGATCAGCGGGATCACCGTGTAGAAGATCTCGATGGGCATGTTGTAGCGCATCTGGACCGGAAGACCGGTCTGCCCCTTGCGGCGACGGTAGGCGATCGCAGCCCAGCCCATCAGGCCCCAGGTGATCACGCCGACCGCGAGAAGCACGATCCACGAGTTGACCCAGAGCGACGCGACACGGTCGGTCTGGTTCGTGGCGGCGGTGCCGTCTTCCACGAAGCCCGGGAGGAATCCGTGCAGCTCGGTGGGAGAACATCCCGCCAGGGCCACGGCTGCCGCAATTCCCACGGGAACTGCGACCCAACGAAGGCGGCGTTTCGAAGGCACGATACACCTTTCAAGATCGCGGACAGGGCTACCCCAGTCTAGGGCAACCTCACACCTGATTCATGCCAACCACGCAGGCTGGACACGGCTGTCGTTCAGTGGAAGCTGTCGCCGCAGGCGCAGCTGCCGGCCGCGTTCGGGTTGTCGATCGTGAAGCCCTGCTCCGAGATCGTGTCCTTGAAATCGATGGACGCGCCATCCAGGTACGGCACGCTCATGTTGTCGACGATGACCTCGACGCCGTCGAACTCGACGGTCTCGTCGCCGTCCAGGTAGCGCTCGTCGAAGTAGAGCTGGTAGATGAGACCAGAGCATCCACCCGGCTGCACGGCGACGCGCAGACGGAGGTCGTCGCGGCCCTCCTGCTCGAGCAGGTTCTTCACCTTGGTCGCGGCCGCGCCGGTGAGGGTGACGCCGTGGGCGGTCTGGGTCTCTGAAGTGATGGTGGTGTCGCTCATGTCGCTCCTTGTGACTCGTCGCGCATGCGCACGACTGGTACTGCGATTCTACCGCCGAGGCCCGGATAGGGGCCGGTCAGCGCGTGACGGCATTCATTCGCGTCAGCAGCAGCGCCTCGGTGCCGATGGCGTGGCGGAACGTGTCCAGGTGCAGGGACTCGTTCGGGCTGTGCGCGCGCGAGTGCGGGTCCTCGACACCCGTGACGAGGATCTGCGCTTCGGGGAACTCCCTGACGAGGTCTGCGATGAACGGGATCGATCCGCCGACCCCGAGATCGACGGGCTCGACCCCGTATCCGTCCGCCATCGCCTGGCGAGCGAGCCCGACTGCCCATCCGCTCGTGTCGACGAGGAATCCGTTGCCGAGATCCGCGTCCGAGAACGTGAGCTCAGCGCCGAACGGCGCATGTGCGCGGAGGTGCTTCTCCAGGGCTGCGTACGCCTCTTCCCCGGTCTGCCCCGGAGCGACACGTGCACTGATGACGACGGTCACCTCCGGGAGGAGCGTGTTGGATGCGGATGCCACACTGGTCGCGTCGATGCCGATGACCGTGACGGACGGCTTGTTCCAGATCCGGCTGAGGATGCTGTCGCGCCCGATGGGCGAGCTGCCAGGGAGCAGTCCTGCCTCGTCGCGCAGCGTCTCCTCGTTGTACTCCGGCGTCGGCGCGTCGCGCTCGGTCATGCCCTCGACGGCGACGGCGCCTTCGTCGTCCCACAACGTGGACAGCAGCCGAACCGTGGCCATCATGGCGTCGGGGACCGCGCCGCCGAACATTCCGGAGTGCGAGGCGTGGTCGAGCGTCCTGACCTTCATCGTGAAGCGCGCGTTGCCTCGCAGCGAGACGGTGAGACCGGGCGTCGTGGAATCCCAGTTGCCGGAGTCGGCGACGACGATGGCATCGGCCCGCAGAGCGTCGGCGTTGTCGCTGAGGAACTGCGCGAACGAGCGGGAACCGTACTCCTCCTCCCCCTCGATGAAGAGCGAGACGCCCAGGTCGAGGTCATCGCCGAGAGTCTCGCGCACGGCGCGCAGCGACGCGATGTGGGTCATGATGCCCGCCTTGTCGTCCGCGGCTCCACGGCCATAGAGACGGCCGTCGCGGACGGTGGGCTCGAACGGCGGGGTCTCCCAAAGCGCGTCGTCGCCGGGAGGCTGAACGTCGTGGTGCGCGTAGAGCAGGATCGTCGGCTTGCCGCCTCGCGCCGCACGAGTGGCGAGCACAGCGGGCTGACCGAACTCATCGGTACCGGGGATCGCCGCGCGAAGCACGCGCACCTCGTCGAAGACCCCGGTGCCCTCGGCGAGCTGCGCCACACGCTCTGCGCTCCGCTGGAGCTGCGTCTGGTCGAAGGAGGGCCATGCGATGCCGGGAATCCGGACGAGGTCGCCGAGGTCGGCCAGAGCACTCGGGATGCCGGTCGCCACGGCTTCTGCGACGGCGGATTCGACGGCGGGATCAGCGGTGGGAGGCACGGTGTCGCTCGGCTCGGAGGTCATGCGAGTAATCTTAAGGCTTCACCCGATTTTGAGCCGAGGAGTCCCGTGGCCGCTTCCACCCCATCGCCGAACGACGAGTCCGCCGAGAAGCCGGGCGTCGGCAAGGGACGGCCGACTCCGAGCCGCGCCGAGCAGGTCGCTGCTCGCCGGCGGCCTCTGGTGGCAGACACCAAAGAGGCGAAGGCCGCTGCGCGTGCCCAGATGCGCGAGCAGCGCGAGCGTGCACAGGCCGGAATGGCCGCCGGTGACGACAAGTACCTGCCGCCGCGCGACAAGGGTCCGCAGCGCCGCTGGGTGAGGGACTACGTGGACGCCGGCTGGCACCTGTCCGAGTGGGTGATGGCTCTGATGGTCATCGTCATCCTCGTCTCGCTCGTCCCGGACCCCACATTCTCGTTCTACGCGTTCGTGGGCCTCTGGATCTTCATCATCCTCGCCGTGGTCGACATGATCGTGCTCGGCGCCAGGGTGAAGAAGAAGGCCGCTGTGAAGTTCGGCAAGGAGCGGCTGGAGAAGGGCCTCGGTTGGTATGCGGCGATGCGTTCGCTGCAGATGCGCTTCATGCGCCTGCCCAAGCCGCAGGTCAAGCGCGGGCAGCGCCCCGCCTGATCTGCCTGCCGCTACCTGCGGCGCAACTCGCGGTTGATCTGCCGCGCCCAGAACGGACCGCGGTACAGGAACGCCGTGTAGCCCTGGACGAGTGTCGCGCCGGCATCCAGTCGTTCGTCGACGTCGGATGCCGTCTCGACTCCCCCGACCGAAATCACGCAGAAGTCGCTCGGCACCGCTTCGCGGACGACGCGCAGCACCTCCATCGAGCGCTCACGCAGTGGTGCGCCCGACAGCCCGCCTGCGCCGGCGGCATCGACGACCGAAGCGTCCGTTTTCAGGCCGTCGCGACCGATCGTGGTGTTGTGCGCGATGATGCCGTCGAGGCCTTCGGCCACGGCGAGACGCCCGATCGCCGCGATCTCCTCGTCCGGAAGGTCGGGAGCGATCTTGACGAGCAGCGGCGTGGAGCCGGCGGCATCCTTCACGGCGCGCAGCAGCGGCGCGAGCGTCTCGACGGCTTGCAGACCGCGCAGGCCTGGCGTGTTCGGAGAGGACACGTTGACCGCGAGGTAGTCCGCAAGCGGTGCGAGCTTCGTGGCGCTGTCGACGTAGTCCGCCGTGGCGTTCTCGACGTCGACCACGCGGCTCTTCCCGATGTTCACGCCGATCACGGTCTTCGGCCGACGGCGGCGCAGCTTCGCGAGGCGCTTCGCGGCAGCGTCCGCACCGGCGTTGTTGAAGCCCATCCGGTTGATCACTGCTCGATCGGGCACGAGACGGAACAGCCGCGGCTTCGGATTGCCGTCCTGCGGGATCGCGGTGACCGTTCCGATCTCCACATGCCCGAAGCCGAGCGCGGCTAGGCCTCGGACACCGACGGCGTTCTTGTCGAACCCGGCCGCGACGCCGAAGGGCGAGTCGAACGTGAGCCCCAGCGCCGACACCTGATGACCGGAGGCGGGCGCGCACAGCGCGCGGGTCGCCCAGGAGAACGGCGGGACGCCGAGAACCCGGATCACGGCCATGCCGGCGTGGTGAGCGAACTCGGGGTCGAAGCGCGACAGGACGGCGCGGAAGAGGAGGGGATACATCCCTGCCAGATTACCGGTCGGCGCTCTTCGGCTCTGCCCCGGCGTGGTCGGCGCGCAGATCGGTGATCGCGCTCTCGAAGTCCTCGAGCGAGTCGAACGCCTGGTAGACACTCGCGAACCGGAGGTAGGCGACCTCGTCGAGATCGCGGAGCGGACCGAGGATCGCGAGCCCGATCTCGTTGGCATCGAGCTGGGAGACGCCGGTCTGACGCACGGCCTCCTCGACGCGCTGCGCGAGGATCGCGAAGTCGGCTTCGGTGACCGGGCGCCCCTGGCAGGCCTTGCGGACACCGGCGATGACCTTCTCGCGGCTGAACGGCTCCATGACGCCGGAGCGCTTGATCACGTTCAGGCTCGCGGTCTCGGTGGTGGTGAAGCGTCCACCGCATTCCGGACATTGCCTGCGCCTGCGGATCGACAGCCCGTCATCGCTGGTGCGCGAATCGATCACGCGGGAATCGGGGTGGCGGCAGAACGGGCAGTGCATGGTGTTACAGCGTAGTCGTTCGCTCTTCCGGTTCCTGGAAGCGCGCCTCGATGGCCTCGCCGTGGGCGGGCAGGACCTCGGTGTTGGCCAGCGCCACGACGCCCTCGCGCACCGCGGCGAGGGCCGCGTGATCGTACGAGATGATCTGCTGCGGGCGGAGGAACGTGTAGGCGCCGAGGCCGGGCGCGTAGCGCGCCTGTCCGCCGGTCGGCAGGACGTGGTTGCTGCCGGCCATGTAGTCGCCGAGGCTCACCGGGGTCTGGTCGCCGACGAAGATGGCGCCGGCGCTGGTGAAGTCGGATGCCGCCTCGCTCGCATCTTCGAGGTGCAGTTCGAGGTGCTCGGGGGCGTACGCGTTGCTGAACGCGGCGGCCATGGCGCGGTCGTCCACGAGGACGATCGCCGACTGCTCTCCGGCCAGTGAGACGCCGACGCGCTGTGCGTGCTTCGTGGATGCCGCGAACCGGACGACCTCGGCGGCGACGCGCTCGGCGAGAGCTTCGTCGTCGGTGACGAGAACAGCGGACGCCTGCTCGTCGTGCTCGGCCTGGCTCACGAGGTCGGCTGCGATGAGCCGAGCATCCGCTGAGCTGTCTGCGACGATCAGGATCTCGGTCGCACCTGCTTCCGAGTCCGTGCCGACGACGCCGGCGACGGCACGCTTCGCGGAGGCGACGTAGTTGTTGCCAGGGCCGGAGACGACATCGACCGGATCGAGCCCGAGGCCGGCGACCCCGTGAGCGAACGCCCCGATGGCCCCGGCGCCGCCCATGGCGTACACCTCGGTGATGCCGAGCAGACCCGCGGCCGCGAGGATCACGGGGTGAACGCGTCCGTCCTGGTCCTCCTGCGCGGGGGAGGCCAGGGCGATCTGCTGAACGCCGGCGACTTGTGCCGGCACCACGTTCATGATCACGCTGGACGGGTACACGGCCTTGCCGCCGGGAATGTAGACGCCGACGCGGCTCACCGGCTGCCAGCGCTGCGTGATGAGCGCGCCGTCACCGATCCGGGTCACCCGAGTCTCTGGCACCTGAGCGGCGGATGCCTGACGAACCCGACGGATCGCCTCTTCCAGCGCCGCGCGGATCTCGGGCGCGAGAGCGGTGACGGCATCCTGGATGTGGCTCGCCGGCACTCGGATCTCGTGCCCGGACACACGGTCGAACTTGTCGGCCTGGGTTCGAAGAGCGGCCTCTCCCCCGGTGCGGACGTCGTCGACGATCCGCGCCGCGGTCTCGAGCGCTTCGGCGCGCGCCTGAGCGGCGCGCGGGACGGCGGCGAGCATGTCCGCCGGCGAGAGCTCCCGCCCTCGCAGATCAATGGTGCGCACGTCAGCCCTTCGTGATGTCAGCGATGTCGTGCAGGTAGCCGATGCGTCCGTCGTCGTGGCGCACGACGTAGGCTCCGCCGCGGTCCTCGATGACGAGAGCCCACGCATCAGGACCGATGCGGAACAGCGACTCGCCTCGTTCGTCGAAGACGTCGCGCTCGGTGGGCGCCAGCGCCCAGAACGGCTGGAATGGCTCATCCGCAGTGGCGACGTCGGCAGCTTGCGTCTCGCCCCGCGAAGAGCGCAGGTACCCGGGGACGTAGTCGTCATCCAGTTCAGGCACGGCCCCGAGCTCTCCACCTGAGGCGTGATCGCTGAGCGGGATGCTCTCGGCAGCGGGCTGCGTCACGGTCTCGTGCGTCGTGTCATCGATGTGGTCTTCATCGATGATCTCGTCGGCGCGCGAGGTCTCGGCGCTGGATGTCTCAGCGTCGAGCATCTCTGCGTCGAGCGTCTCGTCGGCCGTGTGATCGCTCGTGTCGTCGCTGCCCGCGACGGCTGCGGCTGGCTCCGACACCGGCTGGACGCGCTCGGCACGGGGCTGGGCTGCGACGGGGCGCACGGGGTTGGCGCTGCGGTGGGCGAGCGTGATGAGGCGACCGCGGAAGTCGTCGCGGATCCCGGGGATGAACGGCGCGAACACGGTGAGGACGACGAGCACGAGCATCGCGGCAAGCTGCACCCACAGCAGCCAGGCGCGCGTCGGCACGCCGGTCTGAGTCACGATCGCGATCTCCGCCCAGACGGCCGCCAACCACCACACCGCGCCGACGGAGAACGCGACGGACGCGAACTGGTCGATGCCGAGAGACCCGACACGGCGGATGCCCTCGGGCGAGAAGCGTCGCAGCACGAGAAGGAAGACCGCTGCAGTTGGAATGCCGAGCGGGAGCAGCCAGCTGACGCCTTGCATCCACAGCGTCGAGCCTCCCGCAACCGGGAAGAAGGACGTCACGAACGAGATCAGCCATGCCGTGACGATGAGCAGCTCACGCAATGTGAATCCGAGGATCCCGTGCTGGGGGGTGACCTGTTCGGCGTAAAGCACGCCTTCGTCCTCGGAGAAAAGCTCTTCAGGTGCGTCCGTACTCATGAGTCCCTACCCTACCCGAGGCCGCGGGGTCTCACCCGGGGCAGACCTGCCCTGCTCGACTGACCTGACTCACCCGAGACAGGTGGGTCCGAGCAACGACTTGAGGTCTCCGAACAGGTCTGCAGAGACCTTCACGGGCATCGGGACGTCGAACACCTTGGCGGTCTGCCCGCGGTGCACTCGCAGCACGACCTCCGTGTCGCCGTTGTGCCGCCGCAGCACGTCGGCGAGGTCGTTCATCACGTTCTCGGTGGCGCGCTGCTCGGCGAGCACCAGCGACAGGGGACCTGCCGCATCGAACGATCCGACGTCCGGAGCGAACGCCGACTGCGCATGCAGGTTCAGGCCGTCGTCTCGTCGGGAGACCCGACCGCGCACCGCGAGGATGGCGTCCTGCTGCAGCACGTGCTGGAACTCGGTGTAGGTCTTGCCCATGAACATGACCGTCACCTCGCCGTTGAAATCCTCGACGGTGATCATGCCGTACGGGTTGCCGCTGGCCTTCGCCACGCGGTGCTGCACGCTGGTGACGAGGCCGGCGACGGTGACCTGATCGCCGTCCTGCAGGTCTTCCGATGCGAGCAGGTTGTGGATCGAGATCGACGCGTGCTTGGCGAGTGGCACCTCGAGACCGGCGAGCGGGTGGTCGGAGACGTACAGGCCGAGCATCTCGCGCTCGAAGGCGAGCTTGTCCTTCTTGGTCCACTCCGGGCGCTCGGGCACCTTCGCCGGCGGTGCCTCCTCGTGCGCGTCGTAGAGGCTGTCGAAGTCGAAGCCGATCGCACCCTGGGCCTCGTTGCGCTTCTGGTCGACGGCGGCCTCGGTGGCGTCCTCGTGGATCTCCATGAGCGCACGCCGGGTGTCGCCCATCGAGTCGAACGCACCGGCCTTGATCAGCGACTCGACGGTGCGCTTGTTCGAGACGTGCAGCGGCACCTTCTTGAGGAAGTCGTGGAAGGAGTCGAAGTTCTCCTTCTCGCGCGCACCGACGATGCCGTCGACGACGTTGCTGCCGACGTTCCGCACGGCGCCGAGGCCGAAGCGGATGTCCTCACCGACGGCGGCGAAGAAGTTGATCGATTCGCGGACGTCGGGCGGCAGCACTCTGATGCCCATGCGGCGGCACTCGTTCAGGTAGATCGCCATCTTGTCCTTGGAGTCGCCGACACTGGTCAGCAGCGCCGCCATGTATTCGGCCGGGTAGTGCGACTTCAGATAGGCGGTCCAGTACGACACGAGTCCGTACGCGGCGGAGTGGGCTTTGTTGAACGCGTAGTCCGAGAAGGGCAGCAGGATGTCCCACAGGGCCTTGACCGCGGCCTCGCCGTAGCCGCGCTCCTTCATGCCGCCCGAGAAGCCCTCGTACTGCTTGTCGAGCTCGGACTTCTTCTTCTTGCCCATCGCTCGGCGCAGAATATCTGCCTGGCCGAGGCTGAACCCCGCGACCTTCTGCGCGATCGCCATCACCTGCTCCTGGTAGATGATGAGGCCGTACGACTCCTCGAGGATGTCCTTCAGCGGTTCTTCGAGCTCGGGATGGATGGGCGTGATCGGCTGCAGGCCGTTCTTGCGCAACGCGTAGTTGGTGTGCGAATTGGCACCCATCGGGCCGGGTCGGTACAGAGCGATGAGGGCCGAGATGTCACCGAAGTTGTCTGGCTTCATGAGCCGCATCAGCGAGCGCATGGGCCCGCCGTCGAGCTGGAACACGCCCAGCGAGTCACCGCGCGAGAGCAGGTCGTATGACGGCCGGTCGTCGAGTTCCAGGTGTTCGAGGTCGACCTCCTCGCCGCGGTTCATGCGGATGTTGTCGAGCGCGTCGGAGATGATCGTCAGGTTGCGGAGCCCCAGGAAGTCCATCTTGATGAGGCCCAGCGACTCGCACGACGGGTAGTCGAACTGCGTGACGATCTGGCCGTCCTGCTCGCGCTTCATGATCGGGATGATGTCGAGCAGCGGCTCGGACGACATGATCACGCCGGCCGCGTGCACACCCCACTGGCGCTTCAGGCCCTCGAGGCCCAGCGCGCGGTCGAAGACCGTCTTCGCCTCGGGGTCGGTCTCGATGAGGGCGCGGAACTCGCTCGCCTCCTTGTACCGCGAGTGGGCGGAGTCGAACATTCCGTCCAGAGGCATGTCCTTGCCCATCACGGGCGGCGGCATCGCCTTGGTCAGCCGCTCACCCATGCTGAAGGGAAAGCCCAGCACGCGTCCGGCATCCTTCAGGGCCTGCTTCGACTTGATCGTGCCGTAAGTGACGATCTGAGCCACGCGCTCGGAGCCGTACTTCTCGGTCACGTAGTCGATGACCTCGCCGCGGCGACGGTCGTCGAAGTCGACGTCGAAGTCGGGCATCGAGACGCGGTCGGGGTTCAGGAATCGCTCGAAGATCAGGCCGTGCTCGAGCGGGTCGAGGTCGGTGATCTTCATGGCGTACGCGACCATGGATCCTGCACCGGAACCTCGCCCTGGGCCGACGCGGATGCCGTTGTCCTTCGCCCAGTTGATGAAGTCGGCGACGACGAGGAAGTACCCGGGGAATCCCATCTGCAGGATGATGCCGGTCTCGTACTCGGCCTGCTTGCGCACCTTGTCGGGGATGCCGTTCGGGTAGCGGTAGTGCAGGCCGGTCTCGACCTCCTTGATGAGCCAGCTGTCCTCGGTCTCACCGTCCGGCACGGGGAACCGGGGCATGTAGTTCGCCGAGGTGTTGAACTCGACCTCGCACCGCTCGGCGATCAGCAGCGTGTTGTCGCACGCCTCGGGGTGATCGCGGAACATCTGACGCATCTCCTGCGCCGTCTTGATGTAGTAGCCGTCGCCGTCGAACTTGAACCGGTTCGGGTCGTCCATGGTCGACCCCGACTGCACGCACAGCAGCGCTGCGTGGGCATCGGCTTCGTGCTGATGCGTGTAGTGCGAATCGTTCGTCGCCACCAGGGGGATGTTCAGATCCTTGGAGATCTTGAGCAGATCGTTGATCACCCGCCGCTCGATCGAGAGGCCGTGGTCCATGATCTCGGCGAAGTAGTTCTCCTTGCCGAAGATGTCCTGGAACTCGGCCGCGGCCGCGCGCGCCGCGTCGTACTGCCCGAGTCGCAGACGCGTCTGGATCTCGCCCGACGGGCAGCCTGTGGTCGCGATCAAGCCCTTGGAGTACTTCTGGAGCAGTTCGCGGTCCATGCGCGGCTTGAAGTAGTAGCCTTCGAGACTCGACAGCGAGCTCAACCGGAACAGGTTGTGCATGCCCTCGGTGCTCTGACTCCACATCGTCGTGTGGGTGTAGGCGCCGGAACCGGAGACGTCGTCGCTCTTCTGGTCCGGCGAGCCCCATGCGACTCGCGTCTTGTCGCTGCGATGGGTACCGGGGGTCACATAGGCCTCGAGCCCGATGATCGGCTTCACGCCGGCGTTGCGCGCCGCGTTGTAGAACTCGAAGGCCGCGAAGGTGTTGCCGTGGTCGGTGACCGCGATGGCCGGCATGCCGTAATCTGCGGCCGCCTGGGTCATCGCATTGATCTTCGCGGCACCGTCCAGCATCGAGTATTCGCTGTGAACGTGAAGGTGAACGAAGGAGTCGGATGCCACGTGTTCGAGTCTACGTCGGGGCCCGGACACCGGCGCCGGGCGAGCATGCGCGTCCCTCACCCAACTGGACTACCCGCTCCGTTCGCGCTGCACTTGTTCGCAAACGCTGTAGATATCGATGCCGCGCGTGCCAAGGAGTGCCGCGCGAGCGAATGAGCACGGCGCCGAGTCCGGTTCACGAATTCTTTCGCAGGTCGAGCCGCATGAGCACGCGAGGAAAGCCATCGAGCGTGGACTGCGTCTCGGATGCCTGGGTGAAGCCGGCCTTCTCGAACAGTGACTTCGTGCCGACGTACATCATCGTCATGTCGACTTTCTCACCTCGGTTGTCGACCGGGTACGCCTCGACCGCAGGTGCGCCGCGCTTCGTGGCGTACGCGACAGCGCCGCGCACGAGCTCGTGCATGATGCCCTGCTTCCGGTGCCCCGGTCGCACCCGCAGACACCAGAGCGACCAGACGTCGAGGTCATCGATGTGCGGGATCCGCCTGCTGGTCGCGAAGCTCGTGCTCCGCCGCGGCTGCAGCGCCGCCCAGCCGACCGGTTCCTCGCCGAGGTACGCGACCACCCCAGGCGGCGGATCCAATCGACACAGCTCTCGAACGCGTTCGGCTCGCTCGGGACCGCGGAGTGCGTTGTTCTCCTTCGAGCCCAGTCGGTAGCTCAGGCAGAAGCACACGTTCGATGTCGGCTTCTTCGGCCCGACGATCGCCGCGACGTCGTCGAACTCTGTGGCCGGACGCACCTGGATGCTCATGGCGACAGTGTGCCGGATGCCGCCGGCAGCCGCACCCGCTACTTCGCAGCGACGATGTTCTGATCGGTGTTCGTGTACTGGATCGAGTCCGCGATCGTGCCGACGAGCCCCATCGAGACCTTCAGCAGACCAGGCTCCACATCGCCGAGAGGCGGCGGAGTGTCGAGGCCCAGTGTGAGGCCCTTTCCGCCGACCGTGGTCGCGGTGACCGATCCGAGGTACACCGACGCGTTGCCCTTGAGGGACATGGTGTCGGCAGTGGTCACCAGCCCTGGGCCGTCCGGTGGGCGGACAGTGAGCGAGAAGCCGGTGATCGTGATGGAATCCGCCTCGATCTTCAGCGCGCGCACGGGGTCGCCGCTCACCGTCGGGACGCTGACGATGCTGATGCCGCGAAGGCCGGTGAAGGAGAGTCCGCCGGCGCCCATCGACGCAGGGATGCCGGCGAAGACCGGTGCACCGTCGTCCACGGGGGCGGGAACGGGAGTCTTCTCGGCGTCGGGCTCCGCCTCGTCGGGCTCGGCGGGGGCATCGGAATCCGGGACGAGCTCATCCACCACTCCGGGGACGTCCGGCACGCCGGGTGTCGGAGGGGGCGTGGTCTCGCCCGGCACAGGGTCTCCCTTGGGGCACAGGAACGACAGGAACGAATCACAGAATCCGGTGTGCCGCGGCGCCGGTGCGGCGTTCACGACGAGAGGTGCGGCGATGAGCAGGGCGGCGATCAGGGCGCCGGCGCGCACTCTGCGGGATGTCACTCGGCGCTCCCTTCTGCTGCCTCCTGTCGCGCCGCGCTGCGCGCTTTGGCCGCAGCCTTCGCTTCGGGCGTCATCCACGCGACGACCAGCACACCGCCCACGCAGGCGAGGATCGTCCCGATCAGGAACCCGCCGAGATTCACCCCGATCAACGCGTACAGCCCGACCGCGAGAGAGAGGATGCCGTAGAAGACGTGATGCGCCGGCATCGTGACCGCAAGGATGCCGAGGAGGACGAGCGCTACGGGGATCAGAGTCGCCTGCATGCCCTCGATGCCCAGCTGCACGTGCAGGTGGCCGATGTCGAGCTGCCCGGAGAAGAACATCTCGATCCCGGCGACGGCGGTCAGCAGCCCGCCGACGAAGGGCCGCTCGCGACGCCACGCCGAGAACCTGCCCTGGCGGCTGCGAGCCGATCGTCGTGAAGTCGTCACAGCGGTCGTCTCGGTCAGAAGCACGGGGTCGAACCGTCAGTCAGCTCGAGCGTCATACCGGTCAGCGTGAACACCGAGGCCTGAGTGCTCCACGCGGTCTGCTGCAGGTTCGCGATCGACACCGTATCGGCGTCCTGGGCGAAGTCGCCGGCGCTGCCCTTGGCGTCCGTCGTCACGGTCGACGCGTCGACGCCGATGCGGATGTTTCCGAACGAGGCATCGCCCGCGAGACCGGTCATGCCGATCTGGAGGTCGGATGCACTGGCAGGCTTGTCACCGCCGCCGGCCTTGATGAGCACACCGACCTTGCCCAGCGGAGTCTCGGTGACGACGGACTGGCACAGGTCGCTCAGCGTCGCACTCTTGATGTTGGCGATCGCGACCGTGTGCTCGCCGCCCTCCGAGTCGGTGGCGACGCCCGCGTACTGCGAGAAGCCGGTGCCTTCGAGCTGGCTGGCGGAGATCTGGAACTGGCTGCCCGACACGGCGAAGGAGACGGGGACCGCACCCTGAGCGACGCCGCCGAGGAGGAGCGCTGCGACAGCGCCGACCGGCACCGCTGCGAGCGTGATACGACCGGCGTGGGACTTCGTGAGTGACGGGAACTTCATCGATCCTCCTATGTCAGGCCGTCGTCTTCGGCGGCGCGTGTTCGAGCATAACCCTCATTGACTCAGAGTCAATACGAGCGGCGCATGTCGCGCGGATCGATAGGCTGGGTCGATGCCCGACGAACGCCGTAGCCGATTGACACCGGAGGACCGCCGCACGCAGCTCCTCGTCGTCGGCGTGAACTTCCTGGCGGATCATCCGCTCGACGAGCTTTCGATGGACGAGCTGGCACGCCGCGCCGGCGTCTCGCGGGCGCTGCTGTTCCACTACTTCGAGTCGAAGCAGGGCATGCATCGTGCCGTGGTGACCACAGCGCGAGACAGCCTGCTGCAGGCCACCGCGCCGCGCCCTGAGCTGCCACCGCGCGAACGGATCGACGACACGCTGCGGCGCTTCGCGACCTTCGTCCGCGACCACCGAGGCACGTTCCTGTCACTCGTCCGTGGCGCCGCAAGCGGTGATCCGACGGTGCGTGCGCTGGTCGATGAGGCCCGAGCGCTCAATGCGGAGCACCTGCGGGAGGCATTCGGGGACCTCGGCGCACCAGACACCCGAGCCGTGCGGATGGCGTTGCGTGCGTGGGTCTCCTTCGCCGAGGAGGTCTTCGTGAGCGTCGCCGCCGACGATCTCGCCGACGACGCCGCGCTCGTCGCGTTCCTGCTCCGCACTCTTGACGGTGCGATGGCAGCGGCGCGCGACAGCGCCCTGTGATCTGTCGAAGCTGTGAGCGGCTGAGCCGTCAGTCGCCGCGCAGCACGTCGAGCGCGTGCACGAAGTCCGCCGGGTAGGGGGACTCGAACTGCACCCACTCCCCTGTGGCCGGGTGCGTGAACGCGAGCTGGTGCGCGTGCAGCCACTGCCGCGTGAGACCGAGTCTGGCGGACAACGTCGGGTCCGCGCCGTACAGCGGGTCGCCGACGCAGGGATGCCGGTGGGCAGCCATGTGCACGCGGATCTGGTGGGTGCGCCCGGTCTCGAGGTGGATCTCCAGCAGCGATGCGCCGGGGAAGGCCTCGATCGTCTCGTAGTGCGTCACCGACGGCTTGCCGTCAGGGACGACGGCGAACTTCCACGAGTGATTCGGATGCCGCCCGATCGGAGCGTCGATGGTGCCGCTGAGGGGGTCGGGATGCCCCTGGACGACGGCGTGATAGATCTTCTCGACCGTGCGCTCCTTGAAAGCGTGCTTCAGAGCCGTGTATGCGGACTCGCTCTTCGCGACGACCATGAGACCGCTCGTGCCGACATCCAGTCGATGGACGATGCCCGCTCGCTCAGCCGCGCCGCTGGTGGCGATGCGGAATCCTGCCCCGGCGAGGGCGCCGAGCACCGTGGGTCCGTCCCAGCCCAGCGAGGGATGCGCTGCCACACCCGTCGGCTTGTCGATGACGACGATGTCGTCGTCGTCGTACACGATGCCCAGGTCGGGCACCTCGACGGGGATGATGGTCGGCTCCTGCTTGGGCTGCCATTCGACGTTGAGCCAGGCGCCACCGCGGAGTTTGTCGGACTTGTCGAGAACTGCCCCGTCGAGCCGCACGCCACCGGCGGCGATGACGTCTGCGGCGAAGGTTCGTGAGAAGCCGAGCATCTTCGCCAGCGCGGCGTCCACCCGTGCACCGTCGAGCCCGTCAGGAACGGGCAGCGAACGAGACTCCACGATCAGGCGTCCTTCCGGGCGACCTCTGCACCGCCGTCCACGACCTCTGCTTCTGCAGCTGCGACGTGGTCCTTCTCGCGCGTGCCGTCGAAACGGATGCCGAGCACCACGAGCAGGGCGACGGAGATCATGCCGCACACGATGAAGATGTCGGCGACGTTGAAGATCGCCGGCATCATCCAGGGCATCGAGATCATGTCGACGACGTGACCGACGGCGAACGCCGGCTCACGAAGAAGCCGGTCGGTGAGGTTGCCCAGAACGCCGCCGAGCAGGCAGCCGAGCACGATCGCCCAGATGCGCGAGTTCAGGCCGGTGGCCTTCCAGATGATGATCACGGCGACGACGGTGAGCGCGATCGTGAAGATCCACGTCACATCGCTGCCGAGCGAGAACGCCGCACCGGAGTTGCGGATGAAGTACAGCTGCAGGAAGTCACCGAGAACCGGCACGACCTCCTGAAGCGGCAGGTTCTCGACGGTGAGGTACTTCACAAACTGATCGGCGGCCAGCACCAGCGCCGCAAGCACTGCGACGATGATGCCGGCCGCCGACCGACGAATGGGACGACGTCCGGGCAAAGAGGTGACCTACAGCCCGATAGCCGAAACCGGCGTCGAGTCCGTCGACGTCGACTTCTCGTCGAGGTCGCGGAGCTGCCCCTCGATGTAGCCGCGCAACTGCGTGCGGTAGTCGCGCTCGAAGTTGCGGAGTTCGGTGATACGAGCCTCGAGCGTGTTGCGCTCGCGCTCGAGTCGCGCGGACTCCTCGCGCTGCTTGGCCTGAGCCTCGGTGCGGATGCGCTCGACCTCGGACTCTGCCTCGGAGATGAGCTGCTTCTTCTTCGACTCGCCCTCGGCGACGTGCTCGTCGTGCAGACGCTGAGCGAGCTCGATGATGCCTGCGGTGGCGGTGGTCGAGCCTGCACCGACCTCTGCCGGAATGGCGGGTGCGGGGGCTGCGGCCACAGGCGCGGGAACCTCGTCGACGACCGGAGCGGGAGCCTGCTCAGCGGGCTTGGACTCTGCGGCCGGCTTCTCGCCGGACTCGTACGCGGCGAGCTTCGCCTTCAGCTCGGCGTTCTCCTCGAGGGCCTTGCGCCACTCGACGACGATCTCGTCCAGGAAGTCATCGACCTCGTCCGGGTCGAAACCGTCCTTGAATCGAACGTGCTGGAACTGCTTGGTGACGACGTCATCCGGGGTCAGTGCCATTTTCTCGGCTCCTCTTTCGATGAGTTCTGTTGCCAGTGTCTGAAGCATGGCTCGGTATTGATATGGCGCGAACCCGGGGCGCGCACCTCCGTGCAAGCATAGTCCCCGATCAGATGAACTGCCTCACGATCGCCATCAGGATCAGCACGGCGAGAATCGTGAAGGTGAACCCGAAATCCAGGGACAGCGAGCCGATGCGCAGCGGAGGAATGAAGCGTCGGAACAGCCGAATAGGAGGATCGGTGACCGTGTAGACGACCTCAGCCGCGACGAGACCGGCACCCTTGGGACGCCATCCGCGGTTGAAGAGCGGGATGTAGTCGAGGATCAGTCTCGCGAACAGCACGAAGATGTAGATCAGCAGGACCAGGTGGACGATCGATGCGATCCAGGAGACTACGGCCACGACTCAGGACTGGTCGAAGCCCGCAGACTCCGGGTCTGCGCTTGCGATGCCACCGTGACCGGAGACGGCGATGTTCTCGGGCGAGAGCAGGAACACCTTGCTGGTGACCCGCTCGATGCGTCCGTACAGGCCGAGGGAGAGTCCGCTGGCGAAATCGATCAGGCGTCGCGCGTCGGCGTCGCTCATCTGCGACAGATTGATGATCACCGGCACGCCCTCGCGGAAGCTCTCGGCGATCAGCTGCGCGTCGCGGTACTGCTTGGGGTGCACGGTGAGGATCTCGTTCACTGCACCGGCAGCGGGCTGCTTGACGGCGACGGGGCGGCGCAACGGAGTCACGGGCGCGGGCGCCACGTCATCCTGGTCACGATCGCGATCACGGTCACGGTGAGCACGGGCGGGCGCTGGAGCGGCCTGCTCTTCGTAGGCCTCTTCCTCATCGGCGAGGCCCAAGTACACCATGGTCTTCTTCAGCGGGTTTCCCATCGTGTCCTCCGTGTTCGACGTGGGCTGATCTGTTTCGAGGTTAACCCCGGTCAGGCCGGGGTCCGGTTATTGCGGAGCCGATCCGCAGGTGTGTCGCACCTGCCGCGACCGCCTCGGTGAAGTCGCCGGTCATCCCGGCGGAGATCCAGGTGGCCTCGGGCGCGATCCTGCGGATGCGCTCGGAGATCTCCCCCAGACGGGCGAAGGCGGGAGCGGGGTCCTCATCGAGCGGTGCGACCCCCATGAGTCCTCGCAGTCGCAGGGACGGAAGGGTGAGGATGTGCTCGGCGAGGTGCTCCGCGGCATCCGGTGCGACTCCCCCTCTGCCCTGGTCATCGGTGAGGTTCACCTGGACCAGCACGTCGAGGATGCCGTGGTCAGCCGGTTGAGCAGCACCCGGCTCAGCAGCACGATGCAACGCGTCGGCGAGCTTCACCCGGTCCACGGAGTGGACGACGTCAGCACTGCGCCGGATGGCGCCGGCCTTGTTCGTCTGCGCCTGCCCGATGAAGTGCCAGCGCAAGCCGTCGAGGTGGAGGTCATCCCGCTTCGCCGTGAGCTCCTGTTGCCGATTCTCCCCGACGTCGCGGACGCCGAGGTCGTGCAGGTCGCGCACGAGGGATGCCGGGTGGAACTTCGTCACGACGATGCGGGTGATGTCTCCGGCATCCCGGCCGGCGGAGCGCGCGGCGTCCGCGATCTGTGCGTCGATCGCGGACAGCCGCTCGGCGAGCTCGGTCAACGCGCTCCTACTTCAGGAACTCGGGGATGTCGATGTCGTCGTCGGCGAACGCCGGCTCGAGGCTCGTGGTCGGGATGCGCGGCGCCGGCTGCGTCGCCGCCGGCTCGCTCGCCTTGGGCGCCTCCACCTCGTCGTCCGACAACGTCACCTCCGGCAGCGTGGCCGGCTCGGGACGCGAGACGACCATCGGGTCCAGACGCAGCGACGGCTCTCCGCCATCGAAGCCTGCGGCGATGACCGTGACGCGGACCTCGTCGCCGAGCGTGTCGTCGATGACGGTACCGAAGATGATGTTCGCCTCGGGGTGCGCGGCCTCCTTGACGAGGTCGGCGGCGTCGTGGATCTCGAAGATGCCGAGGTTCGAGCCACCCTGGATCGAGAGCAGCACGCCGTGCGCACCCTCGATGGATGCCTCGAGAAGCGGTGACTCGACGGCCAGCTCCGCGGCCTTGATGGCGCGGTCGGCGCCGCGTGCGGAGCCGATGCCCATGAGCGCGGAACCCGCACCCTGCATGACCGACTTGACGTCGGCGAAGTCGAGGTTGATGAGACCGGGCGTCGTGATGAGGTCGGTGATGCCCTGGACACCGGCGAGGAGGACCTGGTCTGCGGTTGCGAAGGCCTCGATCATCGAGATGCCGCGGTCGCTGATCTCCAGCAGACGGTCGTTCGGCACGACGATGAGGGTGTCGACCTCTTCCTTCAGCTTGGAGACGCCGGCCTCGGCCTGGCTCTGGCGACGACGGCCCTCGAACGAGAACGGCTTCGTGACGACACCGATGGTCAGAGCGCCGATGGACTTCGCGATGCGTGCCACGACCGGTGCACCACCGGTGCCGGTTCCGCCGCCCTCGCCGGCGGTGACGAAGACCATGTCGGCGCCGGTCAGGGCCTGCTCGATCTCTTCGGCATGGTCCTCAGCGGCACGGCGTCCGACCTCGGGGTCCGCGCCTGCGCCGAGACCGCGGGTGAGCTCGCGTCCGACGTCGAGCTTGACGTCGGCGTCGCTCATGAGCAGCGCCTGGGCGTCTGTGTTGACAGCGATGAACTCGACGCCGCGAAGGCCGAGTTCGATCATGCGGTTGACGGCGTTGACGCCGCCACCGCCGACGCCGACGACCTTGATCACGGCGAGGTAGTTCTGGTTCTGGCTCATGGCCGGCCTCCGATTGTCGAGCCTGGAAAGAATGTGAACCTTAAACCTCAACTAGAGGTGTAAAGTATTTCCCGGTATTGCGTTCTCTTGATCGAAGGTATGCGTCGATTCGCCGTCCGAGCGCAGCGACACGGGCGTGTCGCCCGTTTCGCCGTGCGGGCGCTCGCATTCGCGATCCCTAAGCCTGTCGGAAAGGGTCAGCCGACGACGGGGACCTGAGCGGACGAGACATCCACGTTGCGAGCATCCGGTTTCGCCTTGAGGATGCTGCTGAGCGTCGCGCTCTTCAGCACCGAGTCCTCGGCGCTCCCCCACACGACCGTGAGCCCGGTCGACAGCTTGAGGGTCACGTCATCGAGTGTGCTCGCCGACACCTCGCTCAGGGTGGTGCGCACCTCGGCGGGAAGCGACCTGACCACGAGTCCGACCGACTCGAACGCGTCGGAGCCCGGCCCGCCTTCGACGTTCAGAACGGGCTGACCCTCCGGAGGCTGCTCTGTGGTCGATAGCGCCACCCCTGCCGCATCCACGAGCGTGTATCCCGCATCCGACTTCACGACGCCGATCGGCGTGCGCTCGACGATGCGCACCGTGAGATCGTGCGGCGGCTTGGCCTCGAGCGCGTACGTCTCGATCAGCGGGAAGGCCATGAGGGCGGCTTTGACCTGGCTGTCGTCGACGAGCGCGAGCGGTCGCCCGATCTGATCGGACAACGCGGCCTCGACGGTCGCGGCATCCAATGACGACGTCCCGGCGACCGTGATCCGCTCGACCGCGAACAGGGGGCTGTAGGCGGCGATAGCGCTGCCCGCGATGAGCAGCACGACGGCACCGAGGGCACCCAGCCACACCATGCGGCGACGGCGCGAGCGCTGCGTGAACCGGCGGATCTCCGCCCGCAGCCGCTTGCGGCGCGCACGGGCCGCGCGCCACACGTCACGGGCGGTGAGCCCCTCCAGCGATTCCGGCTCCGCCGTCGCATCCGCGTCGTCGGTCGGAGCGGCCTGTGTCAGCTCGACCGGCTCGCGCGGCTCACCGCCGCGGCGGGGGCGCGCCGGTGCGGGCTGCGCCTCCTCCGGCGCAGTGGGGAGCGGGGCCGGACGACGCACGGGTCAGCCTTCTGCGCTCTGCCGGAGCGAATCGAGCACCTGCGGGATCATCAGGTACACGTTGCCGCACCCGAGCGTGATGACGTAGTCGCCGTCTCGGGCGATGGATGCCGTGTAGTCCGCGGCCTGCTGCCAGTCGGGCACATAGTGAACGTTCTTCTGATCCGCGAAAGCGCCGCTGACGAGCTCGCCGGTCACGCCCGGCACCGGGTCCTCCCGTGCGCCGTACACGTCGAGCATGACCGTGTGATCGGCGTATGCCTCGAGGACCTCGGCGAACTCGCGGAACATGTGCTGCGTGCGGGAGTACGTGTGCGGCTGCTGGATCGCGATGATGCGCCCGTCCCCCACGACTCCGCGTGCGGCCTCGAGGGCGGCCTTCACCTCGGTCGGGTGATGCGCGTAGTCGTCGAAGACGCTCACTCCTCGCTCCACCCCGTGCAGCTCGAATCGGCGGACGGTCCCGGAGAACCCCTCCACCGCGCGGACCGCATCGGAGAGACCGTATCCGAGCGACATCAGGACAGCGACTGCCCCAGCGGCGTTGATGGCGTTGTGGACGCCGGGTACGGCGAGCTGCATGCGCTCGCTCACGTCGCCGCGGGTGACGGTGGCCGCGACGGGGCCGGAGGTCGCGATCTCGGTCAGCCGGACATCGGCATCGTCTGCTGTGCCGAACGTGATGACGTTCGGATGCGACAGCCCGGCCTTGACGCGCAGGGCGCCGGGGTCGTCGCTGGAGATCACGACAGCCTCTCCTGCTGCGTCGGCGAAGCGGATGAAGGCGTCGTGGAAGGCCTCGTCCGATCCGAAGTGATCCAGGTGGTCGGGGTCGACGTTGGTGATCAGGGCGATCGCGGTGTCGTAGAGCAGGAACGTCCCGTCCGACTCGTCGGCCTCGACGATGAAGAGTTCGTCGGCGCCGGAGGCGCTCGACGTGCCGAGCTGCTCGATGACACCGCCGTTGACGAAGTTCGGGTCTGCGCCGAGAGCCTGGAGCGCCGTGACGATCATGCCGGTCGACGTCGTCTTGCCGTGGGCCCCTGCCACCGACACGAGGCGGCGGCCGCCGATCAGCCAGTGCAGCGCCTGGGAGCGGTGGATCACGTGGAGTCCGCGTTCCTTGGCCGTGACGAACTCGGGGTTCTCGGGCCAGATCGCACCGGTGTGCACGACGGTGTCGGCATCGCCCAGATACGCGGCGTCGTGACCGACATGCACGGTCGCGCCGGCGGCGGCGAGGGCACGGAGGTTGTCGCTGTCGGCGCGGTCGGATCCCGAGACGCGGATGCCGGCGTCGAGAAACATCTTCGCCAGGCCGCTCATGCCTGAGCCGCCGATGCCGATGAAGTGCGCGACGGAGATCGACTCGGGGATCGGGAGCGAGAGGTCAGGTCTGATCATGTCGGATCCATCCTAATTCGCGGTGCTCAAGCACCGGCGCGGAGCGCGCGGTCGATCATCGCGATGACGTTCTCGGTTCCGGTACGGGTGCCGACGTTCTCGGCGGCAGCGGCCATGGCGGAGATGCGGTCGCGGTCGGCGAGCAGCGGGATCACGTCTGCGCGCACGGTGTCACCCGTGAACGTTCGATCGTCGAGCAGGATCGCAGCGCCTGCGGCGACCGCCGATGCCGCGTTGAGCCGCTGTTCGCCGTTGCCGACCGCGTAGGGCACGTACACGGCGGGGATGCCGAGCGCGCTGATCTCGCTCACGGTCGCAGATCCCGCACGGGAGAGGATGAGATCCGCCAGTGAGAACGCCAGATCCATGCGGTCGACGTACCGCCGCATCGTGTACCCGGGGACCTGCGGATCGACGAGCTCGCTCCGCTCGCCGGTGATGTGCAGCAGCTGCCAGCCGGCGGCGAGCACATCGCCCCAGGAGTCCGCGAGAGCCTCGTTGAGTCGCTGCGCGCCGAGCGAGCCTCCGAACGCGAGGAGCACCGGCCGCGTGGCATCCAGCCCGAACGCCTCGGCGGCCTCGGCCCTGTGCGCGGCGCGGTCGAGCGCGACGATCTCGCGGCGCAACGGCATGCCGACCACTTCGCTGTTCTTGAGCGGGGTTCCGGCGAAGGCGACGCCCACGCCTGCGGCAGCGCCGGTTCCCAGCCGGTTCGCGAGCCCCGGTCTCGCGTTCGCCTCGTGGACGACGAACGGCACGTTCTCGCGGCGCGCCGCGATGTAGGCAGGAGCGGACGCGTAGCCGCCGAAGCCGACCACGACGTCGATGTCACGTGCGCGGATGTGCTGGCGCACCTGTCGCACGGCACGTCCGAACCGGGCGGGGAACCCGAGGGCCTGCCTGTTCGGGCGCCGTGGGAAGGGCACCTTGTCGACGATGAGCAACTCGTATCCGCGCTGGGGAACCAGCCGCGCCTCCAAGCCCTCCTTCGTACCGAGGACGAGGACCGCAGCATCGGGCTCGCGCTCGCGCAGCCCGTCGGCCACGGCGAGCAGGGGGTTCACATGGCCGGCGGTGCCTCCGCCGGCGAGAAGGTACGAGGTCACTTCGCGACCCTACCCCGTTCAGTTGCGGGAATCGTGCGAGCGAACGCCAACAGGACACCGCAGGCGAGGAGCACGGCGAGAAGGGCGGTACCGCCCTGCGACATGAATGGCAGCGGCACGCCCATGACAGGGAACACGCCGATCACGACGCCGATGTTGATGAGGGCCTGGCCGAGGATCCAGACGGTGATCCCACCGGTGGCGACGCGGATGAACGGGTCGCTCGTCTTCCGCATGATGTGGAAGGCGCCGACCGCGAAGAACGTGAACAGCGCGAGGACGACGACGCAGCCGATGAGACCGAGCTCCTCGCCGACGATGGCGAACACGAAGTCGTTCGCCGCTGCCGGCAGCCAGCCGTACTTCTCCTGCGAGTTGCCGAGGCCGAGCCCGAAGATGCCGCCGTTCGCCATCCCCCACACCGCGTGGATGGACTGATAGCAGTCGTGCTCGTAGTTGCTCATGTCCGAGCACACGGCGGTGATGCGGCGCATGCGGTCGGGGCTGACGACAGCGAGAGCGATGACGCCGACGATGCCCAGAAGCACGGGGAGGATGAACAGCCGCAGCTTGACCCCGGCGAAGAACAGGCAGCCGAGCAGGATCAGCACGAGAACCATCGCCGTGCCGAGATCGTTGCCTGCGATGACGGTGCCGATCGCGAGCACGGCGACCGGGACGACGGGGATGAACACGTGGTGCCAGATGGCCAGCCGTGTGCGCTTGCGCAGTAGCACGTAGGCGATCCACAGCGCGAGGGCCAGCTTGAGGAACTCGGAGGGCTGCATCGATACGAAGCCGAGGTCGATCCAGTTGCGGTTACCGGCATCCTCGATGCCGAGAGGCGTGAAGACCAGCAACTGCATCAGCGTCGCGAGGATCAGCGCCGGCCACGCCATCTTCTTCAGGAAGCCGATGGGCAGCCTGCTCACCAGGAACATCAGCGGGATGCCGAGGACGGCGAACATGGCCTGCTTCAGCGCCGTGTCCATGACGCCGGACTCCGTCGCGCTGGTCGCCGAGATGACCATGACGATCCCGAAGACCGTCAGAAGCAGCGCAGTGGATGCGATGAGCAGGAACTCGCTGGACGGCGGCGTGAAGATGCGGCCGAGTGAGACGCGTGCGGCGAGTCCCCGTGATTCAGTGCGCTGAGGGCGAGCCACCTGTGTCATCGGCGCTCCCCCTGTCGGTCCCAGTGCTGTCGATCCACGTGCGCACCGCGTCGGCGAAGCGGTGGCCACGATCCGCGTAGCCGGTGAACTGGTCGAAGGATGCTGCGGCCGGGGCCAGCAGCACTGTGGTCCCGTCCGTCGCGATCTCCGCGGCGAGTTCCACCACCCGAGTCATGACGTCTTCAGTCTCACCAGTGGAAACCTCATACACCGGCACGTCGGGCGCGTGTCGCGTGAATGCGGTGAGGATGGCTTCGCGCTCGACGCCGATGACCAGTGCAGCGCTGGCTGTGCGGCCGCCATCTGCAACCAGATCCGACAGATCGACGCCCTTGAGATCGCCGCCGACGATCCACACGGCGCCGGGGTGGGCACGCAGCGACGAGGCCGCGGCGTGCGGATTCGTCGCCTTGGAGTCATCCACCCAGGTGATGCCGGCGTGACGGGCGACGACCTGGATGCGGTGCTCGTCGAGGCGGAACCCGTCGAGCGCCCTGCCGATGGCCTCTGGCGCTGTGCCGAGGGCGCGTGCCAGCGCGCTTGCGGCGAGGATGTTCTGCACGATGTGCGGAGCGGACAGACCGGCCCGCTCGAGGTCGGCCATGGTCGTGAGTTCGAGAGCGCTGTTGCGACGATCGTCGAGGAAGGCGCGGTCGGCGAGGATGCCGTCGACGACCCCGAGGTCGCTGGGACCAGGCACGCCGAGGTCGAAGCCGATGGCGCGGGCGCCATCGATGACGTCGGCGTCCTCGACCATCTCGCGGGTCGCGATGTCGGCCTTGTTGTACACGCAGGCGACACGGGTGTTCCGGTACACGAACGCCTTCGCGGCGCGGTACGCGTCGGCGCTGCCGTGCCAGACGAGGTGGTCGTCGGCGAGGTTCAGGCACACGGCGGAATGCGGCACCAGTTGTCCGGCCGGCGCGCTCTGGCCGATGTACCAGAGCTGATGGCTCGACAGCTCGACCACGAGGACGTCGAACCCTGCCGGGTCCCGCACGGCATCCAGCACGGGGATGCCGATGTTGCCGCACGGTGCTGCACGCAGGCCGCCCTCGACGAGGAGCGTCGCGGTGAGTTGTGTGGTCGTGGTCTTGCCGTTGGTGCCGGTGATGAGCACCCAGTCAGCCGGGGTGCCGTCGGAGCGGACGACCTTGTCGCGCACACGCCAGGCGAGTTCGACGTCGCCCCAGAGCGGGATCCCGGCATCCTGCGTCCACCGGATCAGCGGATGCGACGGGGCGAACCCGGGGGACGCGATGACGACCTCCGGCGCGAAGTCGATGAGCTCCTTCGGCGCGGCGTCGAGCGTCTCGAGAACAAGGGTGGCGCCGATGACTGGCACGAGCCGTTCGTACTCCTCGGAGGCCGATTCGGAGAGAACGAGGACCTCGGCGCCGAGCTCGGTGAGCGTGTCGGCGGTCGAGAAGCCGGTCACAGACATCCCGAGGACGGCGACCCGCAGGCCCGTCCAGTCGGAATGCCAGCTGGTGAGGGAATCCAGTCGTTCGGTCACTTCGTGCACCCAGTCATGCCAGCGTGAGCCATTCGACGTAGAACAGCCCGATCGCTGCCACCGAGAGAAGTCCGGCGATGATCCACAGGCGCACGACGATCGTCACCTCGGGCCAGCCGCGCATCTCGAGGTGGTGGTGGAACGGGCTCATCAGGAACAGCCGCTTGCCGCGGGTGAGCTTGAAGTAGGTGCGCTGCAGGATCACCGAGCCGGACGAGAGCACGAAGATGCCGGCGATCACGAAGAGCAGCAGTTCGGTGCGGGTGAGGATCGCCATGGCGGTGATGACACCGCCGATCGCCATCGAGCCGACGTCGCCCATGAACACCTTGGCTTTGGGCGCGTTCCACCACAGGAACCCGACGAGTCCCGCGGCGAACGATGCCGCGACGATCGCGAGGTTGAACGGGTCGCTCACTTCGTAGCAGGCGTCCAAAGCGTCCTGCGCGACTCCGGTTCCTGCGCAGGACTGCTTGAACTGCCAGAACGCGATGAGGCTGTAAGCGCTCACGACGAAGACGCCGGCACCAGCGGCGAGCCCGTCGAGTCCGTCGGTGAGGTTCACACTGTTGGAGGTGGCGATGCCGATGACCGCGATCCAGACCAGATACAGGATCCAACCGATGATCACACCGAACGCGAACAGGTTGAGCCAGGTGATGTCCCGGAACAGCGAGACGTAGCCGCTGGCGAAGGTCTGACCGAACTGGTTCTCTGCGCTCAGAGCGACGACGCCGAACGGGATCATGACGACGAGCTGGCCGATGACCTTGCGCCAGCCGGAGAGCCCCAGGCTGCGTTGCGAGCGCACCTTCATGTAGTCGTCGATGAAGCCGACCGCGCCGAAGCCCACCATCAGCCAGAGCACGAGGATGGCCGACAGCGAAGGCGTGCTGCCCCCGGCGATCGTGCCGGTGAAGTATCCGACGATCGTGCCGACGATGAAGATGACGCCGCCCATGGTCGGGGTGCCGCGTTTTGCGCCGTGACTGGGGTTCGCGATGTCTTCGGGGGTGCGGATGACCTGCCCCCAGCCCCAGCGGCGGAACAGCCGGAGGAAGACGGGAGTCAGGAAGAGTGTGAAGGCGAGCGATATGGCGGCCGCCATGAGGAGTGATCTCACGAGAACAATTCTCCCAGACGATCGCCGAGATGCCGGAGCCCGACGGAATTGGACGATTTCACGAGCACGCGATCGCCGTCGCGCAGCTCGGTCTTCAAGTACTCGAAAGCGGCATCCTGATCCGGCAGATGGATGGCTTCGCTGTCCCACGATCCCTCGCCGACGGCAGAAAGGTACAGGCGACGCGCTTCGGGACCGACGACGACGATGCGTCTGATGTTCAGCCGCACGGCGAGCAGCCCGATCCTGTCGTGCTCCTCCCCCGCGGTCTCACCGAGTTCGCTCATCGCACCGAGGACAGCGACCGTGCGTTCTTCGGGACCGGTGATCTGGGCGAGCGTTCGCAGGGCGGCGGCCATCGAATCAGGGCTGGCGTTGTACGCGTCGTTGATGATCCGGACGCGGTCGTTGCCCATCGGCTGCATCCGCCACCGCTCGGCTACCTCGACGGTCTCGAGTCGCGCGATCGCGTCGGCTGCGGAGACGCCGAGAGCGCCGGCGGCCGTGATCGCGGCCAGCGCGTTGCTGATGTGGTGGGCGCCGAGCACCTTCAGGTGGAGCGGGAGATCCCGGCCGTCTGCGGTGATGGTCGCTCGAGTGCCGTCTGCGGCGACCTGCACGTCGGATGCTCGCACCGTTGCCGTCTCGCTCTGCCCGAATCCGAGCACGGTCATCCCGCGGCTCTCGGCCGCATCGGCCATCGCCGCGACCCGCGGGTCATCGACGTTCAGCACCGCCGTGCCGTCGGCGCGGGATGCCGTGACGAGCTCGGCCTTGGCCTTCGCCGTGGCCTCGATCCCGCCGAATCCACCGGCATGGGCCATTCCGACCATGAGCACGACCGCGACATCCGGTTCGACGAGGCCTGCGAGCTTGGCGATGCTCCCCGGCGCAGCCGCGCCGAACTCGCTCACGAGATACTTCGTGTTCTCGGTCACGCGCAGCATCGTCACCGGAGCGCCGACCTCGTTGTTGTACGAGTTGATAGGCGACACGGTCTCGCCGTCGTCCTGCAGGATGCGGGCGAGGAAGTTCTTGGTCGTCGTCTTGCCGTTCGATCCGGTGATGCCGACGATCTTCAGCATCCCGCCCTCACGAACGCGCGCGACGACGGCGCTGGCCAGCGCTCCCAGCGCTTCGACGACATCCGCCACGACGATCTGCGAGACCGCGTCGTCGACCATGTGCTCGACGATGGCGAGACGTGCTCCGTTCGCGACGGCCGCCCCCACGAAGCGGTGCCCGTCGGTCTCGGCGCCGGGCTTGGCGACGAAGATGCCGCCCTGGCTCATGTTTCGCGAGTCGGTGTCGACGACTCCGTCCACGACGGTCTCGGCGGCGTCGGAGCCCGCGAGGTGGAGATCGCCGCCGGTGATGGATGCGATCTCGGCGAACGACAGGGCGATCATGACATCTCCATGCGCGGCGTGAAGCCGGCTACTTGAACTTGGGCAGCGGGTCGTCCATCGGCTCCGTCGAGGGCGAGACGCGGTAGGTCTTCAAGACCTGCGTCATGGCCTTCTGGAAGGCGGATGCGGTGGCTGCGGACGATGTAATCCTAGTCGGCTGGTCGAGGGTGACGACGACGACGTACTGCGGATCGTCGATCGGAGCGATGCCGACCATGCTCGTGTAGTAGACGCCCTTCTTGAGTCCGCCCTTGCCGTCGGAGATCTCTGCCGTACCGGTCTTGATGCCGATGCGGTAGCCGGGGACCTTGATCTGATCGGCGAGGCCGCCCTGTACGGCGACGTTCTCGAGCATGCGCTGCAGCTGGGATGCCGTGCTCTTCTTGATGATCTGCTCATGGCCGGGGGCGTCAGGGGTGACGACGGTGCCGTCTTCGTACGTGCACGACTCGATGAGCGAGAGGTCGATCTTCTCGCCGCCGTTGCCGATCGCCTGGTAGACGTTGGCCAGCTGGGGCGCGGTGACCGTGTAGTGCTGCCCGAAGGTCGTGGTGTAGAGCGACTGCGCGTCCCACTCGGACACCGGGTGGATCACACCTGTCGCCTCGCGGGGGAAGTCGATGGTCTTCTGCCCGACCCCGAATTTCTTCAGGTAGTCGTAACGCACCTGCGGGTCGACCATCGTGCCGAACTTCGACAGTGCGACGTTCGACGAGTCGATGAGGGCACCGGCGAGTGTGTACTGGTAGGCGCCGTGCACGAAGGCGTCGTTGATGACGGCGCCGTTGGGGAACTTCTCGTGCCCGGCTGCGGTCACCGTCGTGTTCATGTCGACGGCACCCGAGTCGAGCAGGGCGGCTGAGGTGACGGCCTTGAATGTCGAACCGGGCTCGAAGGTGTTGCCGAAGACCTTGGTGCCCCAGTCATCCGGGGACGAGGCGTCCAGATCGTTCGGGTCGAGCGCCGGCCACTCGGCCGCCGCCCGGATCTTGCCCGTCTTGATCTCGACGACGGTGACCGTGCCCGACTGCGCCTTCTGCTTCTGCGCCTCCTCGGCGATCATCTGCTGCAGATACCAGTTCAGGTCGCTGTTGATCGTCAGCTGCACCGTGCCGCCGTCGACGGCATCCACGGTGCGCTCGCTTCCGGGAATCGTCACGCCGTCCTTGCCGCGCAGGTACGTGCGCTCACCGCTCGTCGGCGCGAGGCACTTGCTCTCCATCTGCTCGATGCCCGCCTTGCCCTCGCCGGCCGAGTTCATGTACCCGACGACGTTCCCGGCGACGGCGCCGTTCGGATAGACGCGGGTCTCACGCGGCTTGGCGTAGACGTAGAGAAGGCCGAGGTCACGGAGCTCGAGGTACTTCTCGGTGCTCAATCCGTTCGCCAGCTGGTAGTACTGCGAGCTCGCGTCCTTCTCGAGGTTCGCGGCGACGGCGGAGCGGAGCTCCTCAGGGTCCTGCCCGATGATCGCGGCGATCTTGTCCGACGCCTCTGCCCACGGCACCTTCGGCGGGTTCTTGGCATCGTCCTCGAGCTTCTGCATCAGACTCGGGCTGAGCTGAGCGTCGTAGACCTTCACGCTCGACGCGAGAGTGATGCCGTTCTGATCGACGATCGAGCCCCGGTCGCCGTAGATGGTGTCAGTGCTTCCGAGCTGACCGACGTGCAGGGAGTCCTCGACGTGGTCGTTGGCGCTCACGACCTGGATATCGACCAGACGCACCACGAACGCCGAGAGGACGGCGAGGATCACGGCGAGGGCGACGACGGTCCGGCGGCGCGGGCCGCGCGTTGCTCGAGTGGTCATGCGGCTCTCTCCGTGTCCTTGTCAGCGGTCGTGTCGATATCAGCGGGTGGTGGGGCTGGGAAGGCCGTCGGTGATCGCCGGCGGCAGATCCGGGTCCTTCTTCGTGCTCGCGTCGGCCTTCTCCTCGGCCGCGGCCTCCTTGGCGTCATCCTCGAGGAGGGCGTTGTGCACGGCGCCGGCTCCGGTCGGATTCACCGTTGAGCTCCAGCTCGCCTCGGAGTTCGCGCCGATCACTGCGGAGTCGCTCAGCCGCAGGTACGACGCGGGGCCGGCCACGACGAGACCGAGGTGATCGGCCTTCGTGGCCAGCAGCTGCGGCGACGAGATGCCGGCGAGATCGTCGTGGAGGGCGCTGGCCTGAAGATCCAGTTCGCGCTGCTGCGACGTCAGGTCGGCGAGGACGAACGAGTCGTTGGTGATCGCGAGCGAGAGTCCGATCTGCGCGGCGGCGATCAACGCCGCACCCGACACGGCGACGAGCGCGTAGGCGAGCTTGGGACGCCGTGCGCGGGACGGCGCCGTGACGCTGGTGAGTCTGCGTCCTGGTCGTGCGGGACTCGGCGTCTGCGGCTGGGTCTGCGGCAGCACGGCTGCTGCGGTGGCGCGGCTCATGCGGCCTCCCTCAATCGCTCGGCGGCGCGCAGGCGCACCGGGATGGCACGCGGGTTGCGCTGCTTCTCTTCTTCGCTGGCAAGCTCGGCGCCCTTCGTCAGCGTGCGGAACCGCGGTGCGTGTTCCGGCAGCTCGACGGGGAGTCCGGCCGGGGCGGTGGATGCGGATGCCGCCGCGAACGCCTGCTTGACGAGGCGATCCTCCAGCGACTGATAGCTCATGACGACGATGCGGCCGCCGACGGCCAGGGCGTCCATCGCCGCGGGGATGGCATCGGCGAGCACGCTGAGCTCGGAGTTGACCTCGATGCGCAGCGCCTGGAACACCCGCTTGGCCGGATGGCCCGCGCGCTGAGCTGCGGCCGGTGTCGCCGCCTGGAGCAGGTCGACGAGGTCCTGCGATCGCACGAGGGGCTTGTCGTCGCGAGCCTGCACGATGAACCGCGCGTAGCGCGCTGCCAGCTTCTCTTCGCCGTAGCGCTCGAAGATGCGGCGGAGGTTGCCTTCGCTGTAGGTCGCGAGGACCTCAGCGGCGGTGACGCCCTTCGTCTGGTCCATGCGCATGTCGAGCGGAGCGTCCTTGGAGTACGCGAAACCGCGATCCGCCTCGTCGAGCTGGAGGGACGAGACGCCGAGGTCCATGAGGATGGCCGATGCGCCGTGGGCGTGCAGCCCGATCTCGTCGTAGACCGTGTGGACGAGGGTGACGCGGTCGGCGAAACGCTCGAGCCGCTGGCCGGCGATGCGGAGGGCGTCGGTGTCACGGTCGAGGCCGATCAGCCGGATGCCGGGGAACCGCTCCAGCAGCGCCTCGGAGTGACCGCCCATGCCGAGCGTCGCGTCGACCACGATGGCGCCGTCGTGCGCGAGCGCGGGCGCCATCAGCTCGATGCAGCGCTCGAGCATGACGGGGGTGTGGATGTCACGGAGGTTCATGATCGTTTCCGGAGACCTGGGCCCTGATCCCCCTCCGCTTCTCGACCCGGCACCGGGGAAGTGTGTCGGGGCGGGAGCGGCGGGGCATCACAGCCGAGGTCAGAAGAGTCCGGGAATCACCTCCTGCTCCAGTTCTGAGTAGTTGTCCTCGCCTGCGGCGAGATAGTCGTTCCATGCAGCGGCATCCCAGATCTCGGCGTGAGCGCCGACGCCCGTGACGATGAGCTCCTTCTCGAGCCCTGCGTACTGCCGGAGGTGACCGGGGATGGTGATGCGGTTCTGGCTGTCCGGCATCTCGGCGCTCGCCCCCGAAAGGAACATGCGCAGAAAGTCACGGGCCTGCTTGTTGCTGAGCGGCGCTTGCCGGATCCGCTCGTGCATGGCCTCGAACTCGGCCGTGCTGAACACGTAGAGGCACCGCTCCTGACCACGGGTGACGACGATGCCGCCGCCGAGGTCCTCGCGGAACTTGGCCGGAAGGATGACCCGGCCTTTGTCGTCGAGCTTCGGTGAATGCGTTCCCAGCAACATCGGCCATCACCCCCTCTACGTCCGGCCAACTCGAGGTGAGCCCCACTTTACTCCACTTTCCTCCACATTCATATGGAGGATCGCGAAAAGAATGCCGTTTCCACGGATCGGTCGCGCGCTCCCCCGCGTGATTCCGGGGCTCACACCCCTGAAGCGCGAGTGGAGGGCAGTGGAGCGCCAGTGGAGGGAATCCACCTGGAAACGCAAAAAGACCCGGATGCGAATGCATCCGGGTCTGTGAAGTGGAGGTCCGTGGAGTGGAGGCCTCTGGAATCGATCGGGTCAGTGACCGTCTTGGCGTCGATCCCAGCGGTCGTTCATGCGATCCATGAAGGATGACGAATTCTGCGGCGTCTTCGGCGAGGACTCGGTCTTGGGCGAACGGCCGGCGTCGTTGCGACGCACCGGGGTGACTGCGAGTATGACGCCGGCGAGCATCGCCGCGAATCCCACGACGCCGACGACGATGCTGACGACGGGGCCGAGCTGGCTGCCCAGGGCGACGCCGGCGACGAGAGCGCCGATGCCGACGAGCAGCAGGACGGCGCCGTAGACGAGATTGCGGTAGCTGAGCGTGCGGTCACCAGACGGCGCGCTGACTATGTCGGCGTCGTTGTGAAGGAGATGACGTTCCATCTCATCGAGCAGACGCTGCTCCTGTTCAGACAGTGGCATGACGCCCCCCTCGGGTAAGTGTCCTCCAGTTTACGCTCAGCGGAACGACTGAGGCTAGGTTTCCGCTGAGAACCTAAGCTGATTATCGTGCCCCTCTCCAGCCAAGTCCAGCAGGCCGTCCTCACCAGTCTGGATCGCTTCGCCGCCGACGTACGCGCAGAGTCGGCGGAGTACGGGCCGGATGCCCCTCTCTTCATCGAGTCGGCGGTCCAGACCCTGCAGGGCGGTAAGCGTCTGCGCGCACGGTTCTGCCACGCCGGGTGGAGCGCGGTGGCCCGCTTCGCGGACCGGGATGCCACGGAGACCGACGCACTCTGGGACCTGTGCGCCGCGCTGGAGATCTTCCAGTCGGCAGCGCTCGTGCACGACGACCTCATCGACAACTCCGACACCAGACGCGGCAGGCCGGCCGCGCATCGCGCGCTCCAGGCGCAGCACGTCGAGCGCGTCTGGAATGGCGATGCCGAGGGCTTCGGCCGGTCGGCGGCCATCCTGCTCGGTGACCTGCTGATCTCGTGGAGCGACGATCTGCTCGAGCGAGCGCTCGCGGGGCATCCGAATTCCGCTGACGTGCGCAGCGCGTACGCCCGTATGCGCCGCGACGTGACGACGGGGCAGTTCCTCGACATCGCCGAGGAGTCCGCCTGGCGGGTGAACCCCGACGACGAGCACGCGGAGCGCGCGTTGCGCGTCGTCTCGCTGAAGTCAGCCAGGTACAGCATCGAGCAACCGCTCGCGCTGGGCGCGGCTCTGGCAGGCGGGGATGCCGCTCAGCAGGACGCGCTCCGCGCGTTCGGGCATCCCATCGGCATGGCGTTCCAGCTGCGAGACGACGTCCTCGGCGTCTTCGGCGATGAATCGGTCACCGGAAAACCGACGGGAGACGACCTGCGCGAGGGGAAGCGGACGGTCCTTATCGCTCTCACCCGTGAGAACCTCGACAGCTCCGCCCGTCGCGTGCTCGACGATCTGCTCGGAGACCCCGAGCTCACAGCCGCACAGGTCGCCGCCCTGCAGGCGAAGATCATCGATTCGGGCGCCCTTGAGCGTGTCGAGACGATGATCCGCGACTACAGTGTGCAGGCCGACCGGGCTCTGACGGCCGCGCGGCTCGACAACGCATCGGTGAGCAACCTCCGCGAACTCGCGCGAGCGGCCACCGTGCGCACCGCCTGAGCCGCGCGGCTGCCCGAATTCAGGCCAGCGCTCGCGCCACCCGGCGCACGGCGCTCTTGTGGCCGTCCAGGAGCGCGGCGATCGGCGTACGCCCGAGTTCCTCGTCTTCGGCGAGCAGCCAGTCGATGATCTCGTCATCCGAGAATCCGGCATCCGCCAGCACGATGATCGTGCCTCGCAACGAGGCCAGCGGTCGACCGTCGACGATGAAGATACCAGGAACCGCGAACGCGCCGTTGCGCGTCGACCCGATCAGGTGCTGCTCCGCGATGAGGCGGCGGACACGACCGAGCGGCTCCCCCAGAACCTCGACGAGGTCGGGTGTGGTCAGCCATTCACCGGAGATTTCAACTGCTTCGTCAGACACGTTTCGACTATCTCACCTCGGCCACGACAACGCACATCGTCACGTCTGTCACACCTTTCACTTGCATCACTTTGGTTGACATCCCTTTACATCCGTGTCAGCGTTTCTTGAGTCTGACTAGGGGGGAAACCTTGAGACTCACAACAATGTCGAACCGCAGGCGATACACCCAGATCGGCGTACCGGCCGCGATGCTGGGCGTGCTGGCCGGGCCGCTCGCTGTCGCTCCCGCCCAGGCCGCGGCCCCTGCGGAGTCAGCGCCTGCGTCGCTGCAGGCCCGCGCCGGAGTCGTCCTCCATGTGGAGAAGACCGTGCGCCCCGTCGCCGCGGCCGCACGGCCCGCCTCGTATACCGTCCAGTCCGGCGACACGATCGCCGGCATCGCCCAGCGCTTCGGGCTCGCCACTCCCGACGTGCTGAAGTGGAACGGCCTCGGCTGGCGGACGGTCATCTACCCTGGCCAGAAGGTCGTTCTCACCGCCCCCGTCGCCGCGACGGCTGCGGCGCCCGCCGCCAAGCCTGCGGCACCGGCACCGGCCGCGCAGGCCGCTGCCTCGCACGAGGTCGTCGCTGGCGACACGATCTTCGCCATCGCGCAGAAGCACGGCACGTCCGTGGACGCCGTCCTCGCGGCGAACGGGCTGAGCCGCGACTCCATCATCTACCCCGGTCAGACGCTCCGTGTCGCAGCCAAGGCGGCATCCGCCCCGAAGCCGGCCGCAGCCGCAGCTCCCGCGTCCGTGCCCACGCCGTCGGTGGCATCCACGTCCGCCGAGCTCAACGGTCTCCAGGCCGAGAACGTCCGTCTCATCATCCGGATCGGGCGCGAACTCGGCGTTTCCGACCGGGGCATCGCCATCGCGCTGGGCACCTCCATGGTCGAAGCGTGGCTCCGCAATCTCGAGTGGGGCGATCGCGACTCGCTCGGCCTCTTCCAGCAGCGCCCGAGCACCGGCTGGGGTGAGCCCGATCAGATCATGAACCGCGATCACAGCATCCGCGCGTTCTTCCTCGGCACATCCAACGCCGACGGCACGACGACGCGCGGCCTGCTGGACATCCCCGGCTGGGAGAAGATGTCCTTCGCCGACGCTGCGCAGGCCGTCCAGATCTCCGCGTACCCGGATCGGTACGCGAAATGGGAGGACGCGGCCTACACATGGCTCGCGCTCTACGGGTGATTCCCCGCCCGAAAGGGTGAGGCGCTCCCCGGGCTTTCAGCCACTTCTCCATAGAATCTGTACGTGACGACCAATCAGCAGGCCGACGCCCTCATCGGGCGGCTTGTCGACGGTCGGTACCGGGTTCGGGCCCGGATCGCACGCGGCGGAATGGCCACGGTGTACGTGGCCACCGATCTGCGACTCGAGCGGCGCATCGCCCTCAAGGTCATGCACGGCCACCTCAGCGACGATGCGGTGTTCCAGAGCCGCTTCATCCAGGAGGCCAGGGCGGCAGCTCGACTGGCCGACCCCCATGTCGTCAACGTGTTCGATCAGGGGCAGGACGGCGAACTCGCCTACCTCGTCATGGAGTACCTGCCGGGGATCACGCTGCGCGAACTCCTCCGCGAGCAGAAGCGCCTGACGATCCCGCAGACGATCTCGATCATGGACGCGATCCTCTCCGGACTGGCTGCGGCTCACAAGGCCGGAATCGTCCACCGCGACGTCAAACCCGAGAACGTGCTGCTCGCAGAGGACGGCCGGATCAAGATCGGCGACTTCGGACTCGCGCGGGCGACCACGGCGAACACCGCGACCGGCCAGCAGCTGCTGGGCACGATCGCCTATCTCGCTCCCGAACTCGTGACCAGAGGCACGGCTGACGCGCGAAGCGACATCTACGCGCTCGGCATCATGCTGTACGAGATGCTCGTCGGTGAGCAGCCGTACAAGGGCGAGCAGCCGATGCAGATCGCCTTCCAGCACGCGACGGAGTCGGTCCCCCGCCCCAGCGTCCGCAACCCGGGCGTGCCGGAGCAGCTCGACGAGCTCGTGCTGTGGTCGACCGAGAAGTCGCCCGATGAGCGACCGGATGACGCGCAGCAGATGCTCGACCGGCTCCGCGAGATCGAGCGCGACCTGGGCATCTCTCCCGCTCCTGCGGCGAACACCACGCCGCTGCGAACGCAACGGGACTCGGGCGACCTCACCAAGGTCATGCCGTCGACCATGGTCATCGACCCGGTCACGAGTCCGGTCGCCGCTCAGCCCGTCGACAATGCGACGCTTCTGCGTCGGCGGACGTCGAAGCGCCGCGCCCGCGGAGCCTTCCTGCTCGCGCTGGTGATGCTGCTCGCGGTGTTCGCCGGCGGTGTCGGATGGTGGTTCGGGTCCGGCCCCGGCTCGCTGATCGCCGTGCCGTCCGTCGCCGGAATGACGTACGAGAAGGCAGCGGGCGCGCTCGAGGCCGAGGGCTTCGTGCCCGTCCAGGCCGATGAGAGCTCTGTCGATGTCGATCCGGGGCTCGCGATCCGCACCGATCCGGGCGAAGGAGCGCGCGAGGACAAGGGCACCGAGGTGACCGTATTCGTCTCGACCGGGCCGGCTCCGCGCACCATCGAGACGCTCAACGGCAAGACGGTGAACGAGGCGAAGGCCTACCTCGACGAGCTCGGCCTCACGACCTCCGATGACATGCTGATGCTGTACTCCGACGCCGAGAACGACGTCGTCATCAACGCCAGCATCACCCCGCGCGCGGGTGGCGACAATGTCGCCTGCGGTGACGGGTGCGAGGTGCACGAGGCCGACACAGCCAACCTCACCGTGTCGCTCGGCGGGTTGCCCGATGTGGTCGGCAAGACCGCGAGCGAGGCGGCGAACCTGCTCGGCGAGAAGCAGATCAAGACGACGACCGTCGAGGAATACAGCAACGACGTCGAAGAAGGGCGCGTGATCCGCACGGGCGAGCGCTCGGAGCCGGGCAACTGGCGCCCGGGCGACACGATGACGCTGGTGGTCTCGCTCGGTCCGCAGCTCTTCGAGGTGCCCGACGTCAAGGGGATGACCCGCGACGAGGCCGCTCAGACGCTTCGGGATGCCGGATTCGAACCCACATGGAGCGCACTGTGGACTCCGTTCCCGAACGACTTCACCGAGGTCACGGGCATGGATCCGGCAGCCGGCTCGATGCAGCGCGCCGGCACCCAGGTGAACTTCAACATCCGCAGCAGCCTCTGACCCCGAGCCCGCACGTCCGATGCCGGAGTCAGCGCTTCTCGAGCTCCTCAGCCACGAGGAAGGCCAGCTCCAGGCTCTGCATGTGGTTCAGGCGCGGGTCGCAGAGGCTCTCGTAGCGGGTCGCGAGGGCGGCCTCGTCGATCCGCTCCGAGCCGCCGAGGCACTCGGTGACATCGTCGCCGGTGAGCTCGACGTGGATGCCGCCGGGGAACGTCCCGACGGCCCGGTGAGCCTCGAAGAACCCGCGCACCTCGTCGACGACATCGTCGAAGCGACGCGTCTTGTATCCGGTCGGCGTGGTGATGCCGTTGCCGTGCATGGGGTCGGTGACCCACAGCGGCTGCGCGCCGGACTCGCGGACGGCCTCGAGCAGCGGCGGCAGCGCGTCGCGGATCTTGCCCGCACCCATGCGGGTGATGAAGGTCAGGCGCCCAGGCTCGCGGTTCGGGTCGAGCTTGTCGATCAGCGCGAGCGCGGTCTCGGGCGTCGTGGTCGGGCCGAGCTTGACGCCGATGGGGTTGCGGATCTTCGAGAAGTAGTCGACGTGCGCGCCGTCGAGGTCGCGTGTGCGCTCGCCGATCCACAGGAAGTGCGCCGATGTGTTGTACGGCGTGTTCGTGCGGGAGTCGATGCGGGTCATCGGGTGCTCGTAGTCCATGAGCAGGCCCTCGTGGCCGGTGAAGAACTCGACGCGCTTGAGCTCGTCGAAGTCGGCGCCCGCGGCCTCCATGAACTTGATGGCCCGGTCGATCTCGGCTGCCATGCGCTCGTAGCGCTGGTTGGCCGGGTTCTGAGCGAAGCCCTTGTTCCAGGAGTGCACCTCACGCAGGTCGGCGAAACCACCCTGCGTGAACGCGCGGATGAGGTTCAGCGTGGATGCCGCGGTGTGGTACCCCTGCAGCAGACGGCCGGGGTCTGCCTGCCGAGAGCCCTCGGTGAAGTCGTAGCCGTTGACGATGTCACCTCGGTACGCGGGAAGCGTGACGTCGCCGCGGGTCTCGTTGTCGCTCGAGCGCGGCTTGGCGAACTGCCCGGCCATGCGGCCCATCTTCACGATCGGCATCGAGGCGCCGTACGTGAGGACGACCGCCATCTGCAGCACGGTCTTGATGCGGTTGCGGATCTGCTCGGCGGTCGCACCGGCGAACGTCTCGGCGCAGTCCCCGCCCTGGAGCAGGAACGCCCCGCCGGATGCTGCGCGCGCCAGTCGATCGCGGAGGTTGTCGACCTCACCGGCGAACACCAGCGGCGGGAGTGCGGCTATCTGCTTGGAGATGTCGGCCACGCGCTCGGCATCCGGCCATGACGGCTGCTGCTTGATCGGGAGGTCGCGCCAGGTGTCGAGGTCGTGCTGAGGCATCTCCCCAGCTTAGCGGCGGCAGGTTCGGCGTTCGGCCGTCATGACGACCGCGGCATCCGGTCCTTGACCGACGAGGCGTACACGTCGTCGTACTCCTGCTCCCCGAGCCGCTGGAGGGCGACCATGATCTCGTCGGTGACCGACCGGAGGATGTAGCGGTCGTTCTCCATACCGGCGTACCGGGAGAAGTCGAGGGGCTCGCCGATGACGATCCCGACACGCACGACGCGCGGGATGCTGCGGCCGATGGGCATCGCGGTGTCGGTGTCGACCATGACCACAGGGATCACCGGCACCTTCGCCTCGAGCGCCATGCGTGCGAGCCCGGTGCGACCGCGGTACAGCTTGCCGTCAGGGCTGCGGGTGCCTTCGGGGTAGATCCCGAGCAGATCGCCGCCGCCGAGGACCTGCAATCCGGTGTTCAAAGAGGCCTCCGAAGCCTTTCCCCCTGATCGATCGATCGGGATCTGACCGGTCGCCTTCATGAACTGCTTCGTCGCCCAGCCCTTGATGCCGCGCCCGGTGAAGTAATCGCTCTTGGCCAGGAAGGACATCGGGCGATCGATCAGCAACGGCAGGAAGATCGAGTCGGAGACCGAGAGGTGGTTGCTCGCCAGGATCGCGGCACCGGTCCTGGGCACGTTGCTTCGCCCCACGATCCACGGGCGGAACACGCCCTTCACGATGGGGCCGATCACCACGTACTTCATCAGCCAGTAGAACATCGTTTGGAAGTCTATCGCCGGGGGTCATCGCCGACCATCGGCGCGCGCGTCGAGGCAACGGCACGCATGCGACTGAGTCTCACTTGCTACGCTACTGAATACCAAAATCCGCCGAGTCAGCACGCCCGTGTGCCCTAGACTCAGGGAAAGCCGTGCCCGACCGGTACCGAAGGAGTTGCCGTGGTTCAATTCGAAGTCCCCGCGATCGTCCCAGCCGACCCCGAGGCGAACATCACCGACCTTCTGGTGAAGCGCGTCGAGGCCACACCCGACCTCGCCCTGTTCTCCGTACCAGACGGTGACGCATGGCGCGATATCACCGCCGCCGATTTCCAGACCGCCGTCATCGCCCTGGCCAAGGGCTTCGTCGCAGCAGGCATCCAGCCCGGCGAGAAGGTCGGATTCCTCGCTCGCACGACCTACGAGTGGACGCTCGTCGACTTCGCCCTGTTCTATGCAGGCGCCGTGATGGTGCCGATCTACGAGACCAGCTCCCCCGCCCAGATCCAGTGGATCCTCGAGGACTCGGGTGCCAACGCCCTTCTGGTGGAGTCCGCCGACCACTTCGCGAAGTTCGACGAGGTACGCGGTGACCTGCCGCTCGTGCGCGAGGTCTGGCAGCTGCACCTGGGCGCGATCGACACGCTCACCGCCGCCGGCACCGGTGTCGAGGATGCTGAGATCGAGCGCCGCCGCAACCTCGCGGTCGGCTCCGACATCGCGACGCTCATCTACACCTCCGGCTCGACCGGACGCCCCAAGGGCTGCGTGCTCACGCACAGCAACTTCGTCGAGCTGACCCGCAACTCTGCGAAGTCCCTCGACAAGGTCGTGCAGACCAAGGGTGCGTCGACCGTGCTGTTCATCACGACCGCGCACGTGTTCGCGCGCTTCATCTCGCTGCTCAACGTGCACGCGGGTGTTCGCACCGGCCACCAGCCCGACACCAAGCAGCTGCTGTCGGCACTCGGCACCTTCAAGCCGACCTTCCTCCTCGCGGTTCCCCGCGTTTTCGAGAAGGTCTACAACTCCGCCGAGCAGAAGGCTGAGGCCGGCGGCAAGGGCAAGATCTTCCGCGCTGCCGCCGCCGCGGCGATCGAGCACTCCCGTCTGCTCGAAGAGGGCAAGAAGATCCCGTTCGGGCTGAAGATCAAATTCGCGCTCTTCGACAAACTCGTCTACGGAAAGCTGCGCGACGCGATGGGCGGCAACATCCAGTACGCCGTCTCCGGCTCCGCTCCGCTCGGCCCGCGCCTCGGGCACTTCTTCCACAGCCTCGGCGTGGTCATCCTCGAGGGCTACGGCTTGACCGAGACGACGGCCCCCGCGACGGTCAACCTCGCCGACAAGTCCAAGATCGGCACCGTCGGTCCCGCGCTCCCCGGCGTCGGCGTCCGTCTCGCCGAGGACGGCGAGATCGAGGTCAAGGGCATCAACGTGTTCAAGGAGTACTGGAACAACCCCGAGGCCACGGCCGAGGCGTTCCACGACGGCTGGTTCCGCACGGGCGACATCGGCAGCTTCGACTCCGAGGGCTTCCTCACGGTCACCGGGCGCAAGAAGGAGATCATCGTCACGGCCGGCGGCAAGAACGTCGCTCCCGCCGCGCTCGAGGACCCGATCCGCGCCAATCCGATCGTCGGTCAGGTCGTCGTGGTCGGAGACCAGAAGCCGTTCATCTCGGCGCTGATCACCCTCGACCCCGAGATGCTCCCGACGTGGCTCGGCAACAACGGTCTGTCCGCTGATATGTCCCTGGCAGATGCCTCGACCAACGAGGCCGTTCGCGCCGAGGTGCAGCGGGCGGTCGATATCGCGAACAAGAACGTCTCGCGCGCCGAGTCGATCCGCAAGTTCACGATCCTCGACTCCGAGTGGACAGAGGCGAGCGGTCACCTGACGCCGAAGATGTCGATCAAGCGCAACGTGATCATGTCGGACTTCGCCGACCAGGTCTCCGCGATCTACGACGAGCCGGTGAAGACGACCAACGTGCCGCTCGGCTGAGGCGCTGTCTCCGGCCGGGCTAGAACCAGTCGCTCTCGCGGACCTCGCGCATCGCGCGCTTGCGGTCTTCCGGAGTGAGACGGGAGAGGTACAGCATCCCGTCGAGGTGATCGGTCTCGTGCTGGAGCGCCTGCGCGAGCAGCCCCTCCCCCTCGAGCACGACCGGATTGCCGTCGAGGTCGATCCCTTCGACGCGCGCCCACGGATGCCGCAAGGCATCGTGCCAGAGCCCGGGCACCGACAGGCATCCCTCGCCGGTGGGCACCGGCTCGCCGCGCACCTCGGTGAGCACGGGATTGATGACATAGCCCACGTCACCGTCGATGTTGTAGCTGAACGCCCGAACGGCGACACCGATCTGGGGCGCGGCGACTCCGGCGCGGCCGGGCAGCTTCACGCTGTCGACGAGGTCCTCGACCAACGAACGGACGCCCTCATCGATCGTGCTCACCGGAGCGCACGTGGTGCGCAGCACGGGGTCGCCGAAGATTCTGATCTCTCGCGCGGTCATCAGGCGGCCTTCGCGCGCAGACTCTCCACGAGCAATGCGGCGAGCTCGCGAGCGGCCTGTCGCGTCTCCGGCTGCAGGTTCGCGAAGACGATCGCGCCGCCGCCGGCGATCTGCGGGTCGTACGGCATCCGCACGACATGCTTGGCCCTGGTCTTGAAGTGCGCCTCGAGCTCGTTCAGACGCACCAGCGGACTGCCGGGCGTGGACTGGTTCAGCACGATGATGGCGCCTCGCGCCTGCTCCTCGCGACCATTCGTCTCGAGCCAGGTCAGGGTCTCGGATGCGAGACGCGCCTCGTCGACGCTGAGTCCGGAGACGATGACGATCTGATCGGCCTTGTCGAGGGTGGCCCCCATGACCGAGTGCACGATGCCCGTTCCGGTATCCGTGAGCACGAGCGAGTAGTAGTGCGCCGCCACGTCTGCGACGTTGCGGTAGTCCTCGTCGCTGAACGCCTCCGCGATGTGCGGGTCGGGGTCGGAAGCCAGCACGTCGAGCCGCGTGGAGTCGCGAGCGACGATCGCCGAGAGGTCGTGGTATCCCCTGACCTCGTCGTGGATCTTGACGAGATCGCGCACCGACTTGCCGCCTGGGCTGCGGACGATGCGGTCTGCGAGCGTGCCGCGATCGGGGTTCGCGTCGACCGCGATGACGCGATCCTCTCGCGCATCGGCCAGGGCCATCCCGAGGAGCGCCGTGACGGTGGTCTTGCCCACGCCGCCCTTGCGCGACAGCACCGGGACGAAGCGCGCACCGCCGTTGAGCGCGCTCGCAATACGTGCGGTGAGCGCCTTGCGCTCTCGCGCGCGCTTGCCGTCGCCGATGTTGATACGGCGTCCTGAGACCGTGTAGAGCAGGTGGCTCCACGTGCCCTCCGGCTCGGGCTTCGTCAGCTGGCTCGGGTTGAGCAGACGGTCGGCGGTCAGCAGGTCGGCGGTCTCGCGGGATGACTGCCCGGCCTGCTCGCCGAAGCGCTTGGACACCAGCGCGATATCGGGCGCTGCAACCGGTGCCGGTGCCGGTGCCGGTGCGGGTGCGGGTGCGGGTGGATCCTCAATCGGCTCCGCATCGACGACGGCATCAGCATCCTCGATCGGCACAGCGTCCTCGATCGGCTCCGAGTCCTCGACCGGCTCCGCGTCGACGACGGCATCAGCGTCCGCTGTCACCGCGTTTTCGTCGACCGCGCCGATCACGGCATCCTGCTCGACGGCATCCTGGTCGACGGCGGCTCGAGGGGTCTCGAGCTCGCCGACGAGGATCTCGCCGGTGAACTCGCCGTCCACCACGTCCTCGACCAGGTCGTCGTCATCATCCGCGCCCGCGGGCAGCGTCACGCTGACTTGCGAGGTCTGCCCGAGAACGCCGAGCGCTGTCGTGTCGAGAGATGCGGCCTCGTCGAGAATGCCGAGATCGTCGCCCTCCGAGGGGGAACTGTTCTTCGATGTCACTGTGTCACTCCAAGCTTGTGCGATCCTGTCGCTCGCCCAAGATTACTTGGCTGGAGTGATCACGACCAAAAGGTCGCCGGCATCCACCTGCTGCGTGGAGCCGATCGCGAGCCGTTCGATGACACCGTCGACGGGTGCGGTGATGGCCGCTTCCATCTTCATCGCCTCGATGGATGCGACGGGTTCACCTGCCCGGACGGTCGCACCCACCTCGACCTTCAGCGACACGACGCCCGAGAAGGGGGCCGCGACCTGACCGGGCTTCGCGGTGTCGGCCTTCTCGGCCTCGTGTGCGTCCACGGCGACGGAGCGGTCACGCACGAACACCGGTCGCAGCTGGCCGTTCAACGTCGTCATGACCGTGCGCATGCCGCGCTCATCGGCCTCACCGATGGCCTCGAGACCGACGTAGAGCTGCACGCCGCGATCGATCTCGACGAGGTGCTCCTGCCCCTGGACGAGTCCGTACAGATAGTCGGCCGTGTCGAGCACCGACAGATCTCCGAACAGTTCGCGCTGCTGAGAGAACTCTCGGGTCGGGGCCGGGAAGAGCAGGGTGTTGAGCCTCTCGCGGCGGTCCGCACTCGAGCCGGCGAGAGCCTTCTCGTCGTCAGCGGAGATCTCCGTGAGACCGCCGCGCACCGTGCGCCCGGCGAGCACCTTGCTGCGGAACGGCTCCGGCCACCCGCCGGGGAGATCACCGAGCTCGCCGGCCATGAAGCCCACGACAGAATCAGGGACGTCGTACTTCTCGGGATTCGCCTCGAAATCGGCGGGGTCGGCCTTCACAGCCGCGAGGTGCAGCGCGAGATCGCCGACGACCTTCGACGACGGCGTGACCTTGGGCACTCGGCCGAGGATGCGGTCGGCCGCGGCGTACATGTCCTCGATGAGCTCGAAGTCGTCCGCGAGGCCGAGCGCCTTGGCCTGCTGACGCAGGTTCGACAACTGCCCGCCGGGGATCTCGTGGTGGTACACGCGACCGGTCGGCCCCGGGAGCCCGGATTCGAACGGCGCGTACTGGTTGCGCACGGCCTCCCAGTACGGTTCGAGGTCCGAGACGCCGCCGAGATCGATGCCGCTGTCGCGATCGGTGTGCGCGAGGGCCGCGACGAGCGACGACAGCGACGGCTGGCTGGTCGTTCCGGAAAGCGGGGCGGATGCCGCGTCCACAGCATCCACGCCGGCCGCACTCGCAGCGAGCAGAGTCGCGAGCTGTCCACCTGGGGTGTCGTGCGTGTGCAGGTGCACCGGCAGGTCGAAGCGTTCGCGCAGCGCCGTCACGAGCTTCGCGGCGGCCGCCGGCCGCAGCAGCCCCGCCATGTCCTTGATGGCGAGGATGTGCGCTCCGGCGTCTGTGATCTGCTCGGCCAGACGCAGGTAGTAGTCGAGCGTGTACAGATCCTCGGCCGGGTTCAGCAGATCGCCGGTGTAGCAGAGCGCGACCTCGGCCACGGAGGTTCCCGTCGCGCGGACCGCGTCGATCGCCGGGCGCATCTGAGAGACGTCGTTGAGGGCATCGAAGATGCGGAAGATGTCGATGCCGCTCGTCGCCGCCTCGGCGACGAAGGCCTCGGTCACCGCGGTCGGGTACGGCGTGTATCCGACCGTGTTGCGGCCACGCAGCAGCATCTGGATGTTGATGTTCGGCAGCGCGGCGCGCAGCTTGTCAAGCCGCTCCCACGGGTCCTCGCCGAGGAAGCGGAGCGCCACGTCGTAGGTCGCGCCACCCCAAGCCTCGACCGAGAGCAGGCCGGGGGTGAGCCGGGCGAGGTAGGGCGCTGCGGCGACGAGGTCACGGGTGCGCACGCGGGTGGCCAGCAGCGACTGGTGCGCGTCGCGGAAGGTGGTGTCCGTGATCGCCAGCGCGGTCTGCTCCCGCAGACTGCGCGCGAACCCTTCGGGCCCGAGCTCCTGCAGCCGCTGGCGGGAACCGGCCTGCGGCTCGGCACTGAGGTCGATGGCCGGGAGCTTGGCCACCGGGTCGATCGCGCCGGGGTGCTCCCCGTTCGGCTTGTTGACGGTGACGTCGACGAGCCAGTTCAGCAGCTTCGTGCCGCGGTCCTTGGACACCCTGCCCTGCAACAGATCGGGGCGCTCGTCGATGAAGGAGGTGCTGATGTCGCCCGAGACGAAGGCGTCGTCGGCGAGCAGCGCCTGCAGGAACGGGATGTTCGTGGAGACGCCGCGGATGCGGAACTCAGCGAGTGCCCGCCGCGCGCGGCCGACGGCTGCTTCGAAGTCGCGACCACGGCAGGTGAGCTTTGAGAGCATCGAGTCGAAGTGCGGACTGATCTGCGCGCCCTGGTGCACGGTGCCTCCGTCGAGGCGGATGCCGGCACCGCCGGGCGAGCGGTAGGTCGTGATCTTGCCGGTGTCCGGGCGGAAGCCCTGTGTGGGGTCCTCAGTTGTGATGCGGCACTGCAGCGCCGCGCCGCGCAGGTGGATATCGTCCTGCTGCAGGCCGAGCTCGGCCAGGCTCGCGCCGGCCGCGACGCGCATCTGGGTCTGCACGAGGTCGACGTCGGTGACCTCTTCGGTCACCGTGTGCTCGACCTGGATGCGCGGGTTCATCTCGATGAAGACGACCTCGCCGGTGCGCTCCCCTGCTGTCTCGAGAAGGAACTCGACGGTTCCCGCATTCTCGTATCCGATCGAGCGGGCGAAGGCGATGGCGTAGCCGTGCAGGGCCGTGCGGATGCTGTCGTCGAGGTTCGGCGCCGGAGCGATCTCGACGACCTTCTGGTGCCGGCGTTGCACGGAGCAGTCGCGCTCGAACAGGTGCACGGTCTCGCCGGTCTTGTCCGCGAGGATCTGCACCTCGATGTGGCGCGGGCGGACGACCGCCTGCTCGAGGAACATGCGCGCGTCGCCGAATGCGCTCTCCGCCTCGCGCATCGCCTCGGCGAGGGCCGGTGCGAGTTCGTCCTTCGTCTCGACCCGGCGCATGCCGCGTCCGCCGCCGCCGGCGACGGCCTTGGCGAACACGGGGAATCCGATCTCGTCGGCCTGAGCCACCAGCGCGTCGACGTCGTCCGACGCTTCGGTCGACCGCAGGACCGGTACACCGGCTTCGATCGCATGGCGCTTGGCTTCGACCTTGTTGCCGGCCATCTCGAGCACGTTCGACGGCGGTCCGATGAAGACGATGCCGTTCTCCGCTGCCTTCTCTGCGAGCTCCGGGTTCTCGGACAGGAAGCCGTACCCCGGGTAGATCGCATCGGCACCGGACTCGAGCGCGACCCTGATGATCTCGTCGACGCTGAGGTATGCACGCACGGGGTGGCCGCGCTCCCCGATCTCGTAGGCCTCGTCAGCCTTGAGGCGGTGCTGCGAGCCGCGATCCTCGTACGGGAACACAGCCACAGTGCGCGCCCCCACCTCGAACGCCGCTCGGAAGGCGCGGATCGCGATCTCACCACGATTGGCCACAAGGATCTTCTGGAACATGCACACCTCTGATAGCTCATGCGCGGCTTTGTCGACGCGCACAGGGCGGGGCTGAGTGTTTTCCAAGCCTAGGGGAAGGTAACGTGGTGTCCGTGCACGTACTCAGCGTCAGCTCCCTAAAAGGCGGTGTCGGAAAGACGACCGTGACCCTCGGACTGGCCTCAGCGGCCTTCGCCCGAGGTGTTCGCACCCTCGTCGTCGACCTCGATCCGCAGTCCGACGTCTCCACCGGAATGGACATCCAGGTCGCTGGACGCCTCAACATCGCCGATGTTCTCGCGAACCCCAAGGAGAAGGTCGTCCGTCAGGCGATCACCTCCAGCGGCTGGGCGAAGGTGCACCCCGGAACGATCGACGTGCTCATCGGCAGCCCGTCCGCCATCAACTACGACGGTCCGCACCCGAGCGTTCGCGACGTGTGGAAGCTCGAAGAAGCCCTCGCCTCCGTCGAGAGCGACTACGACCTCGTCCTCATCGACTGCGCCCCTTCCCTGAACGCGCTGACGCGCACGGCATGGGCCGCGAGCGACCGCGTGATCGTCGTCACCGAGCCCGGCCTGTTCTCCGTGGCCGCGGCCGACCGTGCCCTGCGCGCGATCGAAGAGATCCGCCGAGGGCTCTCCCCTCGCCTTCAGCCGTTGGGCATCGTCGTCAACCGCGTTCGCCCGCAGTCGATCGAACACCAGTTCCGGATCAAGGAACTGCGAGACATGTTCGGACCGCTCGTGCTCTCGCCTCAGCTGCCGGAGCGCACGTCGCTGCAGCAGGCGCAGGGCGCGGCGAAGCCGCTGCACATCTGGCCGGGCGACTCGGCTCAGGAGCTCGCCGCAGACTTCGACCTGCTGCTGGACCGCATCGTGCGCACGGGCCGCGTCCCCGTACCGGAGACCGGCGCACAGGCCTGAGAGGGCCGGCAAAGCAAACGCGCTCAGCTTCTGCTGAGCGCGTTTTCTGTTGCGCCGGTCCCTGAGCTTGGCTCCGGTTCCTGAGCGTGCCTCCGGTCAGGCCGTGCGCTTGGCGCGACGGGCGCTGAGCTCGTCGACGGGATCCGGCGCTGTGGGGTCGAACTCGACCAGCGTCGACTCGACCTCGCGCAGCACCTTGCCGACGGCGATGCCGAAAACGCCCTGTCCGCGGCTGACGAGGTCGATGACCTCGTCGTTCGACGTGCACAGGTAGACGGAGGCGCCGTCGCTCATCAGCGTGGTGCCGGCCAGATCGCGGATGCCGGCAGCACGGAGCTGATCGACGGCGGTGCGGATCTGCTGCAGCGAGATGCCCGTGTCGAGCAGACGCTTGACGAGCTTGAGCACGAGGATGTCGCGGAAGCCGTAAAGACGCTGCGAACCGGAGCCGCTCGCGCCGCGCACGGTGGGCTCGACGAGCTCGGTGCGGGCCCAGTAGTCGAGCTGACGATAGGTGATACCGGCCGCACGGGCAGCCACTGCACCGCGGTAGCCGACCTCGTCGTCCATGGCGGGGAGGCCGTCGGTGAAGAGGAGCTCGGTCACGAACCGCGGGTCGCCGGCACGCTCATCCGCATTCATATGACTTCCTCTCTGACGGGATACCCCCAACGCTAGAGCAGTGCTCTGCCCCGGGCAACGACATCCGCTTCGCGATGAAGGTGTGTCGCAACCTGTTCGTTACGAAAGCACTCGCGCGAGCGCTTCTTTCACGAAAGCCGCTCGAACCTCGCTGAGTTTGGTCGCCAGTTCCGGCGCCATCTCACGTGCTTTTCCTCTGGACGTGGAATCCGTCCTGCGCAGCAGCGCCGACATCGCCGACTCGATCAGCGAAACCTCGCGCTCCGCGCTCTGGCGGACGGTGCGCAGGTGCCTGGGCTCGATGCCGTGACGATCCAAGGCGACCAGGCCGCGCAGCAGCGTGACGGTCGACTCGGAGTAGGTCTCGGCAGCGGCGATGATGCCGGTGCTGATGGCGTCGTTGAGGATCTGCGGCCCTGCACCTGCCGCCGACAGCAGCTCTTCGCGACGGTAGCGCCGAGGCGCGGGCGCGATCGACGGCGGCGGGGCGAAGGCGAGCCCGGTGTCGCCGTTGGCTTCGGCCTCATCGAGCTGTTCGCGGATCACGCTGAGCGGCAGATAGTGATCGCGCTGGAGCGTGAGCCCGAGCCGCAGTCGCTCGATATCGGACTGCGAGAACTTGCGGTAACCCGATTCCGTTCGCGACGGGGTGACGATGCCCTGCACCTCGAGGAATCGCAGCTTGCTCGAGGTCAGGTCGGGGAACTCGGGCGTCAGGCGCGCGAGGACCTGACCGATGCTCAGTAGACCCGCAGACGCTGAGCGATCGCGGGCGGGGAGTGCTGCCATCAGTCAGACGCCGCCGCAAGGTCGGCGGCGGAGAGGAAGAAGTTCAGACGGAACTTGCCGATGCGCAGTTCGGAACCATTGACGAGAGCACTGCGGTCGACGCGCTCTCCGTTGACGTAGGTGCCGTTGAGCGAGCGCTGATCGATGATCTCGAAGGAGCTTCCGGCACGGGTGATCTCGGCGTGACGGCGCGAGACGGTCACGTCGTCGAAGAAGATGTCGGCCTCTGGATGACGGCCGATCGTGGTGACATCGGTGTCGAGCAGGTACCGGGCTCCTGCCATCGCGCCCGAGCGCACCAGCAGCAGCGCCGAGCCGGCCGGCAGCGCGGCGATCGCGGACTGCTCGACTTCAGTGAGCTCCGCACCGAACGGGACGAAGGAAAGGTCGGAGTCGTGTCCGAATGTCTGCGTGGCGTCGTGCCGCTGCTCTCCGTCGCGGTGAATCGATGCATCGCGAGCCGATCGGCTTTCGAAATCTGTCACGGTTGCCCTCCTTCCGACCCAGACTAACTGATCGAGTGACCGCCGAGCGAGGGCAAGTACGACACAGCGCATCCACATTCGGATTTCCTAAGGTGGAGTCGTGCGTACTCTCACTGCTCGTCGTTCGTTCGCTCCCCTCGCTCTGGCCGCCACCCTGCTGGCCGCGTTCGTCTTCCTCTTCGCGTGGCCGCAGCCGGCCGCGGCGCACGACGCCCTCGTGGAGTCCAGCCCTGCCGAGGGTTCGACGGTCGATATCCTGCCCGGCGAGATCACCCTGACGTTCAGCGCCGCGCTCATCGGCGGTGACGGCTCCACGGAGATCGTCGTGATGGATGACGCCGGCCAGTCGGTCACGGACGGCGCCGCCGAGCTCGACGGAGCGATGGTCACGCAGCCGCTCGTCGCAGAGGCGGATGCCGGCGAGTATCACGTGCTCTGGAAGGTGGTCTCCAGCGACGGCCACCCGACCTCCGGTGAGTTCGGGTTCTCCGTCACGACGAGCACACTCGGCTCGTCCGAGCCGTCGACTGCCCCGACCGCCGAGGAGACGGCCGCTCCGGCACCGGATCAGACGCAGGCCGCAGAGGATCCCAACATGGAGGCGCAGGCATCGTTCTCCCCTGCCTGGCTGATCGGTGGAGCCGTCGTGCTGCTCATCGTGGTGTTCCTGCTGGTGCTTCTGCTGCGTCCTCGCAAGGCCGCCGATTCCGAATCTGACACCCCCGCAGGGCGATAGGCTTAAGGCATGCCACACTACGACGTCGTCATCCTCGGCGCGGGCCCCGGCGGTTACGTCGCCGCAGTCCGCAGCGCACAGCTGGGCCTCTCCACCGCGATCATCGAAGAGAAGTACTGGGGAGGTGTCTGCCTCAACGTGGGCTGCATCCCCTCCAAGGCACTCCTCAAGAACGCAGAACTCGCCCACACCCTGAACCACAAGGCCGAGTTCTTCGGCATCTCGGGTGACTTCACCATCGACTTCGGCAAGGCGTTCGATCGCTCGCGCGAGGTCGCCGAGGGCCGGGTCAAGGGCATCCACTTCCTGATGAAGAAGAACAAGGTGACCGAGTACAACGGTCGTGGCACCTTCACCGGCCCGAAGGCGATCTCCGTCGCCAAGGCCGACGGATCCACCGAAGAGGTCACGTTCGACAACGTCATCATCGCCACAGGCTCGAAGGTCCGCCTGCTGCCGGGCGTCGAGCTGAGCGACAACGTCGTGACGTTCGAAGAGCAGATCATGACCCGCGAGCTGCCCGAGTCGATCGTCATCGTCGGCGCCGGCGCCATCGGCATGGAGTTCGCGTACGTTCTCACGAACTACGGCGTGAAGGTCACGATCATCGAGTTCCTCGACCGCGCGCTTCCGAATGAGGATGCCGACGTGTCGAAGGAGATCACCAAGCAGTACAAGAACTACGGCGTCGACATCCTCACCTCCACCAAGGTCGAGAAGGTCGTCGACAACGGCTCGTCCGTCACCGTCACCTACACCGGCAAGGACGGCCAGCAGGCCTCCATCGAGGCCGGCAAGGTGCTCATGTCTGTCGGCTTCGCTCCGAACGTCGAGGGCTACGGTCTCGACAAGACGGGTGTGAAGCTCACCGAGCGCGGCGCGATCGACATCGACGACCACATGAAGACCAACGTCGACGGCATCTACGCGATCGGCGACGTCACGATGAAGCTGCAGCTGGCGCACGTCGCCGAGGCGCAGGGTGTCGTGGCGGCCGAGACCATCGGCGGAGCCGAGACGCAGACGCTGGGCGACTACCGGATGATGCCGCGTGCGACGTTCTGCTCGCCTCAGGTCGCCTCCTTCGGTCTCACCGAGCAGCAGGCCAAGGACGAGGGCCACGACGTCAAGGTCGTGACGTTCCCGTTCATGGCCAACGGCAAGGCGCACGGCCTCGGCGAGCCCGTCGGCTTCGTCAAGATGATCGCGGATGCTGAGCACCTCGAACTGCTCGGCGCTCACATGATCGGACCGGACGTCTCGGAGCTGCTCCCCGAGCTCACCCTCGCGCAGAAGTGGGACCTCACCGCTCTCGAGCTGGCACGCAACGTGCACACGCACCCGACGCTGTCGGAGGCACTGCAGGAGGGCTTCCACGGCCTCGCAGGCCACATGATCAACTTCTGATCTGCATCGCGCCGTCTTGCGGCGTCGAAAGAAGGAGAACCCGGGTTCCGAGCACGTCTCGGCCGGGTTTTTCTTCTTTCCAGGCTCAGGTCGAGAGGTCGTCGAGCGTTTCGGCGACCACTTCAGCCACGACGTCGGCGGCGGCGACCCGGTCGTCGGGCACCAGACCGATGCGCGTGCGCCGATCGAGGACATCGTCCGCATCGAGCGCCCCCTCGGCACGCACCGCGAACGCGACCTCGGCGCGGATGACGTCGATCCCCTCGGCGACCCGTTCGGCGCCGCTGTGCCCGAAGCCCGCGAGGACGAATGCCGCTTCCGTGCCGTAGCGCGAGCGAAGCGTCGCGGATGAGCGACGCGCACCGGCATCCGGAACAGGCACGAGGGATCCGAGCGCTCCGACGAGCGGGAGTCGATCGGTACGGCATCCTGGATCGTCGAGGCCGGCATGCCGAAGCGCGAGGTCGACCGCATCTTTCGCCATGGCGCGGTAGGTCGTCAGTTTTCCGCCCAGGATGCCGACGGCGCCGTTCGGCGACACCTCTACGTGGTGGCGGCGGGAGATGTCGGCGGTCGATCCGCCGGCTCCCGACTCGATGAGCGGGCGGAGCCCCGCGAAGGAGCCGCGCACGTCGCTGCGCGTCAGCGGACGGTCGAGAGCCCGTGACAGCGTGGTGAGGAGGAAGTCGATCTCGTCCTCTGCCGGTGTCGGCACGTCGGGGATCTGGCCCGGCGCATCGACGTCGGTGAGGCCGACGATCACGCGTCCGAGCTGCGTCGGCAGGGCGAACACGAAGCGGCTGATCGATCCGGGCTGCGGAACGGTGAGCGCTGCGGTGGGGTTGCCGAGCGTCGCGGCATCCAGGACGATGTGCGTCCCGCGACTGGGGCGCAGGCGGATGTCGGGGTCGAGCTGCCCGGCCCACACGCCCGCCGCGTTCACGACCGCGCGGGCGCGCACGCGCAGCGATCCCCCTCCGAGCTCGTCGTGCAGGGTCGCACCGCTGCCGTCGACATCCGTCGCCCGCGTTCGCGTCAGAATCATCGCGCCGTGCGCGGCTGCCGTTCGCGCGATGGCGACGACGAGCCGCGCGTCGTCGATGAGCTGGCCGTCCGTGCCGACGATGCCGCCGCGGATGCCGTCCCGACTCAGCGCCGGGAAGATGGCGACGGCCTCACCGACGGTCGCTCGATGCGGATGAGGCAGAACCGAGCTCGGCGTGCGGGCGATGCGCCGCAGACCGTCTCCCATCCATAGGCCGATGCCGCCGACGAAGCGCTGCTTCGCCGAGACGCCATCGACGAAGGGCAGCAGCTGCGGCAGCGTGCGGATGAGGTGCGGAGCGATGCGGGTCATGAGCAGGTGGCGCTCGAGGGCGCTCTCTCGCGCGACGGCGAAGTCTCCTGACGCGAGGTAGCGGAGTCCGCCGTGGACGAGCTTCGAACTCCAACGGCTGGTGCCGAACGCGAGGTCGCGGGCTTCTGCGAGGACGACGGAGAGGCCTCGGCTCGCGGCATCCAGGGCGACGCCCACGCCGGTCACGCCGCCGCCGATCACGAGCAGGTCGACCTCGTCGGCGCTCGCGAGCGCGTCCAATTCGCGCGACCGCCGCCCGGCGTTGAGCATCGATGAGGCGCGTACGCCGGATTCGTCTGTCATGGCCGCAGGTATCCGTCCACCGCTCGGGAGAGTTCGGTATGCCATTCCTCGATGCCGATCAGCGACGAGACGGCGTTGTACGAGAGGACAGCTGACTGCACGATGAGCAGCAGCATGACGGACATGTCGCTCCGATCGCCCGCGCGCACCGTTCCGCCGTTCTGCGCGTGGGCGATGGCGTCGGCCAGCCACCGGAGCATCGCGCGCTGGCTGGATCCGACGCGCTCCAGGCTGTACTGCGTGAACGCGTCCGGTTCGCTGGCGAGCAGGCGTCCGAACACGGGATCTTCTCGGAACAGGTCGGCGAACCGGAGCGTCTCGCTGACGAGCCGCTCGCGGGTGCTCACCTCGGGTTCGAGCCGGCGGATGACCGTCATCGTCTGGCGCAGCAGTGCCGCGCGGACCACCTCGTCAGCGCTCGCCCAGCGTCGATAGATCGTCGGGCGGCTGACACGCGCCTCACGGGCGAGCTCGGCGATCGTCAGGCGCGCGGTGCCGCGTGAGGCGATGAGATCGGAGGCTCGTTCGAGGATGTGCGCGTCGGCGTCATCCCAGGACGGCAGCTCCGCCTCGATGGGGAGAATCGGGATCGCTTGACGCTTTTCCATAATGTGTCACACTGTAACCCATGACGACGGAGACCTCACCTGCTGCAACGATGCGCTGGAACGGCTGGGGCGACCCTGCGCTCGCAAAGGATCTGCCTCTTGCGGTGAGAGCACTGCTGCCGACTGTGCTCGGCCGGGTGCAGCGTCCAGAGCCCGCGGTCGCCCTGTCAGACGTTCACGTCGCCGCATCCGCGCTCACGGACGAAGATCGCGCGGACCTCGCCGCGATCGTCGGCGACCCGCAGGTCACCACCGATGACGAATCGCGGATCCGGCATGCCGGGGGGCGGTCCACGATCGACCTCGTCCGCAAGCGGTCTGCGGACCAGGACGCTCCGGATGCCGTGGTCTCCCCCGCCGATCACGGGGAAGTTCTCGCGGTCCTCGGCTGGGCTGCTGAACACAGTGTCGCGGTCGTGCCATTCGGCGGCGGCACGAGCGTCGTCGGAGCGCTGGATCCTGAACGCGACGGTCATCGGGCCGTGATCGCACTCGACCTGCGCCGGCTCACCGGCATGCTCCACCTGGATGAGGTGAGCGGCGAGGCCCAGTTCCTCGCCGGTACGACCGGCCCCGAGGCCGAGCGCCTGCTGGCGGAGCGCGGGTTCGAGCTTGGGCACTACCCGCAGAGCTTTCTGTACGCGACCCTGGGCGGATTCGCGGCGGCGCGATCGTCCGGTCAGAACTCGGCGGGCAACGGCCGCTTCGACGCGATGGTCACAGCACTGCGCGTGGCGACGCCGACAGGCGAGGTCGCTCTGGGCGGGGCCCCAGGCACGGCGGCGGGGCCGGATCTTCTGCGCGTCTTCCTGGGCGCGGAGGGCATCCTCGGCGTCATAACCGAGTTGCGCCTGCGCGTGCACCGACTGCCCGTGACACGCATCTACGAAGGGTGGTCGTTCCCCGACTTCGCGACAGGAGTCGATGCCCTTCGCCGTGTCGCCCAGCTCGGCAGCGGCCCGACCGTGATCCGTCTCTCTGACGAGGCCGAGACCGGGATCGGACTCGCGCAGCACGGCAAGATCGGCAAGGCACTGTCGAAGGGATGCAGCGCCGTCACGGTCTTCGAGGGCGAGCCTGAGGTCGCAGCCGCGCGTCATGCACTCACTGCGAAGGTCCTCACGGCCGCCGGAGGGCGTTCGACCGGCGCGGGGCCCGCCGAGGACTGGGCGAAGGGCCGGTTCGGGGCGCCGTATCTGCGTGACGCGATGCTCGATCACGGAGTCTTCTGCGAGACGCTCGAGACCGCGGCTGTCTGGTCGGACATCGCTCAGTTGAAGGCTGTGATCACCGAAACGCTGCGCGCTGGATTCGCAGAGCAAGACGCCAAGTCGCTCGTGATGTGCCACATCTCGCACGTCTACCCGACGGGCGCCGCGCTCTACTTCACGATCATCGGCAACCTGCGAGGCTCCGGCGAAGAGGTTCTCGAACAGTGGGATGCGATCAAGTCGCGCGTGAACGACGTGATCCTCCGCAGCGGCGGCACGATCAGCCATCACCACGGCGTCGGTCGTGATCATGCTCCCTGGTTGGCGAAGGAGATCGGCGACGGTGGCATGCGGATCCTGCGCGCGCTGAAGAGCGAACTCGATCCCGCCGGAATCATGAACCCCGGCGCGCTCATCGCGTCTCGGGAGGGCTGACGTGTCGAACGTCCACGTCCTCGTGAATCCGGAGGCCGGGCGCGGACGCGGTTCTTCGCGAGCGGATGCGGCGATCGCCCACCTGCGCCAGCGTGGTGTGGATCCGGTTGTGCTCGCCGGCTCATCCCCTGAGGAATCGCGACGGTTGGTCGCCGAGTCGGTCGCAGCCGGGCCAGATGCTCTCGTGATCGTCGGCGGCGACGGAACGCTGTCGAGCGTCGTCGACGTTCTCGTCGGATCCGGCATCCCGATCGTCCTGGTCCCGGCCGGCACCGGTAACGATCTCGCCCGATCGCTCGGCATCCCATACGGCTCGGATGAGACGGCTGCGCTCGCGGCGGAGGCCGCGGTCGACGGCATCCCGCGGGCACTCGATGTCGGCGAGGCGAGATGCCCGGACGGCTCGACGCACTTCCTCACCATCGCGGCGCTGGGCTTCGATGCGAAGGTCAGCGAGCGCACGAACCGACTGCGCTGGCCGCGCGGCGGCGCGCGCTACTACCTCGCGCTGCTGATCGAGCTGGTTCGGCTGGCGCCGATGCGCTTCGCCGTGCGCGTGGACGGCGTGGATGCCCCGGTCGCGGATGGCACGCTGATCGCCGTCGGCAACACGAGCAGCTATGGCGGGGGGATGCCGGTCTGCCCGAGTGCGGACCCATATGACGGCCTGCTCGATGTCACGCATGTTCCCCCGATCGGGCGGCTCCGACTGTTGCGGCTGTTCCCGCGCCTCCTGAAGGGCACGCATGTGCAGTTGCCGCAGGTCACGACGATGCGCGGCCGAGAGATCGAGGTGTCCGCTCCCGGGCTTGTCGTCTACGCCGACGGCGAGCGCCTCGGCAGTGAAAGCGTGAGCATCCGGGTGGTTCCTGGAGCGCTCGGTATTCTGCTACCGCGGTGAGGGTGCGCCGCTGAGACCGCTCGCGCAGAGTCCACCTGTGTGCCGGTGGGTTGCGCCTGCCCGCATGCGCTCAGAATCGAGCGGAGAAGCCCCCATCAGCGTTGATCAGTTGGCCGCTGATCCAGCGTCCTTCATCCGACAGAAGGAATGAGGTCACAGCTGCGATGTCTTTCGGCGTCCCCGCTCGGCCGAGTGGATGATGGGACGTCAGGGTCGTGCGCGTCTCATCATCCATCCAGCCGGTGTCGATCGGTCCAGGATTGACGACGTTCGCGGATATCGACTGCGGGCCGAGTTCGCGAGCGGATGAAATGACGATCCGGTCGAGTGCACCCTTGGATGCTCCGTACGCGAGGTTCCCAGTCGTATGGTCGCTCGTGAACGCGACGATCGCGCCGCCGGCTGAATCGACCTGGCGTGCAAAAGCGGCGATCAGCAACAGGGATGCGCGAGCGTTCACTGCCATGTGCTGGTCGAACTCCTCGGCAGTCGTGCTCAGAACGCCCGACTCCACGTCGTGTGCGTGGCTGAGCACGAGGGCCGAGATGGTTCCGCGCTCGCGGGAGACGCGGTCGATCAGCGCGGCGGGCGCCGTGGTCGCGGAAAGATCGCATGGGTAGTCGCCGGCCGCTAGATCGCTGGTCACGACGTCCCACCCGTCGGCTTCCAGCCTGGCGACGACGCCGGCGGCGATGCTGTTCGCGCGGGCTGCTCCGGTGATGAGTACGAGGGGCATGAGTCGACGATATGCGACACACGCTGCTTGCCGCCTCCGCTCAACGACCCGCGAAGGGCTCACGTCCCTCGCATCGTGATCATGTCGGCCGTTCGGCCGCGCAGGGGCGCCGTGCCCAGCATCCGGATCACCGCATTGCGACCGTGCAGGACGGGCCCGCGAACCGGGCGCCCCATCGTCATGTAGAAGTACGAGCGGCGCTGAGCACGGGCGGCCGCGCGAAGAGCGCGTCGCTCGTAGTCGGAGAAGTCCGGCAGCTCCACGCGCAAAGCGCGTTCTATCGCTGCGGCCAGGTCGACCGCGGCCGCCCAGCCGAGGTTCATCCCCTGCCCGCCGATCGGGCTCGTCTCATGCGCAGCATCCCCCACGAGCACGACCCGACCGTCGACCAGGCGTGACGCACGATGCTGCCGAGCCTGAAAGATCGTCGGACGGGTTTCGGAGGCGAGGTCCAGATGGATGCCGGTGCGCGCATGAATCGCACGCATGAAGGACTCCGCCTCGCCGAGGACACGCTCAGGATCAGCTGCGACCCAGCGTCGCCTTCCCTCCGGAAGAGGGAATGATTCGACCAGCCCCTCTGCCTCGCAATACAGCTGGGCACGTGACCCGCGATCGACGTCGTGGGTGTCCGCCATCGCGTACCAACCCGCACCGGGCCGACCCCGCCATCCGATGCCGAGCTGCTGGCGGATGCCACTTCGCACACCGTCAGCCGCTACGACGACGGACGCCGTGACATCGTTGGACTGCGCGAGCGTCAAGCGAACGACTGTCCCCTCGTTCCGCACCCCGGCCACAGCACGCCCGAGCTGCAGCGCATCAGCAGACAGCTCTGACAGCCGGCCGCGGAGCAGCTCGCCCGTTCGGTGCTGCGGCAGGATCAGCACCCGCTGGCGTTCGCTGAACGAAAGCGATGCCAGCACACGCCCAGCGCAGACGACCTCGCCGCCCTCCAGCACCAGCGCCTCGCCGCGCGCCTCATCACCGATGCCGGCAGCATCCAGCGCCACCTGCCCTGGCGGATGGATGCCGATCGCACGAGACCGCTCGTCCGCACCATCCCGCGCTTCGAACACCGCGACGTCGATGCCACGCTGCGCGAGCAGACACGCCAGCAGCAGCCCGACCGGGCCCGCGCCGACGATCGCGACGTCATGGTCGGGCATCCCACGCCTCCCATCGCAGCTCCAGCCTCGAGGGCAGCTCCTGCCGCACCTGCCAGCCGGCCGGCACGATCTCGGCGATCTCGTGGGCCGTGTACGACCGACGGATGCTCGTGAGCCCGTCCTCTCGGATGAACGACTCGGCGAGCACGTTCCGCGCGAACGGCCGCGTCCCGGCGGCGAAGGCCCGGTACGCGAAGCGGCTTCGCGCGATATCGCGGTGGAGCACGAGACCGTCGTCCTCGACCAGGCGAATCGAATCATCCAGCAGTTCGAGCAGCTCCGAACCGGTCAGATGATGCAGCAGGTGGTTGGAGACGACGGCGTCGAAGCGCTCACCGGCCGCGACCAGGCTTGAGGTGTGCGCGCATCGGTATGAAACCCCGCCACCGCGCTCGCGCGCCCACCGGATCGCCCGATCGTCGGCATCCAGCGCCGTCACCGCGACCTGCAGCCCATCGCGACGCGCCCACGCGGCGAGCGCCCGCGACACATCACCGCCGCCTGCCCCTACATCGAGCAGGCGCAGAGGCTTCCGTCGCGCACGGGGCCGGATGTCACGCCGGTAGACCGAATGCCACCGCGACACCATGGTGTTCACGAGCGGAAACTGCTCGTACGTCCGCTCCAGCATCCGGAGGTCGCAATCCGGATCGTCCATCAGCTCGCGCGCATCGACGGCGCGGGCAGACAGGTCAGGCGTCACGGTGCGACGACGGTCAGAAGTGCGGTCTCGGCCGTCAGTCCAGGGCCGAAAGCCATCGCCGCGACGCGCTCACCGTCGCGCGCGCCCTCCTCCTCGAGGATGCGCCGCAGCACGAACAGCACCGTAGCGCTGGACATGTTGCCGTACTGACGCAGCACCTCCCGCGCGGGGTGCAGCTGCTGCTCTGACAGCTTCAGGTGCTCTTCGACTTTGTCGAGGATGCTTCGTCCGCCGGGGTGGATCGCCCAGTGCGCCACCTGCTCGCCGATCGATCCGTCATCGAACGCGCCGGCGAGGACCGCGTCGGACGCGTACAGCGGACGCAGCGCACCTGCGATGTTGTCCCCGATCAGCTGCGGAACGGCGGTCGACAGGATCATCTCGAAACCGGTGTCGCCGATCATCCAGGCCATGTCCCTCTTGCCCTCCGGGATGATCCCGGTGTGGAACCGGTCCAACGCGAACCCCGGCACGGCGGAGTCGAACGATCGTGCGGTGACGAGCCCGGCTGCGGCCCCATCGGCGAACAGCGAGGTCGCGACGATCATGTCCGGGTCCTCGGACGACCGCAGATGCAGCGTGCACAGCTCGACGCTGACCACGAGGACGACGGCGTCCGGGTTCGCCGCACAGAACTGGGCGGCGGCCCGCAGTGCGGGCATCGACGCGTAGCAACCCATGAATCCGAAGTGATAGCGTTCGACGCTGTCCGCGAGCCCCAGGGAACGCACGATCTCGTAGTCGGGCCCCGGTGCGTAGAACCCCGTGCACGAGACGGTGATCACGTGGGTGATGTCGGCTGCGGTGATGTCCGGATCGGCCTCGAGGGATCTGCGGGCAGCGTCGACGTACAGCTTCCACGCCTCCCGCACGTAGACCTCGTTGCGCACCTTCGTGCTCGGCGAGAGCAACCGACCGGTCTCGCGATCGAAGAACTGCGGCTCATCCGTGTCGGCCGACAGCGACAGTTCGTCGAGCACCGTGTACCGGGTGTCGATGCCCGAGCCGTTGAAGGATGCCGTCACGATCCGCTGGGCGAGCCGACCGAGATCGGGCTGGGCGGCGAAGACGTCGCGCACCTCCTCCTGCCGCAGGGTCGTTTCGGGGACGATCGTCTGCAGCGAACGCAGGATGGGGGCGTGACTCATGAGGTCACTCAAGCACGCCGACCCCGCCGGCAGAAGGGGGTTGCGCCAGGGAAGTTGCCCAGAGAAGTCGTGTCAGAAGCCCAGCGCGCGGGCGAGTTTCGAATCAGATGCCGCGGCACGCCCACCGGCGGCGAAGACCGCGGCTTCGACTGCGGCGAAGAACGCGTCGCGCCCGGCCTCGTCGGCAGGGGCAGCGGGGCCCAGTTCGACCTCCCACTCGCGCCACACGCGCTGCGTGCCGTGGCGCAGGTCGGTGGCGCGCACGCGGTCGTCGACGAACTCGGCGATCGCTCCAGCGAGCCCGGTGAGCACATAGGCGGTGCGGCTGTTCTCGATGCGTGCGAGCGGCGTGAGCGGAGCCGTCGTCCAGCGGGCGAGGGCATCGGAGACAGCATCCGGAATCGTGCCCTCCTCACCGGCGCCGTCCAGCGGCCAGGCGATCTCGAGCCGCCCGTCCCCCTCACGCGGCCCCTTGATGTGCCAGCCGGCGTCCGGGCCCCCCGTGCGACGGCGCACGGCGACGCCCGCTCGCGCGAGAGCAGCATCTGCGGTGTCGAAGTAACGGGCGTCGAGTTCACGGAGCTCGCCGGAGGTCACGGCATCCACGGATTCGATTTCAACCCAGTGCGGCAGGGGCGTCGAGACGTCGACGTCGTATTTGCGCTCGACCTCGACGGTGCGTGACCCCTCAGTCATCGTTCAGCGTGAGATCCTCGAGCGCCTCGTCGTACCAGTAATCGACCTCGGTCGGTCCGTCGCCGGACCCGGTGTTCTGCTCGTCCCCGCGGCGGTTGTAGACCACCTGAGTCTCGCTGTAGGGAACGATCAGCTTGTCATCGGCTTCCTCGATGGGAATGATCTGCCCGTCCAGCGGGCCGCCGTGAAGTCGTGCGATTGCCATGAGCACACCATAGTCCTCACTCGGCGGCGATGTCCTCAGCCGATCGCGATGCCGAGAACCGCACCGATGATCATCCAGGGTCCGAATGCGATGCGGGTGGACCGGTTCGCGCGCTTCACCGCCATGAGCGCAAGGGCGTAGATCGCGCCGAGGACGAAGGCGGATGCCGCGCCGATCACGAGCACCTGCATGCCGTGCCATCCGAGCACGAGGCCGATGAGGGCGGCGAGCTTCACATCTCCCCCGCCGATCCCTCCCCGGCTCATGGCGCGGAGCACGACGTAGAAGCCGCCGAGGATCAGCATCCCCACCAGCGCCCCGAGCAGCGCGTCGGTGCGCTGGGTCACGAGCGCGTCGACGCCGACGAGAACGAGGGATGCCGCGAGCGCCGGCAGCACGATCCGATTCGGCAGACGATGGGTGCGGGCGTCGATCGCCAGCAGCCAGATGCCGATTCCCGCGAGGGCCAGGTGCACACCGATGACGGCGACGTCGTACAGCGAGACGTCGAACGGCGAGACCGGAGGCATCCCGGAAGGTTACGAGAAACGCGGATGACGCGGATCCGCCCTGTGGATAACGTCAATGTCCGGTGTACGAATTACCATCGAAGCATCACTTGATTTATTCGTAGATATCTTCGAGGATGGATGCATGGGCACCGCACTTCCCGCCCCCGCGGCTCTCCCTCGCGAGAGCATCGCCTCCCGCGCGCAGGAGGTGCATCGCCTGCGCAGCGAGATCTCCCGCATGCAGCGACGCCGCAGCGACGTACCCTTCCTCCCGCTCGATCCGGCACTGGAGGGGCTGCTTCCCGACCCCGGTCTTCGAGTGGGCTCCGCCTACTCCCTCTCCCCCTCTCCAAGTCTGCTCGGCGCTCTCCTCGCCGCTCCGTCGCAGAAAGGTTCATGGTGCGCGATCATCGGCATGCCCACGATCGGCGTCGAGGCGATGAGCGATCTCGGCGTCGAGCTCGAGCGGCTCATCCTCGTGCCTGACCCCGGTCCGCGCTGGCTCACCGTCGCTGTGGCTCTCTCCGAGGTGATCCCGATCATCGCCGTGCACCCGCGCAGCCGTGTCGCAGACGCCGACATCGCCCGATTGAACGCACGCCTGCGCGACCGCGGCTGCACGCTGCTGGTCACCGCCCCCTGGCCGCAGAGCGAGGCGACGATCCGCGTGGAGGAGACCGAGTGGCACGGTCTGGGCTCCGGGTGGGGGCTGCTGTCCGATCGCACTGTGACGCTGCGGGCATCGGGCCGCCGATTCGAATCCGGCCGTCGGGTGCGCGTGCAGATGCCGACCTCGCTCGGGCGAGTGGATGCCGCTCCTGCCGCGTTGCGGCCTGTCGCACCGTTGCCCGCGCCCGATCTTTCGAGACCCGACCTTCTGGCGGTCGCGGGATGAACACGCCTCCCCGTCACCTCGTGCTGTGGCTGCCGGATTGGCCGGTGCGCGCGGCGCTCGGCTCCCCGCCAGGGGACGAGCCGGTCGCCGTCGTACAGGCGAACCTCGTCGTCGCGTGCTCGGCGTCCGCCCGCGCCCAGGGAGTGCGCCGCGGGCAGCGTCGCCGACTCGCCCAGACCAGCTCCCCCGGGCTGCGGATCCTTCCCGCAGACCCGCTGCAGGAGCAGCGGATGTTCCTCCCTGTGCTCCGCCTGCTCGAAGAGCTGGTGCCTGGCATCCAACCGCTGCGACCGGGGTTGGTCGCACTCCGAGCTCGAGGGGCCGCCCGCTATTACGGCGGAGAAGAGCAGGCCGCCCTCCACCTCATCGACACGCTCGCCGAGCACACCCACCCAGGGGCGCGTTCCGGCGTCGCGGACGGCCTGTTCACCGCCGAGCAGGCGGCTCGTCTGGCAGACCCCGTTCGCGTGGTCGGGCAGGGAGGGTCGCGTGATTTCCTCGCGCCGCTCCCCGTCCAGGTGCTGAGCGACGAGCAGATCACGACGCTGCTGATGAAGCTCGGGGTGCGCACGCTGGCCGATTTCGCCGCACTCGAGGCAGGTCTCGTCCGCGACCGACTCGGCGAGCGGGGGGTGCGGCTGCACGATCTTGCTGCGGGGGCGGACTCGCGGCCGCTGACGCCGCAGACTCCTGAGCCGCAGCTCGCGCGCGAGATCGTGTTCGACAGCCCCCTCGCGCAGGCCGAGCAGGTCGCCTTCGCGGTGCGTCAGACAGCGGATGCCGTCACCGCAGCCCTCGCCGAGCTCTCACAGGTGTGCACGGAGGTGCGCATCGACCTCACCGATGACGACGGGGGCGTCTCGTCGCGGGTCTGGATGCATCCCACGTCGTTCGAGGCGAGTGATCTGATCGATCGGGTGCGCTGGCAGCTCGAGGGGCTGGCGGGGGCGCTCGCCGACACCGAGCCGGTCGGTTCTGAAAACACCGGTGCCGGCATCCTCGAGGTGCGGATCACCCCGACGCGCGTCGATGACAGCGCGCACCATCAGCCGGGACTGTTCGGGCAGGGTCCCGAGCAGCGCCTGCATCATGCGGTGTCTCGCGTGCAGGCGCTGCTCGGGCATCGCGGCGTCGTGACGCCGCAGGTGACCGGAGGACGACGGCTGGCGGAGAGGCAGCTGTTCCAGCCGTGGGGCGACAAGACCCCGCATGAGCGGAACGCCGAGCTGCCCTGGCCAGGGAGCCTTCCGGCTCCCCTCCCCTCCGAGGTGTTCTCCCCGCCGCTGCCCGCCAGGGTCACCGGGGCAGACGGCACGGCCCCGACAGTGGACGAGCGCGGGATGCTGTCGGCTCCGCCTGCACGGATCGAAGACGTCCCTGTGCTCAGCTGGGCCGGCCCCTGGCCGCTGCGAGAACGCGCCTGGGATGCCGAGCGCGCCCGCAACGCGCAGCGGTTCCAGATCGTCGATGAGTCCCAGCGCGCCTGGCTCGCCCTCTGGGAGGACGGCTCCTGGTGGGTCGAGGGGAGGTATCGCTGATGGGCTTCCACAATCCGGCGATGCCGTGGAATGAGCTCGAGAAGACGCTCAGCGGCGAACCCCTTCCCACCCGGCCGGACCCCGGACCGGTCAGCCGCAAGCGCAGGGCCGTCTCTCCGCCGCCGGTCGCCCCTCCCGAGAACGCCGTCCCGTACGCCGAGCTCCACGCGCACACCTCGTACTCGTTCCTCGACGGCGCCTCCCCTCCGGAGGATCTGCTGTCCGAGGCGGTACGGCTCGGCCTCACCGCGCTCGCGATCACCGATCACGACGGGTTCTACGGCGCCGCGCGCTTCGCCGAAACGGCCGATCTCATGATGAAGCGAGAGCCGAAGGACGGGACACCGAAGATCGAGCTGCAGACCGTCTTCGGCGCGGAGCTGTCGCTCGATCTCCCGGCCCCGCAGGGCGGCGCCCCCGACCCCGTCGGCGAGCATCTGCTCGTGCTCGCCCGCGGCATGGAGGGGTATCACCGGCTCTCGGGCGCGATCACCCGCGCCCAGCTGCGCGGCGGAGAGAAGGGTCGCCCCGTCTACGACCTCGACGATCTCGCGGCGAGCGCCGGCGGTCAGTGGACGATCCTCACCGGATGCCGAAAGAGCGGCGTCCGCCGGGGGCTCGCCGACGGGGATGCCGAAACTCCCCTGCGGCGACTCGTCGACCTCTTCGGGCACGACAACGTGGCCATCGAGCTGTATGACCACGGCGATCCGCAGGACTCCCGCCGTAACGACGCTCTCGCCGAGCTGGCGGCATCCCGTCATCTCCCCATCGTCGCGACGAACAACGTGCACTACGCGGCGCCTCAGCACGCCGGGCTCGCCGAGGCCGTCGCCGCAGTGCGCGCAGTCCGCAGCATGGACGATCTCGACGGGTGGATGCCGTCGCACGGGTCGGCGCATCTGCGCAGTGGCGCGGAGATGACCGAGCGATTCCGCCGCTACCCCGGCGCGATCTCGCACGGGCTGCGCATCGCCGAGGAGTCGGCGTTCGAACTGCGCCGCGCGCGCCCCACCCTGCCACGGCAGAAGGTTCCTGACGGGCACACGCCGATGAGCTGGCTGCGGCATCTGGTGTGGGAGGCGGTGCCCAACCGGTACCCCCGACTCGATGCCGCCGGCCGTGCCCGCATCGAACGCGAACTCAACGTGATCGACGAGAAGGACTTCCCCGGCTACTTCCTCATCGTGCACGGCATCGTCGCCGAGGCGAAGCGGCGCGGCATCCTCTGCCAGGGCCGCGGATCGGCAGCTGCGAGCGCGGTCTGCTACCTGCTGGGCATCACCGCCGTCGACCCGATCCTCTACGGCCTGCCGTTCGAGCGGTTCCTCGCCAGCACCCGTGAGGAGGAGCCCGACATCGACGTCGACTTCGACTCCAGGCGTCGCGAGGAGATCATCCAGTGGGTCTATGGGGAGTACGGGCGCGAGAACGCGGCACAGGTCGCGAACGTCATCCAATACCGCCCGAAGAACGCCGTGCGCGACATGGCGCGGGCCCTGGGCTACTCCCCCGGCCAGCAGGACGCCTGGTCGCGCCAGGTCGACGGCTGGGGCGCGGGCCTCGAGCCCGCGGAAGGCCACGACATCCCCGAGACGGTGCTGGAGTACGCCGGTGAGATCCTGAAGGCACCGCGGCATCTCGGCATCCATTCCGGCGGCATGGTGCTCACCGCGCGTCCGGTCGGCGAGGTCGTGCCCGTCGAGCATGCGCGCATGGAGAAGCGCACCGTCATCCAGTGGGACAAGGATGATGCGGCATGGATGGGGCTGGTGAAGTTCGACCTGCTGGGGCTCGGCATGCTCGCCGCTCTCCAGAACTGCTTCGATCTCGTCGCCGCCTCGACGGGTGAGACGTGGAAGCTGGAGACCATTCCCAAGGAGGAGGCCGCGGTCTACGACATGCTCTGCCGCGCCGACTCGATCGGAGTGTTCCAGGTCGAATCCCGCGCGCAGATCGGCCTGCTCCCCCGTCTGCAGCCGCGGAGGTTCTACGACCTCGCCATCCAGATCGCGCTCATCCGCCCCGGCCCCATCCAGGGCGGCGCCGTGCATCCGTTCGTGCGGCGCAAGATGGGCGTCGACCCGGTGACCTATCCGCATCCGGTGCTGAAACCGGTGCTCGAGCGCACCAAAGGCATCCCCGTCTTCCAGGAGCAGCTCATCCAGATGGCGACGGCCATCGGCGACTGCGACGCCGATGAAGCCGACACTCTGCGACGAGCGATGGGCTCCAAGCGGGGGCTGGAGCGGATCGACAGCATCCGCGACAAGCTGTACGCCGGCATGACGCGGCACGGGCTCTCCCCCGAGCAGTCCGATCGCATCTACGCGCAGATCCAGGCATTCGCCCACTTCGGATTCGCCGAATCGCACTCGCTGTCGTTCGCGCTGCTCGTGTACGCCAGCTCCTGGCTGAAGCTGCACTACCCGGCCGCGTTCCTCGCCGGGCTCCTCAACGCACAGCCGATGGGGTTCTACTCCGCTGCGACGCTCACCGCGGACGCCCGCCGGCATGGCGTGCAGGTTCGGCGTCCCGATCTGCACGCCTCGGCAGCGGAAGCAGGACTCGAGCCGATCGATGCCACCGGTCCCACCCGCCCCACAGGTCCCACCGGCAGAGAGTCGTGTGCCGTCTACGAGCAGCCGACCCCAGGCGAATTCGACCGCGACGCACCGGATGAGTCGGAGGCGCATCGCCGTGACGGCGCGTTCGCCGTCCGGCTGGGGATCGGCAGCGTGCGCGGCATCGGCACGCCGATGGCAGAGCGGATCGTCACGGAGCGCGAGGCGAACGGCCCCTACCGGGACCTGCATGATCTGGTGCGCCGAACGGATGCCACGGCGGCGCAGTTGGAGTCCCTGGCATCCGCCGGCGCCTTCGAATGCCTCGGGCTGACTCGCCGCGAGGCGGTCTGGCTCTCCGGCGCAGCCGCCGAGGATCGAGCCCGCTATCTGCCGGGCACCACCCTGTCCGTGCAGCCGCCGCTGTTCACCGATCAGACCAGCTACGAACGCCTGGCCTCTGACCTGTCCACCACAGGCGTCTCCATCGACGACCACCCGATGGTGCACTTCCGCTCGGCACTCGATGAACGCGGCGTGCTCACCGCGACCCAGCTGCGCGAGCATGAGGTCGGGCGGCGCATCGAGGTGGCGGGACTGGTCACGCACCGACAGCGCCCGGCGACGGCATCCGGCATCACGTTCCTCAATCTCGAGGACGAGCACGGCCTGGTCAACGTGGTCTGCTCCGCCGGGGTCTGGAATCGCTACCGCCGCATCGCTCGCGACTCCCCCGCGCTGATCATCCGCGGGATCCTGGAGCGCTCACCCGAGGGTGTGATCAACGTGCTCGCGGATGCATTCCAGGATCTGCGCACCGGCATCGAGCACCGATCGCGCGATTTCCGCTGAACGCGTCAGCTCACCAGAAGCGCGGCGCCTCCGGCTCGGGCTTGCGGTCAGCCCCGCCCCAGCGGAGCGCCTCGTCCGTGACGGCGGATGCCGCGGCATCCGCCCCGCGCAGGGCCACATCGGCCTCGGCCGCACCGGGCCCGACAGGGTCGACCAGCAGCGTGGTGCTGAAACCCGCACGGCTGGGGTTGACCGCGCACTCCAGAACCCGACCGACCCAGGTCGCCGCTCCCGAGACGGCGGACCGGGAGTGCTCGTACCGGATCCGCGTCTCCAGATCCGTCACGGCGAGGACCGAACGCTCGCCGTTCTCATCCACCCGCTCGACTACCTCGACACGATGCCCGTGCGGGATCGGGGCGGGCATCGCGACAACGATCGTCCTGTCCATGGCTACAGCCTACGAAGACCGGCGGCAGAGGCAAGGGCTTCGCGCTGCAGACCTCTAGACTCGCTGCATGCCGTCTTCGCTGCTGTCGAGACTCGACGCGCGGACCGGCCGCCTGTACTTCACTGCGCAGGCCATCGCGGGCACCATCTGGTGGTTCGGTGTGGCCCTGTCGGAATCCGTCCGCGAACTCACACTGGGGCGCCTGGATCCGGTACTGGTGGCCGCTTTCGACATCCCGCTCTTCGTCATCGCGTCGCTGCTCGTCGCTGTCGGCGTGCGCAGGGCCGTGTGGATCGTCGTACCGTGGACCGCGGTCGTCGCTGCCGGCATGGCGCTGTACGCGACACTCACAGGGCTCGCCGGGTGGGGCGTGCTGCTCATGATCGCCGCCACCGTCGGGAGCATCGCCGCAGGGCTGCTGGTCTGGCTGGGGCGTGCTCCCACCGAGTGGATCCTCTTCGGGCCGTTCTCCTTCCGGCTCGCGACGGCGACGACGACCCGTGCGCATGTCACTCGCTCGGCCGCGCAGATCGTCGTGTTCTGGGGGCTGTTCCTCGGGGTGATCCCGGCGGTCATCGTCTTCTTCGAGCAGCGGTGGAGCCTGCACGTCGATTTCCCCGATGCGGTGCGCGTGGGCGGCGGCATCCTGTTCGTCGCCGCGGGCGCGTTGGGGCTCTGGTCCGCCGCCGTGATGTCGACGCAGGGCGAGGGCACACCACTGCCATCGGCGATGGCACGCCGGCTGGTGGTCACCGGTCCGTACCGGTTCGTCCGCAATCCGATGGCGATCGCCGGGATCGCACAGGGCGTCGCCGTGGGGCTCGCGATGGGGTCGTGGGTGGTGATCGTCTACGCCCTGAGCGGGTCGCTGATCTGGAACTGGATCGTCCGACCGCTCGAGGAGGACGACCTCGAAGCCCGCTTCGGGGCCGAGTACGTGGCGTATGCGCAGGCCGTACGGTGTTGGATCCCGCAGTTGCGTCCGTTCCACGCCGACGTGAACATCGGGTGACTCTGCGGGGATCCACAGACGGTCTTCCCTACGCTGGTGGTCATGGATGCCGGAGCCGAGAACCTCAACGCGATCGCGGCCTGGGCGGTCGCCCTCATGGAGACCCTCGGCGGAGTCGGGGCCGGCGTCGCCATCGCGCTGGAGAACCTGTTCCCGCCGCTGCCGAGCGAGATCATCCTGCCGCTGGCCGGCTTCACGGCTGCGCAGGGAACTCTGGGCCTGGTCGAGGTTCTGATCTGGACGACGGTCGGGTCGATCGTCGGCGCACTCGCGCTGTACGGCATCGGCGCCTGGCTCGGGCGACGGCGGATGTACGCGATCGCGGAGCGTCTTCCGCTGATCAAGGTCGAGGATGTCGAGCGCACGGAGGCGTGGTTCGAGAAGCACGGATCGAAGGCCGTGTTCTTCGGCCGGATGATCCCGATCTTCCGCAGCCTCATCTCGATCCCGGCGGGCATCGAGCGGATGCCGTTGCTGCGCTTCACCATGCTGACCACCGCGGGGAGTGCGATCTGGAACACGATCTTCGTGCTCGCCGGCTTCTACCTCGGCGCCAACTGGCACATCGTCGAGGAGTATGCGGGCATCTTCCAGAAGGTCGTCATCGCGGTCGTCGTCATCGCCGTCGTCGCCTGGATCGTGGTGCGCGTCCGACAGCTCCGCCGCAACAGGGCGACAGCTGCCGCCGGCAGCGTCGACTGACGAACCGCCTTACAACGGACGCGTCGACGCGAGCACCTCGTTGAGTGCCTCGGTGCTGGACGGATGCGTCCAGATGCTGTCGCGGAGCTCGCTCGCCGTGACGTCGTGGCGCATCGCCAGCGCGAGCAGATTGATCACTTCCTGCGCGTCGATCGAGAACACCGTGGCCCCGAGGATCAGATCGGTGTCGGCATCCACCAGCACCTTGATGAGGCCGTGGGTTTCGCCGATGATCTTCGGCCGCGGCATCGCCGCGATATCGGCGACGGCCTTCGATGCGACCCGTACGCGCCGACCGCTGGCCCGCGCTTCGTCCTCGTCCATTCCGACCCGGGCAAGCGGCGGGGTGAGGAACACCGTGTACGGGACGGCGACGCGGTCGCTCGTCGACCTCGTGCCTGAGCCGTCGAGCTGATCCATGACGATGCGGTTGTCGTCGAGGGAGATGTAGGTGAACTGCGGTCCGCCGTTCACGTCGCCCACGGCGAAGATGTGCTCGGCTGATGTTCGCAGCCTGTCATCGACGGTGATGTAGCCGCGCTCGTCCCGTTCCACACCGGCGGCGTCAAGACCGAGATCCGTCGTGACCGCCTGCCGACCGACGGCGACGAGCACGGCATCCGCGGCAAGCGCACAGCTCTCGCCTGCGACCGTCACGTCGACGCTGACGTCCGCAGAGTCCTCCCGAACGGCACGGACATCGGCGCTGAGCACGAGCTCGACGCCGGACTCCTCTAGCAGCGACCGCGCGGCATCGGCCACATCGCGGTCCTCGCGCTTCATGAACGTGTCACCGTGATCGAGCAGAGTCACTCGCGACCCGAACTTCGCGAACATGTGCGCGAACTCCAGCCCGACGTAGCCGCCGCCGACGACGATGAGCCGCTCGGGCAGCGGATCGATGTGCTGGATGGTCGTCGAGTCGAAGACGCGCGAGCTCTCGGTCGGGAACGCCGGCCGCGCCGGCTCCGTGCCCGTGTTGATGATGATGTTCGCCGCGCGGATGCTGAGGATGTCGGTGCCTGCCGAGACCTCGACGGCGTGCGGTCCCGTGAACTGTGCGCGGCCGTCGATGAGCGTGACGCTGTCGACCTCGCCGAGCATGGCGTGATTGCGCGCACGCAGTTTGTCGGTCAGCGCATCGCGCCCGGCCACAGCATCCATGAAATATGACTGCGGGTCATCGTCCTCCCGACGCTCGGATGCGCTGTGCACGAGGTCCTTCGTCGGGACGCAGGCGATGTTGATGCAGCTGCCGCCGTACATCGACGCGGATTGTTCCACGAGTGCGACGGATCGACCCTTTCTGCCGAGCGCTCCGGCGAGCGTCTTGCCGCCCTTGCCCCAGCCGATGACGAGCACGTCCACATCGATGTCTGCCATGACAGCACTCTACGATCAGGCTCCTGCCGCGCGCCTCACGACCTCGCTCAACTGCTCCCACGCCTTCTCTGTCGGGTCGATGAGCGCGTACGAGGTCGGCCAGAATCCGGTCGGCTCGTCCAGGGCGGCCTGCGCGCTCACGCCGAACGTCGAATAGCGCTCCTTGTCCATCTGGCCGCTGCGGAAGAACACCACGACCTTGCCGTCCCGCGCGTAGCCGGGCTGACCGTAGTACAGCTTCGGCGCCAGGTCCGGCGCGACGGATTCGACGATCTCGTGCAGGCGTTCGGCCATCTCGCGGTCGCCATCCGGCATCTGCGCGATCTTCGCGAGCTGCTCTGCCTTCTCGGCCGCTGCCTTCGCAGCACCCTTGGCGCGCTTGGCGTCGGCCTTGAGCTCCGCCGCACGCTGCTTCATCGCGGCGCGCTCTTCTGCGGAGAATCCTCCGGCGTCGTTCTTCGTCATGGTGCTGTCTCCTCGTCGTTTCGTTGCCGTGACCCCACGCTATCGGCGGCGGGCGCGACAGCACTTCTCGATTCCTGATGCGTTCGCCGCTCGATGTCCCGAGCGCGAGAAGGCCTGACAGGATGGACGCATGGCGGCAGCGAGCGACCGGGCGGACATCACGGTCATGCGCCGCGTGCGCGACCGGATCGACCGTGAGTTCGCGCGTCCGCTGAACGTAGAGGACCTCGCGCGCGGCGTGCACATGTCGGCCGGTCACCTGAGCCGCGAGTTCCGGCGGATCTACGGCGAGCCGCCCTACTCGTACCTGATGACGAGGCGCATCGAGCGGGCGATGACCCTGCTGCGTCGAGGCGATCTGTCCGTCACCGAGATCTGCTTCGCCGTGGGGTTCTCGTCCCTCGGCACGTTCAGCACCCGGTTCTCCGAGCTCGTCGGGGTCTCGCCGAGCGCGTACCGCGAGGACCCGTCGCACTCAGTGGACGGCGTCCCACCGTGCCTGGCCAAGCAGGTGACCAGACCGGTCAGGAATCGAGAAGCGCAGGTGACGGCATCCGCCTAGCGTGAATGCCATGAACATCAACATCCACTACGCGTTCCTGCCTCACACCGACGCCGATGCGGCGCTCGGTTTCTACCGTGATCTGCTCGGCTTCGAAGTCCGCAACGATGTCGGTTACGAGAACATGCGCTGGATCACGGTGGCACCCGAGGGCAGCTCGACATCGATCGTGCTGAGCCCGCCTGCCGTCGATCCTGGCATCAGCGATGAGGAGCGCGAGACGATCATGAACCTCATCGCCAAGGGCGTCTATGGCGCCGTCACGCTCGCCACCGACGACCTCGACGGGCTGTTCGAGAAGCTCGAAGCCGGCGGAGCCGACATCGTGCAGGAGCCGACCGATCAGGACTACGGCGTACGCGACTGCGCCTTCCGCGACCCGTCCGGCAACCTGATCCGCGTGAACCAGCTCTGACTGACTGCTCGGGCCCGGGTTCTACGATGACGGAGTGACCTCCGCGCGCACGATCCAGACTCTCGGCATTCTCGGGGCCGGTCGGCTCGGCGGCGTGCTCGCTCGGCTCGCGGCATCCGCCGGTCTGCGCGTCCTCGTCGCGCACTCGGGTGACCCCGCGGTCATCGCCGGGCGGATTCGAGCACTCGGTGCGATTGCCGCGCCTGTCGAGACCGTGATCGCCGAATCGGATGCCGTCATCCTCGCGCTTCCGCTCGGAAGATACCGGATGCTGCCCGCCGACGCGCTGCGCGGCAGGCTGGTCATCGACGCCACGAACTACTGGTGGGGCTCGGACGGCATCCGAGACGACCTCAGCGATCCGCAGACGTCGACCAGCGAGCTCGTGCAGACGCACCTCGCCGGAGCGCGGGTCGTGAAGGCGCTGAGCCACATGGGGTATCAGGACCTCGAGGATGAGGCGCGTCCGGCCGGGGCATCCGGTCGCAAGGCGATCGCCGTCGCCGGTGATAACCCGGCCGATGTCGACGTCGTGTCATCCCTCGTGGACGCGCTCGGGTTCGATCCCGTGCTCGCAGGCCCTCTTGCGTCGGGGATCATGCTCGAGCCAGGCGCTGAAGCGTTCGGTGCCGACGTCGATGCCGTCCAGCTGCGCGAGATGCTCGACGGCTTCTGGACATCGCAGCGCGGCATTGTCGTGGCGCGGGCGCGAGAAGCCGGCGGCGCGACATGATTCGCACCTGTGCATCGGGCTGACTATCCGAATGGGCGAGTGCCCGGGACCGGCGCGTCGTGCCAGTATCGCGACCATGTCCGGGCGGTTCCCGTTGCGGCGTCGGCGGCGCGAATCCGCTGCCAGTTGCGGCCGCCGCGCGCGAAAGAGGCACGCACGGACGGAGGCGCCTGCTCGTGCGGGATGGGCGTCGGGATCCATTCGCATGCCCGGACGTGCATCAGGTCGACAGCCCACGCCCCCGGATTCGCGTCGTATATCCACGCCCCGCCTATCCGGCCGAGCCACAGAGACGCATTCAGATCGCGGGTCCACACGAACGACCTGAGCGCAGCTGACGCGAATCGCTCGAGTCGTCGCGCTGCGCGCTCACCGTACGTCGCATCGGTCTGCACGATGGCGTCGGACAGCGAAGCAGGTGGATGATCGAGTCGTCCGCCGACACCGCACAGTCCTCCCTCGAGTGCCCGCGTCACGGCGATGCCGGTCGGCACATCAGGATCGCGCGAACGCATGGGTGCTCGGTATATCGTCTGCTCCGACATGGTGTCCACTCTCCTCGCCGGCCTTGATCGGCTGCTTCCGCCGGTCAGAGATCCTCGGGCGCGAGGTCGCCCTGTCCTTCGTCGCCGAGTTCCGCCTCCACAGGGTCATCGCCCTGGGTCTCGGGCTGCTCGGCCGACGATGGCAGATCGGCCTCGGGGATCTCGTCGTCCACGTCGCGGATGTCTTCGCCGGCATCAGAAGCGGCGTCCGGTGTCGATTCCATGGTTCCTCCTCGATCCCGTGGTGGGGTGCTCCAAGAGCTGATACCGCCATCACGAGCAGTCTCCCGGGGCCGAAGGTGTCGCTGTGAGGGGGTTGACAGGTCTCGGAGCGCGTGACAGAACGTCCGTTTCGCGGCGCTATGCGGGGATGCTGCGTGTGCGCGCGGCCGGGATCAACCGCGGAACGACCTTCACGGCGATGACCATCACGACGAGTTCGACGAGCGTCTGCGTGACGACGATCAGCGGCGTGAGGGAGAATGCGGCGGGAAGAGCAAGAACCAGCGGCAGGACGACGAGCGAGTTTCGGGTCATGCCACTGAAGACGATCGCTCGCGAGCCCGGTGCATCGAGTCGCGCGATACGTGCTGCGGCCAGTCCGACCGGGACCATGATCGCCGCGAACAGGACGAAGACGATGATCACCAGCGGGAGCGAACCGATCCGCTCCCCCACGCCGGCGATCTGGGATGCCACGACCACAGCGAGCGTGAGCATCATCAGCGGCACCATGCTCTTTTCGACCGTGCTCAGCACCCGGCCGCCCCAGCGGGTGCGTGCTGCGGCGAGCTGCGTGAGACCGGCTGCGGCGAGCGGCAGGATGATGAGCAGCGCGAAGGCTTCAGCGAACGCCGCGAGGTCGATGCCGAGGACGAAGTCCGCACCGACGAAGGCCCAGAGGTAAAGCGGCAGAAGGAGCATCTGCGCGAGCATCAGCAGTGGCGTGGCTGCGAGCAGCCGATCTCGTGAGCCGCCGGCGAGGCCTGTGAAGACGATGACGTAGTCCACGCACGGGGTGAGCAGCACGAACAGGACACCCACGAGCAGCACCTGGTCATGGGCGACGATGCGGGACAGCATCCAGACGACGATCGGGACGACGGCGAAGTTCACGGCGAAGATCGTCGTCAGGAACCGCCAGTCGCGGAATGCCCGGCCGATCTTCGCGAACGGCACGCCGCAGAACGTCGCGTAGAGCAGCAGACCGAGCACGGGTGTGATGGCGATTTCGGCCGGCTGCGCGATGACCGGAAACAGCAGGCCGACGGCAGCGCCGATGGCGAGGGCCGCGAGATAGAGCGGAACCTGAAGACGCTCCATCTGCCCAGTCAAGCAGACAGATGCGGAACGAAGGATTCGGGGATCGTGACGTTGGCGGGGACGCCGACGAACAGCGGCGCGACCTCTTCGGGCGTGTGTCCCGCGATCCCGCAGCCGACCGGCGTGAGGAGGAAGCGGAGTTCAGGATGTGCTGCGGCGTACGCGATGAAGCTTCGGGCCTCGTCGGCGAGCACGTCGAGCCCGTTCATGGTGTCGATGGCGTACGTCTGACCGTGATGGCCATGGCCTTCGCCCCAGACCGCTCCGAAGCGCTGATGAGCCACGCGCGCAGCTCCACCGCCGTGCTGACCGCCGGAGTTGGAGCCGAACACGAAGACCTCGTCGGGGCGCAGGACGTCGACGATGTGCGGAGTGATGTCCATATCGCAGGCTGTTGTCATCAGGTTGCGCGAACTCTGACCCGGCCGTCATCCACGCTGACCTCCCAGAGCGGTTGCGGAACGCTGGCTGGGCCGCGCTCGACCTCGCCGTCCTCCAGATGGAACCGGCTGCCGTGCCACGGACACGTGACGCAGCCGTCGGCGTCGAGGGTTCCCTCGTCGAGTGGTCCCCCGGCGTGCGTGCACACCGCCGAGATCGCGTGCAGCTCGCCGTTCTGCCGGGCGAGCAGGACGGGAACGTCTCCCACGGTCACCCGGGTGAGCGAGCCGTCTGCGAGGTCGCTCTCGGCGGCGACGTCTGTCCATTTGCGGGTCGGTCGCTGGAACGCCGTGTGGTTCACACCGATGCCACGGACGAAGGACAGGTGACCGCCGAGATAGGCGGAGCCGAGTGTGAGCGACAGGCCGAGGATGCTGAGCACGATGCCCGCTCCCCGATGGCCGCGTCGACGGGCGAGCCAGGAGCTGGCCTGCAGCACGCTCGCAGTGGCGTTGGATGCCGCGTGGATGAAGCCGACGCGCCGGTCGGCGCCGATCGTGTCGGACCAGTCTGAGGCGCCCGAGAGGGCGGCCGGCGCGGATGCCAGGATGCCGAGGCCGACGAGGCGGCGCGCAGCTGCGGCGCTCTCCTCCCCGCCTGTGAGGTCGAGTGCCACCGCAGCACCCCAGGCGCCGATCGGGAGGTCCGTGAGCATCGGATGCAGTTGATGCCCGAGCCATGATCCGGACAGGGCGTTCTTCACGCCCTTCGACCGGGTCGCCGTCTTGACCCACCCAATCAAGGTCGTGGCTGGCGCATCCAGCTCCTTCGCTCGGCCGATCTTCTGGATCAGCGTCTTCATCGTGCCTGATGCTTCGCTCATGCCGTCTGTCTACTCGCGTGCGGTCACCGGGTCAACGGGTTGACGGTGAGACGAGCAGACCGACGGATCACCGCTCAGTTACACTCACACGCAACAGCGAAGGAGCGTCAGCATGGGCAAAGTCGCCTGGGGGTTCACCGCATCGATCGACGGGTTCATCGCCGGTCCCGGACACGATATGTCGTGGCTCGCCGCTTCCGAACCGCACGCTGAGGGCACCACAGAGCGGATGGCTTCGAAGGTGGCCGTCATCATCTCCGGCCGCGACGGGTATGACGCGGCCCAGGCACAGCGGGACGAGCGTGACGAGATGACTGCCGAAGCCTACGGCGGAGCGTGGTCGGGGACGGAGTTCATCCTCACGCACCGGCCGGAGGAACTGGCGGACGACCCGACCGTCATCGCCGTGAACTGCTCCATCGTCGAGGCGATCGACCGCGCGCAAGCGATCGCCGGCGATCGAGACATTCAGATCATCAGCGCCGATATCGCTCGGCAGGCGCTGGAGCACGATCTCATCGACGAGCTGCAGGTGTTCGTCGCGCCCGTCTTCCTCGGCGACGGGATCCGTATCTTCGATGTCCCCGGTGGGCGCCGCTTCGACTGGGAGCTGGTCGAGATCGATGAGGCGAACAGGCGCAGTCTCGCCCGGACGTATCGACCCAAGAGCAGGACATCCTGAGATGGAGATGGAGAAGGCCCGGAGACTCTTGCGAGTTTCCGGGCCGTACTCTGGTCGGGCTGACAGGATTTGAACCTGCGACCCCTTGACCCCCAGGTGGCAGGAACAAGCCTCATAACCCACCTGACCAGGGGTTTTGTGTTTCAGGAGCCTGCTCTAAGCGCGTCACGTTTTGCAGGGTTTGCAGGCTGTTGGTCACCTAATTGGTCCACTTCATCGCACGCGCTATGCCTTGGTTCGCGTTTGTGCCCTCATCGCCTCGACGGCGGCAACAAGATCTGAGTCCTCGACGCTCGTCTCGTTCCACTCCGTCCAGAAGTTGCGAGTTGCACTGGCCGGCTTCACCTTGGGTGGGTCAAGGCGGATTCTGGTCGGGAGAATGATCGCGTCTCCCAGAAGCAAGGCTTCACCAACATCGAGAAGCGGCAACGCAGCGGCGATTCCCTCCATGCTGTCTGGCATCAGGCGTTTCACTACAGCTTGATCTTGATCGTTAGTAAGACGAAGCACAACAAAGGTGTTGCACTGCGACAGAACTGTCCGGCTGACGTCAGATGGGCGTTGGCTCACGACGAGGAGGGAGATTCCGTACTTGCGTCCTTCTTTCGCGATTCGTTCGAAGGATTCGAGCGCCCTCTGTTCCGCCGGGTCTGCGACCGACGCGGGGAGGTAGAGGTGTGCCTCGTCGCAGACGAAGGTCACAGGGGTTCGTACGTCCTCATCGGTCCAGAAGTGGATCTCGTAGAAGCCGCGAGGCAGGCCAACCAGTTCCTCGCCAAGACCCCCACGAGGAAGGGCATCAGCAACGGACCCCGCCTGTGACCACGAATGGAACCACGCTCTGACCGTCCCAGAAGGGGCCGGAAGACCCTCGTTGCTGGACAGTGGAGCTTCAGCCAGCATCGCGGTCTGCCATCAGGTGCGCGACGACCGGTGCGAGTGCGACACCCAGGGCGTGGTGCTGGTCGGCGTCGAGATGCACGCCGTCGTGCTTGCTGCTGGTGGTGATCGTGTTCGAGTCGAAAAAGACGCAGCCGGTGTCTTCGCTGATCTGTCGAATCGCCTGCGCGAGACCCTGTGCGGCGATATCCCCGCCCGCGAACTTCGGGCCGATCGGTCCTCGAGGGTTGTCAAGCTGCGGGGGCGCGATGACGAGAATCGGCGGGGTAGGCATCCCGGGCTCGATCGGCGCTGTCCTGATCGCGTTGATGAGCGCGGCGATGCCCATCGCGGAGTGCCAGGGTTTGTGCTGGTGCATGGATTGGAAGTCGTTCGTGCCGAGTAGGAGAATCACGAGGTCGAGCGGGGATTGCGCTTCTATGACCTGTTGGATGCCGCTGAGGGCGTTCCGCCCAGGTTTGTATGGGTCGTCGAAGGCGGTGCGACGCCCGTTGAGACAGTCCTCCGTCAGCCGGATGCGACCGTCCCTTCCCGCGTTGAGCGCGGCGTGCAGGACTCCGGGCCAGCGCTCTTCGAAGGGAAGTCGCTGCCGAGTCGTCGGGACTATGCCCCAGGTCAGCGAGTCCGAGTACACAAGGATGTGCTTCGTCGTTGGCATCTTGGCTCCTTTGCGTTGCCGTCGTTCTCTTTATGCGTTCACGGGTCCGGAAGGAGGATCGTGGCGAGGTTGACGCGTTGCTGACCGTCCTCCCGTTCCGCCAGGTAAGGAGTCAGTAGCTCAGCGAGGCTTGCCTGAATCGTGGCGAGATCCTCCCTGCTCACGTACAAGGGCGTTCGGGCGAATCCGACCAACTCACGGGCTTCGGGAGAATCCGCGCTGAGGAAGCGGTCGAAGTCACCCGTGACGTCTCCCAGGAAAGTCAGGAAGGCAGTGCTCAGCTGCGCGCTGCTCATCGCAGAAAGCTCAGCGTGGTCAATGGCTGCCATCCGGTCGCCCAGCGCCAAGGTTCGCTCGATCGCGCCACGAGATCTGCGCTCATCGACCACGGCGACAACCTTGGCATCGAGGAGGGCAGCCACGTGTCGGTAGAGCGTGGCCTGCGGGATATCCGGGAGCGCCTCGCGCAACTGGGCCGTCGTGCGGTTGCGACCGCCCAGCTGCTGGATGATCCGTAATCGCACCGGGTGCAGCACGACTTCTGCCAGAGCAGTCTTGTCCGGCACCTTGACTCCTCACTGTTATCACAATGATAATGTTCTCAATACGATTCCATTCTAGCTATCGAGGAGAGCACGATGACGAACATCACATACGACCGAACCGGAGTGCACGTGCAGTTTCCCGGTTGGGAGGCGACGATGACGGGCCTGCCGAAGCTGTTGATTCCAAGGTCGGCGATCCGTGGCGTCGCGAGCGAGCAGGGATGGACTTCCGAAATCCTCGGGATGAAGTCCGGTCTTGTCATCTCTGGCTACCGCAAACTGGGCACGTTCAGGCACCCTTCGGGAGTGCGGCGCCTGGTCTCGATGAAGCGCGGACACCCGCTGCTGCGGATCACCGTCGACCGGGCCGCCGTCGGGTTCGACGAGATCCTCCTGAGCACCGATGCTGCAGAGTCGATCGCGGCAGACCTTCGATCGGATGTGCACTCTTGAACGCTGCGATCGAGGTAGAGGCGCTCTCAAAACGGTTCGGGACAGTCGTTGCGCTCGAAGACGTGAGCTTGAAGGTCGAGTACGGGCGCGTCGTCGGTTTCCTCGGGCCCAATGGGGCGGGGAAATCGACGCTGATGCGCGCGCTACTCGGCCTGGTCCGCTCAGACAGTGGTGAGGCGTACATCGCCGGGCTGCCCTATGCCCACCTGCCTGCGCCCGCAATGGCCGTGGGCGCGGTCCTGGACATCGCGTCGGCGCATCCGCGCGTGACGGCACGCGCTCACCTTCACACGTGCGCGGCACTCGGAGGAATGGACCGGTCGCGGGTCGACACCGTGTTATCCCTCGTGGGGGCGCAGTCGTACGCCGATCGTCGGATCGGCACCTTCTCCACCGGGATGCGGCAGCGCCTCGCGCTGGCCACCGCGATGCTCGGCGACCCGGACATCCTCGTGCTCGATGAGCCGTCGAACGGTCTGGACCCAAGCGGAATCGCCCGGCTCCGCACATTCCTGCGCGAGTTCGCCGATGCTGGCGGCGCCGTACTGCTCTCCAGCCATGTGCTTCATGAGATCGAGCACACGATCGACGACGTCATCTTCATCGACCAGGGCCGCACCGTCTGGACGGGCGCACTCGAACGACTCGTGGCGCAAGATGCTCCTCTCGAGGAAGCATTCCTGCGCCTCACGCAGAAAGGACCTCTCTCATGAATGCCGTCTACGGAGAGGTCGTGCGACTGCGCGCCACCGGAGTAGCACTGTGGTCGGCAGTGGTTGCGCTCGCGTGTGGTGGCGGATTGACGCTTCTCCTTGCGCTCACCGGGCCGCAGAACGCCCAGCCTCCCATGCCGGACATCGACACCCCCGAAGGCGTGGGATTCGTGCTCGGCATCGGAACCGTGCTTCTGTTCGTCCCCGCGCTGATCGGGACCATCGCGATCACAAGCGAGTATCGACACCGCACGATCGGCACGACGTTCCTCGTCGTTCCTAGACGAGGTCGAGTACTCACAGCCAAGCTCGCCGTGTACACGGTGCTGGGCATCGTCTACGGAATGGTCGCATCTCTGTCGGCCTTGCTCGCCCTGATCGTCGCAACATGGATGCGCGGTGTACCGCTGGGCGTCGATGTGGTGGATCTGGTACCGGCACTCATACAGCTCAGCCTGGCCGCTGCGGCCTACATGCTGCTTGGAGTAGGGATCGGCGCGTTGGCGCGTTCACCCTTCGTCGCGATCGGCGTCGTGCTCGGCTACTTCCTGTTCGTCGAGTACATCCTGATGCTGGTTCCCGGCGTCAACGCGATCTACCCGTTCCTACCGGGCGGCGCGACGGCATCGCTGACGAGTTTCGACTTCCTCACCGGCGCGATCGCGAGCCAGACAGCGCTGACGCCTGCGACGATGGTCTCACCTGTGCTCGGCGCTGCGATTCTCGTGGCATACGCGGTCATCGCGGCGATCCTCGCCGTCTTCGTTCCCCTTCGGCGAGACCTGAGGTGAACGGATCCAGGGTCTCGCCGAACGAAAGCCTCTATGTCTGCACATACGCGCTCGCGTAGTCCTCGCTGGGGGCCACGGGCTGGATGATGTCGAGCAGGACGCCGTCGGGGGCGGCAACGATGAAGTGCCGCTGACCGAAGTCCTCGTCGCGAAGCGGTAACACCACGTTCGCCTCTGTCTTGCCGGCCAGCTGCTTGTGGACGGCATCGACGTCGCTGACTTCGAGGTTGACGATCACTCCTCGGGGAAGCTCACGGTATCCGTCCGGCACCGTGGGGTGATCGTGAGCCAAGATCGCCAGCTCGAACTCCCCTAAGCGCAAGCTGACATACCAGTCGGATTCAAAGGTCGTCTCAAAACCGATGAAGTCGCGGTAGAAGGACGACGCGGCGTCGACATCGCGAGACATGAGCACGGGATAGAGGCTGGTGACGGACATTGCACTCCTTTACGTACGATATGAATGTAACGAAGCCAGCATACATACACACTGTACGTAAAGGAAGAGGACCATGCCCCGCGCCTCCGCAGCCGACGCCGCCCAGACAGCCCAACGCATCCTCGATTCCGCGAAGGAACTCTTCTCAGCACGAGGCTTCAGTGAAGTCTCCGTCGATGACGTCGCCCGGGACGCCGGGGTCACGCGAGGAGCGGTCTACCACCACTACCGGACCAAGGTCGCGCTGTTCGGCGAGGTCGTCGCCCGTCTCCAAGCTGACATCGCGCGAGCTGTCGTCGCGGCAGCAGAGAAGGCGGACCCGCAGCCTCTCGAACAACTCAGGGCCGGGTCGCATGCATTTCTCGATGCGATCACGAACGGGCCCGCCATGCGCATCCTGCTCGTCGATGCACCAGCGGTGGCCGGCTGGCAGGAATGGCGCCGACTCGACGCGGAGAACTCGGCGACGCATCTGCGAGAAGCGCTATATGAGGCAGGAGTTGCAGAAGAGATCCTCGATGCGTCGACCGCGCAGCTCTCCGGCGCGATGAACGAGGCAGCCCTCTGGACGGCTCAACACGATGACACCGATCTGGCTCGTCGACAGTCCCATAGGGTTCTCGACAGACTACTCACGGCCTACGTCTCGTAGATCCGACTCTGGGGCATGCGCGAGCTTTCCAGAGACTCGCACGATGTCAAGGAGGTCGCGCGCGTCGAGCCGATCGGCGAAGCGACGGCGCACGGATTCCAGGTGCACGGCAGTCGCTGCTCGAAGGGCGTCGAGACCGAGGGGGGCGAGCACGAGCAGACAGCCGCGACCATCTGCCGGGTCGGGGTCACGGCGAATCAGCTCTCGCGCTTCCATCCTGCCGGCGTGACGCGAGAGCCTGCTCCGTGACCACCCCATCTTCTGCGCCTGGGCATGCAGTGTGCTCGTCATTTCCGGCGCCTCGACCAGGGTGCTGAGCACCTCGTAGTCGGGCTCCGAGAGACCCGATGCAGCAAGGTCGTGCACCACACCGGCCTGCACTGCGATCGTCATGCGACGAAACGCGCGCCAGGCGACTTCCTCGTCCTCGCTCAGCCAAGGCGCCGCCGACCCCATCCTTCTCGTTGACATGTAATCATTCTACGATCTATGCTCGTTTACATGTCAATGAAATCTCCTAGAGTCGTGATCCTCACGTGCAGCACCAGGCCCGGAGCGATGGGCCCGGCGGTTGCAGACTGGCTCCTGCGAACCCTCACCCCCCGTGCTGAGACACTCGACGTCGAGCTTCAGCATGTGTCGTTGCGCGATCTCGATCTCCCGTTCTTCGACGAGGAGGATCACCCTGCTCTCGGTGCCTATCGAAACCCGCACACCAAAGCGTGGAGCAAGATCGTCGACGAGGCGGATGGCTTCATCGCGGTCACGCCTGAGTACAACTACGGCATGCCCGCGACGCTCAAGAACGCCCTCGACTACCTGAGCCATGAATGGGCGTGGAAGCCCATGGGGTTCGTGAGCTACGGCAACACGTCGGCAGGCACCCGATCAGTGCAGCACGCGAAACAGGTGATAACGACGCTTCGTCTCGTCCCGCTCGGCTCGACCGTCGCCCTGCGGCTGAAAGACACGATCGATTCGTCTGGGGTGCGTCCGAGCGCACAGCTGACCGCATCGGCGAACGGCTTGCTGGAGGAGCTGGTCAGACTAGCTCACGCACTCAAGCCCATGCGGGAGGCTGCACGACCCGGTATCGAAGTCGGGCCGTTACCCGGTAGCTACATCCACCCATTGACTCCCGACGACGCCCCGCATGTACTGGTTCTGCAGCGATGCTGCTGGGTCGACGAGGCGTTGAGCAACGAAACGCTGGACCTCGCTCCGTTCACCGAGACCCTCGAAGACGTGCAGGCCTGGCTCACCGACTGGGAGAGCGTCGGACTCTGGCTCCACGGTCGTCTCATCGGAATGGTTCGCGCTCGACGCGCATCGCGAACAGGGCACATCGGCAGACTCGCCGTCGTTCCCGATCTCTACGGGCGGGGAATCGGGCGCTGGCTCCTCCGGCACGCGACGGATGCTCTCGCCAGCTCCTGCGACCGGATAGAGCTCAGCACCGGATCGCGGAGCACGAAGAACATCCATCTGTACACGAGCGAAGGATTCGTCCAGCACACCGAGAACCCCGAAGGAACAGTCGAACTCGTCAAGCGTTCTTGAAGCGAGGCCCGACGGACTGACATCCGGTCCCCTGCCCGTGCACCTACTTGTCGTCGCCCGATTGAGGAATCGGCAGGCTTTCGAGGAATGCTCTTGCCGCGGGGGCGGGATTGAAGCTGCTCCACGCGAGGTACTCGATACGGGTGGGGCCAGCGGTCACCGGGATCATTCGAAGACCGTTGCTGCCGGCGGGAATGACAGCTGGTGAGAGCAGGGCGATCACGAGGCCCTGCCTGACCAGGTCGAGGATGAGGTCGGCGCTCATCGCTTCGAAGGCGACCTCGCGATGGATGCCGGCGGCCTGGAACGCGAGGTCGGAGGGAAGCCGTCCGGGTGTTCCTTCGGGAAAGTCCACGAACACTTCATCGGCCAAGTCTTGCAACCGCAGTCTGCGACGCCGAGCCAGTGAATGCTCGGCGGAGACGACGACGATGAGCCGTTCCCTGGCAAGAACGCGCGCGTTCACGCCTTTCGGGGGTGCACTGTCGGGCAGCCCGAGCACTGCCACGTCCATACGGCCCTCGCTGATCGCGGTGACGAACTCATCGCTACCGCCGCCTCGGAGCTTGATCCGCACCGCAGGGTGGGCGCGATGGAAGTGCCCGAGCGCAGCGGGTATATCGATGGCGGTTACCGTCGGAATCACACCGATGGTGAGACTGCCTCGAATCTGCCCGTCCGCCTCCGACGCCTCGGAGACCGCCCGTTCAGCTGCATCGAGACTCTCTCGTGCTCGTGCCAGGAATGCCTCTCCGGCGGCGGTGATCTCAACCCTACGGCTGGTGCGCGCGAATAACGTCACCCCGAGTTCGCGTTCGAGCGCCTTGATCTGGTGGCTCAGAGCGGACTGCACCACGAGACACCGCTCCGCCGCGCGAGTGAAACTGCGTTCCTCGGCCACCGCGACCACATACCGCATCTGCTGAAACTCCACACTTCAATGATTTCTGTTCACTATTGATATGACAACAATGTTCTGGACTCATCAGCATGTCGGACCCGACGATGTAACCATGAGCATCACGACCTCACCGCGCACCCCTCCAAGCGTGCACGCAAGATCCACGCGCCGAGTGGGTTGGACGATACTGACTGCGCTGACTCCGATGGCCTGGGGCACCACCTACATCGTGACAACGCACCTGCTGCCCGAGGGGCATGCTCTCTTCGCAGCGATGATGCGCTCGCTTCCCGCAGGTCTGATCGCGCTCCTGATCGCGAGGCAGTTGCCGCACGGTTCGTGGTGGTGGAAGAGCCTCGTGCTCAGCACCTTGAACATGGCCGCATTCTTCCCGTTGCTCTTCCTCGCAGCCCAGCAGCTGCCAGGCGGAGTAGCAGCCACGCTGGGCGCGGCACAGCCCATCGTTATCGCGTTCCTCGCCGTGGCGATCCTGCACGAGAAGCTCTCGCTCTGGCGAGTCACCTGGGGCGTGCTCGGCATGATCGGCGTTGCGCTCGTCGTCCTCGGCCCGAACGCTGCGATGTCGCCTCTTGGTATCCTCGCGGGCTTGGGCGGTGCCGTGTCGATGGGCATCGGCGTGGTGCTGACGAAGAAGTGGGGGCGCCCCGAAGGGGTATCCGCAGTCGGTCTGGCCGGGTGGCAACTCACCGCGGCCGGTCTTGTCCTGCTGCTGCCGGCTCTGCTCATCGACGGCATTCCGCCCGGTATCGACGGCAAGGCCGTGCTGGGGTACGCCTGGCTGGGGCTGATCGGGGCACTGCTGACCTACACCATCTGGTTCGCCGGCATCCGGCGTCTGGCTGTGACGGCAACCGCCCTGCTCGGCCTGCTCTCTCCGCTCGTGGCGGCGGTGCTCGGCGCCGCGATCGCAGGTGAAGCCCTGGCCCCACTCCAACTTCTCGGCTTCGCCGCAGCACTCATCGCGATGGTCGCCGGTCAACTCCCGCCACCGAGAAACAAAGACCATGTCCGATCATGAGAGCCGCTGCATTCGGCGCGATCGGCATGGTCAGGAGCGCTATCGACACCGAAGCCGTTCACTGTCTGTTCGTGAGAGCTTGTCCGATGATCCGCGCAGCTTCGGAGAACGCGCTGGGGTTGGGGCCGGAGTAGTTCAGACGGAGATAGCGGCCGGTTGGCTCGGCGGGGAACCAATCGTCACCTGCTGCGATGATGACCCCGCGAGCTTCGCATTCTCGGGCAAGCTGGAGCAGGTTCGTGTCGTCGGGCAGCCGCAGCCAGAGGTTCAGACCACCGCACGGCACAGCATCCAGGCGCGCCGTCGGAGCGTGCTCGCCGAGCGCGTCGACGAGGAGATCGCGGCGGCTCGTGAGCTGTTGTCTGAGCGAGCGCAGGTGCGTGCGCCAGGCCGGTTGCGTGACCACATCGACCGCGACGGCTTGTAGCGCGGAGCTGACGTACATCTCCTGAGCCTGCGTGTCCGCGAGGATACGATCACGGGCAGGGCCGCGCGCGATCACGCCCGCGACCCGGACGGACGGGGAGACGCTCTTGGTGAGTGAGCGGATGTAGACGACATGGCCGCTGTCGTCACGGGCGGCGACGGGGACGGAATCGGAGGTGATGCCGAAGTCGTGCGCCCAGTCGTCCTCGATGAGGAACGCGCCGTGCTCGCGCACGATCCCGAGCACGGTATCAACCAGTTCCGCCGGCCACTGGCCGCCGGTGGGGTTGGCGAAGTTCGGTTGCGCGTAGAACGCGCGTGCCCCGGTCTGCGCGAAGGCGCGGTCGAGGTCGTCGGGATTCGGGCCGCGCGGCCCGGACGGGATAGGGACGAGTTGCACGCCGACCTGCGCGGCGGCGAGCATCGCCCCCCAATAGCTCGGTGACTCGATCAGCAGAGGTCGCCCCGCCCCGACAAGAGCGCGGAAGAGAGTGCCGAGGCCACTCTGACTACCCGGCAGGATCACCACATCCCTTGCGGCCGGGGCGGTCAGGCCCGTGGGAGTGATCGCGCCGAGTTCAGCGGCGAACCAGGATTGCAGCTCGGGCAGGCCTGCAGCGGGCGGGCGACTCACCGCCGCCTCGCTCCGTGCAGCGCGAGCGAACGCGGCCCGCACCAGACGTTCGGGCAGCAGCTCCCTGTCGGGGTAGCCAGAGTGCAGGGCGACCACATCGTTCGGCGTGGTACGCAGCGCCGCCGACGAGGCCGGAACGCGATGCTGCGGGGAGCCGAGCGCTGCCGTCTGCCAGCCGTAGTCGTTCGGACGGACCGCCCGGACCCCGCGCACGAACGTGCCGATGCCCGGGCGCGACTCGATCACACCCTGGACGACGAGGGTGCGCAGTGCCTTCTGCACCGTGACCGGGCTGGCCTCGAACCGTGCGACGAGCTGCCGCGTCGACGGAAGCTGTGCACCCGCAGGAGCGACCGCAATCCACTCACCGAGAGCGGACACGATGCGGTCACTGCTACTGTAGGTCATGAAGAACAAGGATACCGCTACTCTATCTTCTGCGAAACTGCTACCGATATCTCGTGCCGGCCTGTGGTGGGGGCTGCTCGGCGTGGCCGCGTTCTCTTTCACCGTGCCCTTTACCAGGGTCGCGGTAGAGAACGGGCACATGTCGGCTCTGTTCGTCGGGTCGGGCCGCGCGCTGATCGCGGCCGCGCTCGCCGCGCTCGCCCTCGGGTTGACGCGGCAGAGACTCCCGCGCGGGAGGCAATGGATACAGGTCGCGGTGGTCGCTGGCGGCACGGTGGTCGGGTTCCCGCTGCTGACCTCGTTCGCCCTCACGACCGCGTCCGCGAGCCACGGGGCCGTAGTGATCGCGCTGCTGCCCGCAACGACCGCGGTGATCGCCGTCCTGCGCACGGGGGAACGACCCGCACGCTCGTTCTGGGTCGCCGCCGCGTTCGGCGCGGTCGCTGCGGTGGTATTCGCCGTGATCCAGGGTGGCGGTTTCGGCGGGCTGCCCGTCTCCGACCTGCTGCTGTTCGCCGCCGTCGTCGTCTGCGCGGTCGGCTACGCGGAAGGCGGATTGCTCTCCCGCAGCATGGGGTCGTGGCAGACGATCTCGTGGGCGCTCGTGCTCGCCTCGCCGCTGATGATTCTGCTGACCAGCATCGCCGTGGTGCAGCAGCCTCCCCTGGGCACCGTCGTGGAGTGGGGCGCGTTCGCGTACCTCGCGGTGGTGAGCATGTTCCTCGGGTTCTTCGCCTGGTATCGCGGCCTCGCCATCGGCCCGATGGCACAGGTCAGCCAGGTGCAGCTCACTCAACCCGTGATGAACATCCTCTGGGCGGGCCTGCTGCTGGGCGAGCACATCGGCTGGCAGACCGTGACCGGCGGCATCGCCGTGATCGGCTGCGCACTGCTCGCAGTTCGCGCCCGCAACCGAGGGAAGCAGGAAGGCGTACGAAACACACTCCGCGCTAACTGATGACCGATCTCGGAGAGGCTAAGCGGCTGATCCGTGGCAACCCGCAGGCTCGGTGGTGCCCGCAGGGAGTGCACCAGATCCGCAGCGTCTCATCATCGCCGACCCCGAACCGCGGGGTGAGCTCACGAATCGACTGTGAGCGGGGCCACCCTCTCGGGCCTGACTGTCGTAAACCATGCGCACGGTGCGGTATCGCAACTCCGGACTGAACTTCACGGGCACCTTCTGGTGCACTCCGCGGGCTACGACGCCTAACGGGACTGGTCCACTTCGACGGTGCCCGGATCGAGCAGATCTAGCGAGTGGACCAGCAAGTGACCACCCAGGAAAACGACGAAGCCCAGGTGAGAAACATGCTCTCACCTGGGCTTTTTTGTCGGGATGACAGGATTTGAACCTGCGACCCCTTGACCCCCAGTCAAGTGCGCTACCAAGCTGCGCCACATCCCGTTGTTTAGTTTTCGTGCTGCTCCGCCGCCCTAACTCACCTGACCCCCAGTCAGGTGCGCTACCAAGCTGCGCCACAGCCCGTTGTCTCGCGCTCTCGCGCAGGCAACTCCCCTATCTTAGCCGCACCGCGGTGGGTTCGCGAACCAGAACCTTGCTCGTGTCAGAGCCTCGGCGTACTCTGCCCAACATGCCCACGATCACCACCGCGCTCGCAAGCCCAGAGGTCTGGGAAGACATCCAGCATGCCTTGAGCGGCGGTGGAGACGGTCGCAGCTGCCAGTGCGTCTGGCCGGTATTGACGAATAAGGAGTGGGAGACGACCGACCTCGATCAACGCACCGCGATGTTCCAGGACGAGGTCGTCTCCGCCCGGCCTCCTGGCATCGTCGCGTACATCGACGGCGAAGCCGCCGGTTGGGTCCGCGTCGGGCCACGGCTCTCGCAGCGGCGCCTCGCCCGCACCCGAAACATCGTGGCCACCACCCGCGAGTCCCTCGACGACGACAGTGTCTGGGCGATCAGCTGCTTCGTGGTCCGCAAGGAGCACCGAGGGCAGGGACTGAACGCCGCGCTCCTCCAAGCGTCGATCGAGTACGCGCGAACAGCCGGCGCCCGGGTGATCGAGGGCTATCCGATCGACACGGCGAAGACCGATGTCCGCGTCAACGACCTGTTTCACGGCGCCCTGTCGACGTTCCTCGCTGCCGGCTTCACGAAAATCGACGGCCCCAAGCCCGACCGTCCGCTCGTGAGTCTCGAGGTCGTCTGAGAGGCGCACCCATACGATGGTGGGATGCCGCGCAGCACTCCGCTGAGAACGCTCCTCTCCTGGGCATTCCTGCCCTACATCGCGATGTCGATCATCCACGTCGCGGCCCTCGCCATCGGCAGCGATATCGCGAACCCGACCAAGCTCTGGCTGATGCCACTGCTCGCGATCCCCGTGCTCGTCTCGTTGCGCCTGCGCCCCGTCGTCGCAATCGCCCTGCTGCTCGCGGCGATCGCCCTGTCGTGGCTCGGCGACGGAGCCGGTGCGTTCTTCCCAGACGGCCCGGAGCTGCCCCTCATGCTGCTCTTCTTCGGCCTCGCCCACGTCGCGTACATCGTCCTGTTCGCCCGCGTATTGCGCGTTCGGCGGATGCCGTGGTGGGCGCTCGTCTACGCAGCCTGGTGGGTCGGGATGATCATCGTGCTCGGACCGCACACCGGCCCACTGCTCCCCGCTGTCGCCGCGTACGGCCTCGTGCTCGGTGGCACCGCAGCGTTCGCAGCTCGCTGCCACCCGCTCGTCGTGACGGGCGGCGTCTTCTTCCTCATCAGCGACACCGTGCTCGCGTTCCGGCTGTTCATGAGTGACATGATGCCCGACTGGACCAGCCCCCTCGTCATGCTCACCTACACACTCGGCCAGGGCCTCATCGTCGCGGGCGCCTTGGTGTCGCTGCGCACGCGGAGCGTCGCATGACCGGGCAGCTGATGACCTCCCCGGTCCGAGTGGACAGCTGGCTGTGGGCGATCCGCATCTACAAGACACGCTCGGCGGCCACCACCGCATGCCGTGCAGGGCATGTACGCGTGAACGGCGACAAGATCAAAGCTGCGCAGACCGTCAAGCCCGGCGACGAGGTACGAGTGCGGATCAGCGGCTTCGACCGCATCCTCATCGTCCGTCAGACGCTCACGAAGCGCGTCGGAGCACCCGTCGCCGCGCTCGCCTACGAAGATCGCACACCGGTGCGCGAGCCGATCGCGGCGCTCGGCGTCCGTGACCGCGGCGCCGGTCGTCCGACCAAGCGCGAACGCCGCGACATCGACAGGCTACGAGGGCGGGACTAACCGAGAGAAGGCGTGAGGCGCTCGCGCAGACGCGGCCACGCGTCGGCGAACCCCGGATGCAGCGGACGATCGTCGACCTCCTCGAACGGCACCCACTCCAGGGCGACGCTCTCCGGGTCGCTGATCACGGGTTCGAACGGCTCCACCACATCGGCGACGACCGTCGTGTACGACCAGATCTCGATGTCGTAGATGCTCGTAAACCGCACGCGTACGGCACCGTCCGGGATGCCGGCCTCCTCGGTCGCCTCGCGGATCGCACCGTCGACGGCGGACTCGCCTTCGTGCAGCGCCCCTCCTGGGAGACCCCACGTGCCACCGAAATGACTCCAGCTGACGCGGTGCTGCAGCAGGATTCCGCGCTCAGCATCCACGGCGAGAAGACCCGCGGCACCGAAACGCCCCCAGTACCGCTCCCCCGTCTCGGCGACGACCCAGGCGTCACCGGGGTCGCGCGGCCCGAGCGGTCGCCGCGGCTCTCCTGGTTCCGGGGGCACGATCGTCACGGGTCCAGCCTTTCACAGCATCCGGAAATCGGGGTCGTGCGTTGCGGTTCGTTTCGAGAGCCGGGGATCGTTTCGTCTCGCTGCGCTCGCTCAACGACCCGCGGGAGGGGTGGGGCTCTGGGAGAATGGAGCCGTGAAACTCCTCGTCGCCGCCCTCGAATCCGAACTCGTCGCCTTCCCCGAGAACCTCCCCGGGTTCGAGCGCCTCGTCACCGGGCCAGGCAAGCTCAAGGCCACCTACGCGCTGACCCGCGCGCTCGACGCCGGCACCTACGACGAGATCCTCGTGGTCGGCACCGCTGGCGCGCTCGACGAGACCATCGACTCCGGCGTGCACGAGGTCCACTGGGCGTTCCAGCACGATGTCATCAACGAAGAGGGCGTCCGCGGCGAGCACGTCTCCATGCCGCAGCGCATGCAGCTCGGTGAGGGCGACGTCTCGATCGCAACCGGCGACAGCTTCATCGACGACGCGGAGGCGGTGCAGCTCATCCTGTCTCTCGGCGGCCGCCTGGTCGACATGGAGTCGTTCGCGTACGCGTGGGTCGCCGCGCAGTTCGATGTTCCGATCCGCATCTGGAAGGCCGTCTCCGATAACGCCCAGGACGGTGCGAACCTGACATGGGAGCAGGCGGTGACCGCCTGCTCCCACCAGCTGCGCGATCGCGTGCGCGACGTCTACGGGGTCTGACCGGACTGGTCTAGACGGCCAGGGCCGGTGCCCCGGCGCGCAGGCGCTCAGCCGCCAGTTCCTCGGCGGCGGTCAGCGGAGTGATCCCCCGCTCCTCCGCGTCGGAGAGGATCCGGCGCACTGTGTCACCGATCTCGGCGACGCGACCCATGATCTCCTCGCGCGTGCCCTGCTGCTTCGCCTCGAGGTCGAGGTAGATGACGCCACCCGCGTTGACGACGAAGTCGGGTGCGTACAGGATGCCACGGGCAGCGAGCCGGTCCGCGCCGCTGTGCGACGCGAGGGGGTTGTTCGCGGGGCCGCACACCGCACGGGTGTCGAGAGCATCGATCACCTCGTCCGTGAGCAGCCCGCCGATGCCGGCTGGGACGAAGACGTCGGAGGCGACCAGGTGCTCGGATCCGGGCTCCGCCCAGGTCGCACCGAGCTCGCCGGCGAGGTGGCGGCGTGCGGGGTTCACATCAGTGACGGTGAGAATCGCGCCCTCGGTGGACAGGCGGATCGCGAGGCGCCCACCGACCTGGCCGAGGCCCGAGATGGTGATGCGGCGACCGGCGACATCCGCTGTTCCTGTGGTGCGCTCGAGAACGGCGCGCAGCGACTCGTAGACGCCGAGGCTCGTGGGGCCCGCCGGTTCGCCGGAGCCACCAGTGGAATCCGGAAGTCCGACGACATGCGCCGTGCGCTCACCCACGACAGCCATGTCGTTCATGGTCGATCCGACATCCTCGGCCGTGCGGTACGAGCCGCCGAACGATTCGACGACATCGCCGAGGTCGAGGAAGGCATCACGGCGACGCTCGGCGTCGAGCACCGTCCCCTCCTCCAGCCCGATGACCGACTTCCCGCCGCCGGCATCGAGACCGGCAGTCGCGTTCTTCAGGGTCATCGCTGCCGAAAGACGCAGGGCATCGCCGAGCGCGTCGCTCCAGTGCGGGTACGTCCACAGCCGGGCGCCGCCCAGAGCCGAGCCGAGCACGGAGGAGTGCAGGGCGACGGCGATGAACAATCCGCTTCGCCTGCCGGTGGTCACCTCCACCCGCTCGTGGGAGAAATCGGGAAGGGGCAGGGTGTGCGACATTGCATCCTCTTTCGGCAGGCCTTGTGGGCAGCGTTGATGGATGCGACGTGGTTGAGGCATCCACCCTCCATTGCACCACTCGGACCGCACTTCGGCAACCAGCCGCACAGTTGAGGCGGATGCCTCAGGCGAGGCTCGCCCACCGCGCGCACGCTGGACTCATGAACACCACACCCCGCGCGGCCACCGCGGCACAGGAGGCCGAACCACGACTGATCGAGGGCACCGATGAACGATTCACCGGGTACGGCGTCATGGGACTGCCGTACGCCAGCGACCACTACCTCGCGCTCCGGGCTTTCGTCGCGACATCGGTCGGCCCGGCGTACCGGGCGATCTGGCACCGTGCCCCGGACGGCAGGTGGGAGATCTTCACCACGGTCGAGCCTGAATTGAGCTGTCCCCGGTATTTCGGATCCGTGGCGCCGGGTGAGCACGTGCCGGCCATCGACATGGCCTGGCCCGATGACTGGACCTGCGAGGTGAAGATGGGCGACCGGCTGTCGTGGCGGATGAACCTCGCCAGCACGCCGGCGACGCGCATGATGAGCGCGGCCGGCGGGGCCATGCCCGACGGCGCCTGGAACAGCGACGCGGTGCTCGCCTCGATGGGTCCGATGGCGGCGGCATTCCTGGGGATCGGGCGCACGAAGCTGCACGGCAACACGCCGAACGGCCCGCTCTACAAGGCCGCACCTCAGCAGGTGTGGCGCGTGATCGGCGGGCGGGCCTTGCTCGACGGCGAGGATCTGGGTCGCATCGGGCCGCTGCCCGAGCAGACCCACCTGGCCGACTTCTGGCTCCCTCAGCGCGGCATCTTCTTCGTCGGGCGGGCGAGCTTCTCCCCCGTTCTCACGAGCACTGCCGTTCGGAACTGATCGAGAGCACACTGGAGAAATGGACCCGACGGCGCAGCAGAGGCGGGGAGTCCTGCCGCGCCGAATCGAGGTCCTGGCAGGGCTCTCGGTGGCGATCGACCTCGGGCTCGGGCAACCCGCGGAACACATGCTCCGCACGGCGATCATCGCCTGGCGGCTGGCCGATCGGCTCGGTCTGAGCAGCGCCCAGCGCGCCACGACGTACTACACGGCATTGATCATGTGGATCGGCTGCAATGCCGACTCTGAGGAGTACGCACGGTGGTTCGGCGACGACATCGCCGTCCGTCATGACGCGTACTCGGTCGACTGGGTCGGGATGCCGTTCATACGCTTCCTCTTCGGCAACGTCGCTCGCGGGGAGCCGACGACCAGGCGGATGCTGATGATCGGGGAGATGCTCCGCGACGCCCGCGGACAGCTCGGGGCTCTCATGCACTCGCACTGCGCGTCCGCCGCCGAACTCGCCGTCCACCTGGGACTGCCGATCGATGTGGCACGGGCCGTGGAGTTCACCTTCGAGCGTTTCGATGGCGCCGGCCTCCCCCGCGGCTGCCCGGGCGACGAGATCCCCCTCGAGATGCGCATCGCACAGGTCGCGGATGTCGCCGAGGTCCATCAGCGGATGTACGGCATCGACGCCGCCGTCACGATGATGGGAGCCCGCAGTGGCGGACACTTCGACCCCGCCGTCGTCGACGCGGTGGTCAGCGACCCGGCGCCGGTGTTCGCCGAGGCTGCGGATGGCGATGTCTGGTCTGCGGCGATCGCCGAGGCACCGGATGCTGAGACGCGGCTGGACCAGGACGGCCTAGACCGGCTGGTGAGCGCGATCGGGGACTTCGCCGACCTGAAGTGTCCCTTCGCGCTCGGGCATTCGCGAGCCGTCGCCGCGCTCGCTGCAGACGTCGGCGCACAGCTCGGGATGGAGGCCGACGAGGTGCGCGCCCTGCGCCGGGCCGGGCATCTGCACGACATCGGCCGGCTCGGCGTCTCGAGCCAGATCTGGTCCAAGCCCGGTGATCTCACTGCGTCGGAGTGGGAACGGGTACGGATGCACCCGTACCTCACCGACCGGGTGCTGTCACGGATCTCCGGCCTGGAGCGGGAGCGGACCTATGCCCGCGCCCACCACGAGCATCTCGACGGCAGCGGCTACCCGCTGGGTATGCCGGGTGCCTCGCTCGGCCCGGGCGAGCGCATCCTGGCGGTCACTGTCGCCTACCAATCAGCGCTCGAGCCGCGCCCGTACCGCGAAGCGCTGGATGCAGCCTCAGCCGCAGAGCGGGTGCGTGGCCGCAGTGCACACGGTCAGCTCGACCCGGAATACACCGAGGCCCTGCTGAGCGTCGTCGCAGGGCGCCACACCCCTCGAGTTCGCGACGACGACGGCCTCACTCCGCGCGAACGCGAGGTGCTGGCGCACGTGGCCCGTGGGCTCAGCAACCGGCAGATCGCCGACAAGCTCGTGCTGAGCGAGAAGACCGTGCGCAACCACGTCGAGCGCACGTACGCCAAGATCGGCGCGAGCAACAGGGTGGGCGCGAGCCTGTATGCGCTGCAGCACGGGTTGGCGTCGCCGTTCGTGTGACCACCTGATCCAAGGAGACCTGCCATGTCCATCATCACCACCCCGGATGACGCCGATGAGGCCGTCGCCGATCTGTATGCCTCCGAGATCGCCGAGCTCGGCTACGTGCCCAGCCACACCCGCATGATGGCGGTGAACCCTGATGCGTTCCGCGCCTTCCAGCAGTTGGTGCGCACGATCGTCTCGCAGCTCGGAGTCCGCCGGTACGAGCTCGCCACTCTTGCCGCCGCGGACGCGATCGGCTCGCAGTCATGCCGATACGCGCACGCGCGCAAGTCGCTGAAGCTGTTCGACGAGGAGCAGCTGGAACGGATCCTCCGCGACTATCACGACGCGCGGCTCAGCGACGCCGAGATGGCCCTGATGGACTTCGCGGCGAAGCTCAGCCGCGATTCGGCATCCATGACGGACGCCGACAGCCTCCGCCTGCGCGAGGTCGGATTCACCGATCGCGAGATCGTGGACATCGCCCTTGCGGCATCGGTGCGCAACTACTTCAGTCGAGCACTGCACGCGCTTGCGGTCGAGGTCGACGTCCCGCCCGGGCTCAGCCCGAGCATCCAGGACGCGTTGACGACGAGCTGACTCAGCGCTGGCGCTTCTCCCGCACACGCATGTTGATGACGATCGGCGTGCCCTCGAACTCGTACAGCTCGCGCAGACGGCGCTGGATGTACCGGCGGTAGCCGGGGTCGAGGAATCCGGTCGTGAACAGCACGAACGTCGGCGGACGCGTCGACGCCTGCGTGCCGAACAGGATGCGCGGCTGCTTGCCACCGCGCAGCGGGTGCGGGTGCTCGGCGACGAGCTCGGAGATGAACGCGTTGAACTTGCCGGTCGGGATGCGGCGATCCCAGTTCTCCAGAGCCGTCTCCAGCGCGGGGACGAGCTTGTCGAGGTGACGGCCGGTCTTGGCGGAGATGTTCACCCGAGGCGCCCAGCTCACGTGCGCGAGATCCTGCTCGATCTCGCGTTCCAGGTACCGGCGGCGGTCCTGGTTCTCGAGGTCGGTGTCGCTCAGGCGGTCCCACTTGTTGAAGGCGAGGACGAGTGAACGACCGGACTCGAGCACGAGGTCGATGATGCGCACGTCCTGCTCGCTGAGCGGCTGCGACACGTCAAGCACGACGACGGCGACCTCGGCCTTCTCGAGGGCGGCCGAGGTGCGCAGCGACGCGTAGAAGTCCGCGCCCTGCTGCAGGTGCACGCGGCGGCGGATGCCGGCGGTGTCGATCAGACGCCACAGCTTGCCACCGAGCTCGACGACCTCGTCCACCGGGTCGCGAGTCGTGCCGGCGAGGTCGTTGACAACGACGCGCTCTTCACCTGCGGCCTTGTTCAGAAGCGACGACTTGCCGACGTTCGGGCGACCGAGGATCGCGACGCGGCGCGGTCCGCCGATCTCGTACTTCGCGACGGCCGAGATGCTGGGCAGCTTCTCGAGCACGGCGTCGAGCAGGTCGGCGACACCGCGGCCGTGGACGGCCGAGGTCGGGTACGGCTGGCCGAGACCGAGGTTCCACAGGGCCGCGGACTCAGGCTCCTGGCGCGTGTCGTCGATCTTGTTCGCGACGAGGAACACCGGCTTGCCGCTCTTGCGCAGCAACCGCACGACGTGCTCGTCGGTGGACGTGGCGCCCACCATCGCGTCGACGACGAACAGCACGACGTCGCACAGGTCGATGGCGATCTCGGCCTGCGCTGCGACGGAGCGGTCGATGCCCTTGGCATCCGGCTCCCACCCGCCGGTGTCGACGAGCGAGAACCGCCGGTCGTTCCACTCCGCCTTGTAGGTCACGCGGTCGCGGGTGACGCCGGGGGTGTCCTCGACGACGGCCTCGCGGCGGCCGAGGATGCGGTTCACCAGCGCGGACTTGCCGACGTTCGGGCGCCCGACGATCGCGACGACGGGGAGGGCGGGAAGGAACTCGACACCGCCCTCTGCGCGGCTGAGGCCCGCGAGGAGCTGAGCGTCTTCCTCATCGAGGTCGTAGTCGGCGAGACCGGCGCGCAGGGCCTCAGCGCGCTGTTCGGCGAGCTGCTCGTCGAGCTCATCCATCTTCTCGGCGAGGTGGTCGGGGCCACCTTCGTATTCTTCGTCAGCGGCCATGTTCCGCTCCTTGCTTTCGGTCGATCACCGCGAGTACGGCGTCGATGGTCTGTGGGAAATCGAGGTGGGTGGTGTCGACGACCTCGACGCCTTCTGCGGCGTTCAGGAAGTCGACGACGGCGCTGTCGGAGGCATCGCGCTTGTGCAGTGCTGCTGCCACCTCCGCAGCGTTCTCTCCGGCGAGCTCACCGGCTCGCCTGGCCGCGCGCACCTCGGGCGCAGCGGTGAGGAGGATGCGGACCGGTGCATCAGGGGCGACGACGGTGGTGATGTCGCGCCCCTCGACGACGACGGCCGGGTGGGGCGCGTGCGCGACGAGAGACCGGAAGAAGATGTTGACCTGCTCGCGGACGGCGGGCACGCGGGCGACACCGCTGACGGCGCCGGAGACGCGCGGCTCGCGGATCGCCGCCGTGATGTCCGTCTCGCCGATGCCGACGGTGCGGTCGTCGGGGTCGAGACCGAGACGCAGATCGAATTCGGATGCCGCGGCCAGAACGGCCTGCGAGTCATCGGTGTCGTCGCCGCGCTCGAGGACGTGCCACGCGAGCGCACGGTATGCGGCACCGGTGTCGAGGAGGCCGTAGCCGCGCTGCCGGGCGATCGCCGCTGACACGCTCGACTTGCCGGAACCTGCGGGGCCGTCGATGGCGATGAACTTGCCCGCTCCGGGCAAGTTCACCTGTGCTGAGCCTGTCGAAGTGCTACTCATTGGTCGCTCCTGCAATCCGCCATCCGCGCTCCTGCAGTCCCTCCACCGCGCCGAGCAGAGCGGCGGGGGCCACACTGATCTCGGCGAGGCCGAACTGCGCGCCCGGCGAATGCTCCAGGCGCAGATCCTCTACGTTCACACCCAGCTCGCCCAGCTCGCCGAACAGACGTCCGAGCTGGCCGGCGGTGTCGTCCACCATGACGACGAGCTGCTCGAACTTGCGGTTCTGGCCGTGCTTGCCTGGGAGTCGCTCGACGCCGTCGTTGCCCTGTCTGATCGTCTCGGCGACTGCTCGACGCGCGCCGGGCGCGTCGGGGGCGCGAAGCGCGTCCGACACGGTCTTGAGGTCCGCGGCGAGGGCGTCGAGAACTTCGACGACGGGATCGGCGTTGGCCCCGAGGATCTGCACCCACAGTTCGGGGGCGGATGCCGCGATGCGGGTGGTGTCGCGGACGCCTTGTCCGGCGAGCCGCAGCGCGTCCTCGTCGGCCATCGCGAGGCGTGCGGCGAGAAGACTGGCGACGACCTGCGGAACGTGCGAGGTGAGCGCCACCGAGCGGTCGTGCTCCTCCGGCGTCATCTCGAGCGGCATGGCACCGACGTCGAGGGCGAGGTCTTCGACGAGAGCAAGATCCGCTGCGCGGGTCTCCTCGTCGCGGCAGACGACCCAGGGGCGCCCGATGAACAGATCGGCGCGGGCCGAGATCGCTCCCCCGCGCTCACGACCGGCGAGCGGATGCGACCCGATGTAGCGCGTGAGGTCGACGCCGCGATCCTTGAGCGCACGGAACGGCTCGAGCTTCACACTCGCGACATCCGTGACGACAGCATCCGGGTGCTTCGCGAGCTCCGCCTCGATGACGTCAGCGGTCACGTCCGGCGGAACCGAGACGACGATCAACGACGGGGCGTCATCATCGCGAGCAGCACGTCCTGCGCCGTAGTCGATCGCGAGACGCAGCTGAGCGGGCGACGTGTCGGCGAGGACGACATCGATTCCCTTGGCGCGCAGCGCATGCCCGATGCTCGCTCCGAGGAGCCCGGCACCGACGATGCGCACGGTCCCCGAGAGGCGCGGCGCGTTGCCGTTGCCATGGGTTCTGGCGGTGTCGCTCACTCGGTCTCCTGGGCGTCTCCCGGCGTAGCGTCCGCAGGGGCATCGTGGCGCGCGAGAGTCAGAAGCGCACCACGTTCGATTTTAGTCAGTTCTCGGCTCTTCCCCGCCGGGAGGGCTCCCAGGTGGAGAGGACCGAACTGACGGCGCACGAGTTCGGTGACGGGATGCCCCACCTCGGCGAGCATCCGGCGCACGATCCGGTTGCGTCCGGAGTGCAGAGTGAGCTCGACGAGGCTGGCCCCGCGGGAAGCGTCGAGCAGCCGTGCTTTGTCCGCCTGGATGAAGCCGTCGTCAAGATCGAAGCCCGTTGTGAGCTTGGCGATCGTCTGAGCCGTGACGGTTCCCTCGACCTTGGCGATGTACACCTTGGTCACCCCGAACGACGGGTGGGCGAGCACGTGGGCGAGCTCGCCGTCGTTCGTGAGGATGAGCAGTCCGCTGGTCTCGGCATCCAGTCGCCCGACGTTGTACAGCCGCTCCTCGTACTCCTTCGTGAACCGGCGCAGGTCGGGGCGTCCGTTCTCGTCCTTCATCGTGCTGACGACGCCGGTGGGCTTGTTCAGCATCACGTAGCGCTTCGAGACGTCGAGCTGGATCGCCGTGCCGTCGACGTCGACGAGGTCGTTCTCGGGGTCGATGCGGCGGCCGAGCTCTTGGACGACTTCGCCGTTGACGCGGATGCGTCCTTCGACGATGTACTGCTCGACCACGCGGCGCGATGCCACGCCCGCGGCGGCGAGGACCTTCTGCAGGCGGACGCCTTCTGGTCCTGCGTCGGTCCCTGAGCTTGTCGAATGGGTCATCGGATGGTTCCTTCGTCGAATCCCTCTGCACCGTCGTCGAGCAGCGGCGAGATCGGCGGCAGCTCGTCGAGCGAGTTGATGCCGAGGTTCTGCAGCAGTGCGTCCGTGGTGCCGTAGTTGATGGCGCCGGTCTCGGAGTCGGCGAACAGTTCGGTGATGAGCCCGCGCGCGAGCAGCGTGCGTACGACAGAGTCGACGTTCACCGCGCGGATGGATGCCACCTGGCTGCGGGTGACCGGCTGTTTGTAGGCGATGACCGCGAGAGTCTCGAGCGCCGCCTGCGAGAGCCGCGCAGGCGCCTGTCCGCCGACGAACTCCGCGACGAGGTCGTCGTGATCTTCGCGGACGTACAGCCGCCACCCTCCGCCGACCTCGCGCAGCTCGAATCCTCGACGGGGCCCGGAGCCGTTGCCGTCGTAGTCGTCGACGAGCGTCTCGATCGCCTGGCGCACGGCCGGCACCGGCGCGCCGACAGCCGCGGCGAGGGCGATGAGGCCGAGCGGCTCGTCGATGATCAGGAGGATCGCTTCGAGCTTCTCGGTCAGTGGAGTCTCGAGCACGGCGGTCACTGAGCCTGTCGAAGTGTCATCGGTCATAGTCGGCTCCCAGGCTCGCCAGTGTCTCGTCCGACCAGGAGTCGGCGGCCCAGCGCAGCGTGAGCTCGCCGAGCGGTTCCAGTTGTTCGAAGGACAGCGCCGCGTGACGGTACAGCTCGAGCACCGAGATGAACCGTGCCACGACGATGCCGGGCTCTGTGGTGCCGGCGACGAGTTCGCGGAACGTCAGCGACTCGCTGGTGCGCAGCAGGGTGACGACGATCGCAGCCTGCTCGCGGATGCTGACCAGCGGCGCGTGCAGATGGTCGAAGCCGACGGTCGGGATCTCCTTGGGCGCGAACGCGAGGAGGGCGAGGGCCGCGAAGTCATCGGCGCTGAGCGTCCAGACCAGTTCCGGAGTCTGGCGTCGGTGCTTCTCGTCGAGTCGAACGGCCCGGGTGTGGCGGCGGTCTTCGCGCTGCAGGCACCGCGCGAACCACGCCGAGACCTCTTTGAAAGCCCGGTACTGCAGCAACCGCGCGAACAGCAGGTCGCGAGCCTCGAGCAGCGCGACGGCTTCGGCGTCGACGAGCTCGCCCTGGGGCAGGAGCCCCGCGACCTTCATGTCGAGCAGGGTCGCCGCGACGACGAGGAATTCGGATGCCTGATCCAGCTCCTCGTCGGCCTCGAGCTCTTTCAGGTACGAGATGAAATCGTTCGTCACTGCGCTGAGCGAGACCTCGGTGATGTCCATCTCGTGCTTCGAGATGAGGTTCAACAGCAGGTCGAACGGCCCGTCGAAGTTCGTCAGCGAGACGCGGAACCCTTCGGCGGCCTCAAGGATCGTATCCGACCCTTCGACAGGCTCAGGGATCGAATCTTCGGCCGTCAGATCACTACGCGACGGCGCCACGGGCGACCAGCTCCCGAGCCAGTCGCAGGTACGCCTGAGCGGCGGCATGCTCCGGCGCGAACTCGGTGATGGGAACACCCGACACCGACGCGTCGGGGAACTTCACAGTGCGTCCGATCACGGTCTCGAGCACATCGTCGCCGAAGGCCTCGACCACGCGCTCCAGCACCTCGCGCGAGTGCAGAGTGCGAGCGTCGTACATCGTGGCGAGCAGGCCGTCGAGCTGGATCGCGGGGTTCAGCCGGTCGCGCACCTTCTCGATGGTCTCGATGAGCAGCGCCACGCCGCGGAGGGCGAAGAACTCGCACTCCAGCGGGATGAGCACGCCGTGACTCGCGGTGAGGGCGTTGACCGTGAGCAGCCCGAGCGAGGGCTGGCAGTCGATCAGGATGACGTCGTACTCTCCCGCCACCTGACGCAGCACGCGGGCGAGGATCGTCTCACGCGCGACCTCGTTGACGAGGTGCACCTCGGCCGCTGACAGGTCGATGTTCGCCGGCATGACGTCGAGTCCCGCCACATTGGACGTCACGATCGCGTCGTGCGCGTCGCGCTTGGTGTCCAGCAGCAGGTCGTAGACCGTGGGGACGTCGTGGGTCTGGATGCCGAGGCCCGCAGACAGGGCTCCCTGCGGATCGAAGTCGACGGCCAGCACCTTGCGGCCGTATTCGGCGAGGGATGCAGCGAGGTTGATCGACGTGGTCGTCTTGCCGACGCCGCCCTTCTGGTTGCACAGCGCGATGATGCGCGCAGGCCCATGGGACTGAAGCGGAGCGGGAGTCGGGAAGCCATGGTAGGGACGCCCGGTGGGACCCATGGGGGTGTCGTCGGTCTTCGACGTCTTGCCCTTGGTCTTCGTCGCGTTCTGAGCCACCGAATCTCCTGCTTCCCTCATGCTTGCTCGATTCTAGCTATTCACCTGCGATTCCGCCGGTTCCATACCCGGCGATCCCCCAGGAGCCCGTCAGCGGGCACGCGGATGCGACGTCGCGTAGATGTCGCGCAGCGTGTCGACCGAGACGTGCGTGTAGATCTGCGTGGTCGCCACCGACGCGTGTCCGAGCAGCTCCTGCACGACGCGCACATCCGCGCCGCCCTGCAGAAGATGAGTGGCGAACGAATGGCGCAGCGTGTGCGGCGACACCTCGGAGGTGATCTGTGCGCGCTCTGCGGCCGATCTGATCACCAACCACGCGCTCTGCCGCGACAGCGGGGCCCCGCGGGCGCCGAGGAACAGCCGCGCCGACGCCCTGCCCTTCGCCGCGAGAGCCGGCCTGACCCGCGTCAGGTACGCACCGACGGCATCCCGGGCGAACGATCCGATCGGCACGATCCGCTCCTTCGCCCCCTTGCCGCGAAGACGCAGCACATCGCCGTGGGCGAGGTCGTCGACGTCCAGCCCGACCGCCTCCGAGACGCGCGCGCCCGTGGCGTACAGCAGCTCGAGCAGTGCGCGATCCCTGATGCCGAGAGGATTCTCGGCGGATGGGGCCGCAAGCAGCCGCTCGACCTGGTCGATCGTCAGGGCCTTCGGCAGCCGCTGCGGCATCTTCGGCGGCCGAAGCCGGCCAGTCGGATCCTCGACCTCGATCCCCTCCCGGACGAGGAACCTGTGCAGCCCGCGCACGGACGATTGCAGTCGGGCGAGACTCGTCGCCGCCGGCGCCGGAACGACGGACGAACGGTCGGCGATGAAGCGGCCGATGATCGCACCCGTCACAGCCGTCGTGTCGTCGATCCCGGCATCCGACAGCCACTGAAGATACACGGCGAGATCGCGCCGATACGCGCCGACCGTGTGCTCCGACAGGCCGCGCTCGATCGTGATGTGCCGCAGGTAGGCGTCCACCGCCCGATCCACGCGCATGGTTACGCCCGCAGTCTCCGCTCGGCAGCGAGCACGCCGACGGACAGGATGCCGTTGCGCAGCCGGCCGGCGAGGACAGCATCCACGGCATCCGAGAGCGGAACCCACTCGAGTCGGATGTCGGCCTCCTCGTCCTCCCGTGCGTACACGTCAGGAGCCGCTTGGATGCCGGTGGCGAGGTAGATGCGGATCAGCTCGCTGTTGCCACCGGGCGTCGTCCACGTCGAGACGAGCAGGTCCCAATTCAGGGCTGTGAGGTCGGCCTCCTCGGCGAGCTCGCGCTGCGCGGCGACCATCGGGTCCTCGCCCTCGATGTCGAGGAGACCTGCGGGGAGCTCCCAGTCTCGATGGCGGATCGGATGCCGGTACTGCTGGATCAGCAGAACCTTGCCGTCGTCGTCCAACGCGAGAACCGCGACGGCCCCGGTGTGATCAACGTACTCGCGGACGATCTCCCCGTCGCCGTACGCGACGCGGTCCGAGCGGACGTCCCAGACCCAGCCCTTGTAGACGAGGTCGCTCTGGAGGACTTCCGGTTCGAACGGCTCGTCGCGGAGCTGTTCGATCGCTGAGCCCGTCGAAGCGTCAGGCACCGACACGTCACTCACTTTCGACGTCGAACAGCTCGCTGGAGCGGTGACGCTCGATCGCCGCGCCGATGAGTCCGCGGAACAGCGGGTGCGGATCCGTCGGACGCGAACGCAGCTCGGGGTGCGCCTGCGTGGCGATGTAGTACGGGTGCACGTCGCGCGACAGTTCGACGAACTCGACGAGGTCCAGCTCGGGGTTGAGGCCAGAGAACACCAGACCGGCGTCCGACAGGCGAGCACGGTAGGCGTTGTTGACCTCATAGCGGTGGCGGTGACGCTCAGAGATCTTCGTGCTGCCGTACACCTCTGCCGCGAGCGAGCCATCGGCGAGCGACGCCTCGTAGAGGCCCAGTCGCATCGTGCCGCCGAGGTCTCCGCCGTCGAGGATCTCGACCTGCTCGGCCATCGTGGCGATGACGGGCTCGGTGGTCTCCGGGTCGAACTCGCTCGAGGACGCACCGGCGATACCGGCGATGTTGCGGCCGTACTCGATGACCATGCACTGCAGGCCCAGGCACAGGCCGAGCGTCGGGATGCCCTGCTCGCGTGCGAACTTCAGCGCGCCCAGCTTGCCCTCGATGCCGCGGATGCCGAAACCGCCGGGCACGCAGATGCCGTCGAGGTCGGACAGTGCCTTGGCTGCACCCTCCGGTGTCTCGCACGAGTCGGAGGGGATCCAGCGGATGCTGACGTGCGCCTCGTGGGCGAAGCCGCCAGCGCGCAGCGCCTCGGTGACCGAGAGGTATGCGTCGGGCAGGTCGATGTACTTGCCCACCAGGCCGATCGTCACCTCGTGCTTGGGGTTGTGGACGGCCTGCAGCACCTTCTGCCAGCGCGACCAGTCGACCTCGGTCGCTGCCTTGCTGTCGAGGCCGAGACGGCGCACGATGTACGAGTCGAGACCCTGATCGTTCAGCGTCGAGGGGATGTCGTAGATGCTCGGCAGGTCGACGGTGTTGATGACGCCTTCGACGTCGACGTCGCACATGAGCGCGATCTTGTTGCGGTTCGACTCGCTGACGGGCCGATCGCTGCGCAGCACCAGCGCGTCGGGCTGGATACCGACCTGGCGGAGCGCTGCGACCGAGTGCTGGGTCGGCTTGGTCTTCTGCTCGCCGGAGGCGCCCATGAACGGCACGAGAGAGACGTGCACGAAGAACACGTTGTCGCGGCCGAGTTCGTGACGAAGCTGACGCGCTGACTCGAGGAACGGCTGCGACTCGATGTCGCCGACCGTGCCGCCGACCTCGGTGATGATCACGTCGGGACGCGGCTCCTCCGTCGCCTGCAGGCGCATGCGGCGTTTGATCTCGTCGGTGATGTGCGGGATGACCTGCACCGTGTCGCCGAGGTACTCGCCGCGGCGCTCCTTGGCGATGACCTGCGAGTAGATCTGCCCCGTGGTCACGTTGGCGGCCTGCGACAGGTTGATGTCGAGGAAGCGCTCGTAGTGTCCGATGTCGAGATCGGTCTCGGCACCGTCATCCGTGACGAAGACCTCACCGTGCTGGAACGGGTTCATCGTGCCGGGGTCGACGTTCAGATAAGGGTCGAGCTTCTGCATCACGACGCGGAGTCCGCGGGCGGTGAGCAGATTGCCGAGGCTTGCAGCCGTCAGGCCCTTGCCCAAAGAAGAAACGACACCACCTGTCACGAAGATGTGCTTGGTCGTGTCGTTTTCGGGCCCCGCCTCAGAAGAGTTCATCACGGGCTTCAATCCTAACAGTTCGCTCAGACGGAGAGGCTGAGAAGTTCTCGGGCATGGGTGAGGGCGGAGTCCGAATCGGTGAGTCCCGAGAGCAGCCTGGCCATCTCGGCCTCGCGCTCGGGACCCTCCAGACGCCGGACGCTCGACGCTGTTACGGCGCCGTCGTTGGACTTCACGACGGAAAGATGATTCGACGCGAACGCTGCGACCTGCGCCAGGTGCGTCACAGCGATGACCTGCGAGGATTCTGCGAGCCGGGCGAGTCTGCGCCCGACCTCTATCGCTGCGGCGCCGCCGATTCCGGCATCCACCTCGTCGAAGACGAAGGTCGGCACGGGGTCGGTGCCGGCGATGACGACCTCGATCGCGAGCATGACGCGCGACAGCTCGCCGCCGGAGGCGCTCTTGGCGACCGAGCGCGGTTCGGCGCCTGGATGCGGGGCGAGCAGGATCGCGACGTCGTCACGGCCGTGAGCGCTCTCGATGCCATCGCGGACCGCGACCTCGAGGCGTGCGTCGGGCATGGCGAGGGCATGCAGTTCTTCGGTGACTTCGGCGCCGAGCCGTCCTGCGGCTTCTGTGCGCACGGCGGTGAGCGCAGAGGCCGCCGCATCGAGCTCGCCGCGGGCGTCGTCGCGCTCGGCCTGCAGGCGCTCGAGCCGGTCGCCGTCGTCATCGAGTTCGGCGAGGCGGGTGGAACCCGTCCGCCAGACCTCCAGCGCCTCATCCAGCGAGCCGTGTGCACGGATCAGCGTGTTCAGCGCTGCGCGTCGCTCTTCGACCGCGGCGAGCTCGTGCGGCCCGGTCTCGTCGAGGTCGGCGAGGTAGGCCGACAGCTGCAGGGCGAGATCGGCGAGACGGTAACCGACATCGGCGACGCCCTCTGCGATCTTCGCGAGTTCGGGGTCTGTGGCGCGTTCGAGGTTGCGACGGGCCTCCGCGACGAGCGCCGAGGCATCCGCCTCGCCCTCTTCGCTGGAGATCGCGTTGCGGGCGAGGGATGCTGCGAGCCGCAGTTCTTCGGAGTTCGCGAGGCGTTCAGCGCGCTCGGTGAGCACTACGTCCTCACCCTCCTCCGGTGCGGTCGCCTCGATCAGCGCCAGCGCCTCACGGAGGCGGCCTGCCTCTTCGGCACGACGGTCGCGGTTCTCGGAGAGGTCTGCGATTTCGGCATCCAGCTCGCGCCAACGGGCGAACGCCGCCGAGTAGGTGTCGAACGCTTTCGCCACCGGTGCTCCGCCGAAGCGGTCCAGCGCGTCGCGCTGCGCAGCAGCTGATCGCAGCCGCAGCTGCTCTGACTGGCCGTGCACGACGACGAGCTCATCCGCGAGTGATGACAGCACGCCGGCGGGGGCCGCTCGCCCTCCGACGCTGGCACGGCTGCGTCCCTCGGCGCTGAGCGTCCGCGAGACATACAGTTCGCCCTGGCCGCCGCCGTCATCGCCGAACGCCTCGAGCTCGCCACCGGCATCCGCGACGATATCGGCGATCGGTCCCTCAGTCGGGACGATCCACACGCCGGCGACGGACGCCTGGCTCGCGCCGGCGCGCACGGCGCCGGAGTCTGCCCGCTGGCCGAGCAGCAGACCGAGTCCGGTGACCACCATGGTCTTGCCCGCTCCGGTCTCGCCGGTGATCGCGGTGAATCCTGGACCGAGCGGCAGCACGGCATCGTCGATCACGCCGAGGCCCTGCATCCGCATCTCTTCGATCACGATGCGGCTCCTCGCCAGCCCGCCACCGGCAGCTGGAATTTGCGCACGAGCCGATCGGTGAACGCGGCCGGGTGCAGACGCGCCAGGCGCACGGGCCGCGAGGACCGGCGAGCCACGACGCGCGCACCGGGCGGCAGCTCGTGCGACCGACGTCCGTCGCACCAGAGGATTCCGGTCCCTGAGGTGCGCTCGAGCATCTCGATCGCCACCGAGGCGTCAGGACTGACGACGAGAGGGCGAGCGAAGAGGGCGTGGGCCGACAGCGGGATCACCGCGATGGCCTCGACCGTCGGCCAGATGACGGGTCCGCCGGCGGAGAAGTTGTATGCGGTGGAACCCGTGGGCGTCGAGATCACCATGCCGTCGCAGCCGTAGCTCGACAACGGCCGGCCGTCGATCTCGACGACGACTTCGATCATCCGCTCGCGGCTGGCCTTCTCGACCGTCGCCTCGTTCAGCGCCCAGGTCTCGTAGACGACGGCGCCGGCTGCGTCCTTCACTCGGACGGCGAGAGCCAGACGCTCTTCGACGGTGTAGTCACGATCGATGACGCGCTGCACGGCGTCATCCATGGCATCCCGCTCGATCTCGGCGAGGAAGCCGACATGTCCCATGTTGATGCCGAGCACCGGAGCGCTGCGGGTGCCGCGCACGAGCTCGGCTGCGCGCAGGATCGTGCCGTCGCCCCCGAGGACGATGGCGAGCTCGAGATCATCGACGTGGACGTCGTCGCCGAGCACATCGACGTCGGAGAAGTCGCCGTCGACCGCGGAGAGTTCTGCTCGATCCTCGTTCGACAGCACCGGACGCGCACCGGCGGCGCGGAGCAGTTCTATGACTCGACGGGCCGCAGTGACCGTTTCGTCCCGGCCGGCGTGGGCGACGACCAAGATGTTGCGCTCGTTCATCGTCCTCCCGCCAGCTCGTCGATGCGTCCTGTCCATTGTGTCGGATTGCTGCCGCGTCCGGGCGCCATGTGGACGAGGAACTCGGCGTTTCCGTGCGTGCCGAGGATCGGCGAGGCGATGATCCCGAGCATCCCGAGCCCGACGTCCCATCCGTGCCAGACGACACGGGCTACGGCATCGGCGCGGGTGGCAGGGTCGGTGACGAGACCGCCTCTGACGGCGGTCCGGCCGACCTCGAACTGCGGCTTGACGAGGACGATGACGTCCGCATCGGATGCCGCGACATCGGCGGCCGCCGGAAGGATCAGTTCGAGCGAGATGAACGAGAGGTCCCCGACGATGAGACCTGGCGCCTCGGATTCGCCGGTGGCATCAGCGAGAGTCTGCGGCGTCATGTAGCGGACGTTGAATCCTTCGACGTCGACGACGCCGGGATCGGCCGCGATCGATGCTGCGAGCTGGCCGTGGCCGACGTCGACGGCGAGCACCTTACGAGCACCGCGTTCGCGGAGCACCTGCGTGAAACCGCCGGTCGATGCGCCCATGTCGAGCGCGAGCCGCCCGTCTGTCGGAACATCGAAGGCGTCCAGCGCTGCGACGAGCTTGTGGGCTCCCCGGCTGACGTAGTGGTCGGTCTCAGCGACGACGATCTCGGCGGTGTCGGACACCGCCGTCGACGGCTTGATGATCTGGCGGCCGTCCACGCTCACGAGGCCGCCCGCGATCAGGGTTGCCGCGTGCGTTCGGGAGCGTGCGAGTCCGCGGGAGGCGAGGGCGGCGTCGAGGCGCGTCACCGGTCTCCTGGCGAGGGCTTTTCCTGGCCCTTGTCGTATGAGTCCAGTCTCGTCCCGCTCTCGAGTCTGCGGAACAGGTCGTCGTGGACTGCCGTGTACGCGTCCGCCCTGGCTGCCAGCGGCTGGCCCTCGATCAGACGCAGACGGCTCCACAGACCATCGGTCGGCTGCGGGGTCTCGTCGTTCACGATTCCACTCTATGGCCGGTGGAAGGGATCGTCGTAGAGCCGCTCCGGGACCCTGAGCACGAAGACCGGGGTGCCGGAGTCCCAGATGGCGTGTGCGCCGGCGCGGACGAGGTCGATGTGCCGTTTGCCCTCGGCGAGGATCTCGACATCTCCCCCGACGACGCGGACCGTGGCACCGTTGACCGTGACGGCGCCGTTCTGGCGCTCGATCTTCGGGTACGGCTCATGCAGTTCGCGCAGATCGCTCAGGATGTAGGTCGGCCTGGACCCTTCGGCAGCGGCGAGAACGTGCTTCGGTCGGTCGATGCCCGTCAAGACGAGCACGGAGTCGATCCCGACGCGTGCAGCCCCCATGATGTCGGTGTCGAGGCGGTCGCCGATGAAAAGGGTCTTGTGCGCCTTGAAGCGTGCGATCGCCTCTTCGAAGATCGGCGCCTCTGGTTTGCCCGCGACTGTCGCCAGGCGTCCGACAGCGGTGTGGACGGCCGAGACCAGGGTGCCGTTGCCGGGGGCGACGCCGCGCTCGCGCGGAATCGTCCAGTCGCTGTTGGTGGCGATCCAGGGGATGCCGCCTTCTTCCTCGGGAACCTTCAGTGCGAACGCCGCTTCAGCGAGGTCCGTCCAGGCCACCTCGGGGGCGAAGCCCTGCACGACGGCATCCGGGGCGTCGTCCGCGCTGCGGGTGACGCGGTAGCCGGCCTTCTCCGCCTCGACGACGAGCCCCTCTCCCCCGACGATGAGCAGCGTGGCCGGAGCGGGAACGATGGTCGAAAGGAGGCGCATGGCTGCCTGAGGGCTGGTGACGACATCCTCGGCGGCGACGGAGAGCCCGAGCTCGGTGAGGTGGCCGGCCACGGATGCGTCGGTGCGTGAGGCGTTGTTCGTGATGTACCCGACCCGTCGCTTCGCGGCGACGCGGTTCAGGCTCTCCACCGCATGCGGGAGCGCACCTGCGCCGGCGTACACCACACCGTCGAGGTCAGCGAGAACGACGTCGACGCCGTCCAAGGGGGTCGGGCGCGTCTTGGAGAAGAGTCCCACTCAGGATTCCTCCTTCGGAGTCTCCTGAGGTTCAGGCGTGGACGGCTCCGTGGAGGCAGAGGGCTCGTCGTCGATATCGTCGTCGAACTCGCCTTCGATCAGTCCGTCCTCGATGAAGATCTCTTCGTCGTCCTCGTCGTTAAGACCCAGGGCATCTGCTGCGACTTCTGCGCGTGCACTCCAGAAGGCTGCCTCTTCTTCGCGGCCGAGATCCTCGAGGACGGCAGCGTGCGCGCCGAACAGGGCGGGGCTCCACTCGAAAGCGCGGTCCGGATCGAGTTCAGGAATCTGCAGCTCGCCGAGCGCGAGTTCAGCTTCGCCCTGGTCGAGACGCGCGCCGGACATCGCAATGGCCAGTGCGACGCGCACCGGGGTCGGCAGGGTGGCACGGTCGACTGCGCGACCGGCTTCGAGTGCGCGGTCGGGGCGACCGACGCCGCGTTCGCTGTCGACCATGAGGGCTATCTGGTCGTCCTTGCCCGAGATGCGACGGTACGTACGCAGTTCGCGCAGCGCGAGGGCGAAGTCACCGGTGGCGTAAGCGGTGATACCGAGAGTCTCGCGGACGATCGCGATGCGCCCAGCCCGACGGGATGCCGCGAGGGCATGCTTGTGGGCGAGTTCAGGATCCTCATCGATGAGCTGGGACGCCATCGCGAGGTGACGAGCGACCTGCTCGGCGTTCTCCTTGCTCAGCGTCTTCAGCTCGTTGCGAGCAGACTTGTGCAGGTCGTCCGCGGTGACCTCTTCGGGCACGATCGGGTCATCGTGGCGCGGTCGGTCATCAGACTGCCGATCAGTACGCTCGCGTCCTGCGCCTCCACGTTGCGGGAAGCCGCGGCCCTCAGAGTTCCGGGAATCGGTACGGCGGTCGTCGCGACGTTGATAGCCACCTTCACGCGGCTGGTAGCCACCTTCGCGGCGGTCACCATCACGACGCGGCGCAGCACCATCACGACGCTGGTAACCGCCCTCGCGCTGCTGGTAGCCGCCTTCGCGGCGGTCACCGTCACGACGAGGCGCGGCACCATCACGACGCTGGTAACCGCCCTCACGACGGTCACCATCACGACGAGGAGCAGCACCGTCGCGACGCTGGTAGCCACCTTCACGCTGCTGGTAGCCACCTTCGCGGCGGTCACCGTCACGACGAGGCGCGGCACCATCGCGACGCTGGTAGCCACCTTCACGCTGCTGGTAGCCACCTTCGCCGCGGTCACCGTCACGACGAGGCGCGGCACCATCGCGACGCTGGTAGCCACCTTCACGCTGCTGGTAGCCACCTTCGCGGCGGTCACCGTCACGACGAGGAGCAGCACCATCACGACGCTGGTAACCGCCCTCACGACGGTCACCATCACGACGAGGAGCAGCACCATCACGACGCTGATATCCACCCCCACGCTGCTGGTAGCCACCTTCGCGGCGGTCACCGTCACGACGAGGCGCGGCACCATCACGACGCTGATATCCACCCTCACGACGGTCACCGTCACGACGAGGAGCAGCACCATCACGACGAGGCGCGGCGCCGTCACGACGAGGCACGGCGCCGTCACGGCGCGGTGCGCCAGTGCGGCCTTCAGAGCCGGAGTTCTCAGTACGTGGCCGGCGGGGGCGGTCGTCCCGGCGGTCGTCATCGCGTCGTGGTCGGCGCTCGTCGTCGTTCGGCATGTACTGATTCTCTCAACTCTTCTGTTAACGCAAAATGGCCACCCTGCTTTGGGTGGCCATTTTGACTAAAAGGAGTCCGGCGGTGTCCTACTCTCCCACAGGGTCCCCCCTGCAGTACCATCGGCGCTGTGAGGCTTAGCTTCCG